>Ga0268386_10000185_pt1 | contig 37485 bp, 26 predicted proteins | sample RVTome_15_FD_200260 | JGI IMG/M metagenome (GOLD analysis project Ga0268386, IMG submission 200260) | Soil microbial communities from uranium-contaminated site in the Upper Colorado River Basin, Wyoming, United States - RVT150D86... ... | reverse complement strand
GGTATTACAAGGTAGTACTGTTTATTTCGGATTCAGGTTTATTCCAGTTCCAAAAAGTCTACCAGATTTTGATAGTAAACCTTTTGTAGTATTTCAGGTGAAAGCTCTAAACCCACGGTGTGCTGTCTCCTCACTATCAGGGAATCAGAGCCGGTTAAATATTGCCACAAATTTTCATAGCTCGCATTAAGGTCATCTTTCTCTTCTTCCAGCTCTGCTGCAGACATTTCATCTTCGGGTCGTGAATTACCGTAATCGGTACCGAACATGATCCTGTCCTGATACTTATCAAAAAAAGCCCGCACCTTTTTCTTGTCCTGCCTGGCCAAATCTCCAAATCTGGCCGCAAGTTCTACATGCATATTGGGATATTTGTCCAGGCGCTCGGCCACCATATCTACATCATGAGACATGCTCCCGATATGTGCACAAAGAATTTGCAAATCCGGATTGTTCTCAATCCAATTATCCCTGGCTGCTATTATAGTTTCATAGCTAGGGATCTCTGGGAAATTAAAAGCATGATACTCAGGGTTGTTCTGGTAATATCCGTAATGTGGATTGTTGGGATCATCCAGCGGTCTCCATGCCTGCACAGGTTCAGCAATGTGGGCCATTACCGGGATTCCCCTATCCTTCAAGAAATCCCATATGGGTTGCAATCTTGGATCGTCTATCTGTATAAATTGACCGGAGTTATCCTTAGTAACGATCCCAAAATTTTTCCATACTTTGACCATTCTGGCTCCTGAATCGATCTCTTTACTCAACCTGTCTATCGCTTGCTGTGCAAAATCAGGATCGTCTATTCCCACCCCGATAAGTGAGGAACAAAGAAAGAATAGATCAGGCTGGGCTTGGGCAAGTGCCAAATAGTGGTCCCATGACCGGTAAATTCCTTCGGAGTCCGCTTTGGATACATCTACCAACAAAGCCTGCATATTCCATTTTTGGAATAATTCCGGCATATAGCTGCGTGGATATCGAAAATGAGCATGTGCATCAATTTTTTTTATACTTATCATATCAAATGGGACTTCCTCCAGGTTGGCTGTGGTTGGCTGTTCAGCCTTTTGACTGCATGCCAACAGGCCGAATATTGCAATAATGGAGTATATAGAGTTTTTCATAATAAAGTTTATTCTGGTGAATTGATTCTCGTGTAGTTCCTATGTCATTGCCGGTTCACTGTCTTCTACTTGTCCTTTAGTTGCGCCGAATGGGCCTACCGGGTAATGCTCCGGTATGCAGCTCACCTTTCAATACCAGGGTACCATTTACCAGCACATATTCAATACCTTTATTGTAATGAAACGGATCGGTGTATTCGGACTGATCGATAATAGCGTCAGGGTCAAATATGGTTATGTCCGCAAAATATCCTGTTTTTAGAAGTCCTCGTTGTTGAATTCCAATTTTAACCGCATTTAAATGAGTTATTTTGTGAATAGCCTCCTCCAGAGTTAATAAACCTCTTTCTCTAACATAAACACCCAAAAGACGTGGGAAAGTACCAAAATTACGTGGATGCGGGTTCCCGGTCCGCAAAGGTCCGTCTGTAGCATATGCAGATCCATCCGATCCCACTGAACACCATGGCTGTGAAAGCGCAAGGATCATATCTTCCTCGGTATGATGCGCATAAACAGTGGGAATCGAGCCATTTTCTTCCAGCAACAAATCAAAAAGAATGTCGAAAGGATCCAGGTTTTCAGACTCATCACCAACTCTGGCCTTAATGATCAAATCCATGGTTTGGCCCGTGTATTGATTGTCACCGCTTATCAGCATACGGCTCCAGTCCCCGCCGATCGCAGTATAGTGGTTATACCATCCCTCAATCCCAATTTGAATATCACGCTTGAGATCTTCTCTAATCACCGGATCTTTAAGCCTTACCAACAATGCATCATTACCCCCTTCGTGACCCCAGGGAGGAATAATGCTTGACAGGTTATTGTTTCCACGGGTATAAGGATACACATTGGCCTGGACATTGATCCCATTGCCTTGTGCTTCTTCGATTAATTCCACAATTTCCTTCATCCGGCCCCAGAATTGCTGTTCGGCTATTTTCAGGTGGATAATATCCACCGGTATGCTGGCTTCCTCGCCAACCCTCACAGCCTCCGCTACAGCCTCGAAAACTTTTAAACCCTCGTTCCTGATATGAGAGGAGTATATACCGTCATACCTGGCTACTACTTTGGCGAATTCGATCAGGTCCTCGGTGGTAGCCAGGGAACCTGGGGGCATGGCCAACATGGTGGACAAGCCAAAAGCTCCATCCCTCAAAGCGTTTTCCAGGATTGATTTCATCTCTCTCAGTTGGGCGGGTGAAGGCCGGTCGAATGAGTAACCCATTACACCCTGCCAGATATTTCCAATGCCAACATAAGAAACAACATTCACTGACGCAGGATGTCGATCCAATAGATTAAAATAATCACCCAGGGTTTGAATTGTCTGTTGCCCATCACCTACCTGAACCACCTTCGGTTCAAGTTTTCCGGTGTAAGGTCCGGGAGAATAGGTCTCGCCCACAACTTCTGTGGTCACACCCTGACGGATCTTGCCTTCTGCCTTCCCATCGACCAACAGCACATACTCCGAATGAGAATGAATATCTATAAAACCAGGGCTAACCACCAACTGGGAAGCATCTATTTCTTCCTTTCCGTGACCAGATACATTCCCTATTCCTACTATCCGGTCCCCGTTGATGGCAATATCCCCTGTAAATTCCGGGGCACCGCTTCCATCGATTATGGTTCCGTTGCGGATTATAACATCATAAACCGGTAGTTTAGCCTGTTTTGTACAGGAGACCAGAAAAACCATACCTGCTAACAGGTACAAACATCGTCTCATTTTAAATTTGCTTCAAACTCAATTTTAATTGCTCAAATTTTTATGAACAATCGTTGTCTGTACATCCAGTAACACAGGCCCCACAATGCTGCCCAAACCAATAGGCTGGTGATGACAGCCGCAGTTAATTCACCTCCCCAGCCAAACAGTGCATAGGTAAATGGATGAAGAATATTTTCGAAAAAATCAGCTCCGCCCACATGCGAGAACAGGTATATAAATAAAGAATTAATACTGACTACCCCAAAGAATATGGGCCACCCTTTATTTAATTTTTTAATGTCAACAATCCAGAACAACAATGCCAGGGTAGCAATTGACCATCCGCCACTAACCAGCACAAAAGACGAAGTTGAAATCCTTTTGATAATTGGAGTTATTGGGTCCATGATGTAGCCTACAATTATCAGCAGGGTTCCGGCAATTACCAGTTGCTTTAATTTATCCATGGCCGGTTTGTCACTCATTAAAAGTTTACCTGCCAGCACGCCCCAAATGGTATGCGCTGCGGTGGGAATGGCATTAAAAGATACCCAGCCCCCATTACTTTGTCCGTTATAAAGCTGGTCAAGCCAGGTGCCAAAATTCTGGTTAATGACAAAGGGATGGTCAAATCCCTCAACTGGAAAAAACCGATACAAACCATCGGTCAAAGCCAAAAGGCCCAGCGAGAAAATAACCTGAAAGGCAAATGACCGGTCCATGATCAGGTAAGCGATCAAATAGGTAACCCCGATTTGAGCCAGTACATTCTGAAAATAGAACCTGATCTCACCCGGTCCGATACAATACAGCGCCCACCCCATGAAAATCAGGATCAGCGATCTTTTTAAGACATGAATGGAGATTTGCCGGCGGGTCTGGCCTTTTTTAGTGCGGCCCTTTATTGCAAAGGGCAGCGACAGCCCCACTATAAACATAAAATAGGGTTGTACCAGGTCCCAGAATCGCAATCCGTTCCAGGGGTGATGATGAAATTGTGCATTAACTGCGCTGATCACCCCCCCAGCTGTAACATCGTGAGGAAGGATGGCATACAGATGGGTAAACTCACCTATTAATAGGAACATGGTAAACCCTCGAAAAACATCAATTGATAAGATCCGGTCTGACTGGATTGGTTTTGATTCCATATTTTGCCTGGAAATAAGGGGTGCTCCTAGTGTACTATGGCCAGCGGCTTGGTCTGTTTCCACTGATTCCTGGTAAAATCAGGAAATTCCTGAGGTGCACCGTCCCGGGCCACTGATGCCTCGCTTAACGGGGCTACTGCGCTCCAGAAACATCCTTCGTACAAGTTCTGGTCCAGCGGTGTTCCCTGCCTTAGACATTCAATGATCCTATAGCGCATGATGAAATCCATTCCGCCATGTCCTCCCATTTTACGGGCCACCTCTCCCAGGCGCTTGTACAGGGGATGATCGTATTTCTCATAAATCTGCTGCATCTGATCTTCATAGGCCCAATCATGATGGTTCTCCGTGGCGCCTTCCACCCCACCCTCCAGCGCAATTCGGGTAGGAAATCCAGCGAGGATCCCTTTTGTACCCTGGATGAGGTTATGTCTGGAGTAAGGTCGTGGACTGGTCTCATCCCACTGTATCATAATAGTGCGTTCGAGATTGGTTTTGATGATGGAAGTATTGATGTCACCTCCCTGATAATCGAGTTTATTCCACTTATGATCCGGACCATAATTTTCCATTGCGTAGGACTTTCGTCCAATGGCCGGTGATGAAAAAGATACCAGTCGGGCAAAATTGTCCTCCCCCCGGGCCAGATTCATATACTGGGCCACCGGGCCCAGGCCATGAGTTGGATATAGATTTCCATTGCGTTTGGCATAGTGAGGTGTCCTCCAGGAACCGGTGCCTCGTTCCACGTCCTCCATTTGAGTCCGTAGTTCATGAATGTAGGCGGCTTCACCATGAAGTAACTCCCCTATAACGCCCTGGTGACACATATTGAGATACATCAGTTCCTCCCTGCCATAGTTGACGTTTTCCATCATCATACAGTGCTTTTTGGTTTGTTCGGAGGTATCGATGATTTCCCACATTTCTTCAATGGTAAGGGCCAGCGGCACTTCCAGAAAGACGTGGGCGTCCTGCTTCATACCTTCAATGGCCATAGGTGCATGTAAGGCCCAGGGAGTGGCTATGAACACCGCATCAGGTTTAGTTTCCTGCAACATTTGAATCCACAGATCCTCGGCGCCGTAATACAGGGAGATATTTTGATGTCGTTGCCCCTTACCTTGCTCTTTTGCCTGTGCCGCAGACTTCTCCGCCAGATCCTGGTATAAATCACTTATTGCTACAACTTCTGTCCCTTCAATTTCCGCAATTTGCAGTAAATGACCAGAACCCCGGGCTCCCACCCCGATGAAGGCGCAGCGAACAGTTTCCAGCTTGGACGCCTGAAAATCTCCCATGTAATGAGCATTGAAAGCTCGTGAATTAAATTCTGTATTTGATCCTCCGGAAAAAGGCGTTTGTTCGCTGCCAGCAGCTTTGAACCCGGTAAATGCTCCTACTCCAAGTCCTCCGGCTATTTTGAGAAAATGTCGGCGCGAATCCTTCTTGATACTCATGATGTTCTATTTTACTTTCCAACAAATGTAAATATGAGCTATCCTCTAACGATAAGCCCATAGACCCAAATAAAAGTAACGATTTATTACTATAATAACCTTACCATCGAAACGAAAAGAAAGAACTGTTGCCAGCATTATTACTTATATTTAGTTATCAAAATGATTTGATAATTCATTCAATCACAATATCGAATTCAAATCAGGACAGTTTTAAATTATGGATCTAAAGAGAAGAGATTTTATCAGGACCACTGCAGTAGCCGGGACAGCTACTTCACTATTAGGTTCAACAGTAATTCCGGATATTGCTAAAGCTCACATTAACCCCACCCGGCTGAACAAAAAAAGCGTAATTGTAGCCGGTGGTGGCATTGGAGGGTTATGCTGTGCATATGAATTAATGCAACTTGGGCATGAAGTAACTGTGCTGGAAGCTTCCGGGCGGCATGGCGGCCACGTTTTCACCGGAAAGGATGGTCTTGCAGATGGACTCTATGTTGATTATGGGGCAGAGCATTTCACCAGGCCCGGTTATGATAAGTGCTGGGATTATATCAAACAGTTCAATCTTACCGCTCTGCCCTATCCACGCCGGGTGGATGTTTCCAGGCAAATTGATGGAAAATTCTATTCAGAAGAGATGCTGGCTGACCCGGAAGTACTAAAGAAGTTCGGATTTAATCAAAGGGAGGTGAATTATCTTTCAGAAAACCCCTGGTGGGACCTTGCCTCTCTTTATTATCAACCCTACCTGGATAAATTTACTGATGAATATCAACCTTTCAACGTCGGATATGACCAATGGGATACCATGCCTATGGCAGATATTTTTGAAAAAGATGGCGCATCTGCCACCGCGCTGAAATTTCTTGGAGGTCAAAATACCTCCGCGCTTTTCTCTCTTTGGCATGCGGCAATACTTCATTTGCGTGGAGTACCGCTCTCACCACCGGACGTATACAGAATCAAAGGCGGTAATCAGATGCTCACCGATAGTTTTGCCAAACACCTGGGTAACCGGTTAAAGTTGAGTTGTCCGATACTGAGTATTAGTCACGGTGAGAGTGGTGTAACTGTTACTTATGGCGAGTTTGGAGAAGAAAAAGAGTTGTCTGCCGATTACCTGGCCAACTGTATTCCGCTGCCGGTATTTCGAAAAATTGCCATTGAACCTGCATTCAGTGAAGATAAACAATATATAATCGACAATCTTTCGTATGGGACTTATGCTCGGGTGGTTTTTCAGGCGGCTTCTGAATTTTGGCTGGAGGATAATTTAAGTATTAACATGGAACTGGAACATCCTGACATATGGTCCATGTGGAGGGTAGCAGAGGAAGTTGATACCCAAAGAGTAGCTCTTATGGGAACGGGACCGGCAGGCATATCTCCCTTACGGGCGTTGGCCGGGTTTAAGGAAATTTATCCCGGCAAATCTTTAAATATTGAACAGGCATTAGTCAAAGATTGGCCCAACGATTCTTTTGCTCCAACCTGTGAACGGCTGGCCTTTCCCATGGGTACTTTGACCAAGTTTTGGCCTCGGCTGATGCAACCATACGGAAGAATTCATTTCGCTGGTTCGTATGCCGATAATCTCAGTTGGGGTATGGAGGCTGCGACCCGTTCCGCCAACCGTGTAGCGCAGGAAATAGACCAGGCTTGAATCCCAATCTAACGTTTTTACCTTGCCTGGTGATCCTGGCTTATTATATAATCCATAAACCATTTCATCAAACAACAAACAATCCTCCGAGCATAAGGATTGTAGTACCTGAAGAAGGGGCTGAAATAAACAGGAGCAGTTCTGTGCGATATCTGGTTTCCGTTTCTGATACAGAAGACGGTTCAACTGAATACGGTGAGATCGAAGCTGATCAAGTCCACCTGGAACTCAGTTGCTGGCCAGGGATCAAAGAAGCCTCTGACTACAAAAATAGCCTTAGTGGGATTTATGAGGATCCTCCGGGTCTGCAACTGATCAAAAGATCCGGATGTTTCAATTGCCACCAGGACAAAACCAGGCTAATGGGGCCTTCCTTTGACGACATTGCCTCACGGTATCCATCCGACCCGCACCAACTCCGCAACTTGGCGGATAAAGTACTCCAGGGTTCCAGTGGAACCTGGGGTGGTGTAAGGGGCCAACATGCAATTTTGCTTAAGTAATCTTATTCCGTAACAGTAATGATGTTATTCATCGCGAAGCGTCCGACATTCCTGCCCTGTTCTATTCCCTTATTAACAGCCGGTCTATAATGAATTCCCCCAAATAATCTACTGATAGCTGCCTCGTTTGAAGCTTCATAGAAAGACCTGAAATGCCTTGCCGGAAGGCCAAATGGCACTTCTGTAGAATCTATAAAATTATATTTATCCCCATACAGGAAAGTAAGAACGGTAGCAGCACTGGTTGAGGCCACACTGTGCCCGGAAGGATGCTCCGGGAATGCAGGGGTCTGCAATATTGGTTTCCAATCCGGATCTATGTATTTGTTTATGAAAGTCTCCGGCCTGGTGAGATTGCTTCGGTATTTTTCGTCCCAGCAACTGATAAAGGCATCTGCCAGCGTGACGCATACCCTGGCAAAGGTATCCGCTGCTTCCAGTGTGGAGGCATTCTCTGCTTCTAAAACCTGGGCGGTGATATGTACCCAGTGACCACCAGGAGAAATCTGCTGTTCAAAATACATAAAGTGACCCTGGGTAATGGAAATATTGGGATTGCAGTCCCAAAACTGAGCAATGGCCAGGCGCTCTTCATCCAGATTGTTTACCACATCATAAACTTCCTTTGTCTCCTGGTAAAAGGTGGAGGCCGGGATGGTATCAAAAGCAGTTGGGGGTCCGGGAACAAATTGACTGGCGGAGTCTAAAACAAATGGTCGTATGGTGTTCCAGTGGGGCTCAATGGCTTCCATGTAATTCGGTGGGGTAGGCTGCCATCTGGAAGGATCATCAGTTACCATGTAGTTAGCGTTGGAGGTACGTTGTCTATATCCGTCGTGTTTAGCCCATTCCAGAATGTGCTTCCCTACCTGGCGACCAAAGTCCACGGATCGCTTGTAGATGTTTTTATCGATTCCTATGGCCCGAATTTTCATCAGGTAGGTTTGTTCCATACGATCAATCCGCTCAATACCCCAAACCAACTCCCTGGCCACCGTTGTGAAAGCAATAATCCCTGACAGGGGCAGGTAATACTGCAATTCAGGCTCAGGTTGCGGACCTGCCGGTAATTCATTGAGCTGACCCGCCAGTGATTTATACCTGGGATCCTGGAACCTCACTGCTTCATAAGCTGCAACATTTGGGTAAGCATAGATCCTGCTAGCGACCGGGGGCGTAAAAATGTCGGCAATAATGACATCGGTAAGTTTCCTGTTCCAGTCAACCAACTGTGAGTTGGAAAAATCATCAAGAGCCACCGGGTCATGCTTATTTGAACAGGCATTAATTGCCAAAAGTATAACTGGTAATAATAAAACCTGGAACTTCATTGCAATACAGCGGATAAATCTAACAATCTTCGATCACCATTATAGCTGATGATTTCAACTTTTTCTATATCCGGAGTAATCCTGACCGATCTGGAAGACTGTGATAAATAACTGGAACCGTGATAAAGTTCCATCTTTACAGTGCTGCCATTTTTAAGGTTGATAAGAATTAAAGCATCGGTAGGTCCCGGAATGAAATTGTGTTTGTGATCAGCATTAAAACGGTGGATTTTTAGCCGGCCAGAATTTGCTGTGGCAATTAACAGCCTATGACCGTCGGCGGCCTGAAGTTGGGCAAGTCCCTTGGCATCGCCATCCACAAGGAAACCCGTCTCTTCCCAGGGGACTGACTTGAAATTGCCCTTTCCATCTCCCATCAGGCACAAACCGATGGAAGCATCGTATCTTCCGGTAGCCACTTCAGTAGCATAGGAGTTGCCAACCGCCAGTAAATCGCAGTGGCCATCCTGGTTATAATCCAGCGCTGTCATGCCGTAAATTGGAGCTACCTGCGCCTCTACCGGTAGTGGCCGGATGGAAAATTTACCTCCGCCAAGATTTTCAATATAACTGTTCTCGAAATTATTACTGACCACTATATGTGCGGAGGCCAGTTCAGACTTAAGAAATGACTCTTCAAAATTTACATTGGCATAGTCTTTATAAGTTTTAAAACGGCCTCGCATGGCGCTTATCTGGGCGATAATCTCATTTCTGCTATGGGCAATGTAGTTCTCACCCTGAATATAATAGCACATAACAGGGTCCAGGCGGCCGTCCTTATCAAAATCACTGGCATAAATGCACAATGGTTCTTCGGCTGAAGCCCGGTAACGGCTGTTAAGTCCCAGGTTGCCGCCTGCATAGTCTGTATCGCCATCTCCGTCAAAATCGGCAGCTACCAGACTGTTCCACCACCCCGAATTAGCCGTAAGGCCTGCTGATTCGGTCCTTTCGATCAGATGCCCCTGTTCATTATGAAAAAACCGAAGTGGCATAAACTCCCCGGTTACTATCAGGTCTAGCCGGTTGTCATTATCATAGTCGGTCCATAAAGCAGTCGTCACCAACCCGGGAGCGGAGAGGCCATTGCCTATTTCGTCCGTGACATCGGTAAATGAAACCGGCCCGCTTCCAGCACCAGCCTGAGTATTGTTCCGTAGGATATAGCTGCGCGCCGGCATTGGATATTGTTGAGGAATTATCCTTCCACCCACGAATAGATCCAGATCGCCGTCACCATCATAATCGCCTGCTGTTACACCGGACCCACTGGCGGTTATGGCTGGCAGCGCATTCTGGGCCCTGGTGAAACCTCCCGATCCATCGTTCAGGTATAATCGGTCCTGGTAGTGTACAGAATTGACTTCAAATGAAGTACCGCCGCTCACTACATACAGATCCAGGTCCCCATCCAGGTCTGCATCGAATAACAGGGAACCCATATCCTCCGATCTGATATCATGATCGAACGATTGCCCCTTGAACGTACCATCGGGCTGCTGAAGGTAAATGTACCCGGGAAACCCCGTGGCGCCTCCAACATGGAAATCCTCCAGACCATCCCCGTTGATATCTCCAATAGCAATACTTGGTCCCCCTTTGGAATGCATATGAGGGATTATAGGCTGAGACTTAAAATCCACATAATCATCTTCCTGGTGTTGGTAGTAAACGCCCAAACTGTCCGTTACCTCTACGAATGCCGGTTGCGATGTGGCAACAGATTTTCGAAGGGGTTGACCCGCCTTTGTATGTGAAATTGTCAAAAGTTGATTGACCGCTACATTTTCCAAAATCTGTGACTTACCATCGGGCCATTCGATCCTGATTTGATCGATCACCTCAATGGTATCCAGGCCAAAATGAATTACCGGGTCAACACTGGATTCGTAACCCCTGAAAAGATAGTGTTCATAATACTGGATTCCATTTTTGGTGGATACCCAAAGTTTCGCCCCCAGTCCCTCCCTGTTAGGAAGAGTTCCATCCAAATCGATCCGGATAAAATTTCTTTTGAATAGTTGATCCGAGCGGTTCTCATAAACATGCGCCTGCTCATTGACGTTATTTACCACCAGTTCAAGGTCCCCGTCATTGTCCAGGTCAACGTAAACCGCCCCATGGGAAAATCCCGGTTTGGTTATTCCCCATTCAATTGATCGATCGGTAAAAGTCAGACCTCCATTGTTTTCAAACAAATAATCCCTGATTGATGCGCCTGGCAATGATTTGATGGCTTCGCGCTTGATATCCTTTTTAGCTTCAACCTGTCCAAAAGCGTTGTTGTTATACACCTGTTGATAATGGATATAATCCAGGTCACCAAGGTCTCTCATAAACCCATTTGTTACAAAAAGATCGCGATCGCCGTCGTTGTCATAATCTCCAAACAATGCACTCCAACTCCAGTCGGTACTGCTCACCCCTGACAGAAAACCAATTTCACTGAAATTTCCCCCACCCTGGTTAAGCTGCAGGGTATTTCTGCCATACTGAGGCTCATAGCCGGATTCCAGCATTAACTGGAATTGGTCGTAGCTGTGAGATGAAATGATTAACTTTTGCCTCATGTTATCCTCCGGTCTCATATCAAGTACCATTATATCTACCAGGCCGTCATTATTAAAATCAGAGACATCGTTACCCATCCCGGCGTAGCTGGTGTGCTTTAGGAAATCTGCGGCCCGGTTGGTGAAGGTCCCGTCGGAGTTGTTGATGTAAAGCACGTCGTTGCCAATAAAGTCGTTGGAAATGTAGATATCAGGCCATCCATCCATGTTGATATCGCTCACCGCAACTCCCAGCCCATATCCTTCAATCAGAATACCCGCTGAATCAGAGACATCGGTAAAGGTCCCATCCCCATTGTTCCGGTATAGAGCATCGGTACTGATGGACTCGCCTGCCAGCTTCCGGGGTTGTACTACATTGACATTATGCTCATAGGCTGCCGGGTTGATCAGCAGGAACAGGTCGAGGTCTCCATCCAGGTCGTAGTCTAAAAAAGCCGAATGCATGGCCTGACGTTGATCATCAATGCCGAATTGCGACGCCTGCTCGGTAAACGAGTTGTCCCCATTATTCACATACAATAAGTTGCCACGTTCACTTTCCGCTGCGCTTCCCGAAACCGTGACGTATAGGTCAGTCCATCCATCCTGGTTAATGTCTACCATGGCCGCTCCGGTGCACCAACGTTTTGTGGTCAATCCGGAGGTTTCGGTGATATCCTCAAACTTCAGGCCACCCTTATTAAGAAAAAGCCGTCCGGTTACCATATTCCCGCTAAAATAGAGATCCATCAGGCCATCATTGTTAATATCACCAGCCGCCACACCTGCCCCGGTATAGATGTTCATATACTGGAAAACATTGTGTTGGTCATCTTCTTCAATAAGGTTGTTGAAATTCAGCCCGGTAGCATCGGCGGGTAGTTTCCTGAAAACCTGGTCCTGTTTATTGGTACAAAAACCAAGACCTATGGATAGCGCTAGCAGAAACCATCTCATAAGCCTGGTTTAATGGTTCGTTTGTTACCTGAGTAATCGTATACCTCTACCGACTCAACCGCATCGGTAAAGGTGAAGGACCGGGTAGTGTGAGACAAATAGGTTGAACCATAATAGAACTCCTGCCGGTAACTTCTTCCATCTTTCAACTTCACCACAGCGTAGGCATCCTGATTTTCGGCGGTGAAAGAATTCGCCGGACTATCTGTTTGAAAAACATCCAATCGATCAGCATTGTTGGCCACCAGGATCAAAGATTTGTGGTCTGTTGTTCTAATCTGCGCCATACCTTTGGCATCACCATCGGCAAAGAACCCGGATTCAGATACTTTCATGGGCTTGAAATTGCCTGTGCCATCGCCTGCCAAATACAAGCCGATGGAAGCATCGTACCGTCCGATGGAGACTTCCGGGTAGTAAAAATTACCAGCGGTCAGCACATCCAGATCACCATCCTGGTCATAATCATCGACGGTCATTCCATAAATTGGGGAAAATTGTGCCTCAATGGGAAGCAGTTTCAGTTCGAATCTGCCTGCACCCAGATTTTCAATATAGCAGCTGGCGAAATTTTCGCTTTTAACCACGTAGGCTGTATTTATTTCCTCCGGTAAAAAAGACCGGTCGAAGGTGGCTTCTGCATAATCTCCATAGGTCCGGAACCTGGCCCTCATGGCATTGATCTGTTCAATCATATCATCCCGTGAATGAGCCAGGTAATTCTTTCCCTGAACAAAGTAGCACATTACCGGGTCAATTCTGCCGTTCTTGTCATAGTCCTTGGCATAAATACAAAGGGGTTCGTCTGGGGTAGCATGAAACCGGGTATTTAAGCCAAGATTTCCTGCCAGGTAATCTGTGTCTCCATCCTGGTCGAAATCACCTCCCACCAGGCTGTTCCACCAGCCGGAACTATGGGTGACCCCACTATCCTGAGTGCGATCTACCAATCTCCCCTGTTCGTTGTGAAAGAAATGAAATGGCATAAACTCACCCACCACTATCAGATCAACCCATCCGTCATTATCGTAGTCAGTCCATAAGGCCGAAGTAACCAGGCCAACTTCTGACAAACCGGTTGCCAATTCTTCCGTCACATCGGTAAATTTTGCCTGATCGCCAGGCCTGCTGTCATTCCGAAGCAGTGCGCTATAGGCCGGTAAAGGGTATTCACCGGATACCACCCGGCCGCCAATGAAAAGATCCAGGTCGCCATCGCGATCGTAGTCGGCAGCCAAAGCGGAAGAGCCACTCTGCCTGATATCGGGCAATACATCAGTGGTTTTTGTAAAGTTCCCTTTTCCATCATTCAGATACAATCGATCCGTATACAGCGCTGATTCTTTTATGTGTACTGCCCCGCCACTCACTACCAGCAAATCCAGATCTGTGTCATTGTCTGCGTCGAATAAAACAACTCCCATATCTTCATACAGGCTATCCTGACCCAAGGTACCGGACAGAAAGCCTCCTGTGGGTTGCTGTACAAATAGCTTTCCCGGAAAACCGGTGGCGCCCCCAATGTAAAAATCCTCCAGATCATCGCCGTTAATATCACCAACCGCCAGCCCCGGTCCATTCCTGGAGTGCATGTGAGGCAGCAATGGTTGTAGCTTAAAATCCACGTATTGATTTTCCTGATGTACAAAATTAATACCCAGACCATCATCGACCCTTTTCATAATGGAAGTTTGGGCGGGCTTGTCATAAGACCGGATTTGTGCCTGGCTGAACTCCAATTTCAGGGTCTGGTTAGCCGCCACATTCTTAATGATCTGCTGTTCGCCGTCAGGCCATAACACTTCCAATTGGTCAACACTAGTAACATCTCCCAGGCCGAAATGAAGAAAAGGCTCCACCGAAGAAATATAACCTCTAACCGGAGTATAAAACTGATGCTGCACCTGGTCCTGGTACTTTAGATATACCTGGGCTCCGATTCCCTCCCGATTTAGGGGGGGACCATCAAATTGGATGCGCAGATAATTCATAGAGTGCTCCCTCTCTGACATGTTCTGGTAAACAGAAGCCGGCTGGTCAATATTGTTTATCACCAAATCCAGGTCTCCATCATTGTCCAGATCCCCGTACACCGCCCCGTTTGAGTAAGTAGGTGTTGAAAGGCCCCAGTCTTTGGTAACATCTGAAAAATAAAAATCCCCATTGTTCTTATACATGTAGTTTGCAATCTTTATGCCAGGCAACTTATTCAATGCCTCAAGCCTTTGCTTTTTATTGGCTTCATCGGTACCCATCTGTAAAACCTGCTGCCCGTAAACCATAAAATCCAGATTAGTAATATCCTGTCGGTATCCGTTGGTTATAAACAGGTCCTTCAGTCCATCGTTATCATAGTCGGCTAGCAACGGGCTCCAACTCCAATCGGTAGCGTCAATGCCGGCAAGCTGTCCGATTTCGCTGAATGAACCATTGCCATTATTGAGCTGCAGTGTGTTGCGTACATACTGGGGTTGATAACCATATGACAGGCCGGTGTGAAACTCGTCGTAATTGTTTCCCATCATGGTGAGTTTGCGGCGGCGGTTATCTGCCGGATACATATCAAGGACCACGATATCCGACAACCCATCGTTATTGATATCTGCCAGATCGGCACCCATGCCATTGAATGTCTGGTGTTTTATGTATTGACCAGGTTGGTTTTTAAACGATCCATCCTGCTGATTTACGTAGATCAGGTCATCGGTCAGGAAATCATTGGCTACATAGATGTCCGGCCATAGATCCTGGTTGATATCACAGATCTCCACCCCCAGCCCGAAACCCTCCACCAGTATTCCAGCTTCTTTGGAAACGTCAGTAAATGTCAGGTCACCATTATTTCTGTAGAGTTTGTCCACCGAAGGTTCTTTGCCGGTCAGTTCCCGGGGCTTGGAAGTATTCCGGTTAAAATTTACCAGGGCATTGCTTAAAAGGTAAACATCCAGGTCGCCATCCTTGTCATAGTCGAGGAAGGTCGCCTGAACACTATACTCCGTATCATCTAACCCATATGCCGCTGCGGACTCCGTAAAAGTTGGTATGCCCTGGTCGCCTGAAGGACCGTTGTTGATAAAAAGTAAATTTGCCCGGTCCCGGTCTGTTCGTCCACGCGGGCCACCCAGGCTTACGTAGATATCAGACAGTCCATCCTGATTAATATCGATTATACTGACGCCATTGGCCCAACCGGTGGTACCCACTCCCGCAAATTCGGTAACATCCTTAAACTTCCACTTGCCAAGATTCAGTAAAAGACGGCTGCTTACCATATTACCGGTAAAATACAAGTCAAGTAAACCGTCATTATTTGCATCAATAATTCCTACTCCGGCTCCGTTGTACATATACTCAAAATCCAGGATGGTCAAGGAATCTGCGTAAATAAGCGTATTGGCAAAATCAATACCGGTACTTCCCGGTTTCATTTCAGCAAACCTGGATTTACCACAGCTTACCATCACCAACAGAAAAGTAATAATGGCGGTTATTTTAGACGCATCTGTAAATCCCCTTTTCTCCATTAATCGAATATTCCTCAAAAACTAAATTAACCCAACAATTCCAAAAACCACAACACAAGGACCGGACCATATAAAAAAAATGAGGATGCATGCCTAAATGCAAACATCCCCATTAAATTCAAATTTGATAAACCCCTAATAACCGGGATTTTGTACTAAAAGTCCATCAGACCTGTCTATTTCTGACTGCGGAAATGGAAACAATGTCAGTTTCGCATCCCAGGTCCCTTGCAACACTACATCGGGACCAATACCCCACCGAATGATATCAAACCAACGGTGCGGTTCGAAAGCCATTTCCAGCCTTTTTTCTCTTCTCAAAGCCTCGGTGATATCACCACTAAAGGGACCATCTTTCGTTATTGAAATCCGCCTGCAGGTTGTTTGAATGGTTGGCAGCTACGGTATTTCGTTGTCCTCTATACTTCTTGATGGTGTATCCCGTAAATGACCAGGCAGGATCGTAAGGCAAGGAAACGTCATTATTGGTATAATACATATCGCCATTCTGATAGATGTTCATGGGAAACCGGAGGTCTCCCGGCTCACTCATATACTCATCTACCAAATCCTGGGTAGGAACCCACTGCCCCAGCTTCCCTCCGGGAGCACCGTTAGCGGCATCGTAATGCCAACCCCGACCGGTTCCCTGGGATGCTTTAAAATTCTCTGAGTGTGTATCATCGAATACCCATAGGTTATCATCTGAAAATGGCCCGCCATATTGTATTTCAAATATTGACTCCGAATTGTTTTCATTGTCATAGGCGAAAACTTCCTCATAATTGGGCAATAGGGAATATTCTCCCATAACCGATTCAAAGGCGGTGATCGCCCCCTGCCAGTCTTCCTGCCATACTTTGACTTTACCGATATACGCTGTAGCAGCATTAGCAGTAGCCCTTCCTACGTTTCCTCCTCCCCAGGCGGCGTTATCTGCCGGCAAGCCGGCTGCAGCATCTCCGAAATCAGCCAATATCTGTGTGTAAAGCGCTTCCTGGGTGGCGTTAGGCTGAGCCAAATTCCTGATGTCTGTAAGCACCTCGGTTACCAACGGAGGCGTACCCCACATTTTAAGCAGTTGAAAATGGAACCAGGCCCTTAAGAATTTGGCTTCTGCGGCAAACCTGGTTTTTTCTTCGGCCGTTAATTCATTTTCTCCTTCGAGCTGTTCCAAAACAATATTGGCCCTTAGAATACCCTCATACATTTGCGTATAAGCAGCGGCATAGGGAATATCAGTGGAACGAACAAACAGGTTATCGGCATCCTGTGACGGGCCATCCGCCAGATTGATATCAGCAGCCACGTCGTCAGAAATAGTCATGGTGATTTTCCAGAACTCTCCGAATTCACCCAAAGTCTCCGTACTTGTACCATACAAATCCTGCATTGCAGAATAAGAGGCAAAAATAGCGCCATCAAAATCCGTGGTGGTTTTATAATATGAAGCAGCTGTTACCCTGTCAAGTGGCAACAGGTCAAGATCATTACAGGAGTTAGCCAAAAACAGTGCCACCAAAAGCATCGGTATGCTGGTGATTGTTATTTTATTATATCTATTTTTCATCTTCATCATTGTTTTCAGGTAACATCAATTAAAATCCAATTGTCCAACCAAAACGCCACATAATAGGCTGGGGTGATGCGCCCCCGTCTTGCCCGGTTGCTAATGGAAACTCTCCCTTTTGAAAGCTTTGTGATCTTCCAACTTCAGGATCAAATCCGGAATAATTGGTGAATGTTGCCAGGTTGTTGACACCAACATAAACTTTAGCGCTTGAAATAAAGTTTGATCCACTCAGCATTGCAGAGGGTAGTGTATAGCTCAATTGAACAGTCTGGATCCTTAAATAGTCGGCGTCCTCTATCCAGCGGCTTGAATACCGGTTGTTGCCGTTAGGATCAAAACGGGACAGCCTTGGCATGGTAGTACTGGTACCCGGACCTGTCCATCGATCTAAAGTGGTGGTGGTAAAATTGTTGTTACCAGATAAATTCTCCCATTGTGAGCGGGCCTGATTATACAATTGTACGTCTCCCACCCCTCTTAATTGAATGTCCAGGTTAAACCCTTTAAACCCGGCATTGAAATACATGCCGTAAAAGAATCCCGGTATGGGGCTGCCCATGATGGTACGGTCATCGGCATCGACCACTCCGTCGTTGTTTACATCCTTAAATCGGATATCTCCGGGTTCGCGACCTCCCGAGAAAAGATCAGGTGGTGCAGCATCAATTTCACCCTGGTCCTGGAATATCCCATCGGTTAGATAACCGTAGAAATGACCCACCGATTCTCCAACAATAGTCCTGTGGGTTTGTCCACCGCCGACCCCGGTAATAATACTGGGAACAGAACCCAGATCCTTAACTTCATTTTTTACGGTGGTAAGATTCGCTCCCGCTCCCCAGGTCCAGTCTCCACGTTGATTGCGGTAGTCAATGGAAAGTTCAATCCCTGAATTTTTAATTTCACCAAGATTGGCATCAGCCGGCAGGAAGTATCCGGATACATAGGGCAATGGCAAGCCAATCAGTACGTCTTTAGAGGTCTTATCCCAGTAATCAAAGGAAACATCAATCTTCCCTTCCAGCATGGAAGCGTCAAATCCAATGTCTGTTGAAATACTGGTTTCCCATTTCAGGTCGGCATTGGCGAAGTTAACCGGGGCTGGTCCCCTCACTACGTTCTGTCCACCTGAATTATCTCCCAACACATAGAAAATGGTGGTTTGCAGTGCGCTTAAGAAGGCAAAATTGACCCCGGTGAACTGGTTGCCAGCTTCTCCGTAGCCAACTCTTAATTTAAGATCATCAATGAAGTTGCCCTGAGGAAAAAAGGACTCTTCACTTATTCTCCATCCCACTGACATGGAAGGAAAGACATCGCTTCTATTTCCTTCTGCAAACCTGGATGTTTCATCTCTACGAATATTGATGGTGGCCAGGTATTTCCCCTGGTAGTCGTAATTTATCCTTCCCAGCAAGCCCTTTAATGCCCAATGGTCAGCTTCGTTACCGGCGGAAGTTTGGGCTGCCACCGAAGCAAATTTAACCGCGGAATTAAATAAGGTGTTACCCTGCAGTCTTACTTTGTCGAATCTGAAATTTGTCTCTTCATACCCTATCAACGCAGTTAAATTGTGATTGCCAAACGATTTATTGTAAGTAAGGGTATTGGCCCAGTTGGTGGTTAGTTCGATAGGTCTTGACTGGATCAGGCGGGAATCCCTAATATCGCCATCACCCCAGTCAACTCTTTCCTGGAAGAAAAAAGCATCTCCCACGTTGTAGTCAAAACCACCTTCCATTCTGAATGCCAGGCCTTCAATGATCTCGAACTCCCCGTAAAGGTTCCCCAATACTTTTGTAGCCTTAATGCGTGTTTCATTGACCCTGGTATCAGTTCTGTATAACAGGTTCAGTGCAGTACCCTCGCCAATAGCTGCCTGAGTTTCCTGTTGATAGCCTAACGGTCCATTTGGATCATATGCCGGGAAATACGGAGAATTCAAGGAACTGTTATAGGCTGCATGACAGCAATCGCCCACACCCTCGGATTGCGTCAGTCTGTCGGTAAGACTCAGCAATATTGATTCTCCAAACCTCCAGCGGCTGCCTGCTTTAATATCCGAGTTCATCTTTACGGAATATCGTTCAAAATCCTGTCCGTATTCAATTCCCTGCTGCCTAAGGTAACCACCTGACACATGAAAGTTAGCATTGGCAGTACCACCACTTACCGAAATATTATGGTTCTGCATAGGGGCAGTTCTGTACACCAGATCCTGCCAGTCTACGGTAGGAGAACCACCAAACTGGGTTACATCCCGACCGAGTTCGGTTTGAACATCAATGTATTGATCCACATTGAGTACATCGACCGTCTTCCTTATTTGTCCTGCGCCGGCATATCCGCTGTAAGTAACCTTGGTATTCCCTTCAACACCTCTTTTAGTGGTTATGATTATTACACCGTTGGCCGCCCTTGATCCGTAAATTGCAGCAGCTGAGGCGTCCTTCAAAACATCCATTGATTTAATATCTTCCGGATTAATTCCAGCCAACGGGTTGGAATCTGTGGTTGAAGAAGTATTAACTGTGATGTTCGTAGTTTGCACTATGGGAACTCCATCGATTACCCAAAGGGGTTGGTTTACTCCTACAGTACCAACTCCACGGATCCTTACACTGATGGCGGCACCTGGATCACCTGACCGGTTAACGATATTCACACCAGCTACAGTACCTGCCAACGCCTGGTCCGGACTGATGATGGCTCGTGATTCAATTATTCCTTCTGGCAAAGAAGCAATCGCACCTGTCACGTTAGCTTTTTCCTGTGTTCCATACCCGGTTACCACGATCTCGTCAAGCGCCGCAATATCCTCATCAAGACTAATATCAATGACCGATCGATTACCTACGGTAATCACCTGGCTACGATATCCCACGAATGAGAACACCAGATTAGCACCCTCTGGAACACTCAAGGAATAATTACCATCAACATCAGAGGTAGTACCTGTTGTAGTACCCTGGATCAGTACATTAACTCCGGGTAAAGCCGAATTGTCAACCACAGAGTTAATGCTACCGCTAACTGTCCTATCCTGCCCATTCGCAACCACGCCTGTTAGCAACATGGCTGATAGTAGAATAGTCCAATTCATTCGTAAATTGTGTTTCATAATTTATTGGGTTTGAAAAGGTTCTCAAGATATTTACACATGGTTTCATTCTAGTTCGATTCTGGAAAGGTCGGTTTTATATAAATATAAAAAAAATTCGACACTACCTACGGTCTGTCCACATCAATTTTGCCCGGTTTCAAAAGTAGACACTCCTATTGAATAGCGGCGCAATTTTTCCTTAAATAATCGATGCTTTTGATCAACTCCTGCTTCTGATCTTCCTGGGCTGCAGCACCTTTAAGATCTGTGTTGATGGGAATTTCCACCGAACCCTCATCCCGAAGCATGGTAAAGAACTCCTGCAGATGATAAGCTTTCAGATCCGGGTAGCCCTCCCAAAACTGGTCCTTCAGGAAGGGTATTTCCAGTCTTAAATTTGAAATAGTCTCAATTTGTAAAGGGGCTCCCGGGCAAAGCTCTGACATTAATTCGGTATATTTTACGAAATCCATGGCCCCCTCACCTATGGCAGTCCAACTCAGGGTAGCGCCATTTTCAGATTCCCAGATCCTATAATCCCGCACACTGGTACAAAGCACATGTTTACCCAGTTTTTCAATCTGATACATGGGATCTTCCATGGCCCAAACTGAATTTCCCGGGTCCAACATGACCCCGCAGATATCGGTGCCCACGGTTTCCACTATTTCCAATACCTCTTCGGAGCGCATATCGCCTGCATGATTTTCCACCGCAAACTTAACTCCTGCATCCTGGATCTGTGATCGCATGACGCTGAGTTCATTGATGATCTCCTCCATCCTGGCCACGATGCCCCCGTCCGTACGTCTGTCCCTATGGCTCCCTATCTTGCAGTTTACTGACGGGGCACCAAAGATTTTCGCCATTCGTATTCCCTGCAGGATCAGTTCCCTGGGGGTGCCGAATTTATCTGAAAATGAAAGTGAGTTTACACTGAGCCCTCCTATGCCAAAATAGAGACTCATATCATGTTGGTCCAATAAACTTTTAAGCGTTTCCAAATAAGCCTCATCCAGGCTTTCAAAATAATCCAATCCATTCAACAGAATACTGTCCACCTCCAGGCCAATGACATACTCTATCAATTGTTTAGCTTTCCAGTTCATGTCCCGCACGGAATGTACGTCGACGCCTAACGGCACTTTTGCCACAGCCGGATGGTCTAAAATTATTGAACTGCTGTCTCCCAGCCCTGGCATAATAGGCAGGGCCAGCATGCCCATGGCGGCTTTTTGAGTGAAGGTTCTTCTTTTCATTTTTTTTGTTTTAAAGTGCATAAGTCTGGCCTAGCCTTTCAAACCAATACCTCCATTCCCTCCCTGGCCATTGAACTGTTTTTAAATTCCTGCCGGCATTTTATTTCCATTTCGGCTAAAAAATCATCATCATGGTCAGGGTCATGATGGGTAAATATCAACTGATTTACATTCGCCTGTTTGGCACATTCGATGGCTTGGGAAAAACTGCTGTGACCCCAGCCGCGATGTGACTCCAGTTCCTCATCGGTATATTGGGCGTCGTGGATCAGCAGATCTGCATCCCTGCAAAACTCCACCACTTCAGGGTCTATAGTTTTTCCATGTTCTACATCGGTACAGATCACCACACAGCGACCCGAAGCCTCCATACGGTAACTGAATGCCCCCCCGGGATGGTTGTGCATGCGGTAATTAAAATCAACGGTCTTCTCGAAACCCAGGTACGACCTGTACTCTTCTGCGGTGAAAAATTTAAGATCAGCCCCTATATTCTCCAACTGCACTGGAAAATATTCCTTTTGCATTTGTCTTTCAAAGATCTGTTTCAATTCGGCATCTTTCATGGTGTGAAGCGGTGTAAAAAAAGCAATCTTCCTGTCTTTACAATAAACCGGATCAAAGAAAGGAAATCCCTGAATGTGATCCCAATGAAAATGAGTGAATACCAGCAGGATAAACTCGGTTTCAGGTATTTTACCTTCCATTATTTCCTTGCCCAGAATTCTGATACCTGTCCCGGCATCAAACACCACGATCATTTTGCTGCGGTCATTGGTAAGCAGATCGGTGTAGATACAGGTAGTATCCCCTCCAAATTGCTGAAAACCTGGCTGACAAACAGGAGTAGACCCCCTGACACCATAAAATTTGATCTGCCAAACCGGCTTTTTAGTCATATTTTTCTTATTGCTGACCAAAAACTTAACGCGTCTTCCGGTAAGGAAAACTCAGTAGTGCTGAAATAAGTTTTCCTTTCCGGGTGCTCCATTGCTATAAAGTTAATAATATCCAATTTATTAAATGAGGTCCTAAAATCGGCCCGAACTTCCCGGCTGTCGGCAAAACACACATTACCATTTGCAGTGGTTTCATCAAAATCCAGCTTTAAACGCTCACACAAGTGATCTATAAAATCCGCACTTAATTTAAGGGAAAAGAGCTCTCTACTGGTAAACACTTGAAATTTAAAATCGCTTTTGCATCCCTGGCATTTCCCCATGACTGTTAATGGCTATTAATGCTAACAATGCAATTAGCACAACCATTACCGATATTGCAAGCAAGATCCTGTTTCCCGGAAGCGGTTTAACCTGGAAGACAGGTTTAACCCTGGAAAGAAAAAATGTACGGCGAACCATTGTTTGACATCGCGGGCCTGTTGATGCCCTGTCAGCCATATAAAAGCCTGGAACAACGGACCGTGATTTAGTGTCATTGTCAATCAGTTGTAGCTAATTCGGGGGCAAATTACCAACTAAAACACCAAAATGCGGGCAAATCTCATTCCAGGTTCATCAAAAGCAGATTCCGGAAAACCACTCCCTGCCCTTCCGCCTGAAGCCCAATATACCCGCTGGTCAGTGGAGTCCCGTCAATCTTTATAGCGGGATCGAAACCCTGGGCCACTTCACCTCCGATCTGTGGTTTGGTATAAACCAGTACTGTATCACCATCCACCATATGGATGACCAGGGAATCTTTGTAAACGATTAATTCCGCCTGTACCCATTGATTCCAGGGGTAGGTCTTTGAAGATGAACTGATACAATGCCTGGGGTCCAATTCCCCCTGGTAAAAAACATCAGTGCCGGGAGAACACATGTTTCCGGTGGGCCTGGGTTGCCCTGGTTCTTCTTCAGCCAGCATTTGGTATTCCACTGAAATCGGCCAGTTCTGCTCTTTTAGAATGGTGCGTGGGTCCTGTGAATGAAACATTACCCCACTGTTCCGGTAGGTATAAGACGGCGCATCCTCCATCCATTGGTCTGTAAACCTGTACTCGAACTTCAGATGAAAAGATGAAAAGGGTTCCTTGTAAAATAGATGACCATAACGTTCGCGAAAATCCGCGTAGTCATCGTAGCTGACCTGGATATTTCCATCAACCACCTTGAAGGTATTGGCATAGTTGTCTCCCAGTTGGTGATGATAAAATTTTGCAGTCCAGCCATCAAGGTCCTTTCCATTGAACAGCACCAGCCAGTCGGCCTGTTGTTTCCGCTTAGATACAGCACAGGCCCAGAGAAAAACTAAACCAAGTATAAAAGCAGCTATTTTTCTCATAATACGTGCCTAAAACCCGGCCCCAATTGATCTGATCATAGCAATCAATTGAGAGGGTACCACTCCAAACAGGATTACCAGTATACCCAGTATGGCCACCGTTGCAAATCCCATTCTGGAAATTTTCCCGTTGGCGGTTTTAACCGAAGCCTGCTCCACCGGCGAAAGCATGGTCTTAATTACCCTCAGGTAATAATAAAGACCAATTATACTGCTTATTATAAGCATCAGGGCCAGAAACCACAGACCGGTATCCACCGCTGCCAGCACCACGTAGAACTTACCCATAAACCCGGCGGTCAACGGTATCCCTACCATTGAAAAGAACATGATGCTGAACACCATGGAAACCAGGGGCCTGGTCCAGAACATGCCCTGAAGGTCCTGGATCTCTTCGATCTCCCCTTCGGAACTGAATACCGACAAGGTGCCAAAGGCTCCTATGATAGCGATGAAATAGGCTACCAGGTAAAAAGTTACCGCTTCGGTGGAAAGATCCGTGGCTGCGATAATGGCAATCAGGATATAACCCAGGTGGGCAATACTGGAATACGCCAGGAGCCTTTTCAGATTGCGCTGTTGCAGAGCCAGTATACTGCCGGCCAGCATAGAAGCTACCGCCATAAAGCTTAACACCCACACAAACCAGTCCAGCTGCTGGCTCTGGGTAGCCGCTATAAACCTGATCAAAACCGCTACCACGCTTCCTTTGGAAATCGAGGCGATCAATGCGCTGACCGGGGCTGGCGCACCCTGGTAGATGTCCGGGGTCCAGGTATGAAAAGGAACCAGTGCCAGTTTGAAGCCCACTCCCACCAGCATCATGGCCACTCCCGCGGTAGAAAGCACCCCCATGGTATGGACTGAACCGGAGAGTCCCGAAAAACTCAATTGCCCGGTTTCAATATAGATCAGCGCCATACCGAAAAGCAAAAATGCCGATGATGCCGCCGCCAGGATCAGATATTTCAATCCGCCTTCTAATGAATGCTGCCATTGGCGGGTATAGGCAATCATAGTGTACAGGCTGATGCTGAGAATTTCCAGGCCCAGGAATAAGGTGGCAAAATGTACGCTGCAAACCAGTATTGCCGCCCCGAATACGGAAGTTTGGAACAGCAGGTAATATTCTTCGCTAACCTCCGTATGCTGTTGCAGGTATGGGTATGAAATAAGCAACAACACCAACGAAGCCGTACCCAGCAATATCAGGTAAAACAGTGAGAATTTATCGATCACCAATTGATCTGCTATTATGCTGGCCATCTGGTAGTTAGACCAGGCATAGACCAGGCTTACCATGAAAATGAGTATACAAGCCACCGCCAGGATAAATATCAATTGGTGGTTCCTATGGATCGAAACTGTTATCAGTGACACCACCGGAGCCAGGGCCAGGATGATCAATGGAACCAGGGCATTAAAATCAAGGCTTTCCATGGGCAGGTTTTATTTTTATCACTGAAAGCTGATCGGTTTCACCGGGACCATCTGGCAATGCTACGGAAACTACCTGTTGCACCACCGGCTCCACCCTTTGGGTAACCGGAGCAGGATACAACCCCAGAAAAACCAGCAGGAACACCACCGAGGCAATGATAACCGTTTCAACAGATGAAAGGTCCCTGATGTCGGAAGACTTTTCCGGTCCAAAGAATACCTTCTGCATGATCCTTAGGGAGTATATGGCTGCGGCTATCAGACCCAGAGCGGCAATGACGGCGATGATCCTGGATTCTGCAAAGGTACCGGCCAGGGTCATGAACTCTGCCACGAAATTTGCCAGCCCGGGTAATCCCAGGGAAGCCAGCACCAGTATCAGTGCCGCCGTGCCCATCTTAGGTGCAGTGGTCCACAGTCCACCTACTTTTTCGATGTCCCTGGTACCGGTCCTTTCATAAAATATACCTGCCAGCACAAACAAGGCCCCGGTGCTTAACCCATGGGCAATCAACTGCATGATGACCCCCTGCATAGCCAGGGCGTTGAAAGCAAAAACCCCAATCATCACAAATCCCATATGGGAAACGCTGGTATAGGCCACCAATCTTTTTATGTCGGTTTGGGCAAATGCCAGTTTTGCCCCATATAAAATACCGGCCACTCCCAATATCATGGCGGGCAGGGCCATCGACCTGGCCGCCTCAGGAAAGAAGGGCAATACAAACCTGATCAAACCATAAGCTCCTGTTTTCAGCAAAAGCCCGGCCAGTATCACACTGCCGGCTGTAGGAGCTTCGCCGTGTGCGTCCGGCAGCCAGTTATGTAAGGGCAGGACCGGAAGTTTAATTAAAAAGGCCAGCAGGAATCCTAACATGATCCATTTAGCCTGTGCCGGGGCCAGCGATGTATTCAGCAACTTCCAGTAGTCAAAGGTATAATCACCACTCTGTGATCCGTGTATGAAATAAAACGCCAACAGGGCCAGCAGCATAAGCAGCCCGCCCACCTGGGTGTAAATAAAGAACTTGTAAGCGGCATAGGTGCGATTGGCGCTGCCCCAAATGCTGATCAGGAAATACATGGGCACCAGCATGACTTCCCAGAACAGGTAAAAAAGGAAAAGATCAAAGGCCAGGAACACCCCCATAATGCCAGCCAGGGTCCAGAGCAGGTTAAAATAGTAAAATCCTGTCCTGATCTTGATCTGCACCCAGGAAATAAGCACTGAAATTAATCCCAGGAATGCGGTGAGCATGATCATCACCAGGCCCAGGCCATCAAGTTCCAAATGGAATTCGATGCCAAATTCGGGGATCCAGGTTTTCCTGAGCACCAGGTACATGGCACTGGTGGCAGCTCCCATAATGTCAGGGGAATGGGTCCACCAGATCCTGATGATCAGTGCGGTCACCATCAGTATTGATGCCAGGCTGATCCACCTGGCGCTTCCGGGAATCCGCCGTTCCAGCAGACCGGCCAGTGCCCCCCCAAACAGCAATATGAATATGAGCGCTGCCAGTATCATATCAGGATAGAAATGGTTATGGTGATAATGGCTCCGATTACGATCACTGTCATGTACCAGCGGATCTTGCCATTTTGGGTGGTCACCATCACCCGGTTGGTCCGAGCCAGCACTTCAGAAAGGCCCACGGAGATCAGGTCTATTACGTCATTTTTATTGATCCTGGATAAAGCTACCACCGGGTTGACCAGCAGGGCCTGATAGACCGAATCGAAGCCCCAGCCACTGTTCCAGAAGCTGTGCAGCCAGGCGCCCAAACCTGTTTGTTTGAAATTATTCACCAGGGCAGTATTCCGCCGGTATAACAGGTAGGCCAGTGCGATGGCTACCAGGCAGGAAAGGCCGGTTATGATCTGCAAGATCAATTCGCTGGAAGCTGAAAGCCCACGCAGCGTCACCGGAGGTAAAGTATGGTGTATTATCCCTGAAAATAACTGAATATGCCCCATGGAATGAGGTAACTCAATGAAGCCGCCGGCCAATGAAAGAACTGCCAGGATCACCAGTGGGATGGCGATTCTGGGTCCCGGACGGTTGGTGGGTTCGATCCCGGTTTTGCCAAAAAAAGTCACCAGTACCATGCGGGCGGTATAAAGCGCAGTTATAAAAGCCCCAGCAAATGCCAGCAACCACAGGGTGGTCCCACCGGACTCACTGGCAAATACTTCCCACAGGATCAGATCCTTGCTGTAAAACCCCGCTGAAACCAGCGGCAGCGCCGCCAGTGAGGCTGAAGCTATCAGGAAAGTCCAGAATACCACCGGGAGTTTCTTATATAGCCCTCCCATCTTAAACATATTGTGTTCATGATGCACTACCAGGATAACCGCTCCGGCCCCCAGGAATAACAAGGCCTTAAAAAAAGCATGGATCATAAAATGGAAGATTCCCGCCGACCAGGCCCCCACTCCCAAAGCCAGGAACATGTAACCGATCTGGCTCATGGTGGAATAAGCCAGCACCCTTTTGATGTCTTTTTGCACCAGCGCACTGAAACCGGCCAACAACAGGGTGGCCGTACCTATTATGGCCACCGCTTGCTGGGCCATGGGCGCCAATTCGAAAATGGTATGTGTCCTGGCGATTAAATAAACCCCGGCTGTCACCATGGTGGCGGCATGGATCAGGGCGCTTACCGGCGAGGGACCTGCCATAGCATCCGGAAGCCAGGTCTGCAAGGGCAGCTGGGCTGATTTTCCGATGGCTCCTCCCAACAACAGGAATGCGGCCAGGGTAGCGGTTGGTTCTCCCTGGGCCCATTTAGAGGGTGCCGCGGCCAATATTTCCGCGATGTTCAGAGTGTCAAACTCCATAAACATTAATAACAGGCCTATGATGAGGGCGGTATCGCCGATACGGGTCATGATAAAAGCTTTGCGCGCTGCATATCCATTGGCAGGATCCTGATACCAAAATCCTATCAGCAGGTAGCTGCACAATCCTACGCCTTCCCAACCCAGATACATCAGCAGCAGATTGTCCGCCAGCACCAAAATCAGCATGGATGCAATGAACAAATTGATATAGGCGAAAAACCGGGCATAACCCTCATCCCCCTGCATGAATTCAGTGGAATAAACCAGGATAAGGAAACCCACAAAGGTTATGACGAACATAAAGACCAGTGAGAGGGTGTCCAGGTGGAATGAAATAGCCACCGAAAGTCCACCGGCACTCATCCACTCCCACAGATGAGCTGCCAGGAAAAACCCTTCAGGTGGTGAACTTAAGAATGACCAGCCCAGCACCAGGGTGAGAATGGTGGAAATAAAAGTACCGGAAACTGCCAACACCGCAATGACGCTCGTTGATAACCTGTGGCCAAAAAAAGCCAGTAACAGGAATATTACCAGCGGCAGTAAGACGATGACCGGGACTAAATCTACCATATATTATCCTTTCATTTTACTTGCTGCATCCGCATCAAGGGTATCATATTCCTTATAAAAACGCAGTATGAGCGCCAGACCCACCGCCACCTCGGCTGCTGCCATAGACAGAATGAAAATAAACATCAACTGGCCGTCTGCTTCGGCCCACCTGGAGGACCCAACGATAAAAGCCAGGCCTGCTGCATTGAGCATAATCTCCACTGACATCATCATAAAGAAAATATTCCTGCGGGTAAGTAATCCAACCAGGCCCAGCAAAAACAGTATCACTGCCAGAACCAGGCCATGTGTAAGCGGGACTTCAACCATCTTCCTGTTTCTTTAAAAAGCGATGCAATACTGTAGTTTTCTCCTTACCCAAATAATAGGCGCCCACTATACCGGCCATCAGTAAAACAGCGGCAAGTTCTACCGCGATAATATAGGGGCCATACAGGGTAATTCCCACCTGCCTGGCATCCACCACCACCTGTCCCCGGGATTCATTGGGATTTGACAGGATCAGGTAAAATATCTCAACAAACAGGATCAGGGACAATATTCCCGGGCCAATCCACATGGACAAATTGAACCAGGCCTGTTCCTGCGCCACAGATTTATCACCCAGGTGAAGCATCATAACCACGAATATGAACAGCACCATAATGGCGCCTGCATAAATGATCACCTCCAGCGCTGCTGCGAATGGCGCTCCCAGCAGGTAAAAAGTCACTGCTACTGAGAGCAGCGATACCACCAGGTATACCAGCGCATGTACCGCGTTCAGCCTGGTAATGACCATAAATGTCGACACCACTGCCACAAATGCCGCTATGTAGAACAACACCACCATACCCTATGGTATCAGACTTTTAACATCCACCGGAGGCCGTTCGTTATCACCTTCTCCCTTGGCCTTGCCTTTAATGGCCAGGCCTGCCTCCCGGTAAAAATTATAGCCATGATATTTACCCTCACCGTCTATGGTCAGGTCTTCCTTCTCATATACCATATTCTGGCGGTCGTATTCGGACATCTCCACATCCGGGATCAACTGGATGGCATAGGTGGGACAGGCTTCCTCGCAATAGCCGCAAAAGATACATCTGGAAAAGTTGATCCTGAAAAATTCCGGGTAACGTCTGCCGTGCTCATCCTCAGTGGCCTGCAATGAAATACAGTCTACCGGACATGCCACCGCACACAGGTAACACCCCACACAACGTTCCTGCTTGTCGGGATCCCTGGTTAATACGATCCTCCCCCGGTACCTGGGAGGCAGTTCAACTTTCTCTTCCGGATATTCGATGGTTATTTTCTTCTGGAACAGGTGAAGAAAAGTCAACCACATGGTTCTTAAGCTAGTTAACATAGTTTTTATACGTTTTCGAAATACAACACCACAGCTCCTGTTACCAGTAGGTTTAACAGGGTAATGGGCAACAATACTTTCCACCCGTAGGCCAGCAGCTGGTCGTAGCGCGGCCGGGGAAGCGCTGCCCTTAACAGGATAAAAAACAACAGGAAAACAAAAGTTTTCAGGATAAACCAGACAATCGGCGGCAGAAATTCCGGACCCAGCCAGCCACCGAAGAATAAGGTCACGATCAAAGCAGAAACCAGGGTTATTCCCAGGTATTCACCCAAAAAAAATAACCCGAATTTCATACTGGAATATTCCCCGTGATAACCGGCTATCAGTTCACTTTCCGATTCCGGTATGTCGAATGGCAAACGGTGGGTTTCGGCAATACCAGCCACCAGGAATATCACAAACCCTACGAACTGAGGAAATATAAACCAGCCATCCTGCTGGGCCAGCACGATGTCTTTCAGGCTGAAGCTACCGCTGAGCATCACCACACCCAGTAACGAGAGTCCCATAAAGACTTCATAGGTGATCATCTGGGAAGCGCCGCGCATGGCCCCCAGCAGGGCATACTTGTTATTGGAGGCCCAACCCCCCAGGATAATACTGTAGGCCCCCAGTGATGACATCGCCAGGAAGAACAGGATGCCAATATTCATATCGGAAATCAGCACTCCAGGGGCAAAAGGGATAATGGCAAAGCTTAGCATGGTGGTAATTACTACAATACCCGGTGCGATAATGAAGATCTTTTTATCAGCAAATGCCGGCACCCAGTCTTCCTTAAAGAATATCTTGATCATGTCCGCCACCGGCTGTAACAGGCCTGCCGGACCTACCCTGTTGGGACCCAGCCGGTCCTGCCAAAGTCCCAGCAAACGTCTCTCCAGCCAGATCAGGAACATGGCAAGCACCTGCAACACCACTATTACTGCCAGCATAATGGCCACATCTGTCAGTTCCATTTTCATTCCTTTTGCTGATTAAGCTGAATTTCTGTATGGTGGTCCATAAATGGCAGACCTGGAAACCCTGTAATGATGCCCAGGTGGTCCTCGGGCCAGCCGGCCACCAGGTTCGCGGTAATACCCAGTTCCTGCTGGTCCAGTTTTATCACCACTTCTTCCCCCTGCCTGACATTTAGCTCGCGAGCCTGCCTTTCGTTTATGGTCAGGGTTGCTCCCGGGCTCCTGGCCAATATGGCCCCTGACTTATTGCTCATCTCTTCCGACCCGAATATATGCGGCAAAGGGACCAGCATCCATTTCCGGGATGGGGCAGGGTTTACTGCAATATCTTCAAAGTAAGGGAACTGACTCCCGGTGGCCCCTTCAAACAGCCTTATCCCGGTGGGCATCTGCTGTTTCCCGCTGTTAACCTCATTCCGGAATTTGTTAATTGATTGAACGGAGTTCCAGCCCGGACTCCAGTAATAGGCCGAAGCTGCCACGGCGGGGACACCGGAGTACCCCTCCATGGTAAAACTTAACGGGCTGTCTTCATCCCTGGGAGGCCTGGGTTCTGTGACCGATTTATGGGCAAACATGGAAGTCCTTCCGCTGTACCGGTGTGGTTCCCTGGTTATCTTTTGGCCTTTCACCCGGAAATCTGCCGGTAAAGCCGACCTGGAAATACCCGAAAATTGGGGCAGGTCCTGCTCCATCTGATGTTGAATATCGTACAGACTCTTTAGCCCGGTAAAATTTTGCCTTTCCAGTTGTTTTCCCGCCATTAACAGCCAGCGCCAGCTTTCCAGGACATCTTCCGATGAAGCCTGAACCTGGAAGAATCGCTGGGCCCGGCCTTCGTTATTCACCAGGGTACCATCGGACTCTGCGAAGGTTCCCGACGACAATACTAAGCCGGCCCTGGCAGTGGTGCGGGATTCGCTATGTTCCAGTACCACCACAGATTTAAAGCATTCCAGGAACTTGTCCGACATGGCCGCAGGGGTCCTTTGGTAAAGGTCATTTTCCAAAATAACCAGTGTATCATATCCGGTGTGGGAATTCATGGCATGGTCAAGCCCCCGGGGTTCAATCATGCCCGCCCCTACGCTGTTGCACTCCGGAAAAACAAAACTGATCAGGGCCTGGCTGTTGGTGTTATACAACGCCAAAGCCAGATTAATGGAAGCTTTAACCAATTCCAAACTACCCAGGCTGGACCCGGTTATCACCAATGGCTTTTTAGCCTGGCGCAGCGCTTCTGCTATTTCCGGTAAACGTTTATCCTGGTACAGACCGGGTTTGACACCCGGCAACGCAGGATTGAGTTCATGAGCTAAAGCCAGCACCAGATTGGTCAGACCGGCTATTCCGTCCCGTACATTTGCGGTAGCCAGGCGATCCAGTTTGGTACTTTGAGGCGTAAGTACGTACAGGGGACCTTTCTGTTCCTGTATATATTCACGGGCCGCCGCATCATTCCAGTCAGCAATGCCCACTTTACCGATCTGCTCCAGGGGTTTCACCCTGACTGACTGGTTCAGCGCCAGATCCACCATGGGTGCGGTATTGGTCAGGTCTTCCCCGATCACAATTACCATGTCACATGTTTCTATTTCCTTCAGGGAAGGTGTTCGCAATGGTCCCTGTTGCAGGAACCGGATAGCAGTTTGCTGGATCTTGTTCTGGCTTCCCCTGGTTCCGTTGTAAAAATTCTCTTTCCCCACCAACTCCCTCAACAGATAATTTGACTCCAGGGAAGCCCTGGGTGAACCCATTCCCATGACCGTTCCACCGTCAAATAGGTCGGTTAACTGCTTCAGTGCCTCAGGCAGCCGGAGCTTAGTGACTTTGCCGGCGATAGCCGACCTGGACTCAGGGATCCTGCCTGATGCATTGACAAAATCGTACCCGAACCTTCCCCGGTCGCAAATGAAGTATCCGTTTACCTCGGGGTTATAGCGGCTTAATATTCTGCGCAATGAACCATACCTTTCACCGGCCAGAATATTACATCCCAAACTGCAGTGGTGGCAAACCGAGGGTGCAGAAGTTAAGTCCCACTTCCGGGTATAGTGTTCCTTCAGGGTTTTATCAGTAAACACACCGGTAGGACACACCTCCACCAGGTTTCCGCTAAACTCGCTTTCCAGGGTGCCATCTTCATGGCGGCCAAAATACACGTGGTCATGGGCGGCAAAAACCTGCAGATCATCTCCCCCGGCATAATCATTGTAAAAACGAACACAACGATAGCACTGAATGCAGCGGTTCATTTCATGATTGATGCAGGGACCCAGGTCCTGATTATTATAGGTGCGCTTCTTAAACCTGGTCCTGCGGTAGGCGTGTCCGGCCATCACCGTCATATCCTGTAAATGGCACTCTCCTCCCTCATCACATATCGGGCAGTCGTGCGGGTGGTTTAACATCAGCCATTCAATCACTTTTTCCCGGAATTCACTGGCTTCAGGATCTTTTACCGACAAATGAAGGCCATCGATGACGGGTTCCATACAGGCCATTACGATTTGTCCGTGGTCCCGGTCTTCTCCAAGCTGTTTTTTTATGGCGCATTGCCGGCAGGAACCTACCGATCCCAGTGCCGGATGCCAGCAAAAATAGGGCAGGTCAATTCCCTGGGAAAGTATAGCTTCCAACAGGTTCTTACCGTCTTCCACTACAAATGATTTTCCGTCTATCCAGATCGTTGCCATCAGTTTGCCCTGTAGGGGCATCGTTTTTCTTTAATATGAGTTTCAAAATCTTCCCGGAAGTACTTCAAAGCGCTTTGAAGCGGCGCCATTGCTCCCGGGGCCAGCGCACAAAAAGTCATGCCGGGCCCCAGGCCATGGGTGTGTTCCTGCAAAATTTCCAGGTCACCTGCCTGACCCTCGCCCTCTTCAATTGATTTCAGGATTCTTTCCACCCAGGGAAGGCCTTCCCTGCAGGGAGTACACCAGCCACATGACTCCTGGGCGAAAAAATGTTCCAGGTTATGGACAAACCCCACCGGGCAGGTCTGGTGGTCCAGCACAATAATGGTACCGGTACCCAGCCTGCTGCCACACTCCATTACTGACCTAAAATCCATTTTTACATCCAGGTGGTCGGTAGTCAGGAAGTCTGTGGAGGCCCCTCCCGGAAGTGCAGCCCGGAATTCATGCCCATCCAGCATTCCGCCGGCGTGTTCTTCCAGCAGTTCCCTCAATGGTGTCCCCAAAGGAAGCTCATAGATGCCGGGTGTTTTAACCTTACCGCTGGCGCCATAGAGTTTGGTGCCTCCGCCGTCCCCGTTACTCAATCCTCTGAACCATTCCGGTCCCTTATCAACTATATGAGGCACGCAACAGAGCGTTTCTACGTTATTGACGATGGAGGGCTTGCCGAATAGCCCGCTGGTCTGCGGAAAAGGGGGTTTGACCCTGGGCATGGCTCTTTTTCCCTCCAGTGCGGATAACAAACCTGTTTCCTCACCGCACATATAGCGGCCCACACTGGTATGGATCATCACTTTTATGTCGAAGCCGCTGCCCAGAATATTTTTACCGATATATCCTGCCTGCTCGGCTTCCTGTATGGCGGTCAACAACCGACTGGCCGAGGTCTTGTAAGCCCATCTCAGGAATATGATGCCCTCCGGGGCCTGTATGGCGTAGGCGCTGATGATCACTCCTTCCAGCATCTGGTGCGGATTTCCTTCCAGTAAAAGCCTGTCCTTAAAAGTCCCGGGCTCCATTTCATCGCCATTTACGATCAGGTACTTGGTTTTGGGAGCATCCTGGCCCATGGGCACGAAACTCCATTTCATGCCGGTTGAAAACCCGGCGCCGCCCCTGCCCTGCAAACCTCCATCCTTGACCATTTGGGTTACTTCACCGGGTGCCATTTTCAGGGCCTTCCTGAGTCCCTGGTAGCCACCCTTGCTCTCATATTCACGGATACTCAGTGGCTGTCCGTCGGCACGCATCATATGGGTCATGGGCTTTTCCATTTACTTATATTGTTTCAAAATTTCATCGATCTTCTCCACTGACAGATCGCGATGGAGATCGCTGTCAATCATCATGGCCGGGGCATGATCGCAGGTGCCCAGGCAGGGAATGGGCAGCAAGGTAAACCGGTCATCTTCAGTAGTTCCTCCCCAGTCAATACCCAGTTTAACCTTTAAATGATCCCTGATCTTTTCATACCCCACCACCCAGCAGCTTATACTGTCACATAAGAGGATAACATGCCGGCCCACTGGTTTGCGAAATATCAGGTTGTAAAATGTGGCCACACTGTCAACTTCCTCTGATGATATCTCAAGATGGTCCGCAATCAGTTTAATACTTTCATCTGAGACCCAGCCCCTTTCCTGCTGCACGATCTTCAACGCTTCAATACAGGCCGCACTTTTATGAGGAAGATGGCTTATCTCCAGGTTAATCATCGATATTTCCTTTTCAGTCAGCATACTATCGGTCAATATCTGCCAGTACAAAATCAACGCTGCCGATGATTACCAGCAGGTCGGCTACTGTATACCCCCGGCTGATGTAAGGCACCATCTGCATATGTGGGAAGGACGGCGTGCGGATCCTGGCGCGGTAAGGCGCGGTGCTGCCATCACTGATAAGGTAATACCCATTATTGCCCTTGGTGGCCTCCACTCCCATAAAGGCTTCCCCTTCCGGAATAACCGGGCCCCAACTGACATTGAGAAAGTGTGTGATCAGTGTTTCAATATCTTTCATGGTGTGTTTCTTGTCCGGGGGGGTGGCCCTGGGATGGTCGGACATATAAGGCCCGGCGGGCATATTTTGTACACACTGCTCGATGATCCTTAAACTTTGGCGCATTTCCTCCACCCGTATCAGCGCCCGGTCAAAGCAGTCCCCATTGGTGGCAACAGGAATTTCAAAATCGAACTGATCGTAACCTGAATAGGGTCGTTTTTTCCTGAAATCCCATTCAAATCCGCAGGCTCTCAACCCGGGCCCGGTGACTCCCCATTCGATGGCTTCCTGTTTGGTATATATGCCAATACCCTTGGTCCTGGCCTGGAAAATGCGGTTGCCCAGCACCATTTTATCGTATTCGGTCAGTCTTTTTCGCATATATTTTACAAATTCATGAAAAAGGGTCTGCCATCCTTCAGGGAGATCCTGGGCTACACCTCCGATCCTGAACCAGTTGGGGTGCATGCGGGCGCCACAAATAGCGCTGACGATATCAAAGGCTTTTTCCCGGTCAGAAAACATATAAAAGACCGGTGACAGCTGTCCGAGATCCTGGGCAAAGGTTGCGTACCATACCAGGTGACTGGCAATCCTGAATAACTCGCACATCATGACCCTTATCACCTGGGCCCTGTCCGGAACTGTAATATTTCCCAGTTTTTCCACCGCCAATACATAGGGCAGGTTGTTCATAACTCCCCCCAGATAATCGATGCGGTCAGTGTAGGGGATGAAGGTATGCCACGATTGCCGTTCAGCCATTTTCTCAGCGCCGCGATGGTGAAATCCGATATCCGGGACAATGTCCACAATATCTTCTCCTTCCAATTGAAGTACCAGCCTTAAGACCCCGTGAGTTCCGGGATGCTGAGGGCCCAGATTGAGAAACATGAAATCAGTGTCGTTTGCCGCTCTTTGCATGCCCCATTCTTCAGGTTCAAACTCATATGCTTCAACCTGTTCATGCAGGTAATCATCGGTGTACTCAAAAGGCTCCATTTCAGTGGCCCGTGCCGGATGTTCCTTTCTGAGCGGATGACCGTTCCAGTTAGCGGGCATCAGTATCCTGCGTAAATGTGGATGTCCTGAGAAGGTTACCCCAAACATATCGTAAACCTCCCGCTCATACCAATTGGCATTTGGCCATAGACCGGTAATCGATGGCACACTGGGATAGTCACCCTGCAGGTCCACCTTAATCCGCAGGTCCTGGTTGCGGTCAAATGACAGCAGGTGATAAACCAAAGTAAAATTGTGATCGCCGGAGTGGTTGGACTTTCGATTTCTTTCATCGATGGCAGTAAGGTCATAAAGCATGGAAAACGGTTTTTCAATGCCGTTCTTTAGATAAGAAAGGAAATCAACTGCCTGGTCCTGCCGGA
>Ga0268386_10000184_pt1 | contig 37576 bp, 39 predicted proteins | sample RVTome_15_FD_200260 | JGI IMG/M metagenome (GOLD analysis project Ga0268386, IMG submission 200260) | Soil microbial communities from uranium-contaminated site in the Upper Colorado River Basin, Wyoming, United States - RVT150D86... ... | reverse complement strand
TAATTTCAGCGTGTCGATGGGTTGCACTTGTCTGCTCGCAGCGCCATACGCCACGAGCCGTCCAAGAGATGGCAGGATCGCCAGGCTGCGTCGAAAAACATCCCCTCCAATTGATTCGAGAATCAACGTTGGCCTGCGTATAGAGTTCAGATTTCGGTCAAATTCGTCATAACCGAAGGCCTCGTCAGCACCAAGTTCGACAACGCGACGCCGTTTTTCCTCAGAAGAAGCTGTCGCTATTACCTGCAATCCAAGCAGTTTCGCGATCTGGACGGCGGCCGTACCGACGCCACCTGCCGCTGCATGAATCAAGACCGTCTCGCCCGCGTTTGCCCTTCCAAAAGTTGTGAGCGCATGGTACGCCGTTAAATATTGAACAGGAAAAGCCGCAGCCTCAACGAACGACATCGAATCCGGGAAGCGCATGCATGCTGCGGAACTAACGCACACGCGATCCGCCTGACAACCACCTGCCGACATTGCCATCACTCGTGACCCGACGGGCAGTGCGTCTCCTTCTTCGATTACACCCGCCGCTTCGAGGCCGGGAATGTAAGGCGGCTTTGTACCACCCGGATAAAGTCCCTCGCGCTGCATAACGTCGGCATAATTCAAGCCGCACGCTTCGACGCGGATCAGAACCTGACCCGGTTGTGGCTGCGGATCAGGTAGCTCTACCAACTCGAGTTGGTCAACGCCTCCAAAACCCTTGACGCGAACAGCCCTCATCTCAATCCCTTCTCTAGCGCGATGCGACCGGCAATAAATTCTGCATCTCGAGCAATGCCGCGCAGGTAAGGCGAAGCAAAAGTTCTCCCAAAACGAAATCCCATTAAGAACAATCCCTTGCTGCGCGTGCTCTCGCAGTTTTTGACAAACGGCCTGCCATCTGGATCAAGATCGACGAGGCCTTTCACGTGTTCAGACGCATAACCGAAACCGGTGGCAAAGACGATCAAGTCCGGCTGAAGGTACTGTCTGTTACTAAACTCCACCGATCCGTTTTGATAGCGGCGCACGGACGGCATGCGCGTAATCAATCCCTTTTGAATCGCTTGCACGACGGTGCGTCCGGTCATTGGCTCAGTGAGCCGGCCCAAGCGCCACCCGAATAAAGAGCCTGGAAACTGTTCGGGCAGCCAAACGAAGTAGTGCACGTCGATTCCAAAGATCCAGTGCGGAATCGCGCAGAGTCTTGAACGCACAGACAGCCAGGCGTGATCCTCCCCTTGCCTCACTCTCAACCAATTCTCCAATACCTCGGCTGCTGAGGCGCCGCCGCCAACGACCAAAAGCCGCCGCGCGCCTGCGAGATGTTCAGCACGCGTGTCGATGCTGTGCATCCAACGTATCGTCGAAGAACCTGGGTTGAAGTCGGCGGGCAGTCGTGGCTTGCTGATGATGCCAGTGGCATTGATGACGTGACTGCCACGAATTGATCGTTCTTCGTCGTCGTTTGTTCGATAACTAACTGAAAACCCGGGCCCCTCCTTTCGGACAGATATAACAGTACTGTTGAAAATAACCTTTAGGCCGTACTGTTCCTCATATCGCTCCAGCTCCCGTACTAAAACATTAAAGGGCAAGTACGCCGGCGCTCCGGGATCGACCTTCATGCCGGGCATCAGCGACAATGCCGTTGGCGAAAGGAGCCTCATCTCGGGATCGACTCGACGAAGCGCAGTGGCGACGGACGGTCCTTTCTCGAGAATCAGGTATTCGATATTTCGCTTTGCCAGACTTTGCGCAGCAGACAGTCCCGCCGGACCCGCTCCAATTACGATCACGGGATCTCTGGAGACTGCGGAACTCATACTGCGACCTGTTGGCGGCTCAAGTACCTCTGGCCCAATTCCTGGACCATCAGATCCAACAAGGTGTTCGCGTCGTTCGTCGATAACGCCGTCAAGCGATGTGTTAAGAAAATTTGAGCGCGCTCGGGCCATACGAGAATTGCCATCGCAACGCCCATGTGCAGGCAAACGGGGGTGTAAATCTGCTGACCAACGATTTGCAGAGCGCCTCCTGACATTCGAAAAACCTCTTCGTTAATGGATTTTGGCTGTTCGAACCATGCGAAATGACTCGTGGCAAAACCGGTTAGTTCCGGATTTGCAGCCAGCTTGCGAAAGAGTCGCCACGGTAAGAGTTTTGCGGGGGATGAAAGCAATGGCAACGCGAGATGCGATCTTTGTCGCATCGCCCTGGTCATCTGATGCTTGAGTTTCATAGCCAACTCTTCAACTGGCTGCGTTGCGTCACCGTAAAGCGTCAACGGCGATATTAAGTTGCCGATTCGCAAGTCGTTGTCGCGGCTTCGTCGCAAGCTGACTGGGACCTCGATAGAGATTACTGGCGTTGCATTAATTCCACTCGAAAGATTCCATGCATGAATTGCCTTCATCCATGCACTCGCGCACAGCCACCCGGGCGCCACGCCTAGCTCAGTTGCTTGTCGCCTGAGTTCGCGCAAGTCGTCTCTCTCTAAGTCTCTTTCGATAATTGAGGTCTCTCCGGGAGTACAGCTACGCATCGCAATACGCGCGCTTTGATTTGAACGTGATTCCCTTCGCATGCGCTGCACATTCTCAAGCGCTTCGAGTAATTTTAAGCGCCTCCCTGGAGTGCGGCCACGGATCTTTCCGGATGAACACGCATCTGAATCTGATCCGTGTTCATCCGGGAAGATCCCTGGCCGCATGATCTCTGCCAGCTTGCGAAGGGCTTCAACACACACCGCTAAGAAACCCTCGCCATCCACAACTGCATGATGAGCGCGAAACGCGAGAAGGTTTCTGTCACAATCAGCAAGCCAAAGTATTTGGAAAGGCGGTTCTGCAAACGGATTCAACGGTCGATTGCGCCACTCTGCCAACGCTTCTCTTCTCTCAGCAACATGAAGCATTTCGCCGGTACGACAATCGCCTTCCCACCACAACCCGAACAGACGTCTCTGCAGTCTCTGACGGAGAGGCGGCCAGCGCAAAACAATATGCAGCAGAACTTGGTCCAGATCATCCCGCGTGATGCGGCCCTTAAATTCGACCTCAGCGCCCAACTGCATAAGAACGCCCGAGGACTCCTGGTACGCCACGAAGAAAGTGTCGATCGCCGATAGCCTGCTCGCGTTTGGTAGCGTCGACTTCATGATGCTTTCCATCGGGCCAGACGAATGTTCCGCGCCGCTATTGCCTGCGCCCATTCAGCAGAAGTTTCGATCATCATCATCATCACTAATTGCGCCTGCATGACACGTTCGCCGTTCACTTCAACATTGACGCTGGTGTTGATGGTTGAAGGTTGTGAACGAGAAATTTCGGCGCTTAGATCCAAAGCCGAAGGAAGAAAGACCGGATGGAGAAATCGCGCGTCGCGAACCATTCCCAAAATGGCCCATCGTTCGATTCCCATTTGCGTCTCTGCAAACTCTTCGGCTAAGGGCCCGGACAGTTGAGCTGCAAGCTCGATCATGAGGGAGCCCGGCAGTAAGGGTGATCCCGGAAAATGATCTGCAAACAGCGGATGATCAGACGGAACAAACGCCTCGGCCGAAGCGCGGCCCTTCTCGACGTCAATATGTATTGATCGCATTAACTCGAACATTTTTGTTCCGCGAGTTTGTGGTCCACCAATCGCACAATCGCGCCAACCGTGCAAAAGCGAGGCAGTGTCGTCGCGTGAATTCGCGCCGGAAAAAGCTCTTTTGGAGTGTCGTAAAGCAAGTTCATCAGACGCATACGCCCCGCTTCAGTCAATACCGCATCTTCCGCGAACTGGGCTTCGTCGAGATCGCCTCGCGCCAGGTGATAGATCGTTCCGTCCGGGATCCCGATTTGAAAGTGTTGCTCGACGCGAAAAAGAAGATCGAGCAGGTCCATTGACGTAAAACCTAAATCGTAGAAAAAGAGCTGTTGTGCCGAGATTGGTTCACTCTCCTGGAGTGCTAACGTTTGTCGTACGAGTGCCGACACCTCCCCAAGAGTATCGCGCGAGCTCATGCAGTCACGCCTCCATCGACACACCAAACTTGACCCGTGACATATGAACTCATCGTAGATGCCAAAAAGAGTACTACCGGCACAACTTCTTCAGCCCGACCCGGGCGCTTCATAGGAATCGACGCGCGTGCCTGGTCCATGTGATCGTCGAGAATGCGTGAGCTCATACCGCCCGCGAGAAGTCCGGGCGCGACCGCATTAATCCGGATACAACGACTGGCCGTCTCGCGTGCCGTAATCCGAACAAAAGCCTCGAGCGCCGCTTTCGACGATGCGTAGGCAGCCTGCCCAACGCCGGGACGTTGAGCAGCGGTGGACGAAACCACGATGATGTTGCCACTACGATTCAGAATCATCGGTTTAAGCGTTGCTCGCAACAGCCGAAACGCGGCCCACAAGTTAACTTCGTAAACTCGCGACAAAGCGTCGTCAGTCAAGCCGGCAACTAAACCATCGGCAAGCGTGCCCGCATTGATGATCAAGTTGTCGATGCGGTCGGCCTCGGCTAAGACGTAACCAACAAGATTATCTACGGCAGTATCCTCGGTGAGATCGGCGGCAAAAGTGTGCACGCGGTCCGTCGCCAGATCTTTCGCGAGTGTCGTGAGGGCATCTTCCTTTCGGCCCGTTAGAAAAAGCCTCGCGCCCGCCTCTCCAAATCCCTCTGCCAACGCGCGTCCGAGATAACCCGTGGCGCCCGTGATGAGCGTTACGCGATCTTGCAGTTGCCAATCTGCAGTATTACTCATGCGCATAGTAGTGATGTCCTAATCTGAAGAATTTTCTCTGCGTAATCTCTGCGACGTCTGCCTCTCGGCGGTGAATCGGCGAATAAAAAGTAAACCGCCGAGACGCAGAGGTCGCAGAGGTGACGCAGAGCTGAGATGTTGGACACTACTCATGCGCATCTTGTGCTTTTTTGGTGGCCCGCTTCAGGATCACGGCTGCGTTCTGGCCGCCCATGCCAAACGACACTGACAACACTGTATCTGCGTCCGTCTCGCGTGGCTCGGCGATTACGTGGTCCAATTCGCAGCCTTCATCTACTTGATTGAGATTGACGGTTGGCGGGACGATGCCAGTGGCGCAGGTTTGTGCCGCAACTATGGCCTCGAGCACTCCAGCCGCCGCCATTGCATGTCCGATTGCGCCTTTGGACCCCGACACCGGAACCTCTTGCCACCTCTTGGCAAAAACTTTTCTTAAGGCTGCCGCTTCCGCGAGGTCGCCCGAATAGGTCGCCGTAGCGTGAGCGTTGACGGCATCGATCTGATCAGGAAAGATGGCGGCATCATCGAGTGCTCGGCGCATGCAAAGTTCAGCACCAGAACCGTCATCACAAGGTCGATTGAGGTCGAAGGCGTCCTGGCTCATTCCGAACCCGATCATTTCGGCAAACATCGGCGCACCACGTTTTTGCGCGCCGGCCAGCGTTTCCAAAACCATTGCTCCCGCACCGTCCGCCAACGCAAATCCTTTGCGACGTTTGTCAAAAGGACGGCAGGCCATAGAAGGATCGTCGCCATTGTCGACCGCGACCGCCTGCAATCCAGCAAAGCCGATCAGGTAAAACGGTGTAAGCATGACGCTCGATCCACCCGCAACACACGCATCAGCTTGTCCATTTTGAATCAAGCGAAACGCTTCTCCGATCGCTTGAGTGCCTGAAGCGCACGCGGCGGCAATCATGCGCCTTGGTCCGGCAAACCTCGTTGATAGTTTCGAAAAGCAAAGTCCCGCTGATCGATGTACGAAACCATTCGGTCCCAGTTGGAAAGTATCGAGACCGGTGGACCAGATAAAGCCGCATTCAGCCGCGTCGCGTTTAGACTCGGCCAATGCGTCTTCAATAGCGCGATTAGCAATTTCGCGATCGCGTTCGGCGTTCTGCGGTGAGACTGCTTCGACCTCGCCACCGGTAGTCACTCTGATACCTGACTCAACCAGTCGCGGCACTCTTCGCACGCCTGATCGGTTAGCGAGAAGCCCATTCCACAGTTCTTGGGTGGTTGCTCCCAGCGCGGAAAGTGCGCCCATGCCCGTGATAACTACTCGACGCTTCTCGTCCATTACAAAATTTCCAGGTTCAGAGTTACGCCGGAGAGTCCGTCTGTGTGTTCAGGTGGAACGACGTACGACATGCGACCGTTGTCATACTCAACGATCGCCGACAAGAACGCACCGAGACCATTCGCGGCGTGCGGCGCAACACGAAATGCTCGTTCCCTATTTCTTGAAATCGAAACCAGGCGCACAACGCGTTCCAATGGTGGGTAAGGTTTAGTGCGAACTGAAAACAACAGGGCGACGCCCAGACCGGGAGCTCCATCTTCGGCAGCAACCTGATCTCCCGCCATCAACAGTGCCTCCTCCTCCGCGCCGAGAGCGAGGCGTTCCAGAGCAGCTTCGAGTCCGCACCACGCTTGTCCGGCCGCGCCGCCCAATCCGAGACAATACGAGCGATTGCCGTGCAAAATAGCAAATGCTGAGAGCGCAAGGTTATCCACTGCGTGAAGCGTTTGCGTTGGGTTCATGCGGAGATTCCCGAGAGTTCCGGTGGCCATCCCTGCGGTAACAACGTGACCCCAGCGATACAGGTCAGCGGAGCCGGGTTGGCATGGCGCAAGCGAAATCACCGCCACCGATGACGGATCGCTGGAAAATTGCACCACATCTTCGGCGGCTGCGAGCGCGAGTTGGACCGGCTGATTGTAACGACGCACCTGTCGCCAGATTTCGGGAGACGACTCTCGTATGCTCTGAAGATCACTCCGCTGGGAACTTGCTACGAGATAAACCATTTATCCTCGCCACCGGCTGTTCGACATCTCTGTGCAATCTCTGTGTCCTCTGTGTCTCTGTGGTAGGACTGATGGCAACCCAACAACCACAGAGACACAGAGGACACAGAGGTTGCACGGAGAAGAACGTTTCAATTTTTTCCAAAGTACACGGTGTGAATGCCGCGCTTGACCTTGGACCAGTAATAAAGATTCGTCGCCAGATTCACCCACAAGTTCAAAGGCTTTCGACGAAACACAACTCTACTCAGGATCGAACGAAGCGAATAAAACTCTTCCACCGCACTCCACCATCCGTCATGCAGCTCAGCAGGTGTTAGTTGTTGAGGTTTATAGACGACGTAAGGCTCGCGCAGATGATTCAGGTTAGTGTCGAAAACACTTCCGGAACGCCAGATCTTGTCCCCGGTCGGCGAACCGGGATACGGAGTCAGGATAAAGAACTGCGTAATCGGAACCTTCAAAGCCTCCAGATAATCGACCGTGCGCTTAAAGGTATCCGCGTTGTCGTCGGGAAGACCAAAAATGATCAGTGCATGAGGACTGATGCCCGCATCCATGACGCGCATAAAACCTTCCGCGTACTTGTCCACCGCGTGAAACGTCTTATTGACGTCTTCAAGGTTTCGCGCTGAAAAAGTCTCCACGCCGAGCGCCATCAACACACATCCGGACTCGCGCGCTTTCTTCAACAACTCAGGATGGCGTGCGACGTTAATGGTGGTCTGAGTTCCCCAACGGATCGGCGCCCCCTTAAGAGCTGTGAACAGGCGATCCGCAAACTTGACGTCCTCGCACAGATTGTCGTCGCAGAAATTAATGTTTCGACTCCTGGTCGCCTCGACATCACGAACAATTTGATCCACAGGGCGTTTGCGATACATGCCGTTGTAAACGGCAGCGATCGAGCAGTACTCGCACGTGAAAGGACAGCCGCGCGTTGCTTGCACCGGATAGACGACAACTCGGTCTTTCTTAATGAGATCGTAACGAGGAATAGGAAGATTGTTGATGTCGGGTGGGCGCTCGGATCTGTAGCGGCCTTTGAGTTTACCTTGTTCTGTGTCATCGAGTATCTGTGGCCAAACTTCGTCACCTTCGCCGATCACTATCGCATCGAACAGACCCTCAACTTGATCGGGCAACATCGATGGGAGATATCCTCCCAGCACGACTTTTTTCCCGGCCGCCCGAAACTTTTTGGCTATATCAACGCAGCGCTGTAGCTGCATGATCTGTCCTGACAGTGCAACCACATCCGCATCGCTCTCAAAGTCGACGTCTTCCAAATACTCTTCCGTTAATCTGACTTCATGCTTATCAGGAGTTAGCGCCGCCATCAACGGTGGTCCAAGATGAGGCAAATAGGCACCCAGGCGGTCAACCCAGTTTTTCGACTGGACGAGCGAGCCATCGTCGCGATAGTGCGCAGGATGAATGATGTCGATCTTCATAACTGAGATAAATTAGCCACGGATTGCACGGATAACACAGATAAATCAGTGCAATCCGTGAAATCTGTGGCTTTTTTCAGGCAAAGCCTCTTCAATCATGGTGGCAAGGCGGCGCAAGTTCGCGCCACTCTCACAAGCACGCGCCAGTTGCTCACGTGTAATCCGTATGCCGTAACGATCCTCAACTGCTACCACGACGCCGAGTAAGATCACTGATGAAAAAGGAATGATTGCGTCCAATGGCTCGTCCTCTGAGCAATTGCGGACGGGCAGAGCTGCGTTCTCATCCGGGGCAGCGCGAAGAATCAATTCTCGCAGTTCGTTGATTGTCGCCGGCGTTGCTATGGACTGACTCTCCCGGTGATCTGGACCAGAGCAGGTCCGTTTTCAATCTTGACTGGGGCCGGCGACAAAGGCTCGGCGTCGGGGAAGAAACGCTCGTCTTTATGTCGATACAGATTGTTATACGAACAGCCTGGCATCAGTCGTCCGTCGGGCATCACATAATGAGTGCAACACTTCTTCAACCGAGTAACATCGAGATCCCACGGATCCATGAAGTTGTGAATGAAGAGCGCTTTGCTTCGCGCCTCGGTGCGGCGCTCGATATCAGCCGCCGAAAGCGGATTTCGCGAATTGAAAGTGTCTTTGAGGAACGACTTCAGCGAAGCCAGAATCAGATCTGAATCTTCAGCGACCTTCGTTGCCGACCACAGGTTCGTGATCGAGTCGAGGATCATCTTCTCGAGTTGATTGTCGGAGCGAATGATCGCGCGGTTCTGCATCGCATCCAGGTATTGTCTGATATTCACAAACTCTGGAAGCGGTTTGTACTTTCCATCGTCCATGCGGAAAAGGTATGTGGCCGTGTAGCAACTCGGATGCGAGCACGGCACCGGATGGAAGTAATCACGCTTGAACCAGCCTGTTTGTTCTTCGATAAGCTGGTGAACTTCAGGCATGGTTAGTCGATGTCCGGCGGGATTCGCGTGATAGCCGTCACCACCGTCGCCGGTATGGGCCATCGGTTGAATAACAATGCTCGAGCACTGTTCGAGCTCCAATCCAAACTCTACCAGCGCGCCGAGTTCGTCGCTGTTGTCTCCCTTGGATACTGTGGGAACCAGAACCGTGGGTATGTCGAGTTCTTTGATCACCTCGATGCACTTCATCTTCATGTCGATCAATTCGACACCGCGCGTCTTCGGATAGACACCCGCGCGGAGGGTGTCGAACTGGAGTGAAGCGTACATGCCACCGGCTTTGAACTTTTCGGCGAAAGCCGGGCTCTGAGCAATCTTTCGTCCGTGTGTGGAGATCAATAGACGCTTGATCTTGCCCTCATGTGGACCGCGCAGAACGTAATCGCAAAACTCGAAAAACTGTGGGTGCAGAGTGGGCTCACCTCCAGAAAGCAACATGATCGGCAGTTCGCCTTCTGCGGCAACCAGATGATCCACAGAGCTTTTGAAATCTTCCATGGTCATTGAGTAGCGCTGCTGGTTGCGGACGATGCAGACGGGGCAGGTCAGATCGCATACGTCATTGATTTCCAGGATTGGTGAACACGTGTGTTGCAGGTGGTCTTCACACAAGCCGCAGTCTTCCGGACAACCGTGCTCGACCTTCGTCGCGAAGCGATACGGCATCGTTCCCGGTTTTGTGTAGGAGAGCGACTTCGTGTAGTACTCCGCATCGCTCGAAACCTCGACTTCGAAAAACCCATGACGGGGGCACTTCTTCTGCATCCACACTTTGTCGTCGCGCAATACGATGTGTGCATCAATAATCTTTTTGCACCTGGGACAAATTGAGCGGGTGTAGGAAAAGAACGCAGCGTCGCGGTCCTTCTTTGCAGGAAGACCGGCGAAGAGCGGGTCGAGTTGGATCACGATTCACACTCCTTCGGAAAGGCTTGATTGTCGGGCGACGAGGACGCCGGATTCTAATCCATTTTGGTAGGTTTAGCCACAAATTTCACTACACTGATTGATCCGTGTAGATCTGAGTAATCTGTGGCTAAGCCAACGTTCCGCCATCCAAAAATATCACTGTGCCGTTCACGTAGGTGTTGCGTCTTGATCCCAGCCACGCTACGACTTCCCCACACTCGGTAGGTTGCCCAAATCGTGAGAGGGCACACGCATCGAGATAACGTTTTTGATGATGCTCGGGAATTGTCGCACGCAAACCGCCTTCAAAAATTCCCGCCGCAATGGCGTTAACAAGCACTCCATAAGGACCGACTTCGTGCGCCAGGCTCCGAGTCAATCCCTCGAGCGCGCCTTTGCTCGCAGCGTAGTGCACCGGTCCGGCCACTGAACGCGAGCCCGTGATGGAGCTAATGTTCACGACACGTCCGTACTTTTGTCGAATCATGCCGCGCACAGCCGCACGGCACATTCGAAACGCAGCGAAGAGATTCAATTCCATTATGTCGGCAAAATCTTTGTCGTCGATCAGTATGAAAGGAACGGCTTCACTGAAGGCCGCGTTGTTTACGAGAGTGTCGACTGCGCCCCAGGATTCTTCGACTACAGCCACTACCTTGCCTGCCTCTTCCGGGTTGCGAAGGTCGGCCTGAATCGGCAGGCACTTACGTCCGAAATCGCGCACTATTTTCTCGGTCGCATCAGCGCCCGCTTTGTTTCCGTGCCAACTGAAAGCAACGTCCGCACCTTCGCGCGCAGCAACGGTACAAATTCCCTGTCCAATGCCGCCCGATCCTCCGGTAACGAGAACTCGCAAACCCGACATTAACCGGGCATCATCCGTCTCAAACGTTCCATTCGATGGCACGATTATCTCCACTTCCTCGCATATTCACCTGAAACACTTGCAAGCCTGATTCGTGAAGCGCATTCCTTAATCCGTACGCGTCTCGATCGACATCGCCGACCAGGCAAAGCGCCGGGCCGCTGAACCCCCAACACCTCGCGACGAGTTGTGAAGCAAAACCCGGAGTGATCTCGAGCACTGCGCTTGGCAAGAGTCTGTCACCGATAATAGCGGACGGTCGCGGTGAGAGCGGCTTCTCCATACGAAGAATAAAAACATCAGGAGGTTTGGATGGCCGATGTTCGAGAGCTTCTGAAGCGAGTCGTTTGAGCGTTTGATTCATGAGCGGACCGGGCATGATGCTCTTCCGCCAATGCCCTTTGCGCCTTTGCCGCTCTGAGGGAACCTTACTACCAACGACACTCGCCGCGCACGCGCCATTCAGAGCCCGGCAAGTCAGCAAAACATCTCCTACCTTCCCTGCACTGTTCAGCAGCGGCCGTCCATCCAGCGCCTCAACTGCTGGACCAGTCAACGATGAAATCGCGGACCCTCTTTCCTTTGACAGCACTCCTAACGCGACGGCGAGCAATCCGGAAGCTCCCAGCGTGTGTCCGAAGTTAGACAACGGTGTCGCGAGTGGAACGCTTTTATTAACGTAAGCCGAGAACGCCGAGAGCTCGGCAGTATCATTCTGAAATGGTCCTGTTCCCTGCCCCAATATCAATGACGGAGTGTGAAATGATAATGCTTCAAGCACACTCGAGAGTCCATCGCGATCGACGAGATCGCTTGCCAGCTCCGGCCCCTGAAACAAAGTATGCCGATCATCGGTTTCCGCGCGGACAAGTTTCAGCACAACCGCAGCTTCGCCGAGGATAAAGCCCTGACTCGCTGACTGCCACGGTGAACCCGGCTGCTCTGCCAGAACTCGCAAGCTCTCGAAGTTCTCGTGATTCGATTGTGAAAGGACATCCGCGGCGAGTACGAGAACTTCATCAACTGCGCCCGACGTCAACAGTTGCTTCGCGGCGTACAACGCATGAATGCCTGACGCACAGGATGAACTGAAAACCGGCAGGTGCTCATTGGACCAGGGCGTACCGTTGAGCAGCGTAGTTGTCTCAAATGCCGTCTCCCAACTCCGGGACGCATCACCATTGCATGAAGCGACAAGAAGCGGCGTGTTGCGTGAGAGTGCACCTAATTCAGCAAACGCATGCTTGACTAACTCCTGCCAACGCTTGAGACCAGCAAGCGAGGAATCGATCTCGAGTGAAGGATAACAAATCCTGGAGACGTTCCACTTATTCGGCGTCCAAGGCAAGTCCGCGGGTGAATGAGGTTCGGATGCCCTGACGATGTCCGCAGCATTGCCCTGCGCGGTCGCGAGCCCAATTCCGGAGATAAGAACGGTCATGCGCAAAGCCTACTCTATGCGCAAATCCGCAACAATGGGAACGCGGGGGTTTATCTCTGCGGGATCTCTGATGCGTCTTTGCGGTGAATGGTCTGTGAAAGCTGTACACCGCAGAGACGCAGAGGACGTAGAGATCACGCAGAGTAAATAGAGAGCATTACCCGAGGCAGACGATCCTATTGCTTCACCCAGGTTAATTCGAAATTAAACCCCTTCCATATTATTTCTTTGATCTTCGCGGACTCGTCGCGGATAAAACAGACGTCGCCAAAGAATCTGTATTCAAAAAAACAGTCCGTTTTGGTTGGATAGAGTTTAATATCGCTCGAATAGAGGAAACCATTTCTGAGAATAATCTCAGTTGCACTGCCATCATTGCGTTTGTAGTGTCCTAAAAATTCCGCCAGGTCCTTGTTAGGGTTGGGGATGGTTTTTGGAATGGTAAAACTCTTCACCGTAACTTCTTTTCCCTGCAGGATCTCGAGCAGGCCTTTCGAAACCATATCGAAGACGCCGGCGGAATTCGAAAGAATCACAAAACCATATTTCTTGTCGCGCGCGAGTTCAAAATACGATCTATGCCCATTGGTGCTTCCGCTTCCGCTAAACGTCGTCGGTCCCAATATCGATGCTTTTACACTTTCGCCGTACTTTCCATCCAGGACGGCTTCAGCGAATCTGTAGACATCGCGAGCTGTGCCGTATACAGAACCCGCTCCAACCAGAAACGAATAATTCTTGAGTGGAACATTCACCAGGCCGTTCGGCGAAAGATAGTAATCCTGTGCACGACGCTCCATGACCGCGTCGCCGTCAAAATCAACAGAGTCTGTCATGCCCGCGGGAGTAAAAACATATTCCTGTAAAAGTTCTGAAAAGGCCTTGCCCGAAGCGATTTCCAACACACGCGCCAGAACTGCGTAACCCGCGGAACTGTAAAGACGAGCCGTACCGGGTTCGAATGCCAGCTTGGCTTGTTTTACTTTTTCAACAAACTCCGCGGACGTGTAAGACATCGACTCCGCTTCCGGAGGCATCACTCGATGCGGGATGCCGGAGCGATGACGCGCAATCATCTCGATTGTAATTTTCTCCCCATTGGGAAAATCTGGAATGTATTTGCTCAGCGTGTCTGCAAGCGCTACTTTTTTGCTTTCAATCAACCGGTTCAATATGACAACTGTCATGTACTTGGTAATTGAAGCTATTCCTATACGGGTGTTTAGTCGATTCGAAATCTTGTAGTCCGCATTCGCCAGACCAAATGCCTTTTCATAAATCACTTTGCCATTCTCGGAAGCCAGGACCACGCCTGAAAACTGTTGGGCCGCGGCAAACGGTGCTATTAACTCGTCAATCTTCCGGGCTTTATCGGATTGAGCAAACGCGGTTGGCGACAATAACAACAGGACCAGGCACGATGCGAAAATTTTCAATGTCTTTTTGTTCATAGGCGGATACAGAGACATTCAATAATTTGACAGGATTTACAGAGTATTCATGATAAGAACTGATTCAAAATGGTTCAGATGCAAGCTTGTCGGATTTGGTTGAGTGAGATCATTAGATTAGCCACAGATTTACACGAATGATCACGGATCAGAAATGAAGATTGAGTTTTGGATCCGTGTTAATCCGTGTGAATCCGTGGCTATGATCGGCTATCCTGAGCCTAAGGAGCTCATACAGATATGATCAAACTTGGAATCGTTTTCGCACTGCCCGTAGTTTTTATCTTCGGTTGCAATCCCATCAGGTTTTCAGTGTCTCAAACAGACTCCGCCTCCGATCAGCCTCTGGTCATCCGCGCAACTGACTCGCCAGCAACAGGTGACAGTCGCGAGCCCGACTTAAGCGCCACTGCCGATGGTCGCATCATTCTTAACTGGGTGGAAAAACTGGACGCGAAGCGCTACGCGTTACGAGTCGCAGTCAGAGATCAAACGGGATGGACCGAACCGCACACCGTCGCGGAAGGTGATAACTGGTTCATCAACTGGGCGGATTTTCCGTCTGTGATCGGCCTTAACGATGGCTCGATGGCTGCTCATTGGTTGGTTAAGAGCGGCTCCGCAACTTACGCCTACAACGTAAACATCGCACGCTCGCAGGACGGAGGTAAGACCTGGAGTGAGCCGCTTGTTCCACACCTCGATAACACTCAAACCGAGCACGGGTTCGTATCTCTAATTCCTCTTCGTGATGGCCGCTTGGGAGCAATTTGGCTTGATGGACGCAACATGAAGGGCATGAAAGATGATCATGACGAGGATAAACCATTACCCGTGAGCATGACGCTGCGTTATGCAGCCATCGACGCAAACGGAAAGATCTCCGACGAAGCGGAACTTGATGAAAGAGTCTGCGAATGTTGTCAGACGTCCGCTGCTCTTTCGGGAGATGGAGTTGTGGCAGTCTATCGCGATCGCTCGCAAGGCGAAGTGCGCGACATCTACTCGGTACGCCAGGCAAGCGGTTCCTGGGCAAAACCCCAGGTGGTGTACGCAGATAATTGGGAGATCAATGGCTGTCCAGTGAATGGACCATCCGTCGCTGCGGCCGGACGAAACGTTGCCGTCGCGTGGTTCACGGGAGCGGGTAGTAAGACAAGTGTAAAGGTTGCGTTTTCGTCAGATGCCGGAGCGACGTTCGGAGATCCGATCCAGATTGACGACGGTGAAACGCAGGGCCGCGTCGATGTCTTGCTGCTTCCGGACAGTTCCGCACTGGTGTGCTGGTTATCCGGAAATGCAGAAGGCGGGACCATAAAGGCACGCCGCGTTCAGGCGAATGGCTCGGTTGGCCCAGCGGCAGTCATCGCCAACACGGACATCTCACGATCGAGTGGTTTTCCGCGAATGGCGCTGCTTGGTAATGAAGTTCACTTTGCGTGGACGGAGTTCGGAAAACCCTCGAAGGTTCGAACTGCAGTTGCGGATGTGAGTCGATATAAATAGTAACCAGTACTACTGTCGTGGCGTCACGCACATAATCTCGTACTCGCCTTTCACATACGGCCGCCGAGTTAAACGCGCACTAGACTCTCTGAACGGCGCAGTTGAAACAACCTGGAGAGGCGTTGTGCAAATGCAAATACGTAATTTTCCTGTTTGCGAAAAACTCCTCGATGACCTGTTTCAACCCCTTGCCTTCAACAACCTCTGCGCCTTTCATCATCGCAGCTTCGTCATAAGCACGAACTGAAAGAAGGCGGTGATGAAACATCAAAGGAATTTCGTTGACTTCCGGCGTGGCGGTTTGTGCGGACTCGCGAACGAAGATTGGTCCAATGGATTGGTACGGGGAATTAACCTCATGATGATTAAACGGCGTCAGGATTACGCGTTCACCAATTGGGGCATCCACCAGACTGACTCTGCACGGATAACCGGGATTTTCATCAACGGTCAAACGTCTCGCTCCATATAACGCCAACTCCGCATCGTCCATTGAGAAGAGACGTGCAAAGTTCTCGAGTGGAAGAGCTACTATTTGAAAATCAGACATCAACATAAACCTCCGCGGCGCAGTGTTTTCTGACGCGGGAAGTCTAAGTGAGCTTAATGTGACTTTCCAGCCTATCACCCCATCGTAAAGAACCATGTCGAAAAATGTCCCGTTCGTTGATGCCGTCGTCCAAGCTGTGCGGAACGCGAAGATCGTCGGCGTTCGTGCCGGATCTGAGCACCGCTACACGGGTGTCTGGGTGGTGGTTGTCGACGGCAGAATCTTTGTGCGCTCGTGGAACGACAAGCCGACCGGATGGTTCCGCGCCTTCAGGAAAGAACCGAGTGGGACGATTAAGGTAGGGGAACTCGAAATCCCTGTTCGAGCCAGGCTAGTTCGGAGCGCGCGCCTTCGGGACGCGGTCACTGTGGCTTTCGGCGAGAAGTACAACACGAAGGGATCTCGGAAGTGGGTGGAGGGATTCGCCGAACCGGCGCGAGTGGTCACAACGCTCGAGTTCGTTCCTGGCTAAGTGAAGGCAATGTGCGCCACCTGTTCGGGTTTATCGAGTCGCAAGGTGAAATCACCCTCGCTGAATATTTCGCGCTCATTCGCAGCGTTGTTTCAAAGCGCGCCGAAGGCGCGGCAGAAGGTAGCCAGAGGTGGAGCACGGAGCGTAGCGGAGTGCGTAACCCCTGGACCGTCGAGCATAGCGAAATCAGCGCCGCAGGCGCGCCAGAAGGTAGCCAGGGGTGCAGCACGGAGCGTAGCAGAGTGCGTAACCCCTACACATGAGAATAGCTAGCTCCGCAGGGGCGACAGAACTCTGAGTCGTAAAAGCGTTTCCGTCGTCGTAATCAATGGCAAGGAGTTTAGTCTTTCCAGCCCCAGGGAGCTTCCGGAGCCTTGACCGGCGTTTTCAGGTCGAACTTAATGCTAAAATATCTCTCGGAGCCCATTCGGCGAAGATTATAAGTGAAGTGCTCGCCGGGAACGAGATCGATCCACCACACGTTGGTCGCCGCCGCCGGTATTATGTTAACGGTTTCCTGATCGGCCGGAAACATCTGCCGTGCCGGCATGCCAACGCTCGTCGTCAAGCCGCCGTACATCGTCACCTGGTCCGGCGTGCCATCTTCGTGGCGATGATCGTGCTTAAGCAAAATTCTGTCTTCTCTCTGGGTCAACACCCACGTTCGCGAACGGTCTTCGCCAACGACGAACGGAATGCGGATGCGATCCTTTTCGCATGAACGAACGTGCATTACGAGAGTCTTGTCTTTGAACGTCGTGTCGTCGGCCGGAGCCATGGCCACTGCCCCAGCGAAGGCTTTTCCGCAGAGCTTTTGCAATTCTTTCCAAAAGACTGCGTTGGCGGGCTCGGCTTGCGCCTGAACCGTTACTGTCGAAACGGCGATGAAACATGCCACGATCAGTTTTTGTGTCATAAGTTTAATAAAGTTACCAGGATCGACGAGCATCTGAGTGTACTCCAAGTCGTAACTCCAAGTGCAAGCACTTAAGCGCGGGATCGTAAGCTTTTTACTACCGATCCGAGTCCCACTCATAAGCAGAGATACGGATTTAATCCGTGTGATCTGTGTGAATCTTGGCCTGCGGTCATGCAGTCTTTGCAAACGCGTGAAAGATTGGTCTAAGAGCTGGGTAGAGACTCTGATAATGCTGATAACCTGACTCATACTTTGCGACACTCTCTGGAACAGGTGACACCCGATCCTTAACATGGACCGTCTTCCCGCAGGCCTTGTCTACATCGGGCCAAACACCCGCGCCCACGCCGGCAAGCAACGCAGCTCCAAACGCAGCGCCTTCAGTCGTGTTAACCGTAACGAGTTCTACTCCAAGTGTGTCAGCAATAATCTGTCGCCACAGAAAACTCCTGGCCCCGCCACCTGACAAGCGAATCTGATCGCCTGGTCCAAGTCCCGCGCCTTTCATCAAGTTGAAGATATCCTTCAGACCAAACGCCACACCTTCGAGTATGGACCGAGTTAGGTGCGCTCGACCGTGCCGCGCAGTCAGTCCTATCCAGGCACCGCGCGCAAGTGGATCTGCGTGAGGCGTTCGTTCTCCGGTCAAATACGGTAAAAAGATGAGCCCTTCGCTTCCCACTGGAACCTCAGACGCGGCGCCAAGAAGCTCCTCAAAATCTCTATCGCACACCACGTTATCGCGATACCAACGAAGACTTCCCGCAGCACTAAGCATTACCCCCATCAAATGCCAGCGGCCGGCGACTGCATGACAAAAGGCGTGGAGTCGTCCCTGTGGCTCGATCAGTGGCGACTCCGTTGCAGCAAACACAACACCGGAAGTTCCAAGTGTTACTGCCATCGATCCAGGACGCACTACTCCTACACCGATCGCCTGTGCCGACTGGTCGCCACCGCCAGCCACAACAGGAGTTCCTTCGCGTAATCCGGTCAACTCAGCGGCTTTTGCGTTCACTTCACTCGTTATTTCGTGTCCCTCAAAGGTTGGTGGAAGCCAATCAGCCGAGATGTCGAGTGCATTCAGTACTTCAGGCGCCCACGAACGTTTGCGAAGATCAAAAAGCAGGGTGCCCGATCCATCCGCTTTGTCCATCGCGAGCGCGCCGGTGAGTTTGTAGCGAATGTAATCTTTAGGAAGCAGAACGTGTCGAATTCGGCGATAGATTTCCGGTTCATGTTTTTCGATCCAAAGAATCTTCGGCGCGGTGAATCCGGTCAGCGCATCGTTGCCCGTAATCTGGACCAGACGTTCGTGTCCGAGACGCGTGCGAATCTCGTCGCACTCCGCTCCGCATCTTTGATCGTTCCACAAAATTGCGGGTCGCAGGACCTGGCCTTGATGGTCCAGCACGACGAGTCCATGCATCTGTCCGGTTAATCCGATCGCAGAGACGTTGTGGCCGGTCGCATTGGCGGCATTGAGCGCCTGCCTAATACTGATGGTGGTGGCTTCCCACCACTCTTTCGGCTCTTGTTCAGACCAAAGCTCGCGAGGCGCAGACAAGTTGAGGGCGGTTGTGGCGCTGCTCACCACGCGTCCTTCCTCATCGATGAGCAGCGCTTTTGCTCCGGTCGTCGAGAGATCTATACCGAGGAGAAGTCTCATTTTCTCTGTGCAACCTCTGTGTCCTCCGTGTCTATATGGTTAGGAATTCCTCAGGAAGATCACCACAGAGACACAGAGGACACAGAGGTTGCACAGAGCATAATTCAGATTGGGAGATTATTGCCACGGAGTGGCGCCCCTACAAACTATTTAACGCCCAGTAAGATGTCCGTGGTTAGTTGATCGAGTCGCTCGTATTTCAAGCCTTTAGAAGATATCTCGCGACGATCAAACACGCGTCCCAGGAGTTGGTGCGCGTGTTCAGACGAGTAGTGATTGCCACGTTGGTCCGAGGCGTCCAACTCTTCAATCTCAGCGAGTAGTGCTTTGATCTCCGGATCGGAATGCCACTGCTCGGCTTTACTTTTGAGTATCAAGTAAGTTCGCATGCAGCCTCTGGCAAAGTCTTTCACGCCCTCGTAGTCTTCGGTCCGATATGCGTGAGCATCGAAGTGGCGCGGTCCGTCATAGCCAGCGTCTTCGAGAAACTTCACCAGCCAGAACGCAGCTTTGGGATTGGCGGAACCGAAACGTAGATCCTGATCGTAACGACCCGGAATTTGATCGTTCAGATCGATATGGAAAAGCTTTCCGGCCTCCCATGCCTGGGCCACTGAATGAGACATGTTCAACCCTGCCATGTGTTCGTGTGCAACTTCCGGATTTACTCCCACCAGTTCCGGGCGATCCAGTGTTTCAATGAATGCGAGATACGATCCCGTGGTGGGAAAGTAGATGTCGGCGCGAGGTTCATTCGGTTTGGCCTCGAGTGCAAAACGATACTGATAACGCTGGGCTTCAGAGTACTCGACGAGATAATTAATTGCCGCACGGAATCGCTTAATGGCTTCGTCAGCCTTGCGGCATGCATCCGTCTCTACGCCCTCGCGGCCACCCCATAAAACAAAGATCTGCGCACCCAGTTCGTGGCCGAGATCAATCGCCTTCATGGTCTTTTGCAGCGCGTACTCCCGCACGCGCCGATCATTTGAGGTGAATGCTCCGTCGCGAAAAACCGGATCGTAAAACAGGTTCACGGTCGCCATCGGCACTTTCAGATTGTGTGCCTCACAGGCGGACTTGAACTCGCGAACGATGCGATCGCGTTCGCTCGTATTCGCATCGATTGGAACGAGATCGTTGTCGTGAAGGTTGACGCCCATTGCGCCCACTTCCGCCAACAGTTGAACGGCGTCAACGGGATTAAGTTTCGGCCGCACTGCATCGCCAAACGGGTCGCGCCCGCGGTTGCCAACGGTCCAGAGCCCGAAAGTGAATTTGTGCTCGGGACGTGGTTTAAATGGATCGTCGCTCATAATCTTATTCTTCTCTGTGCAATCTCTGCATTCTCTGTGTCTCTGTGGTGAGTTTATCAAACAGAAGATAACCACAGAGACACAGAGGACACAGAGATTGCACAGAGAATTTCATCTTATCTTTGTAAAATTTCGAGCTTTACCGTCAAAAGCTTGTCGTTACGCGAACTTGGTCCAACCATGATGCTGAACATCCCGGGTTCAACCACGCGGTTCATATCTTCATTTAGAAACGACAATTTGTCAGACGTAATCGCAAACTGCACCGTCTTCATCTCTCCTGGTTTGAGATGAATTCGCGTGAAACCCTTGAGCTCCTTGACAGGCCGCGTTACGGAACCCACCTCGTCGCGAATGTACATTTGCACAATCTCATCGCCTGCCATCTTTCCTGTGTTTGTGACTTCGACCGTCACCGTCGCCTGACCCTGTGGACCAGTCTTATCGGGCGTCACTCGAAGATTGGCATATTTGAAAGTTGTATAACTCAGGCCATCACCAAAGGCGAAAAGCGGTTCTTTGTCGCTAAATAGGTATCCGCGTCGCGCTGTCGGTTTGTGATAGTAGTAGTGAGGAACTTGACCAACATTACGAGGCATCGTCACCGGAAGCTTGCCGCCGGGATTGTGATCACCAAACAGCACGTCAGCGATTGCGGTTCCGGTTTCCTGCCCCAGATACCAGCCTTGAAAAATCGCCGGGACGTGCTGAGCAATGTAGTTGATTGAAAGCGCGCGTCCGCCAATCAGAACCACTATAGTCGGCTTCCCTGTTTCGACGATCGCCTTAACGAGATCATTCTGTCGTCCGAGCAAGTCCAAACTATCCCGGTCTCCAAGGTGGTTTTCCGCCCACGCCTCTCTGGTCGTCTCTACATTGTCTCCGACCACGACCACAGCCACGTCCGAAGCTCTTGCGGCTGTCACCGCTTCCTCAATGCGCTTATCGTCATCGGCGGGATTGCTCAGTTGCACATCGTCTTTATGCCAGTTTGGCTGCTCGCTCGTCGTGATTTTGCAACCTTCAGCATAATTGACTTTGAGCTGACTCCCGACCTTGTCTTTGATTCCCTGAAGAATACTCATCTTGCGTGTTGGACCACCACTGTATTCGCCGAGCTCGACGCGCCCGGCATTTGGACCAATAACCGCGATCGAGCGAATCTTGTTACGATCGAGCGGCAACAGATTGTTTTCATTCTTGAGCAGAGTGAGCGCTTCGCGTGCTGCTCTGAGTGCCAGCATGGTGCTTTCTTTGGTTTCACTCACTCGCTGTGCTTCGTCCGGATCGACGTAAGCGTTTTCGAACAATCCCAGCAGAAACTTTGCTCTTAAAATCCGAGCGACTGCCTTGTCGAGCGCCGCTTCAGAAACGGAACCTTCTTTAATTTGCTGAAGCAACGTGTTATTGCATTGAACATGTGGGAGTTCCATATCGACGCCGGCTTCGAGCGCGCGTTTGGCGGCAGCGGCTGGAGTGGCGGCGACGTTGTGACGCGTCATTAATTCATTGATGCCAAAATAATCGGAAACGATCAGACCATCGAATCCCCACTCCTCGCGCAGAACTTTTTGCAGCAGCCACTTGTTCGCGTGCGACGGAAGGCCATCGATCTCATTGTACGAGGGCATGACGCTCATTACCTTAGCTTCTTTTACAGCGACCTCGAATGGATAGAAGAACACCTCGCGCAGGAGTCTTTCGGAAAAGTTGGCTGGGCCAATGTTGGTCCCGCTTTCCGGCTGCCCGTGTGCGCCAAAGTGCTTGAGCGTTGCCATCACATGGCCGTCGTCGATACCAGGTCCGGGACCCTGGAAACCCTGGACGGCCGCAACACCCATACGCGACACCAGATAAGGATCCTCGCCGTAAGTTTCCTCCATTCTGCCCCAGCGAGGATCGCGTGCAAGATCGAGTACGGGAGACAGAACGTGGTGCGCGCCACGCTTTCGCGCTTCGAGTGCTGCGGTTGAAAATACTTCACGCACGAGGTCGACGTTCCATGTGCCGGCAAGAGCGATAGCCTGCGGAAAACTCGTGGCGCCCGGCGCAGCCAGGCCATGAAGTGCCTCCTCGTGAAACATCACCGGAATGCCGAGCCGGCTGTGCTCAATCACGTACTTCTGAACCGCATTTGTAAACAACGCCGTCGCACGCGGCCCTTTACCGAAGTAAGGCGGCGTCGCTTTTTCGGAATCGCTCGCTCCCTGGCTGGCGCCTCCCATTTGTCCGAGGCCGAGTTTGAGCATTTTCTGCGTCTTTTGATCCGAAGAAAAGTTGCCCATATCGTCAGCCAGTGATTTGAACTGATTACTGACCCACATCGTTTGGGTCTGCGCAATCTTTTCCTCGAGCGTCATGCGATTCAGCAAGTCTGTGACCCTTTGGTCCACTGGCAAACGGGGGTTGCGATACGGCAACTGAGATGTTTGGAGGGCAGTTGTGAATGTGAATGACGAGTTCAAGACGATTGGTAGGGCAATAATAAACGAAAGTAGTTTCGTCATGGTTGTCGCGCGAAATGGCTGGAATGTCGCGGCAACAATAACGCAGGCAGGGCCGCGAGACAAAAGCAGCGGACTCTTACAGCTATCGTGTTGAGAATGAAACTGTGACAGTCGCCGCGATCGTTCATGACAAGCGCTTGTTGGACTTTGAGTGATATTCGCGGGGCGCACCGAAGGAGGGTTAGCCGCGGACTCGTTTTCCCACCGCAAAAGATAGCGAAATCTTTAAGGCACAAAGAAGCACAAAGGCACAACTGATACGACACTCGTCGCCGCAGCATATTGCGTCGGCGTATTCGTCGAGAGACTTTGGGTTCTCAACGTACTCCGTGATCATGCAGAATCCCCCGGTCGTTAGAGGATGTGCCTCATAGAGTCTAGTGATGTTTTGGTGGGACAGCTTAGCGAGGGCGTGTACTTCTGGATCGACAAAAGGGTTCTCAGCGGAAGCTGCTGAGACATTGGCTTTGATTCGAGGGGTCTTGATAGCCCGAACGTTCCCAAGTGGTTCAAACTCGGCGTTTATGACAAGCCCAGAACCACCAGCTCCGGAAGCAGATGGTGGTCCATAGTGCTCCAACGGACCATACAGATCCTCGTGGACCAGCCTAGCTAAGTGTTCGCACTCAGCATCTTCATCAAAGTTCTCGGGCACTTTAGTAGGATACCTTGCTTTGAGTTCGCGAAATTGATCGGCCAACTGTTTTGAATCGATATCCATAGTGCCCTCCTTAGACGTGAGACGACGGATATGGCGTTACAGAGCTTGAGTAGGTTGACTAAGATCTATGAATTCGCCTCAAACTGCAAGGAATATACTGGCTAGAATGAGATAAACCAGGTCACTACCTAAATCTCAGCATGCATCCACGAACTCACATTGGATCACCTGCGATCATAACGCAGCTCCGCGGATCTCAATTTGTTTTGCGCAGTAGCATATTTGAAGTTCGTGGGAGCAGCCGGTGGTGGGAACCGGTCCAGTGGAAAATGATCAGGAGATCGGCGGGTTGCCCGCTAACAACTCGCCCTCAAGTACTGCAATCTGTGCATCGACCATGCCGTAGTGGTTCAACTCAGCGCAGCGAGTAAACGCAAAGTGTTTCGCCGTGTTCGCAAGTGCTTTCGGGTGTGTAGAATTCTCAAGTGTCGCCAGCAGAACGAGCAGCGCTGCTGAAGGCTCGTCACCGGCCCGACAGATCAGATCTGTCAATCGTTCAATCTTTTCTTCGCTTGAATCAACGTACAGGTTGTCGATGATGGTTTCGCCGGCATCTACGCGGCGTACGAGTTCTGGAAGCCATGGGTCGTTTGTTTCCAGACCGTAACGGATAATGGCTCGGCTTTGTGAGTCGATCGATTTGTTGTTTATGACAGATTGAGCGCGACGTTTGAAAGCATCGCTGATGTGAGTTGTTTCTTCGTGGAGTATTGCACTGCTAAGATTAGCCATGATCTTCATCCTTTCATCGGAAGGTTGAGGGTCTAGGGTCGGCTTTGTGTTCGCGCACAAGTCGGCCCGCTTCGTTTTTGGTGGAGTGCAAGCACAGTAGCGCCGCGATTTTCGCATGTCAACGCCGAGTTCGCGCGCATCTTATAACTTGTGCGAAGATCGTGCGCCAATTATTCAGCCACAGATTAGACGGATAGACACGGATCAAAATTTAGACCATGCCAAAGCAACGGCGGATCCTAATCGTCGCTGGACCGAATGGCGCCGGCAAGACAACTTTTGCTCGCGAGTACTTGCTAAAAGAAGCGCACTGTCCCGACTTTGTTAATGTAGATCTTATCGCCGCCGGATTATCGCCTTTCGATTTAGATCGTGCGGCAATTCGAGCTGGCCGGATTATGCTGTCTGAGATCCAACGCCGCGTTCGCAAAGGTGAAAGCTTTGCATTTGAAACCACCTTGAGCGGTCATGTTTACGCCCGGCTGATTCCAGAATGGCGGGAGGCCGGCTACCGCGTGAGGCTCATATTTCTGAGCTTGCCTGATCCCGAGATTGCTATCGCGCGAGTCGCCGCGAGATTGGCCGAAGGGTGGTCACACATCTCTCGATGCAGATCACTCTGTTGAAGAACGTCGTTTCATTACTTTCGGGATGTCAGCGCGGCGAAGATTGTTAGTTGTGTCGTATACTGAACGCGATGAGGCAATTCGACTGATTAGCGCTCGATTGGCGACCAGACGCGAGCAAAAGATTTATGAAGAATGTTAGGCAAGACTTAGATGATTCATTGCGCCCTGAGTACAGGCGATCTGATTTCGGCGAAATGATTCAGGGGAAGCTTGCGACGGCTCAAATAGAGTTTGCTGAACTCGTTCGTCTTTTACTCGCCTGCATCGGTGAAGACGAAGGTTTGAAGTTCATTAATCACTCCTCAGAAAATAAGCTCGCACGTCACAACCCGGGTGATTGGATCTATGAAATCGACGACGCCAATCAGATCACGCTGCGTTGTTGGACTAATGAACTCGGAAGTATTGAAGAGCTAATTTCAAATCCATGCCGTATCACCACTCCTCAAGAGAGATCAGAACTTCAGAATCTCCTCCTGAACCACGTGCGCACCTTAAGAGCCAACGTGGGCGCGCTCTAATCGGCGTCAAGCCGCCACAGTCCAAGGAGACGCCCAAAACTCCAAACTGCATCCCTAACTCATGGATCGGACTTTTTGTGCAAAGCGAAAATCCAAAGCTAGGCGCGGCCTTGAATTTCGCCACTCATTAGGAAATTCTACGGAACTTTTTCCTTTCGTATGCGTCTTTAGATGACTGGAATTCGATTTTGGTCAACAGTCAGTGCTGGCAAAATGGCCGCAATTGCACCGAAAGAAACCGTAAAAGACGCGATCTTAGACGCCACTGACCGTCTTCTCGCACGATTTGGTTATCGGAAAATGACAGTCGAGGACATCGCCTCGGAAGCCGGCATCGGCAAGGGCACCATCTATCTCCACTTCAGCAGCAAGGAAGAGGTTGTGCTCTCTCACGTCGATCGGATCGTCGACCGGCTGCAGGATCGGTTGAAGGAGATTGCCCGTTCTAATGCAACGGCAGCGGAACGACTCCGGCTGATGCTTCTAACGCGCGTGTTGTTTCGTTTCGATAGCATCCAGCACTACACGCAGAGCCTGAACGATCTTCTCGCAGCCCTGCGTCCGGGGTTGCTTGCACACCGCGCAAAATACTTCGAGGCGGAGGCACAGATCTTTGCGGAGGTACTAACGGCCGGCCGCCAATCCGGCGAGTTTAGTTTCGACGAAGCCCAGGTCACCGCGCACGCGCTCTTACAAGCCACGAATGGGTTGTTGCCCTACAGTTTGAGCACAACCGAATTAGGCGAGCGTGAAGAAGTTGAGCAGCGAGCCTCCGACGTAGCTAACTTGATGCTGCGCGGTTTGATCACTCGAAAAGATTTGTAGGGGTGGCCCTCCGTGGCTACCCCTCCGTTGATTTGCAGGCACCTTCAATGGGAACGAAGGGCGGCCACGGAGGGCCGCCCCTACAAATAACAAAGGAGAACTACCAATGCTTAAAATCATTTTCCGTCTGGCGGTCCTTTGCCTACTCGCGCTTTCCGTTGCGGCTGTTGGCTTCGCACAGCCGGAACAACCTGACCTCACCATCGACGCCGCTACGCGAACACAGGTAATCGATGCAATTCTAAAGCGGCTTAACGAGTCGTATGTGTTTCCTGAAGTTGCGAACAAGATGGACCAGTCAATTCGCGAACGGGTAGATAAGAAGGAATACGATCAGATCACAAGCGCCAAGCAATTTGCGACGACGCTGACGAAAGATCTGCAAGCCGTCAGCAATGACAAGCATCTTCGTGTGCGCTATTCGCATGAAGCGATTCCCGAGCGCGGACCCAGGCGTGAGCCGACGGCAGAAGAGCGTGAACAAAGACGACGCGACTTAAACTGGATGAATCATGGTTTCGGTAAGGTTGAACGTTTGCGGGGCAACATCGGTTATCTCGAATTCTTCAACTTCGCGGATGAGGAGCTCGGCGCTGATACAGTTGCCGCGGCCATGAACTTTGTGAATGGCACTGACGCGCTGATCATCGATATGAGAAGCAATGGGGGCGGAAACCCAGCGATGGTTGCCCTTGTCTGTTCTTACTTGTTCGGTCCTGAGCCGGTCCATCTGAATGATCTCTACTGGCGAGAAGGTAACCGCACAGACGAGTTCTGGACCAGGAAAGAGCTGGCCGGCAAACGTTACCTGAACAAAGACGTGTATGTGCTTACGAGTAAACGGACATTCTCAGGCGCCGAAGAATTCACTTACAACCTGAAGAATCTCAAGCGCGCCACGATCGTGGGTGAGACGACCGGCGGCGGAGCACATCCCGGAGGAGGTTTCCGCATCAGTGAGCATTTTGGAATGTTCGTGCCAACCGGACGCGCGATCAGTCCCATTACAAAAACCAATTGGGAAGGCACGGGCGTGACGCCTGACATCAGTGTGCCTGCGGATCAAGCTTTGGTGGTTGCTCGCCTGATGGCCCTGAAGAAATCGTTGACGACGTTAAAAAACCCAGACTTCAAAACAGGGGTGGAAGACGAAATCAAGAAGCTGGAGAAAGAGCTGAGTGCGTTGAAAGCGAAAAGCTAACCGGGTACAAAATTTGTAGGGGTGGCCCTCCGTGGGGCCACCCGATGTCGCTCTGCGCGGCCTCGATGTGTAACGCGGGGTGGCCACGGAGGGCCGCCCCTACAAAAGTAGTCCTGTGTAGGGATAGAAGTGAGGGAGTGTGACGTAACCTGCGCGGACGGGGTTCATGGCGATGTAGTCGATGTTCTCTTGCAGGTCGAAGTCGTTGCGGATGACGTGATCGTACATACTCGTTTGCCAGGGACGCTTCTTGAGAAAATGTTCTGGCTTAACGCGAGGCCAGTTCTTCAATTCCACCATCTCCGGACGTAAGCTTGCTCGCCAGTCCATCAAGCTCGCGATTAATGGACGGTATTCCTTTGGACCGGACTTGCTAACGCCAGCCGACGGCAAAATGACCTGACCGCTTTCAACGATCTCATGACTGCGCTTCCAATACTGGGAGAACGCAATTGAAACCATCCGGACACCCTTTGACGTATTAATGGACCGACAAATCCACTACGCATTCACGGGAAACATGAATACACTTCGTTCAAAACTACAAAATAATCGCAACGTCTCCATTCTTTTGGTCTACGCGCTGTTGTTAATGTCACACACAGTTCAAGGCCAGGATATGGTCTGGCCACAGTTCCGCGGGCCGCAATCAAATCCCGTGGGAACCCATCCGCGCCTGGCCGAACGTTGGTCGAAGACCGAGAACGTGGAGTGGTCGCAAGAGATCCCTGGACGCGGATGGTCCTCGCCAGTCGTGACGGGCGGTAAAGTGTACTTGACCACCGTAACAACGGAGGGCAAGTCGAAGCCACCGCAGACCGGCACCGAATACAGCAACGAGTACGTTGCGGAACTACAAAAACAGGGCCTCCCGATGCAAGAAGTGATCAAGCGCGTGACCGAGCGCGACATCGAACTGCCGAACGAAGTGATCCTTCATTACTTGATCTATTGCCTGAACCTGAAAAGCGGCAAGGTGGAATGGACGAAGGAGTTTTACACCGGGCGTCCGCCCGGCGGGCGTCATCGCAAAAACAGCTTCGTCTCAGAGACTCCTGTGACCGACGGGAAGTTCATTTACGTCTATGTGGCGAACCTTGGGTTATGGGCATTTGACCTGAAAGGCAACCAGGCTTGGACCACTCCGCTGGAAGCGAATCCGATCTACTTCGATTTTGGAACGGGGAGTTCGCCGGCGCTGGCCGGGAACGTGCTGGTTATCGTGAGCGACAACGAGAAACAACAATACATCGCCGCTTTCGACAAGCAAACAGGCAGGCAGGTCTGGCGAACGAATCGCGACCTCGGCGGCAAAGGACAGCCAGTCCTGCGGACAGGATGGGCGACGCCATTTGTTTGGCGGCACACGCTACGAACCGAGATCGTGGCGGTTGGACCAGGTGAAGTGGTTAGTTATGATTTGGAAGGGAAAGAGTTGTGGCGCATGTCGGGAATGACGTTGACTCCGATTCCGACGCCTTTCGCTTATGAGGGTTTTCTTTATATTAATGGCGGTCGAGGTCGTTCGTTGTTCGCACTTCGTCCCGGCGCTGCCGGTAACATTTCTCTAAAAGAAGGTGAGACCTCAAACGAGTATGTGGTTTGGTCGCAGCCGCGAGCTGGGACCTATCTGCCGTCTTCCGTCGCTTATCAGGGAGCCGTGTACACCCTGACGGAGACCGGGATCTTGAATCGCTTTGACGCCAAGACTGGAAAGCAGACTTACAAGACACGGATTGATCCCGCGGCAACGGCTTTCACGACCTCGCCCTGGGCCTACAACGGCAAACTGTTCTGCCTGAGCGAAGAGGGCCAGACGTTCGTGATCACAACAAGCGAGGAGTTCAAGTTATTGCACGTGAATGAACTGGACGACATGGCGCAGGCATCGCCGGCACTGGTGGGTGAGCGCTTGTTGATACGGACCGAACACCGACTTTACTCGATCCGCCGCAAAAGATAGTGGACTCTTTAAGGCCACAAAGAAGAACAAAAGGGATGCGGACTTCACTTGATCAGCAAGATATGCTGCTTGACGCATGGAAGACCAATAACCGCGTCACCGTCTTCCTCGTCGAGCACTTACCCGACGAGCTATGGGGAGCCACAGTGCCTGGGGCTCCACGTCGAACCGTTCGGATGATCGCCGGTCATATCCACAATGCGCGATGTATGTGGATCAAGACGTTAGGGAAGGACCACGGCATCACGGTGCCGCGAGCCGTCAATCGACACAAGGTTGGACCAAGGGAGTTGATTCCGGCACTAGGCCGCAGTAGCCGTGGCATTATCAGTTTGCTGACGCTCGGTTTTGACAAAGGGGGCACGATCCCCGTCACGTCGTCGTACACCTGGCGTAATCTTCCCCTCGACGTGGGCCATGTCCTAACCTATTTCGTCGCGCATGAAGGCCATCATCGCGGGCAGATTGTCATGCTCGCCCGCCAACTCGGCTATCGTTTGCCCGTTGAGATTACGGGTGGTCTTTGGCAATGGTCGAAGCGCGCCAAGGAGTGAGTTTCGGAGTTAGTGAGATTCAGGGCCTGGCGGTCCTCTTTGGCTTTTGCTTGGGCTGTTGTTGCACTTGCTGCAAACACACCTCTGCTAACGAAAGCGTCGACAGGGCACGCTGAAACTTGTCTGTTAAGGCGCTTGCTTTGAGACAGAACGGTTTCGATTGGGCCAATGCTTGATGACGCCCAATGATACAAACCACTAGCACAAGCATCGCATTGAAGTGTGATTGCGATCTGTCGCGCCGGGTATTCGTTGCAATTTCGATAAGGAGATGATTTATGCATGTTGTGAGGGCCGAATCGCGAGGATTGTGACCGATGAAAGAACAACAGTGGCTGGCTAAGCGTCGCGCAATTATCATCCTAATCGTAACCTCAATTAGACGAACCTCAATGGCCGTTCTGGCGAACCTGCTGGTGTTCGCGTCGACCGTCGAGACTCTCCCTGCGCAAACTTCACTTCGCCCGCAGACAGATCAACTGCACGCCATCCAGTCGTACATCCAGCAAGGCTGGCGCACGCTAAGTCGGTCAAATCAGAATCTTGCGTCCGCGGCGGTGGATCCAAAATTTCCCCTACGCGCCGGTCAACGATTGCCGGTTTATGTTTCGCGCAAAGAAAATGTCGCGAGGATTGAGAATTCGCTTCGCGGGCAAATGCCGCCAGCCGAGTTTCGCAGGATTGAAGTTCGACAGTTGCCGCCGGAATCAACCGGCGTCAAACAGCATGGTCTGCTCTACTTGCCTTTTCCTTACGTGGTGCCGGGCGGACGGTTCAATGAGATGTATGGCTGGGACAGTTACTTCATTCAGGTCGGCCTTCTACGCGCTGGTGAAGTTGAACTGGCTCGCAACATGGTCGACAACTTCATCTACGAGATTGAAAACTATGGGCAGATCCTTAACGCGAACCGGACCTATTACCTGACGCGCTCGCAGCCGCCTTTTCTTACAGGAATGGTGCTTGGTGTTTATCGACGCACAAACGACAAAGAGTGGTTGAGGAACAGCCTTCGCGCGATTGAAGCCTACTATGAATACTGGACCACTGGTCCACATCTGGTTAAAGAAACCGGTCTGTCTCGCTACCACGATGCAGGCACGGGACCAGCTCCCGAGGTCGTGGCCGATGAACGTGATGAGCGGGGCCGTACGCACTATGACCGCGTAAAGGAATACTTCCGTAACCATAAAGTCACCGATTACGATCCGGACGATTACTACGATCGAGAGAAGGACCAGCTTACGGAACTGTTCTACAAGGGCGACCGGGCGATGCGCGAGTCTGGTTTTGATCCTTCGAACCGGTTCGGACAATTCAACGCAGACATCCTTAACTACAACCCGGTTTGCTTGAACTCGCTGCTCTATTTAATGGAAGTTGAAACCGCGGAGATTCAGAGGATTCTAGGACGCCCGGCGGCCGCGCGTATCTGGTTACAACGCGCCAATAAACGCCGCGCCCGAATGAATCGCTTGATGTGGAACGCGGCGGATGGCCTCTATTATGACTACCACTTCAAAAGCAAGCGGGTTCGCCGCTACCCTTTTGTAACTACTTTTTATCCGCTTTGGACCGGCATCGCCACTCGCGCACAGGCTGCGCGCATCGTGAAGAATCTTGGTTTGTTCGAACGTCCGGGTGGACTGCAAACCAGCACGCAGAAGAGCGGAAATCAATGGGACTCGCCGTTTGGCTGGGCGCCGATGCAGATGATTGCCGTCGCTGGCCTGCGACGTTACGGTTACAACGCTGACGCCGATCGCATCTCAATAAACTTTCTTTCGTTGATCCTGAAAGAGTTTAACGAACACAATGTGATCGTGGAAAAGTATGACGTCGAGCGACGTGATTCGCAGATTCGGGGCGCGCTTAAGTTTGGTTACTCATCAAATGAGATCGGATTTGGCTGGACCAATGCGGCTTTCCTTGAACTTTACTTTAACCTTCCTGCGGATCGGCGCGAGGACGTTCGGAGACCTGTCAACTCAGATCCGCGTTTGGAAGATGCAGTCTGGCCGTTGCAAAACTCCGGCCAAGATCTAGCTGTCAAATATCCATCAGAGGGTATCGACAAGAGCATCATCAATCGCTGCTTGTCGCAGGCTGCGGAAATTCCTCCTTTTAGGCGATGTTCTTTTCCTTTTCCTGGCTTTGCACAAAAAGTCGAAAAGATGCCACGGGCTCGTCCCGTGGAGTTTCACGCTTGCCCGCTAGAGAAAGGACCCAACTCGTTCGAGAGATGCCCCGGGCTTGACCCGTGGAGTGTCACGCTAGCTGCTATAGCGTCGAGCGTGAACCTCCACGGCCTTCTACCAATTTGAGACGATCGAAAGATGAAGCAGCGTTCAATGGTTGCAGAAGTCGTCGGAGCAATTCGGCATGACGTGGGCACTCTTTCAGCGCAGACAGTTACGGATGTCCGCGCGATTCAGCGACGTTATTCGAAAGTCCTTATCGAAGCATCGCCGGCGACGATTCTCGCCATCGCTGATTCGCTACTTAGCGACGGAAGCTGGCCCGAGAGAGTGGTCGCATGTGAAATGCTCGTGAGGCGTCCCGACGCGATGGCACAGCTCAGTGAAACCGCGGTTGACAGATGGGGAAAAGGGCTAGCTGACTGGGGTTCAGTCGATTTGTATGGAGTGACAATCGCGGGCGTCGCTTGGCGTGGGCGGCGCGTTTCGGACGAACAAGTGATGAAGTGGGCACGGTCGTCGAATAGGTGGCGCCGTCGTCTCGCACTAGTAGCCACAGTTCCGCTCAATTCGCGTGCTCGCGGTGGTGCGGGGGATACAATTAGGACTCTCGCTGTGTGCCGTTCGCTGGTCGATGACCGCGACGATATGGTCGTGAAGGCACTATCCTGGGCGTTACGGGAATTGTCGAAAAGGGATCGAGAAAGCGTGGCTCGGTTCATTCACCAGGAAGAAAGCCGCCTGGCCCCTCGCGTCCGTCGGGAAGTAAAAAGCAAACTCGAAACAGGCCGCAAGTTGCGGCGACGAGGTGGACCAGGTGATGACTAAGCGCTGGCTTCCTGGGGTTTCACGGAAAAAATCCCCTGTGAGTACAGCGCGTAGAATTAGTGCTTCTGCTCAGCTATCCGACCGTAAGGAGGGCGATGAATTTCTCACGCCCTCCGCCTTTGCTCGTTGTGCACGTTTTCAATGACGGCACGATCATCGTGCACGTCCATGAAGAGGTACTTGCGCCACTCGGCTCTTGCTTCTGCATAGTGACAAAGCACGACGCGTTCGAGTTTCACGCGCAGCGCCGTCTGCGAAGTCAGCAGCGGCATACGCGCTTCTTCCGGTGTGCGGTTGCTTTTCCGGTTGTTGCACTTGATACAAGCCGTCACGATGTTCAAAGTGTGAGCTACTCGGGCACAATAAAGAGCGATCTGTACAGCCGCTTGGCCCCTTGTGAGGCTAACCGGCTATACAGGTGCGCATAACCTTCTGGGACGTGATGTAGACGGAGAGGTTCGATCGCGCCAACAACTGATCGCGTGACACCGAAAGAAACGGTGTTTGCGCCTACGACCACACCTGGCGTAAGATTAGGCCTCCAAGCAGTTCTGTTTTTTGTATGCCTCAAACAGGCGCGTAGCTCAGTTGGTAGAGTATCGCCTTGACACGGCGGGGGTCTGGGGTTCGAATCCCCACGCGCCTACCACTTACAAATTTAAGCGGTTGGTACATCCCGATCAATGACAATTCACCCGCACAATTACCCGCACAATAGTGCTCGCCTGGATGTATCGCTGTTATTGGCACAAAGCTCTCCTACTTAGTGATAGTCAACAATTTCCACGTTGGTTGGACCCGGCGAGCTGTCGGGCCATTCAAAACACCCGCCATTGATGTCGGTCACCGATTCAAGCGACCCTCGGCCCGGAGACCTCGGCGATAGTCAACCCCAGAGCCTCAACAACTCTTTTGAGGGTCATGTAGCCAACTCTGGGGTTCTGATCTTGGAGACCGTCATCACTCCTACACCCGCTTTTTCGGCCACGGCCTTGTTGGTCAGCCGGCGAGCTCCCATAGCTGCATTTATGAGATCAGTTCGATAGGGCGGATCTGTATTGACTTCTCTTACTGTTGCAACCTATTGGAATCAGGTCATTGTGTATGTGCAACAGAGAGTATATAGCACGGGGTAAGTAGAATCAACGCCTATAGGTAGCAATTTACACCCCATCGGTAGCACTGCCTATGATAGATAATCCGCTACCGGAAGGTAGTGATTGTTTCCGGACGTGTGGACGGCCCCCACCAAACGGATTTCGGTGGAGGTGTGTGGTTTGTCGATAGCGCAGTTTCCTGTCTTGGCGCGTCCTCGCGTTGAAGTGAGTTTGGAGCCCACCAAAATGGCCAGTAGGGGTCCAGAACGCCTCGGGGAGTTCGTTCGCCGAATTCGCAAGGAGAAGAATCTTTCGTTGCAGGCTGTATCCAGGCAAAGCGCCCGTTTTGGGCAAAAAATAACAGGAAGTTATATCAATCGAATTGAAAACGAACCGAGACGGAAGGTCACGGCCGATCGGCTCACAGCTCTAGCCAATGGTCTTGGCATTCCAGCGGAGGAATTGCTCGCGCGAGCGGCGGGCCTGATCGCTCCCGGTGGAAAATCCGAGGGGGAGGTTCGTTTGCTTTCAATGTTCAAGGAGTTGTCGCCAGAGCGGAAGGCTGATGTTTTAAAGATGGTGGATCTGTGGCACTCGGAGGAATCCTCCCGCCGAAGTTCACGACGCCGATCAGCCTAGTCAACGGAAATTAAAAGACGGCGCCCAGCCTAGCTGAAACCCTTCACTTGGGCTCTCCCGCCCAGTTAAAGCTACGGAAAGGCACCATTCGATTAGTTAGCTATTGCGGCTTTTCAGAACCCACTACTCTGACTAGACGAAAGCAGGCTAAACAGGGGCAGAACAATCCGGCAGCGCGTTTATACGACCTTACCAGACTTCGATCTACTTCTGGTAACGGATCCCCAGCGAGGTTGTGGGCGCAGGCGTTAAGTATTCCCATTAACCACGAAATGACTGGACTACCTTTAATTTAATTACGGTAGTTCAGGGAATATTAGCTTTTCTCGATCTGCTGAACGAAACGGAAACAGGCATACACGAACTCGAGTTTGATGATTTCTACTCGGACGCGTTTCCTCCTCTGAGACGGGTAGTGCAGGTTTCTTTATCTAACCTTCGCGCAAATCAGTCCAATTTAACACGGCCGATAACTGATGAAACTCTCACTCTGCTCCGGGTAATAGCTGCAGAGTGGGGAAAGAAGAAACCAGATCCAAAGATCGATGAGGAGGTTCTGAAAGAGATCCAGGCAGAGGCACATGACCTTTTTGAGGCTGTAAAACGCGCGGAAATCGACCGGGATCTGAAGCGGTTAATTCTGTCGTTAATTTCGGAGATAGAACAGGCGATACAACAGTATCGAATCGGCGGACCTGAGGGTCTGAAGCGTGCTCTGGCTCTCATCATCGGACAAGCCAATTTGAACATTGAAATGGTCGATAAAGCCAAGGCCACCGAGCGCACAAAAATTTGGTGGACCAGGTTTTATAAAGTCGCCGTGAAGTTTTCCGAGATTGTTAGGTTCGCAAGCGATACTCGGAAGACGATGGAGGCCATCAGCCCATTTGTGCGTTTAGTCGGCGGCGCACCCGGTGAAATTCCACCAGTGGATCTGGGTCGTCCAGGCAAATCGTAGCTGGGGCACATCGGCTGAGAGTTTTCCTGATGAACAAGGGGTGGGGCGGCGACTCTGCCATCGCATTGCGATGAGAGACTTCAGACTCGCTCCCACTTAAATGCTCGAAATTTCGCAATCTGCTCGAAGTCTTGAGGATTCTTAGTTAGCACCACAAAACCATTACGCGCGACACTCATTGCAATCAATGCGTCGTTAGTCATGCGCACGCGTCTAACTTGCTCATATCCGGATTGCTGCCCGATTAGTGATAGGACCTCTCCCGATAGTTGCCAGTCGCTTTGCTGCGGCACGAGCATACGATTCACACGGACAAACTCTTTTTCCATTTCTAGCAAACGCCGACGTGCCGTTTTATCAACTGCGCCAATCAGCAATTCAGATAATACGACTGCGCTCAACCAAAGTGGCTGTGAGTCCTCGGATCCCATGCGGCTAGCGCGGCGCAAATCCAAAATACCTGCATCACCACTTCTAATTGCCGAGATATAGACCGAGGTGTCAAAAACAATGCCAGCCATCAGCCTACTTCCCGTTCAAGTGGCCAAAAACGTCTTTGATCTGAATGCCGTTCTTGACCAATTTCTCAGTGGCGGCCCAGGCGCGGCGATTCTTCTCTTCCTCACCAATCACAATTTCCAGAGCGCGTTCAATGGTCTCGGTCTCGGTGCGAGCACCAAGAGCCTTTTGTGCTTTCTCGATTTTTTCCTGATCGAGGAGCAGGTGTTTGTGTCTGGGCACGCGCTTGGCACTTGATTGCTTCATTAGCAGTTCCCTCCGTTTTGTGTACATAATACCACGATCTATGTACACATAGGCAAAGCATGTGGAAGTGGAACATCAGGGCTCATGCTTGTTCGCTAAGTGCGTTTTGGAGCAACAAAAAACGTGGTGGTACGCGCTAAGTTATTGAGAGGTTGGTAGGCGCGTGGGGTTTTGAACACCCCAGACCCCTACCGTGTCAAAGCAACGCTTTACCAAAAGAAACCCCAATAATCAACGGGCCTTTTCTCTTCTTTCCTCTTCTATCCGACCAATTACCCGACCAATTCGGTAAGGAAATGAGAAATGACAAGGGGAGACTATGGATGAGATCGTAATGATCAATCATGGGTGAGCCGGTGCTCGCTTTTTCAATGTCGGAAGAATCTTGATTGCTTTTCCTGCCTTCTGTTCAGCCACGCGCAGTTCGTACAGACTTTGGAGATTGAGCCAGAACTGCGGACTGGTACCAAAGAAGTGGCCCAAGCGTAATGCCGTGTCACCGGTGATGGCGCGCTGGCCATTGAGAATTCCCGTAATACGGTTGGTTGGCACCTTTAGCTGTCGCGCCAATTCAGTGGCGCTCATCCCCAGTGCCTCCAATTCTTCGGCCAAGTGCTCGCCTGGATGTATCGCTGTTATTGGCATAAGCTCTCCTACTTAGTGATAGTCAACAATTTCCACGTTGGTTGGACCCGGCGAGCTGTCAGGCCATTCAAAACACAGGCGCCATTGGTCGTTGATTCGTATGCTGTACTGACCTTTGCGTTTTCCGTTTAGCGCTTCAAATCGATTACCAGGCAGCGCAGCAAGATCCAATATTGAAGTGGCGGCTTCAAGACGATCGAGTTTCAAGCGTGCTGAACGTTCAATACCAGAGAACGCCTTGACTCGCTTTCCGCGCGCGAAGTCGCTGGTGCGTTCGTCCCGATAGCTGAGAATCACACGTCAACCATAAACGCGTTACGACAAGCGTAACACTTAGACGCATTACTGAAGCCGATTTGATGGGACGTTATGACATCCAAGCTCAGAACGCGAAGTAACAGACCGCGAAGGATGACGTGATCGAGATCTTGATCAATGAGCAACCGAAGCATGACAGTG
>Ga0268386_10000183_pt1 | contig 37704 bp, 33 predicted proteins | sample RVTome_15_FD_200260 | JGI IMG/M metagenome (GOLD analysis project Ga0268386, IMG submission 200260) | Soil microbial communities from uranium-contaminated site in the Upper Colorado River Basin, Wyoming, United States - RVT150D86... ... | reverse complement strand
CAGCATGCGTCAGGCCGGTCGGCGAAGATCAGCGACGACCCGGCCTGCCGCAGCGCCGGCCGGTCGCCTGCCGAGTCGGGCGATCAGGCAATCGAATCGAGCAGACGCTGCGCTTCCTCCTGCTGCGGCGCACTCCCCTCCTGCAGCACTTCCTCGAGGATGCTGCGCGCCCCGTCCGGATCACCCATGTCGACGTAGGCTCGCGCGAGGTCGAGTTTCGTACCGACTTCGCTCATCGTGACGGGCTCGAGTTCGGACAGATCCGGCGACTCCATCGTTCGGGTCGAGCCGATGCCTGGACCCGTGCGGGTTGTGCCGGTCCGATTCAGCTCGAACACGTCGTCGTCCTGATCCGCAACCTGCTGCGCACCGGTCGTCCACTCGGCCGTGTTGTCGATCGCGGCTTCTTCGTCCTCCTCGAAGCCTTCGAGATCGAAATCGACTTCCGCATCGTCCGAGTCGAGTTGCGGATGCTCCGCCGTAGTCCCGCTCGACATCAGACTGTCCTGATCGAGCAGCACCGTCCCCGTCCCCTCGCGCGTGTCGAGTGACTCCTCCCCGGCATCCTCGAGGCCGAGGTTCTCATCATCGTCGGTGTCAGCGAATTCCCCGACATCGATCCCGAGATCGTCGATCGCAAGTTCGGCGGTCTGCTCCCCGAGCCGCTGTGTTCCCGTGCCGCGTTGCTCTTCGACGCTGGTGTCGTCTTCGGACCCTTCGAGCGCGGGATTCTCGACCGTCGGCGTCTCCTGCGTGCGTGCGGTCGACTCGTCCGGCAGATCGAAATCCGTGCCGCCGCGCTGCGGTTCGTCGAGCAGGAAATCGATCCCGGTATCGTCCGTACGACGCGTCGGTGTTTCGCGCTCGTCGTCGAACTCGAGATCGAGGCCGCCGGCCCCCCGATGGCCCTCAGGCGAGCCGAACAGATCGTGGTCGATGCGGTTTTCGCCGCCTTCCAGATTCAGATCGACGATCTCGGCGCCGCCGGCGCCGGACATTGCGCCTGCGAACAGCGGCTCGTCCGGGCAGATTTGTTTGCCCATGATCAGGACCTTGTCCCACTCGCCCGGCTCGGCCGCGGCGCGGGTCCCCTCGAGTTCCCTGGCGGTCTCGAGGAACATGTCCTTGTTGCCCCAGACGAAATAGATCTCGAGCAGCTTCAGTTTCAGATCGCGCCGGCCAGGTTCGCGCTCGATCGCGAGCTTGACCAGGTCGGCCGCCTGATCGTACAGGCCGTACGCCATATGGAAATCGGCTTCAGCGAGCGCGTCCTGCTGATCGAAAGCGATCGCCGTTTCGCTGCTGATCGTGTCCTCTGCGGCCGACGCAGCGGCAGCGCCGGTCGCCGCGGCGGCGCCCCCGCGCACGATCGTGGCTCGATTGGCAGTGGCCGGCGCGATTTCGCTCGTGCCGGTGCCCATCTCCGACTCTTCGACGACGAGCGAGTCCGAACGACCGCGGCCCGCGGCCGGCGCCCCCCGTCGCGCGCTGAAGTCCCGCGGTGTCAGCGTCTCGATCGCGTCATCGATGTCGGGCTCGCGTCGCTTGCGGAAGTAGAGCAGCAGGCCCGCGAGGATCGCGAGGCCCAGCACCACGAGCGCCCACCAGAAATCGCCGAGGCGCTCGAGGAGCGACGGCTCGGGCGGCTGTGCGACCGGGGCCGGAGCAGGTCGTTCGGGCTGCGCGGCCGGCTCGGCCGCAGGCTCGATGGCCTGCTCAGGCTCAGCTGCGGGAGTGTCGGCGATCTGCGCTTCCGGTTCCTCGAGCGGCTCGGAGGGACTCGGCTCGACCGGCGTCTCGAGCGGCTGCACCGCCGCTTCGGCGCCAGACTCGGCGGCGCGACGCTGCAGTTCCGCGAGCTCGGCATTACGCAGCTCGAGGAGGCGTCTCGCTTCGGCGAGTTCGGACTCGAGCTGGTTCACCCGCGAACGCAGCTCGGCATCGGCGGCACTGGCGGCCGCGGTTTGCGAGGTCCCCGCGCTACGCGCCGTCGGAGTTGCCGATTCTTCGGGCGCGACGAGCCGCAAGCGGGCGCCCTCGGAGCCCGCCCGTGCGCCGCGCCAGGCGTCGTACTGTGCGGAAACTTCGCGAGATGCTTCGGCGGCCGAAATCTGCTCGATCTCGCCCGCATCGGGAATCTGCAGGACTGCGCCTGAACGCAGCAGGTTGATATTGCCGTCGAACGCCTGTGGGTTCGCGCGGTAGATCGCCATCATCGTCTGGTTCACGACGCGCGCTGAGCCAGGTCGCACACGGCTCGCGATGCGCCAGAGCGTGTCGTTGCGCTGCACGGTGTAAGTACCGTCTGTCAGCGCTTGCGGCGCACTCCGTGCAGCGGGTGCTTGCGGCGCAGGCCGCGGGGTCGACTCGCGGGGACGCTCGATGACGCCCTCTGACTGGGCGCCCGCCCGAGGCGTCGCGACCGGCGCCGCAGCCTCGGTGCCTGCCGGCATATAGACGGGGGGATCGAGCAGCACCGTGTACTCGCGCAGCAGCCGTCCCGCGGCCCAGTCGGCCTCGACGATGAACGTGACGAACGGCTCGGTCACGGTCGTCGGCGAGGTGACCTTGAGCACATGACGCCCGTTCGCGGAGCGGATCACGCGGAATCGGAAGTTCGACAGAAAGGCCGGGCGATCGACGCCATAGCGCGCGAACGCATCCGCCGAGGCGAGGCTCACGTCGAGAGTCGTGAGCTCTTCGCTGGTCGGAGCAATCAGCTCGATCTCGGCATCGAACGGCTGATTCAAGGCAGAATTCAGGGTAATTTCCCCGAGTCCCAGCGCGTACAGCGTGGTAGGTGCAAGCAGGGCCCCGGTCAGCATGAGGCCCGGAATTTTTGTCGTCATCAGCTCTCCCTGAACGACGCCAGGAAATCACGCGCCCCTGGCAACCGGCCTTGTCGGCTCTGGTTGCTCACGTGCTGCTTGACGTTCGGCGCGTAACTATAGCTCACAGATAGTCTTTTACCAAAATCTCCGCGATCTGCACGCTGTTCAGCGCAGCCCCTTTGCGGACGTTGTCAGCGACGATCCAGAGAGCGAGACCGCGTTCGTGCGACAGGTCTTCGCGTATCCGGCCAACATATACCGGATCGTGTCCTGCAGCGTCCGTGACCGCCGTCGGATAACCGCCCGGGCGGCGCTCATCGAGCAGCACGACACCCGGTGCCTGTCGCAGCAGCTCGCGCGCCTCGTCGACCGACATGCGCCGCCGCATCTCGATATGGACCGCTTCGGAGTGCCCGAAATACACCGGAACGCGCACTGCGGTTGCATTCACGAGAATCGCTCCGTCCTCGAAGATCTTGCGCGTCTCCCAGTGCATCTTCATCTCTTCCTTCGTGTAGCCGTTGTCGAGGAAGACGTCGATCTGCGGGACGCAGTTGAAGGCGATCTGGCGCGCGATGATCTCGGGCTCCACCGCGCGTCCCTCGAGCACCGCGCGGGTCTGATTCGTGAGTTCGGTCACAGCGCGATTGCCGGCGCCGGAGACCGATTGGTAGGTTGCGACGTTGATTCGCTCGATCCCCGCGGCGTCGTGCAGCGGCTTCAGCGCGACGACCATCTGCATCGTAGAGCAATTCGGGTTCGCGATGATATTGCGGCGCGTGTGACGCGCGATCGCGTGTGGATTCACCTCGGCGACGACGAGCGGCACGTCCTCGTCGTAGCGAAAATGGGAGGTATTATCGATGACGACGCAGCCGGCCGAACCGGCACGCGGCGCGTGGTCGCGCGAGACCGCGCCACCCGCCGAAAAGAGGGCGATGTGCGTGCCGGAGAAATCGAAGCTCGCGAGATCGGCGACGAGGTGATCGCGCCCGCGGAAATGAATGCTTCGGCCTGCCGACCGCGAGCTCGCGAGCGGAATCAGCTGCGCGACCGGAAAATCACGCTGCTCGAGGATCTCGATCATGCGACCGCCGACGAGACCGGTGGCCCCGACCACCGCTACGTTCCAACCTTTGCCCGCGCTCGCCAAAAGATCCTCCGCGCCGCTGTGCGCTGTGCCCGAGCTACGCTGGCCGGGCTGACGGCGCGTAACACTACCTGAAAGGTTGCCGGGAGATAAGGCCCGATCCGCGCCACTAGTCGCAGATTTTCAAGTGCCCTGTGTGATCACTGGCGTCGTCTGCACGACGTCTGCATTCTGGGCCCGGTGGCGCAGCCAATGGTCGGCGAGCACCAGTGCGAGCATCGCCTCGGCGATCGGCGTTGCGCGCAGTCCGACGCAGGGGTCATGGCGCCCGGTCGTGACGACCTCGACGGGGCGACCCGTGACGTCGATCGTCCGACCCGGAATCACGATGCTCGAGGTCGGCTTCAGCGCGAGGCTGACCACGATGTCCTGTCCCGACGAGATACCCCCGAGGATGCCGCCCGCATCGTTTTTCGTAAACCCCGCCGGCGTGAGCTCATCGCGATGCTCGCTGCCGCGCTGCTCGACCGAGCGAAAGCCTGCCCCGATCTCGACTCCCTTGACCGCATTGATGCTCATCATCGCGTGTGCGATGTCGGCGTCGAGCCGGTCGAACACGGGCTCGCCGAGTCCCGGCGGCACTCCGGTCGCGATGACGTTCACTCGAGCGCCGATCGAGTCCCCCGAACGGCGCAATTCCGTCATGTAACGATCGAGCTCGTCGACACGCGCCGGGTCCGGGCAGAAGAACGGATTGTCGTACGCCGAATCGGGCTGGCGCGGCTCGATCGCGAGCGGCCCGAGCTGAGCGAGGTATCCGTGAAGTCGCACGCCAAGGCGCTCCGCCAGCAACTTCCTCGCGATAGCGCCGGCGGCGACCCGCATCACCGTTTCGCGCGCCGACGAGCGTCCGCCGCCCCGGTAGTCCCGCAGGCCGTACTTCTGCTGGTACGTGTAGTCGGCATGACCCGGCCGGAAGCGATCACGAATCTTGTCGTAATCGCGCGAACGGTGATCCTCGTTCTCGACCAGCAGGCCGATCGGACACCCCGTGGTGCGGCCTTCGAACACACCCGACAGGATCCGCACACGATCCGGCTCCTGGCGCTGGCTCGTATGGCGCGACGTGCCCGAGCGCCGCCGCTCGACGTCGCGTTGCAGATCGTGTTCGCTGAGCTCGAGTCCGGGGGGGCATCCATCGACGATACAGCCGAGCGCCGGACCGTGGCTTTCGCCGAACGTCGTCACACAGAACAGTCTGCCTAGGGTGTTGCCGGACATGGCTGAGGTCGGGGCTGGAGGCTGGGGGCTGGAGCAGCGTGGAGTATGCCGTATTGGAGAAAGCGGTTGGTCGTCAGCCGCAGGCGCGAGGCTCGGGATTTCCTTTCCGGCTAACTCCTAACCCCTGACTCCTATCTCCTTCCCGGTAAGCAGAAAGACCCCGCCACCCCCGCGCTCGAACTCGAGCCACGTGAACGGGAGCTGCGGGAAAGCCGCGATCAAAGCGGCCTCGCTGTCCCCGACCTCGACGACGAGGATGCCGTCGCGCTCGAGGTGCGCGTCCGCCCCGGCCAGAATGCGGCGCACGACGTCGAGCCCGTCGGCACCCGCACGCAGCCCCAGCTCGGGCTCGTGGCGGTACTCGAGCGGCAGCTCGGCCATTTCTGCGTGACTCACGTAGGGTGGATTCGCGACGATCAGGTCGTAGCGCGTACCTTCGAGGCCGGCGTAGACATTGCCGTGCACCGGGCGCACCCGCGCTGCGAGCCGATGCCGCTGGATGTTGATTTTCGCGACTTCGAGCGCTGAGACCGAGATGTCGACGGCATCGACATCCGCTGCGGGAAACGCGACCGCGCAGGCACAGGCGATGCAGCCCGATCCGGTGCCGATGTCGAGCACCCGGCGGATCCGCGACGCGTCGAGCCAGGGCGAGAATCCGGTCTCGACGAGCTCGGCGATCGGCGAGCGCGGCACGAGCACTCGCTCATCGACGTAGAACTCGAGTCCCGCGAACCACATGCGGTGGGTCAGGTACGCAGCCGGGACGCGCTCGCGAATACGGCGCGCGATCAGGTCCTGCACCCGGCGCGCGGTCGCCTCGTCGACCACGACGTCGTAGACGCCGGGCGCTTCCACGTGCCGCCGGCCGGCGCCGAACAGCACGAGCTCAGCCGCTTCGTCGAACGCGTTGTCCGAGCCGTGGCCGAAATGCAGACCGGCCGCCGACAACGCCTCGGCACTCTGCGCGATCAGTGCAGCAATCGTGGTCATGATCGAGTCGGAGGAGGCTGTAGGCGCTAGGCGGTAGGTTGGAACGACTGGTCTGTAGTCTGTGGCCAGCGCGCCTGCGCGGGTTTCGGCTGACGGTGGGCGTGCGAGGGCCGCGCACGGCTATGCGATAATCCTCGTCCCATGACCCGCAAGTCCACTTTCGTCCTCGCGGCGGCGCTCGCGATTGTAGCCGCGCTGCTCGGCGCCGTGATCGCGCGCGCGCTGATCGGCCCGTCCGGACCGACCCAGGCCTCGCTGACGCACGCGACCTTGCTCGAACCGCCGCTCGCGCTGCCGCAGGTCACGCTCATTGATGACGCCGGCGGGCCATTCACGCTCGAGCGCTTGCAGAATGACTGGCACCTGTTGTTCTTCGGGTTTACGAACTGTCCGGACGTGTGCCCGAACACGCTCACGGTGCTCGCGAGCGTGGCGCGCTCACTCGACGACCTGCCGCCGTCACAGCAGCCGCAAGTCGTGCTCGTCTCTGTCGATCCCGCGCGCGATACGCCGGAGAAGCTGGCCGCCTACGTGCGCTTCTTCAGCGACCGGTTCATCGGGTTGACCGGCAGCGAGGACGCGATCGCACAGTTCACGCGGGCGGTCGGTATTCCGGTCGTGAAGGTGCCGCTCGAAGGAGGCGAATACACGGTGGATCACGGCGGCGGGATCCTGTTGATCGATCCGCAGGGGCGCCTGCGGGCGCTCTTCTCGATGCCTCACGAGGTCGCCACGATCGCGGGCGATTATCGACGCATCATCGGCGGATGAGTCTCGCAGACAGGGCCTTTGCCGCCCTGCAATTCCTGCTGCCGCTACACGCCCTGTCGCGAGCGATGCATGCGCTGATGCGCACGCGAGTCGTCTGGCTCAAGAACCTGCTGATCCGCGGCTTCCTGCTGTTCTACCGCGTCGACCTCGACGAGACACCGGTCGCCAATCCGCTGGCGTATCCGACGTTCAATGCGTTCTTTACCCGTGGCCTGAAACCGCAGGTGCGTCCGATCGCCGCAGATCCCGCGGCGCTCGTGAGCCCGGTGGATGGCGTCGTGAGCCAGTTCGGTCCGCTCGATGGTGATCGCATCGTCCAGGCGAAGGGCCGGTCCTACTCCGCACTCGAGTTGCTCGGGGGCGACGAGGACACGGCACGACGCTATCGCGGCGGCGATTTTCTCTGCATCTATCTCGCCCCGCACAACTATCACCGCATCCACATGCCGGTTGACGGACGGCTCCTGCGGACCGTCTACGTCCCGGGCGATCTGTTCAGCGTGAATTCCGCGACGGCACGGGTCGTGCCGAACCTGTTCGCACGCAACGAGCGGGTCGTCTGCGAGTTCGAGTCGGACGCAGGACACGTCGCCGTCGTGCTGATCGGCGCCCTGTTCGTCGGCAGCATCGAAACAGTGTGGGCTGGCGAGGTCAATCCGCCGCCGCGCAAACGCCAGGCGCCGCTGATCCTGACCGACGGCGACGGCAGCGAGTATCCGCGCGGGCAGGAAATGGGTCGCTTCAACATGGGATCGACCGTCGTGATCCTGTCGGAGCCAGACCGCCTGCAGTGGCGCGATGAGCTTTCGCCCGGGTCGGCGGTGCGGTATGGCGAGGCACTCGCATCGATCGTGAGCACGTGATGCGATGAACGAACCGGCCGCAGACTGGCGACCTACCGCGAGCCTCGAGGTCCTGCGCTGCCGCGCGCAGATGCTGCGGATCGCCCGTGAATGGTTCACTCGCAGTGGGGCGCTCGAAGTCGAGACGCCGACCCTATCGAAGGCCGCGGTCACCGACGTGCACCTCGCGAGCATCGAGGCGCAGGTCTGCGGGGCGAAGCGCTATCTGCATACTTCGCCGGAGTTCGCGATGAAGCGCCTGCTCGCTGCAGGGTACGGCGATCTCTGGCAGATCGCCCGCGTGTATCGCGATGACGAATCCGGCCGCATGCACAATCCCGAGTTCACGCTGATCGAGTGGTACCGGCTCGGAATCGATGATCACGCGCTGATGCGAGAGGTCGAAGCGCTGATCGGTGCCATGCTGGCCGATCGCCGTACGCTCCCTGCCGCCGAGTACCTGAGTTATCGCGACGCGTTCCGCCGTCACGCGGGGCTCGATCCGTTCGAGGATCCGTTACCGCGGCTCGTCGAGGCAATCACCGCCGCCGGGATCGTGCCGCCGAGCGGGCTCGACGCCGAACGCGACGCGTGGCTCGACCTTGTGATGGCAACGCTGGTCGGGCCCGAGCTCGGCCGCGGTGCACCGACATTCGTGTTCGACTACCCCGCGAGTCAAGCGGCACTCGCGCGCCGGCGGGATCGCGTCGCTGCGCGATTCGAGCTGTACCTCGATGGCATCGAGCTCGCGAACGGCTTTCACGAGCTCGCCGATGCCGCTGAGCAACGGCAGAGGATCGACGCAGACCTCGAACGGCGGCGCGCACGCGGACTGCCGACACCACCGATCGACCGGCATCTGCTCATGGCGCTCGCGAGTGGACTGCCAGACTGCGCCGGTGTAGCGCTCGGCTTCGATCGACTCGTGATGTGCGCCGTCCATGCGCGCCACATCGACGAGGTGATCGCGCTGCCCTTCGCCAGGGCATGACGCTCTGATTCGGCTACGACGCAGGAGCCAGCGATGTTCGAAAGCCATGCGACTGCCGACCTTGCCAAAGAGGATCTGTATTCGACGCTCGCGCACGAGCTCGAGGCGCTGATCGCGGGTGAGGCAGACCTGATCGCGAATCTCGCGAATGCTGCGGCGCTGATCTACCACTCGCTGCCGGACGTGAACTGGGCGGGGTTTTATTTGCTGCGCGGCGAGGAGCTCGTCGTGGGACCGTTCCAGGGCAAACCGGCATGTGTGCGGATTGCACTCGGCCGAGGCGTCTGCGGCACGGCTGCGGCGCGCCGCGAAACGATGCTCGTCGACGACGTCCACGCGTTCGCCGGGCACATCGCCTGTGATGCAGCTTCGAATTCGGAGATCGTCGTGCCGTTGCTGCGCGAAGGGACCCTCGTCGGGGTGCTCGATGTCGACAGCCCGCGACGTGCCAGATTCGACGCCGAGGATCGGCGTGGACTCGAGCGCCTCGTCGCGATCCTGATGCGCCCGATGCACTAAGCCTTCGCGCGTGACAGGTACTCGCCCGTCCGTGTGTCGACGCGGATCGTCTCACCCTGATTGATGAAGAGGGGCACGCGAACCACCGCGCCCGTTTCGAGCTTCGCAGGCTTCTGCCCGCCCGTAGCGGTATCGCCGCGCACACCCGGGTCAGTCTCGACGATCTGCAGCTCAACATGCGCTGGCGCGGTGACGTTGAGCGGCGTTCCGTTCCAGAGCATTACGGTGCAGTTCATTCCTTCCTTGAGCCAGGTCGCGGCGTCCGCCATCGCTTCCTTGCCGGCAGCATGCTGCTCGAAAGTTTCCGGCACCATGAAGTGCCAGAACTCGCCGTCGTTGTAGAGATACTGCATCTCCGTCTCCATCACGTCGGCCGCCTCGACCGAGTCCCCGGACTTGAAGGTTCGTTCGATGACCCGGCCGGTCTTCAGATTTCGCACCTTGACCCGGTTGAAGGCCTGACCCTTGCCCGGCTTGACCATCTCGTTCTCGACGATCGTGTAGGGATCGGCATCGAGGATGATCTTGAGGCCCGACTTGAATTCGTTCGTGCTGTAGCTCGCCATTTCGGCACCGCGTGAGTCTGCGAGAATGAGAAGGAGCCTGCGACCGGGCTCCCGCAAAAGGCGTGGCATGATACCGGCAACCCAGATCCGAGACAAAGACACGGTGCCGAGCTGGCAGCGGGCGCTGGCCGAACGTGATGCAGGCCACAGCTTTGTGACTCGAACGCCACCCCGAGCGGTGCGCCGCAGGTGACGCGGGAACGCGGTGCTACAATCCGCGCCGGTCGAGACACCACCTCAGCGCCGTTTACCGGGGTAGATCCGTTGGCAGAGCAGAGTGCCGTGCCGATGATCGTGCTGACCAGACAGCAGGATCACGTCGAGGCGATCAACAGCACGTTGCGCAATGCAGGTCACGCCGTGCACTGCAGCTGGATCCGCGATCTCGCAGATCTCGGGGATGCGTTGACGCAGATTCGGGCCGAGATGCTGCTCGCCTTCCTCGGGCCCGACGGCGACGACTCGGCAGCGGCGATCATCGAGGTCCGCAATCAGTTCGCCACGGATCTTCCGCTACTGCTGGTCCGAGAGGGCATCGACGAGGAGTACATTGCGACTGCGATGCAGCTTGGCGCTCGCGATGTCGTGACGCTGACCAACCGGGAGCGCTTCCGCGCTGTGGTGGCACGCGAGCTCGAAGCCTATCGCCTGGCGCGAGCGCTGCGCGCGGCCGGAAATTCAGCGCGCGCATATCGCGAACAGCTGCAGGCTTTCCTCGCCGGATCCGCCGATGCGATCGCGCTGGTCCAGGAAGGCATCATCGTCGATGCCAATCCCGCCTGGCTCGAGCTGTTCGGCTATCCGGATGGCGAGGCAATTCTCGGCCAGCCACTGATGGACATGTTCGATACGGAGTGCCACGCGGCCCTGAAGGGCGCGCTGGTCGCGTGTCTGCAGGCAAAGTGGCCGGATGACCGTGCGCTGCGCGCCGGCGGCCTCGTCAGCGACGGGTCGGCTGTGCCGCTCGAGATCGCGTTATCACAGACCGAATTCGACGGCGAGCCGGCAGTGCGACTCTCCATCGAAGCGCAGCCACAGGACCATCGTGGTCCTGAGGCCGAGCTGTCGGATGTGATCGAACGTGATGGCACCACCGGTCTGCTGCAGCGCCGCTATTTCCTGAGTCGCCTGGCCGCGCAACTTGCACAGCCGCTGAAAGGGGGTGTGCGCCAGCTCGCGGTCGTCCAGGCGGACAAGTTCGCCGCGATCGACATCGAGATGGGTCCGATTGCGATCGAGGACTTCGTTGGAGAGTTTGCTGAGCTGGTGCGCGAACATCTGCAGCCGGGTGATCTTGCGGGCCGCTTCGGCGACGGCGCCTGCGTGGTGTTGCTCGAGCGCGGCACGCCCCGCGACATCGAAGCCTGGGCGGCAGGGCTCACCCGACGGGTCGCTGCGCATCTGTTCCGCGCCGCGGACAAATCGATCACCGCGAGCTGCTCGGTCGGCGTAGGGCTGATCGATGGGCGCAGTACCGATCCGCTGCGCGCTTTGGGCGATGCCGTGCGCGCGCGACGACGAGCCGAGGAAAGCGGCGGCGGACGCGTCTGCGTGCTCGATCATTCGGACGATGACACGAGGCGCATCGAATCGGACAAGCTCTGGGTCCGGCAGATCAAGAGCGCATTGATGGAGAACCGCTTCCGTCTCGTCCAGCAGCCGATTGCGAGCCTGATGGGCGAAGACCGCGGCATGTTCGACGTGCTGCTGCGGATGATCGACGAGCAGGGCAACGAACTCCTGCCGTCGGAGTTCATCGCGGCCGCGGAGCGTAACGACCTGATGAAAAACATCGACCGCTGGGTCATTGCCGCGGCGCTCGCGTTCTGCGCGAATCGCCACGTCGGCCGTCTGTTCGTCAGGCTGTCGCGCGACTCGGTGCGGGATGGCTCGCTGCTCGCCTGGATCGCGAGTCAGATCAAGGCGACGCGGGCCGATCCTGGCCGGATCGTGATCGAGATCGGTGAGCCGGTCGCGACGCAGCAACTCGCAGAGACCACCGCGCTCGCAACCTCGTTACGCAATCACGGGTTCGGCTTTGCAATCGAACACTTCGGCACCGGAAGAGATCCGGCCCGGCTGCTGACGGCGGTCCCGATGGACTTCGTGAAAATCGACGGCTCGCTGATGCAGGGACTCGCGAGCGACACCACACTGCAATCGAAGGTGAAATCGCTCGTGACCGAGGCACGCTCGCGCGAAGTCGAGACGATCGCCGAGCGGGTCGAAGATGCGAATACGATGGCGGTGCTGTGGCAGCTCGGCGTCGAATTCATCCAGGGCTACTTCGTGCACGAGCCCGAGGAAGTCGTGATCGGCTGAGCGCCGCGGCTGCGGCCCTTTATTCCCCGCCCGCGACTTCGATCCGGTCGACCTTGCGCCAGCCGCGCGGCAGTACTGCGCCCCGCTGCGCCCGCTGCCCGCGATAAGGCGCGAGATCCGCGTAGCGGATCGTCATCCGGCGGCCGGTCGAATGCACGGCCAGTTCCTGTCCCGGTGCGACGACGGCGAGGGATTTCAGAAACTCCTGACGCGCCGCCACCTTCTTCGATGACAGGCCGAAGATCTTGTTGCCCTTGCCGCGCGGCAGCTCCGGCAGGTCGGCCACTGCGAAGACCAGCAGGCGTCCTTCGTTCGTGCAGGCCGCGAGGACGGCCTGCGGCGATTCCGGCACCGGGACCGGAGCGACGACGCCGGCACCTTCCGGCACCTTGAGCACGGCCTTGCCCGCGCGATTGCGCGAGTGCAGCTCCTGCAGGCGCACGACGAAGCCATAGCCGGCGTCGGACGCGAGCACCCATCGATCCTCCGGCTCGCCGATCAGCACGCCGGCGAACGTGGATCCTTCCGACGGATCGAGGCGCCCGGAGAGGGGCTCGCCCTGACCGCGCGCCGACGGCAATGTGTGCGCGAGCAGGCTGTACGCCCGTCCCGTGCTGTCGAGGAACACCGCCTGCTGCGTGCTGCGGCCGCACGCGGCGGCCAGGAACTCATCGCCAGTCTTGTACGAGAGCGTGTTGGGATCGATCTCATGCCCTTTCGCCGCACGCACCCAGCCGCGCGCGGACAGCACCACGGTCATCGGTTCGGCCTGTACGAGTTCGGTCTGCGCGATCGCCTGGGCCGCGGCCCGCTCGACGATCCGGCTGCGCCGGTCGTCGCCGTACTCCTGCGCATCGGCGAGCAGCTCGTCACGGACGAGCCGCCGCAGCTTCGCCTTGCTCTTCAGAAGCTTCTCGAGCTGATCCTGTTCCTTCGCGAGCGCATCCTGCTCACCGCGGATCCGCATCTCTTCGAGCTTCGCGAGATGCCGCAGCTTCGTCTCGAGAATAGCTTCCGCCTGCACTTCACTGAGCGCGAAACGCTGCATCAGCGCCGGCTTCGGCTCGTCCTCGCGGCGGATGATCCTGATCACCTCATCGAGATTCAGGAAGGCGATCATGAGGCCGGCGAGGATGTGCAGGCGCGCAGTGACCTTCTCGAACCGCCAGGTCAGTCGCCGTCGGACCGTATCGATCCGGTAATCGAGCCACTCCGACAGGATGCCCTTCAGGCTCAGGACCCGCGGTCGGCCATCGCGTGCGATCAGGTTGAGATTGACCCGATAGCTGCGTTCGAGGTCAGTCGTCGCAAACAGATGGACCATCAGCTGCTCGACGTCGATCCGGCTCGAACGCGGCGTGATCACGAGCCGGGTCGGGAACTCGTGATCCGACTCGTCGCGCAGATCCTCGACCATCGGCAGCTTTTTCGCGCGCATCTGCTGGGCGATCTGCTCGAGCACGCGTGCGCCCGATACCTGATACGGCAGCTGCGTCACGACGATCTCGCCGTCGTCGATCTCGTAGACTGCGCGCGCCCGGAAAGACCCCCCACCGGTTTCATACATCCGGACCAGCTCGCTGCGCGGCGAAACGATCTCGGCGCCCGTCGGAAAGTCAGGGCCCTGCATGTGCTCGCAGAGCTGCCGATCGGTCGTCGCGGGATCCTCGAGCAGCCGCACGCACGCCGCGATCACTTCGCGCAAGTTGTGCGGCGGAATGTCAGTCGCCATACCGACCGCGATGCCGGTGGCACCGTTCAGCAGGACATTCGGCACGCGCGCGGGCAACAACGTCGGCTCGTCCAGCGAGCCGTCGAAATTCGGCACCCAGTCCGTCGTGCCCTGCGCGAGCTCCGCGAGCAGGAGCGATGCATACCTCGTCAGGCGCGATTCGGTGTAGCGCATCGCGGCGAACGACTTGGGATCGTCCGGCGAGCCGAAGTTTCCCTGCCCGTCCACGAGCGGATAGCGATACGAGAACGGCTGCGCCATCAGCACCATCGCCTCGTAGCAGGCCGAGTCGCCGTGCGGATGGAACTTGCCGATCACGTCGCCGACGGTTCGCGCCGACTTCTTGTGCTTCGACGCGGCCGACAGACCGAGCTCGCTCATCGCGTACACGATCCGGCGCTGCACCGGCTTCAGGCCGTCCGCGACGTGCGGCAGCGCGCGGTCGAGAATCACGTACATCGAGTAGTCGAGATAGGCGCGCTCGGTGAACGTGCGCAGCGGGAGTCGCTCCACGCCTTCGAAATTGAGTTCTGGCTGGTCGGACATGACGGATTCAGGCTATGGGCTGTAGGCGCTAGGCTGTAGGTCGGAGGCCGGGCCGAATCAGATCTGGGCGAGGTTGCCCTTCGTCTCGAGCCAGCTGCGGCGGTCACCGCTGCGCTTCTTCGCGAGCAGCATGTCGAGCAGATCGTCGGTCTGATCCTTCGATTCGATCGTCAGCTGCACGAGTCGGCGCGTCTCTGGCGCCATCGTCGTTTCGCGCAGCTGCAACGGGCTCATTTCGCCGAGTCCCTTGAAGCGCGTGACGACGGGCTTCGCGCGCGGATGCTCGGCCCGGATCATGTCGAGGCGGCCCTTGAGCTCCGCATCATCGAGCGCGTAATAGACCTGCTTGCCGACATCGATCCGGTACAGCGGCGGCATTGCGACGTGCACGTGGCCGGCGAGCACCAGCGGGCGGAAATGCCGCAGGAACAACGCGCAGAGCAGCGTCGCGATGTGCTGCCCATCCGAATCGGCGTCTGCAAGGATGCAGATGCGGTGGTAGCGCAACGCCCCGAGACGGTCGGAGCCCGGATCGACGCCGAGCGCGACCGAGATGTCGTGCACCTCCTGCGACTGCAGGATCTGCCCCGACTCGACTTCCCACGTGTTCAGGATCTTGCCGCGCAGCGGCATCACCGCCTGGAACTCCCGATTGCGCGCCTGCTTTGCGGAGCCGCCGGCCGAGTCACCCTCGACCAGGAACAGCTCGCAGCGCGCCGGCTCCTGCAACGTGCAGTCGGCGAGCTTACCCGGCAGCGCCGGGCCGCTGACGATGCGCTTGCGAGCCACCGTCTTCGCCGCTTTCAGGCGCGCGTGCGCGCTCGAGATCGCAAGCTGTGCGATCCGCTCACCCGTGTCCGGATGCTGGTTCAGCCAGAGCGCGAACTGATCCTTGACGACGCCGGAGACGAACGCTGCCGACTCACGGGATGCGAGCCGCTCTTTCGTCTGTCCGGCGAACTGCGGATCGCGCAGCTTGGCCGAGAGCACGTAGCTGACGCCGTCCCAGACGTCCTCGGGTGCGAGCTTGAGTCCCCGTGGCAGCAGATTGCGAAACTCGCAGAATTCGCGGATCGCCTCGGTGAGACCGAGCCGCAAGCCATTGACGTGCGTGCCCCCCTGCGGCGTCGGAATCAGGTTGACGTAGCTCTCCTCGACTCGCGCCTGCCCATCATTGCGCCACGCGACCGCCCATTCCGCGCCTTCCTGCGGGCCGGCGATGCTTCCCGCGAAGGGCGGCACCGGCAGCCAGTCGCCCGTGCCGAGCGCCTCCACGAGATACTCGGTGACGCCGCCGGTATAGAGCCACTCGTCCTGTTCCCCGCTCGCTTCGACCTTGAGGCGCACGCGCAGTCCCGGACACAGTACCGCTTTGGCACGCAGCACGTGCTTCAAGCGCGGCACCGAGAAATTCACGCTGTCGAAGTAAGCCGGGTCTGGCCAGAAGCGCACCGTGGTGCCGGTATTCGCCTTTCCCACCTGCCCGACGATCTCGAGCTCCGACGTCGGACGGCCATTACGGAAACTGATGTTGTATTCCCTGCCGCCCCGCCTCACCCAGCATTCGAGATGCTTCGACAGTGCATTGACGACCGAAACTCCGACTCCGTGCAGCCCGCCGGCGAAAGCGTAGTTGCGGTCGGAGAACTTTCCGCCGGCATGCAGTCGCGTCAGGATCAACTCGACGCCGCTGACTTTCTCCTTCGGATGGACGTCGACCGGCATGCCGCGGCCGTCGTCGATCACTTCGAGCGAACCATCCTTGTACAACGTGACGTCGATCCGCTGTGCATGACCTGCAAGCGCTTCATCGACCGAGTTATCGATGACTTCGTGCGCGAGATGATTCGGGCGACTCGTATCCGTGTACATGCCGGGGCGCCGGCGCACGGGATCGAGTCCGCTCAGGACTTCGATGTCGGAAGCGGTGTAGGTTTCTGCCATCGGGTCGTCGCAATCGTCGCAGGGTGGCGAAGCGCGCGGATTCTAGCACGCGCCTCGCCGCGTTCTGCGGCATCTGCGCTTGCGACGGCACGATCTGCGGCGCGACCGGGCGAGCCGCGCGCCCCGCGCCTACGCGAGATCGTTGATGAGCGAGTCGCGCACGCGGTCGGGTAACGGCGACACTTCGTAGTCGTACGCCTCGTGATCGATGCCGAGTGACACGGCCGCACCGTCGGCGAGCGCACGGCGCATGCCAGCGTCGAGCTCGAAGCGCAGAAAATGCACCGACGAGGTCTTTTCCTCGTTCTCGCGGTCGAGATCCTCATCGGCGATCGCGTAGACTCGCTCGCAACCCGCGATCTGCACCCAACAGCGGTCCTCGACGCCACGCAGCTTCGCCAGCCGCGCCTTGCGCTCTACCGGTTCGGCGTATTCGATCAGCAGCGTCGCCTTCCAGTTGGTACCGTCCGGTATCAGCGGATTGTAGGACTCGAGTTCTTCGCGAATGCCGTCCGGTTCGAAAATCTTCTCGATCCGCAGCATTTCCTGCACCTGGTACTGGATCGTCAGCCGATCCTCAAAGCACCAGGTGGCATTCGGCCCGACCGGCAACGTACGCGATTTTTTGTGCGCGATGATCTTCGCGCGAAAGTCGCTCCGCTCGCGCGCATAGCGCTCGAGACTCATCAGGTCAGAGGGGCGCAGCTTGCCCTGCGCGTCGCCCGGCACGGTTGTCATTCCTTCGCTCTGCATGTCCTTTACCTCGACGCTCGACCCGACATCTCGCTCAGATCCCATAGGCGAGACGCAGGAGTTTCAATGGATGGGTGGGTTCGCGGGGCGACTTCAGCCCGGATTCGATCTGGTGACCGGCCATCGGACAATCGCTCGCGTAGTACTGAGCGTCCGATTCCTCCACTTTGCGAAACACGGGCCTGCCGATCTTCATCGAAATGTCGCGGAACTCGCGCTTCACCCCGTACGTGCCGTTGTGCCCGGAGCACCGCTCGATCGGCTCGATCTGTGTGTCCGGCACGAGTGCGAGGACGTCACGCGTCCTGAGCCCGAGGTTCTGCACGCGCAGGTGACACGGTACGTGATAGCTCACCTTGCCGAGACTCTGCTTGAAATCGGTCCGCAGCTTGCCGGCCTTGTGGCGCAGCCAGAGGTATTCGAACGGATCGAACGTCGCCTGCCGCACCTTCTGCACGAGCGGGTCGTCCGGAAACAGAAGCGGCAGCTCCTGTTTGAACATCAGCGTGCAGGACGGGACCGGTGTCACGATGTCCCACCCCTCATCGACCCGTGCGGCCAGCGCGGGGACGTTGACGTCCTTCAGTTTTTCGATCGCCTTCAGGTCACCGAGCTCGAGCTTCGGCATGCCACAGCAGCGCTCCTTCACGGCGATCGTGACGGGGATACCGTTGTGCCGGAACACGCTCGCGAGGTCGACGCCGAGCTCGGGCTCGTTGCGGTTGCCGTAGCAGGTGGCGAACAGTGCGACGCGACCGCGCGTCTGCTCGGTCGGCTCGACCCCGAGCTCGGGCTCGCCTTCGCGAACGTGTCGCTTGCGGTAAGTCGCGCTGTAGTACTTCGGAATCGGCGCCTCGGGATGCACGCCAAGCATGCCGTCGAGGAGCTTGCGGCCGGCGCCGCTCGCATTGATCGAGTTCACGGCCTCGACGACGACCGGGATGCCTGCCAGACGTCCGACGGCATCGGTCGCGCTCAGAATCGAGTCCCGTGGGCGGGTGTCGCCCTGCTCATGCCGATAGGCTTTGGCCCGCAGCATCAGATGAGGGAAATCGAGGTTCCACGGATGCGGCGGCACGTACGGACATTTCGTCATGTAGCACATGTCGCAGAGGTAGCAATGATCGACGACGTCCCAGTAGACCTTGCGGTCGACGGCGTCTAGCTCCCCGGTGTCGGACGCGTCGATCGCGTCGAACATGGTCGGAAACGAATTGCACAGACTGAAACACCGGCGGCACCCGTGGCAGATGTCGAAGACCCGCTCGAGCTCCTTGTAGAGCGCCTCTTCGTTCAGGTACTCGGGCTCACGCCACGGGATCGTGTGGCGGATCGGTGCATCGAGGCTGCCCTCGCGGGCCCCGCTGGCGGGTGATTTCTCGGACACGCCTGCCCCTTGCGACTGCTGGCTGGATCGGAACCGCGCCGGGCGAGCTGCCCGGCGCCTGCGTGCTTGGAATCGGCGCGACCCCGGCGCCGCGTCGGGCGCCGCAGGCGGCACCAATATCCTTACAGCGTGTCGAGCGCCTTCTGGAAGCGATTCGCGTGCGAACGCTCCGCCTTCGCAAGGGTCTCGAACCAGTCGGCGATTTCATCGAACCCTTCGTCACGGGCGGTCCTGGCCATACCCGGATACATGTCGGTGTACTCGTGTGTTTCACCAGCAATCGCGGCTTTCAGATTCAGCGACGTCTCCCCGATCGGCAGGCCCGTCGCCGGATCGCCGACCTCCTCGAGATACTCGAGGTGGCCGTGGGCATGACCCGTCTCGCCTTCGGCGGTCGAGCGGAACACGGAAGAAACGTCATTGAAGCCTTCGACGTCGGCCTTGGCCGCGAAGTACAGGTAGCGACGGTTGGCCTGGGACTCACCGGCAAACGCGTCCTTCAGGTTCTGCTCGGTCTTGCTGCCCTTCAGATTGGCCATTGTGGAGATCTCCTTGACTGAGGTTGGCGGCTGCCGGGCGAGCCCGACGGCCATGAGACGTGTTCTCGCGCGCCTTTAGACTAAGTCTAAAAGAATTCAAAACTCTAGCGGCGTGGCCGGGTCAAGTCAACGCGAGGGGAACCCCGCGACGCCGGCGGCAATTGACCCGCTCTGCCGGCCTGTGCAAGCTTCCGCCCGCCGCAGCCTGTGGTCAACGCAGCCTGCTTTTCTCGCCCCCGGCCGAGCCCGGGGTTCACCAGCACGAGCAGATGATCCAGTGATGAGTTCAAAGATCCCGGAGGGGCCTGCGGCCGGTGACGCCGACCTCGATTTCGAGAAGTCCCTGGCTGAGCTCGAGGCGATCGTCGAACGCCTCGAGCGAGGCGATCTGCCGCTCGAGGAATCCCTGCAGCAGTTCGAACGCGGCATCGCACTGACCCGCCAGTGTCAGGGTGCCCTCGGCAAGGCCGAGCAGAAGGTGGAGCTGCTGCTGCGCCGCGCCGGACCGGGCGGCGCCGCCGACGAGAGGGCGCCGTTCGAGCCGGACAACGACACCTGACACGGACGATCGACGCGATGGACCTTTCCTTGCCGTCCACTGCGCCCACCTTCGCGGCGCAACTCGCCGGCTGGCAGGCACGCGCGGAGGTCGAGCTCGAGGCGCGGTTGCCGCGCATGGACCGCGAACCCGTGCGTCTGCACGAGGCAATTCGTTACAGTGTACTCGGCGGCGGCAAGCGGGTGCGTCCGGCACTCACGTACGCGACTGCGACGGCGCTCGGCATCGAGGCCGAACGCGTCGACGCCGCAGCCTGTGCCGTGGAACTGATCCACGCGTATTCCCTCGTGCACGATGACTTGCCCGCGATGGACGACGACGACCTGCGTCGTGGTCGCCCGACCTGCCACCGCGCCTTCGATGAAGCCACTGCGATTCTGGTCGGCGACGCGCTGCAGGTGCTCGCGTTCAGGATTCTCGCCAGCGATTCGGGCCTTCCCGAAGAGCCCTCGATCCGGCTTGCCATGATCGAGATTCTGGCCGAGGCGAGCGGCACGGAAGGCATGGCCGGCGGACAGGCGCTCGATCTGGCCGCCGCGGGACGGCGCCTGACGACCAGCGAGATCGAGCAGATGCACGCACGCAAGACCGGGGCCTTGATCCGTGCCAGCGTGCTGATGCCAGCCGCGTGCGTCCGCGATCTGCCGGCGATTGCGCTGAGTGGTCTCGACCGCTTCGGCACCAGCATCGGTCTAGCCTTTCAGATCCAGGATGACCTGCTCGACGTCGAGGGCGATCCCGCGGTGATCGGCAAGGCGACAGGCGCCGACATCGCGCACGACAAGCCGACTTATCCCGCTGCGGCGGGAATTGCACGGTCGCGCGCGCGCGTCGGCGAGCTGCACCAGCAGGCGCTCGACGCGCTGGCCCCGCTCGGCACCTCCGGGGAGCCGCTGCGGGTGGTATCGGACTGGCTGCTCGCGCGGCGTCACTGAGTGACTCACATGAATGGCAAATCAATGAATTGGCGGATCTTCCCCGACTCGTCGAGCCGGCGGTGCGCCGGATGCCGTCGTTGAATTCGAGGTTCAACTGTTAAACTGCCGACCTGTGACTGAAAACACCCGTTTTCCGCTGCTCGCCAGGATCGAGTCGCCAGCCGATTTGCGACGACTGGACGCCGGTGTTCTGCCCGCCCTCGCCGCGGAATTGCGGGGCTATCTGGTCGAGACTGTGAGCCAGAGGGGCGGGCATTTCGCCGCCGGTCTCGGCACCGTCGAACTCACGGTCGCGCTGCATTACGTATTCGATACCCCGCACGATCGCGTCGTCTGGGACGTCGGTCACCAGGCGTACCCGCACAAGGTCCTGACCGGACGGCGTGAGCGGCTGCACACGATCAAGCTCGCCGGGGGACTCGCACCGTTCCCATCCCGCTTCGAGAGCGAATACGACACGTTTGGCGTCGGGCACTCGAGTACCTCGATCAGCGCGGCACTCGGCATGGCCATTGCGGCGACGCGTGCGGGCAGCGATCGACGCACCGTTGCGGTCATCGGCGATGGGGCGATGAGCGCCGGAATGGCCTTCGAGGCACTGAACCACGCCGGCAGCCTGGACGTCGACCTGCTCGTGATCCTGAACGATAACGACATGTCGATCTCGGAAAACGTCGGCGCATTTTCGAATTACTTCGCGCGCCTCCTGTCGGGTCGGCTGTATGCGCACCTGCGCGAAGGCAGCAAGAAAGTTCTGCGCCGCATGCCGACGGTCTGGGAGCTCGCGCGTCGCTCGGAGGAGCACGTCAAGGGCATGGTGCTGCCGGGCACGATCTTCGAGGAGCTTGGCCTCAACTACATCGGACCGGTCGACGGTCACGATCTCGGCGCGCTGGTCGCGACGCTGAGAAACCTGCGCGAGCTCAAGGGTCCCCAGTTTCTTCACATCGTCACGCGCAAAGGCAAAGGTTACGCGCCGGCCGAGGCGGATCCGATCAAATGGCATGGTCCGGGGCCGTTCGATCCGGTCAGCGGTGTGATCTTCAAGGAGAAAACGAGCGACCCTACGTACTCCCAGATCTTCGGCCGGTGGCTCTGCGACATCGCCGCGATCGACCCGCGCGTCGTCGCAATCACTCCGGCGATGCGCGAAGGCTCGGGCATGGTCGAGTACTCGAAGCGTTTCCCGGAGCGCTACTTCGACGTCGGGATCGCCGAGCAGCACGCGGTGACGCTCGCCGCCGGCTTGGCCTGCGAAGGCGCCCGTCCGATCGTCGCGATCTATTCCACGTTCCTGCAGCGCGCCTACGATCAGCTGATTCACGATGTCGCGTTGCAGCGCCTGCCCGTCGTGTTCGCAATCGATCGCGCCGGGCTCGTCGGCGGCGACGGCGCGACGCACCAGGGTAGCTTCGATATCTCCTATCTGCGTTGTGTGCCGAACATCGTGGTCATGGCGCCGGCGGACGAGAACGAGTGCCGCCAGATGCTGTACACGGCGCTGTCGCTCAAACAACCGGTTGCTGTGCGTTATCCGCGCGGACAAGGACCCGGAGTCGCCATCGATGGTGAGATGCACGCGTTACCGCTCGGCAAGGCGGACACACGTCGTGAGGGCCGCAGCGGGCTCGTGCTGCTCGCGTTCGGCGCGATGGTGCCGACCTGCGTACCGATCGCCGATCAGCTCGACGCGACGCTCGTCAACATGCGGTTCGTGAAGCCGCTCGACGGGCAGCTGGTGCTGCAGCTTGCGGAACGCGCGAGCGCGTTCGTGACGATCGAAGAAAACGTCGTCGCAGGCGGGGCGGGCAGTGCCGTGAACGAACTGCTCGCGGCGAACGGAGTTCAGCTGCCGGTACTCAACATCGGTATCCCGGATCGATTCATCGAGCACGGATCGCGTGGGGACTGCCTCGCGGCCGCCGGTCTCGATCGCGCCGGCATCGAGGCGGCGATCCTGCGTTGGCCATCGCGGCCGCGGCAGGCGGCGGTCAGCGGCGCGTAAAGTCGCAAGTCGCGCTGCGGGTGCCCGCGCAGCCGGTCATTCGGGACTCTGCAACCGGCCAATCAGGCTGCGCAGGAACACCTTGTTGAACCGCAACTGGCAGGATGCCGAGGCCTGCTCGAGCAAGGTCGAGCTGACCTTCATCAGCGTCACGTCGGTCACCGCCATGATCGTCGCGAGGCGGCGCGCGCCGCGCACGTAACTCGTCTCGCCGAAGCAGTCGCCGGTCTCGATCGTGCCCATTCCCCGGCCGTTGCGCATCACGGCCGCGCTGCCGGAGACGATGATGTAGAAGCGATCGTCCATCTCGCCTTCCTTGACGATCTCATCGCCCTTCGCGTAGCTCTGCCAGGTGCTCGCACGCAGCACTTCGAGGATCTCGGACTGCGAGAAGTCGTGGAAGAACTTCAGGCGCCGCAGGATCGAGTACTGCTCGCGGCGATCGAGCCGCGAGGTAGTGTCACGGAGCTTCTGGTGCACACGGGTCAGATCGCCGGCGAGCTCGAGACCACTGCGATAGCGGCGCGCCGGATCCTTCTCGAGCGCCCGTGCGACGACGTTCTCGAGCTCTTCGGGGATCTCCGGGCGCAGCGCGTGAATCGGCTGCGGCGTCGCATAAACGATCTGATGCAGCAGCTTCGAGAGGCTGCTGCTGCGGAACGGACGAAATCCGGTCAGCAGTTCGTACATCACTGCGCCGAGGGAATACAGATCCGAGCGGTTCGTCAGCTCGGCTGACTGGATCTGCTCGGGCGACATGTACGAGGGACTGCCGGCGATGCCTTCGATGCGCGAGATGTCGGAGTCGGCGACGAGCGCAATGCCGAAGTCGATGATGCGGACGTCGTTCGCCTGCGTCAGCATCAGATTGGACGGCTTCACGTCGCGATGAATCACGCCGCGGCTGTGCGCGTAGTGCAGCGCCTTCGCGCACTTGTAGATGATCTCGACGACGTCGTCGATCGGCAGCAGATTGTCAGGCTTGCAGTATGCTGCGAGCGTACGCGCACCGTGCACGTGCTCGGTCACGACGTAGTAGCGCCCCTCCTCCTCGCCGGCATCGAAAATCGGCAGGATGTTCGGATGCTGCAGCATGCCGACCATGTGCGCTTCCGACAGGAACATCTTGCGGTTCGCCCGCGCGCGGTCGCCATCGCTGTGCTCGATGTTGTACACCTTGATCGCGACGTCGCGCCGGTAGTACGGATCGTGCGAGAGATAGACGACGCCGGTGCTGCCGCGACCGACTTCCTTGACGATCACGTACTTGCCGACACGCTCAGGGACGCTCGGGTCGCGACCGGCCGCACCGGGCGCGAACACTGATTGAGGGGCATTCACTTTGTTGTCAGAACCCGCTATTGAGACCGTACAGCACGGCACCCGCATAGACGGCTGCCAGTACGTCGTCGAGCATAATTCCGACGCCTCCGCGCAGACTGTGATCGGCCTCGCGGATCGGCCAGGGCTTCCAGATGTCGAAGAAGCGGAATAATACGAAGCCGGCCAGAAGCCAGTGCCACTCCGCCGGCGCCGCGAGCATTGTCACCAGATACCCGGTGATCTCGTCCCAGACGATGCCCGGGTGATCGTGCACGCCGAGGCGGCGCGCGCTCTCACCACAGAGATAGCAACCGATCGCAAAGCAGACGACCGTCAACCCCGCGTGCGCGGCCCAACCGTACGGTGCGATCACGAGCACGATGGGAATCGCAACCAACGTCCCGAGCGTCCCCGGTGCCTTCGGCGAGAGACCGGTGCCGAATCCGAGCGCGAACAGATGCACCGGCTGGCGCAGGAGCTGCACCTGCAACCGCGGCGTCATCCGGCCGCTCCCGCGCCGAAATGGTCATAACCTGCCACAGGCAACGAGATGGCCTCTCCGTGGCGCCGGCACACGACACCACGACCCCTGCGCACGCGCCCGATCGGCGTGCAGGCGACGGGCAAGCCCTGCTGGGCGCAGAGTGCGGCAAAGCTTTCCTCCGCGATCGTGAACACGAGTTCGTAGTCATCTCCGCCGGTGAGTGCATACAGCTCCCGTCGATCGACGGGGTGTACCGTTCGTAACGCCTCAGACAGCGGCAGTGATCCCACATCGATATCGGCGGCGCATGCACTCGCCGCACACAGTTTTTCGAGATCGGCGACGAGTCCGTCCGAGACGTCCATCGCTGCGCTGGCACAGGTCCTCAGCCGGCGTCCGAGCTCGATCCGCGGTGCAGGTCGCGTGAACCGCTCGACGAGCGTGCGCTCGCATTGCGACGCGCCTGCACCGCCGCGCCAGGCAGCAAGACCTGCGGCGGCATCCCCGAGCGTTCCCGATACGACGACGAGGTGCCCCGGACGAGCGCCCGAGCGCGTGAGCCACTGCTCGCGTTCCACGAGCCCCATCGCCTGCACCGTCACGACCAGCGGACCGCGCACGGTGTCGCCACCCACCAGCGCAACACCCCACGTCTCGGCGAGCTGCGCGAAGCCGGCGGCGAATCCTGCGAGCCAGCCCGTGTCGGCGCGGGGCAGTGACAGCGAGAGCGTCGTCCACGCGGGTCGCGCACCCATCGCAGCGAGGTCGCTCAGATTGACAGCGAGCGAGCGCCAGCCGACATCGGCAGCGGCCAGGCCGCTTGGGAAATGCACGTCTTCGATCAGCGTATCGACGGTCGCGACCAGACATTCGCCCGGCGGCACTTCGAGGACTGCCGCGTCATCGCCGACGCCGAGCAGCACGTCGGCGCGGTGGCCGATGTCGCGGAAGTACCGGTCGATGATTTCGAATTCGCCGGGGCTCTGCATCGATCCGTCCTGGCCGCCCGCTGCACCTGCGGGTCAGGCAGGCGCCGGTGGATCCGTCGGCGATGGCCGCCGTTCAGCCGCTCGATACTGGCGGGCCAGGCGATCGAGCAACGCGTTCACGTACTTGTGACCGTCCGTCGCGCCGTAGCGCTTCGACAGTTCCACGGCCTCGTTGATCACGACGCGATAGGGCACGTCGAGGCGATCGCGCAGTTCGTGGAGGCCGAGCAGCAGAATCGCATGCTCGACCGGATCGAGTTGCTCGACGGCGCGGTCCGCGTACTCGCCGATCGCCGCATCGAGCGTGGCGCTCTGCGACACGACCGCGTGCAACAGCTCCCCGAAATATTCGAGGTCTGCGCCTGCCGACTCCTCGCTCTCGCGGAACTGCGCAGCGATGTCACCCGCAGTCTGCGCCGTCAGTTGCCACTGATAGAGCGCCTGCATCGCGAGACGGCGGGCGAGTGAGCGACCGCGGGCCGCCTGAGAGGGCCGACGTCGTGACATGGGCATCTCAGGTGTCGAGCCGCCGCATGAGGTTCGCAAGCTCGAGCGCAGACACCGCGGCGTCGGCACCCTTGTTGCCGGACTTCGTGCCGGCCCGTTCGATGGCCTGCTCGATCGTATCGGTGGTCAGAATGCCGAATGCCACGGGGATGCCCGAGTCCGCTGCCGCTCGCGCGAGACCACCCGCACATTCGCCCGCGACGTAGTCGAAATGCGCAGTCGCCCCCCGGATCACGGCACCCAGGGCAACGACGGCATCATAGCGGCTGCTCGCGGCCAGTCGGCGCACGATCAGTGGCAGATCGAACGCGCCGGGAACGCGCACCAGCTCGATGTTCTTTTCGCTGACGCCGTGCCGCCGCAACGTATCGACGGCACCGCGAATCAGCGATTCGACGATGTAGTCGTTGAAACGCGCGGCGGCGATCGCGAATCGCAGATCGCGCGCCTGCAGATCACCTTCGATGACTCTGATGTTGTCCATGCCTGATCCGGAAAGAGCGGCACTCAGTATAGCGGGCCGTAACGCATGCGATCGAACCGTCGCCGCTCGCCTTCATCAGACATCGACGTACCCCACGACCTCGAGATCGAAGCCCGAAATGCCGAGCATCTGCTTCGGCGCCGACAGCACTCGCATGCGCGTCACGCCGAGATCTCGCAGGATCTGTGCGCCGATGCCGTAGGTCCGCAGCACCTTTGCGCCGGCGCCACCGGTCTCGCGGATCTGCGTGGCCCGGCCGAGCACGCCGACGTTGTCCATCAGATCGCGTGGACTCTCGTCGGGACGCAGCACCACGATGATGCCCTCGCCTTCGGCAGCGATCCGGGCCATCCCCGCGCGCAGCGACCACCCGAGCGACTCGTCGTGCACGCTGATCACATCGCGCAGCGTCTCCTGCAGATGCACGCGCACGAGCGGCGCATCGCTCTTCAGTGGGCCGCGCACCAGCGCCAGATGCACGGTGCGATTGACGTGGTCCTCGAAACCGTACATCCGGAACGGTCCGAAATCGGTTTCGACGTCCTGCTCGGAGATGCGCTCGACCGATCGCTCCTTGTCGAGTCGATAGCGGATCAGATCGGCGATCGTGCCGATCTTGAGGCCATGGTTGCGCGCGAAGCTTTCGAGATCCGGTCTACGGGCCATCGTACCGTCGTCGTTGAGGATCTCGACGATCACAGCGGCCGGTTCCAGACCGGCGAGTCGCGCGAGATCGCAGCCGGCTTCGGTATGCCCCGCCCGGGTCAGTACGCCGCCGGGCTGCGCCATCAGAGGAAAGATGTGCCCGGGCTGGCGCAGGTCCTCCGGCTCGGCGTTGCGGCTCACGGCGGTGCGGATCGTGTGCGCCCGGTCGTGCGCAGAGATTCCGGTCGTAACCCCCTCCGCAGCCTCGATCGACACCGTGAAGTTCGTCATGTGATCGGTATCGGTGTCGCTGACCATCAAAGGTAACCGCAGCTGGCGGCAGCGCTCGCGCGTGAGCGTGAGGCAGATCAGCCCGCGTCCGTAACGAGCCATGAAATTCACATCCTCAGGGCGGACGAGCTCGGCGGCCATCACGAGGTCACCCTCGTTCTCGCGGTCCTCGTCATCCATGATCACGACCATCCGCCCGGCCCGCAGCTCGGCAAGCACTTCCTCGATCGTGTTGAGACTCATCGGCTCAGCCCTTTCGCCATCGCAGCTGCATCACCAATGCGGCCGGGCATCTCACGGCAAGCCGGCCCAGTCGCCGACCGTGCTGCTCGACAGCCGCTCGACGTAGCGGGCAATGATGTCCACTTCGACGTTCACCCGCGTCCCGTTCGTGTAGTCGCTGAGGATCGTCACCACGAGAGTATGCGGCACGAGATTCACTCCGAAACGCGTACCGGCGACTTCGTTGATCGTCAGACTCACACCGTCGATCGCCACCGAACCCTTGCGGGCAACGTATTTCGCGAGCGACGGCTCGAGTTCGAACTCGACGCGCACGGAACGCGCATCCTGACGGCGCCCGACGACGACGCCAACGCCGTCGATGTGGCCGGTCACGTAGTGACCCCCGAGCGGATCACCGGCCCGCAGCGCTTTCTCGAGGTTGACTCGGGCACCCACTGCGAGCGCTCCGAGCGTCGTGTGCTCGAGGGTTTCGCGCGACACGTCGGCGAGGAAGCCGCGAGAGTCGAGGCGCGCCACGGTGAGGCAGCAGCCATTCACCGCGATGCTGTCGCCGACGGCAACGTCCGCGAGATCGAGCCGGTCGGCGTCGATCTCGAGCGCGAGATCACCCCCGCGCGGCTCGGCGCGAGCGACCTGGCCGACGGCAGCGACGATGCCGGTGAACATCAGGGGTCCTCCCCGCCGCTCACCCGTCCGACCGGGCAGAGTTCGAGCCGAACGTCCTCTCCCACGATACGCAGATCGCGACGCTCGAGCCGGAACCGGTCTGCGATATCCGAAATCGCGGGCAGCTCGAGCATCGACAGGGCCCGTGCCCCGAGCAGATGCGGGGCGAGGTAGACGATCAGCCGGTCGACGAGGCCGCGTTCGAGGAGCTCGCCGGAGAGACTCGGACCGGCCTCGACGAACACATCGTTGACACCCTCTGCCGCCAGTCGGCGCAACGCCAGCTCGAGGTTCACGCGTCGCGTCCCGGCGGCCGGCTCGACGACGGCGATCCGGGCGCCTGCCAGCTCGAGCGCCTCACGCTTCGCAGCGTCCTCGCGCGCCGCGATCACGAGCACCCTTCCCGGCACTTGCAGCATCGCGGCTGCGGGCGGCGTGCGCAGCTGCGAATCGACGACGACCCGCAGCGGCTGGCGTACCGGCTCATCGAGCCGGGCATCGAGCCGCGGATCGTCGGCGATCACAGTGCCGATGCCGGTCATGACCGCCCCGCTCTCGGCCCGCAGCCGATGCACGTCGCGCCGCGCATCCGGTCCGGTGATCCAGCGACTCGCGCCATTCGCGAGCGCCACGCGGCCGTCGAGACTTGCGGCCACCTTCACGGTCACGCGCGGCAGACCGATCGTCATCCTCTTGAAGAAGCCGGCGTTCAGCTCGCGCGCCTCACGCTCCATCAGCCCCGTGACGAGCGCGACACCCGCCGCTCGCAACCGCGCAAAGCCGGCGCCGGCGACCTGCGGATTCGGATCACCCACCGCACAGACGACTTGCGCAATGTGGGCGGCGAGCAGTGCGTCTGCACAAGGCGGCGTACGACCGTGATGCGAGCAGGGCTCGAGCGTCAGATAAGCCGTAGCCCCGTGTGCGCGCTCACCCGCCATTGTGATCGCGTGCGATTCGGCGTGCGGCTCACCGGTCACGCGATGCCAGCCCTCGCCGACGATCTCGGCGCCGTTCACCAGCACGCAACCGACACGCGGATTCGGGTGTGCGGTGTACCGACCGCGGGCGGCGAGCACGAGCGCCCGTGCCATCAGCTCGTAATCCCGGCTGTCGAAGAGCTGCGCAGTCATTTGCGAGGCACATCTGCCGTCGACCAGAGCGGTAGCTGACCTTCGGTCGACTCGCGTCCGCGGCGGTCGCGCAACCGTTCGATCTCCTCGCGAAACGCATCGACGTCCTGGAAGCTGCGATAGACGGAAGCGAAGCGTACGTAGGCGACCTCGTCGAGGTGCCGCAGCTCCTCCATCACGAGCCCGCCCACGAGCCGCGCCGGAACCTCCCGCTCCCCGAGCGCACGCAGCCGGTGGCAGACGTGGCCGACCGCCGCGTCGACGGCTTCACTCGAAACCGGCCGTTTCTCCAGCGCCTTCATCATGCCGCCGCGCAGTTTCTGCTCATCGAAAGGTTCGCGAGTCGCATCGCTCTTCACGACTCGCGGCATCACGAGCTCCGCGGTCTCGAACGTCGTGAAGCGCTCACCGCAGGCCTGGCATTCGCGCCGGCGCCGGATCTGGTGACCTTCGCCCGCGAGTCGCGAATCGATGACCTTCGTGTCCTCATGGGCGCAGAACGGGCAGTACATGACGCTCGCCGGGCCCCCGCACGTCAGCCGTAGACCGGAAACCTCCGGCACACGTCGAGCACGCGCTCCCGGACGCTGTGGATGACAGACTCGCTGCCCATGTCGTCGAGCACGTCGGCGATCCAGCCACCAAGCTCGCGCACCTGTTCCGCCCCGAAACCCCGCGTGGTCACCGCAGGCGTGCCGATGCGCAGGCCGCTCGTGACGAACGGCGAGCGCGGATCGTTCGGCACCGTGTTCTTGTTGACGGTGATGTTGGCGCGACCGAGCGCGGCATCGGCATCCTTGCCGGTGATGTCCTTGTCGATCAGATCGACGAGGAACAAGTGATTATCGGTGCCGCCGGACACGATGCGATAGCTGCGCTCGCCCAGGGTCGCCGCCAGCGTGCGAGCGTTCTCGAGCACCTGGCGCTGATACTCGACGAAGCCCGGCTCGAGCGCCTCGAGGAAAGCGACCGCCTTCGCAGCGATCACATGCATCAGCGGGCCGCCTTGCGTGCCGGGGAACACGAGCGAGGTCAGTTTTTTCGTGACCTCGTCGTTGTCGCGAGCCAGGATCAGTCCGCCGCGGGGTCCGCGCAACGTCTTGTGGGTCGTCGTCGTTACGACGTCGGCATACGGCACGGGATTCGGATAGAGGTCGGCGGCGACGAGACCGGCCACGTGGGCCATGTCGACGAGCAACCAGGCGCCGACCGAATCGGCGATTTGCCGGAAGCGGGCCCAGTCGATCACGCGCGAATACGCGGAGAAGCCGGCGATGACCAGCCGCGGACGATGCTGGCGCGCGAGACGCTCGACCTGGTCGTAATCGATCTCGCCGGTACGCGGGTCGATGCCGTACTGCACGGCATTGAAGATCCGACCGGAGAAATTCGGTTTGGCCCCGTGGGTCAGATGGCCGCCGTGGTCGAGGCTCATGCCGAGGAGCGTGTCACCGGGTGACAGTAACGCGAGATACGCGGCGGCATTCGCCTGCGAACCGGAATGCGGCTGGACGTTCGCATAGTCGGCCCCAAACAGCTGCTTCGCGCGGTCGATCGCGAGCTGCTCGGCGACGTCGACGAACTCACATCCGCCGTAATACCGCTTGCCCGGATAGCCCTCCGCATACTTGTTCGTGAGCACCGAGCCTTGTGCCGCGAGCACGCGCGGACTCGCGTAGTTCTCGGACGCGATCAGCTCGATGTGTTCCTCCTGACGCCGACGCTCGGCCACAAGAGCAGCATCGAGCTCCGGGTCGAAGCCCGCAATGGACATGTCGGCAGGGAACATCGAGCAGATCTCCGGGATCGGGCGGGCCGCGTATTGTACCCGAAGGCCTCCGGGCCAGGGCCAGGGCACCCCCGATGCGACTCAGCCGGCTTCGGCGGCGACGAACCCCTCGACAACGCGCGTCCAGGCCCGTGCGAGGTTGCGCCGGTTGTAGCCGCCGCCGCCGACCCCGAGCACCCGGCCATGGCCGAGCGCATCGGCGATCGCGCAGAGGCGTCCGGCCGCATGACCGTGGGCCTCTTCAGTGAACCGCATGTGCGTGATCGGATCCCCATCGACGCTGTCCGCTCCGCACTGGAACAGAATGAAATCGGGCCGGCCCGCGATCAGGTACTCCTCGACGCGCTCCCAGGCCGCGTGAAATTCACGGTCGCCGGCGCCCGGCGGCAAGGGAATGTTCAGCTTCGTCCCTCGCGCACGACCTGATCCGGTCTCGCTCGCTGCGCCGGTTCCCGGGTACAGGTAGTGCCCGTCCTCGTGCAGATCGGCGAACAGGAGATCCGGATCCGACTCGAACGCGTAATAGACCCCGTCGCCATGGTGAGCATCGATGTCGACGTAGGCGACGCGCTGCAGACCGAAGCGCCGTCGCAACACTTCGATCGCGACACCGCAGTCGTTGAATACGCAGAAGCCCGCTGCATGGGCTCGCGACGCGTGATGCAGCCCCGCGATCGGGACGAAAGCGCGTCGCCCGCGGCCGGCCATCAGCTCCTCGACCGCGAGCAGTGTGGCGCCGACGACGCTGCTGGCCGCCTCGTACACGCCGCGAAACGCCGGCGTATCACCGGCGTCGAGGTAGCCCTGACCGGTCGTGGATCGCTCGCGCACGAGCTCGACGTATTCCGGACGGTGAAAGAGCTCGAGCTCCTGCCGCGTGGCCGCCCGCGGTTCGAGCACTCGCAACCGCTGATCGAGATGCTGCATTGAACCGAGCTCGCGCAGGAACGCCCCGTGCCGATCCGGACCAAACGGGTGACCCTCGCCGAAGCCGTACCGCGCGATCGAGTCGCCTGCGATCAGCAGCACCGAGCTCGCGGGGATCACAGCCAAGCAGCACACCTCGACAGGGCAGGTGGATCGAGAGTAGCACAGCGCGGACGGATCAGATTCGTCCGCTGTCCTGTATCATGGCGCGCCCTCGAATCCTGGTTCCAGAATGCCAAGGCCATGGCTCAATTCGTCTATACGATGAACCGCGTCTCGAAGGTCGTGCCACCGAAACGCACGATCCTGCGGGACATCTCGCTCTCCTTTTTTCCCGGCGCCAAGATCGGCGTGCTCGGATTGAATGGCGCCGGCAAGTCGACGCTGCTCAGGATCATGGCGGGCATCGATCGCGAATACGACGGCGAGGCCCGGCCGCAGCCGGGCATTCGCATCGGTCATCTCTCCCAGGAACCCGAGCTCGACGCCACGAAGGACGTGCGCGGCAATGTGCTCGAAGGCGTGGCGGACGTGCAAGCGCTGATCGATCGCTTCAACGCCGTCAGTGACAGCTTCGCAGATCCGGATCTCGACGACGATCGGATGGCAAAGCTCCTCGAAGAGCAGGCGAAACTGCAGGATGCGATCGACGCCAAAGGCGGCTGGGAGCTCGAGCGCAAACTCGAAGTGGCCGGCGACGCCCTGCGGTTGCCAGCGTGGGACGCGGAGGTCACGAAGATCTCCGGCGGCGAACGCCGCCGCGTTGCGCTGTGCCGGCTGCTGCTGTCGCAGCCGGACATGCTGCTGCTCGACGAGCCAACGAACCACCTGGATGCCGAGTCCGTGGCGTGGCTCGAGCGCTTCCTCGAGAAATATCCGGGCACCGTGATCGCGGTGACGCATGACCGGTACTTTCTCGACAACGTCGCTGGCTGGATCCTCGAGCTCGACCGCGGGCACGGCATTCCGTGGCAAGGCAACTACTCATCGTGGCTCGAACAGAAGGAGCGTCGGCTCGCCGTCGAGGAACGCCAGCAGGAGGCGTTGCGCAAGACGCTCGCGCGCGAGCTCGAATGGGTGCGCGCGAACCCGAAGGCGCGGCAGGCGAAGAGCAAGGCCCGCCTGCAGCGCTACGACGAGCTCGCCTCGCAGGAATTTCAGCGACGCAATGAAACGAACGAGATCTACATTCCGCCCGGCGAGCGCCTCGGCGATCTGGTGATCGAGGCTGTCGGACTCAGTAAGGGCTACGGCGAGCGACTGCTGTTCGAGGGTCTCGATTTCCGCCTGCCGCCAGGCGGTATCTGCGGAGTGGTCGGCCCGAACGGTGCCGGCAAGACCACGCTGTTCCGGATCCTGACCGGGCAGGAGCAGCCAGATGCCGGCCAGGTCCGACTGGGACCGACCGTACAACTCGCGTACGTCGACCAGTCGCGCCAGTCGCTCGACGACAGCAAGACGGTCTGGGAGGAGATCTCCGGCGGACAAGAGCTGATCCGGGTCGGCAACTTCGAGACCTCGTCCCGCGGTTACGTCGGCCGCTTCAATTTCCGCGGCGCCCAGCAGCAGCAGAACGTCGGCGAGCTGTCGGGCGGCGAGCGCAACCGCGTCCATCTCGCGAAGGTGCTGAAGAGCGGCGGCAACGTGATTCTGCTCGACGAACCGACGAACGATCTCGATGTCGAGACGCTGCGCGCGCTCGAGGAAGCGCTGCTCAGCTTCCCGGGTTGCGCGGTTGTGATCTCACACGATCGCTGGTTCCTCGACCGGATCGCGACGCACATGCTCGCGTTCGAAGGCTTGAGCGAAGTCGTGTTCTTCGAAGGCAACTATGCTGAGTACGTCGAGGACTTCAAGCGACGCAAGGGCGACGACGCGGAGCGTCCGCATCGCATCCGGTATCGGCCGCTGCATGCGTAGAGGACAGATCAGGACGCAGTCGCATCAGGAACGGCCTCCGGCAGGAGAGGATGCTGCGCATCAGGACAGGACTGCCGTCAGCAACAGGAAGGGATCGGCGCGAGAGCGCCTCTCTCCTGCCGCAGGCCTCTCCTGCCGAAGGCCTCTCCTGCCGCAGGCCTCTCCTGCCGAAGGCTTCTCCTGACCCGTCCGGGTCCTTTCCTGCCGCAGGCCTGTCCTGACGCGTTACCGCTCGCCGCCTAGCCGCAGTGCCAGTCGCGCTCTGCGACCGCGCCAACGATGCGCTCGAACAGGCCGTACAGGAGCGCCCGCATCGCAGCGAATCGTGGTTGCAGAGGCGCGTCCGCGGGTGGTGCCGTTTCGTCCATGTACAGACGCTGGCACATCTCGATCTGCAACGCCTCGACGTTCTCCCGCCGACCATAGTGCTCCGTGATGTATCCGCCCTTGTAGGGATCGTTGCGGCTGACCTTGAAGCCGACGCGCTCGAATTCACCGGCAACGAGTTCGAGCAGTGCCCCGTCGCAGGTCGCGCCGTCGCGATTGCCGAGATAGATGTCGTTTGCGAGTGCACCGTGCAGACGGTTGGCACCGGACGCGACGCTGTGGCAATCGATCAGGTAGCAGCGGCCGAACTGCGCGATGCACGCCTCGAGCAAACCCGCGAGCGCGTCGTGATACGGCGCGTGGTATCTGAGCCGCAACGTCTCGATTTCTGCAGGGTCCGGCGGGTGCCGCCAGATCGGCTCTCCACTGAAGGTTTCTGTCGGCACCAGCGTGGTCTCGAATCGCCCCGGATACAACGCGGCCCCGCGCGGCGAGCGGTTCAGATCGGCGGCGAACCGCGACACGGTAGCGTGCAGCACCGTGACACCGAGTCGCGGCAGGAAGTCGTAGAGCAGATGCAGATGCCAGTCGGTCATCGGCTGTTCGAGCATCTGCGGGCCCGCGAGCCGATCGGCGAGCTCGCGCGGTAACCAGGTGCCCGTGTGCGGAATGCTGACGACGAGAGGCACCGGTGCGGCGCGCGCCTCGATTAGAGCAAACGGCGCCATTGCGACTGACATTCATCCGCTCCAGACGCGTTCGAGCACACGGGTAAGTCCCGCGTGATCCGGGTGCGCGAGCGTCCGGCCGCGGCGCACACGCAATTGTCCGGCGACGTACACGTCGAAGGGCTCGCCGCGTCCGCCCGACAGCAGCAGCACATCGACGGCACTGCGCACCGGCACGCCACTCAATAAGCCCTCCTGTCCGAGGACGACGAGGTCGGCCACGTGACCAACCGCAATTTCACCGCCCCGGCTGGCGACGGACTGCGCCCCGGTCCGGGCGAGCTCGCGCCACAACGTCAGGCCCGGACCGAGCGGTCCGCCGAGCACATTGCGCTGATGGGTTGCGGCCCGCTGCGCGAATTCCAGCATGCGCATTTCCTCGCAGGCGTCGATGCGTACGTTGCTGTCCGAGCCGATCGCAATGCGCCCGTCTGCGGCAACGAACTCGCCGGCCGGAAACCAGCCGTCGCCCAGCTGACCTTCCGTCAGAGGACACAGTACGACGCTCGCACCGCGGGCCGCGATCAGGCGCCGTTCAGTCAACCCGGCATGCGTGGCGTGGATCAGGTGCCAGCGTGGCCCGAGTCCAACCTTCTCATCGAGGAGCAGCACCGGCGGCCGGGCGTAATGGCGCACACAGTCGCGTACTTCGGCGGGTTGTTCGCTCACGTGAATGTGCACCGGGCATGCGGCGCCGAGCGTCTCGTCGGCGAGCGCAATCAGGCCCGGGAGCTCTTCGACGGGCACTGCCCGCAACGAGTGCGGAGCGATGCCGGCGCAGTCGGACCCGCAGTGCTCGATCGTCTGTGCAAAGTCGGCGAGTCCCGTGTGCACGAAGCGCTGCTGTTCCGGCTCCGCGGCCCGCCCGAAGCCGCCGCAGCGGTAGTAGACCGGCAACAGGCGCAGGCGGATGCCGACATCCCCGGCTGCCGCGGCGATGGCGCTGGCCATCTTGCTCGAGCGCGAACCATCGCGCAGGTGATGCAGGTAATGGAACTCGCCGACGGCGGTGAAACCGCCCTCGAGCATTTCCGCAAACGCGACCGTCGCGATTGCATGCAGCTCGTCGGGATCGAGCACACCGGCGAGCCGGTACATCGCGCGCCGCCAGAGCCAGAACGACTCGTGCCCTCCCCCCTCGCCGATCCCGCGCAACGCGCGCTGGAAGACGTGGCTGTGGGCATTGGCCATCCCCGGCAACGCGAGATAGCCGTCCCGCTCGAGCGTCGTCGCCGGCTCGATGCGCTCGATCCGGCCGGCGGCATCGAAATGCAACGTACGCGGTCCGGCGAGCCCTGCGGGCTCGAGCACCCATTCAAATGTCAGCGTATTCCGCATACGCTCGCGGCATGCCGACGCGGGTCCATACACAGCCCCATCCAGCCGCACTCCCCCCGGAGTACGTCGTCACGAATGCCCGAGTCTACTCGATGCAACCGGGCGCCGACGGTGCGGCGATCGCTGCGGACGCGGATTCGTTCCGGGTCTGTGAGGGGCGCATCGTGGAGCTGCCGGCTACGGGACGCATCCACGATCGCCTCGACTGCGGGGGGCGAGTCGTGCTGCCAGGCTTCGTCGACTGTCACACCCATACGATGTTCGCAGGCGATCGCCATGCAGAATTCACGGCCCGATTGGCCGGGGAGAGCTACGAAGCCATCGCGGCACGCGGCGGCGGCATTCGGGCCACCGTGGCGGCAGTGCGCGCCGCGAGCGACGCGGAACTCCTCGACGTCACGCTGCAGCGCGTCGCCGCGTTTGCGCGGGAGGGCGTAACGACGCTCGAAATCAAGAGCGGTTATGGCCTCGACGTCGCGACTGAGCTGCGGCTCCTGACGCTGCTACGCACCGTGGCCGCCGCTGCGCCGATTCTGATCGAGCCCACCTGTCTCGCAGCCCATGCGCTGCCCTCCGGCCGTGATCGCGTCGAGTACGTCAGTGACATCATCGAGCAACTCTTGCCGCGAGTCGCTGCCCTGCACCTGGCGGCGACCATCGACGTTTACATCGAACGGCTCGCCTTCGACATCGAGGACGCGCAGCGCATCTTCGATTGCGCGCGCCGGCTGGGATTGAACGTGCGTGCTCACACCGAGCAGCTGAGCCACAGCGGTGGAACACTCGCGGCGGCCCGGGCGGGCGCTCTGTCCTGCGATCATCTCGAACATGCGACGGTCGCAGACGCACACGCGATGGCGCAGGCGGGGTCGATTGCAGTGTTGTTGCCCGGCGCGTACTACTGCCTGCGCGAGACGCAGCAGCCCCCGGTCGAGGCGCTGCGGCAGGCGGGCGTGGCGATCGCACTCGCGAGCGACTTCAACCCGGGCACATCGCCGATCGGAAGTCTGCTGGTCGCACTGCACCTCGGCGTGGTCCTGTTCGGTCTGACGCCGGCCGAGGCGCTCGCCGGCATCACTCGGGAAGCCGCTGCGGCACTGGGACGATCGCACGACATCGGCACCCTCGCGCCCGGTAAACTCGCGAATTTCGCGGTCTGGGATCTGCCCGCGCCGGAGTCTCTGACTTACCAGCTCGGCGGTCTCGCACCGACCAGCGTTTACGTGCGTGGCTCACGAATATGATGGATCGACCTGGTTCGCAGCTCGAGCTCGACGGCCTGCACCTCGCGCTCGCAG
>Ga0268386_10000182_pt1 | contig 37797 bp, 32 predicted proteins | sample RVTome_15_FD_200260 | JGI IMG/M metagenome (GOLD analysis project Ga0268386, IMG submission 200260) | Soil microbial communities from uranium-contaminated site in the Upper Colorado River Basin, Wyoming, United States - RVT150D86... ... | reverse complement strand
GGATGGGCGGAAAGATGAGAAGAATCGTTCGCCGCGGAAAATAAAGACCGAAGGCGAGCAGGATGCCGAAAACGCCGCCTGATGCGCCGATGGTTGGATAGCCGGGCCCTCCCATCATGGCAGACGTAATGAGCTGGGTGATGCCGGCTGCCACGACAGAGACGAAGTAGTAGATGAGGAAGCGCTGGCGCCCGAACAGGCGCTCGATGTCGGACCCGAACATGAAGAGCCCGAGCAGGTTGAACAGAAGGTGCAGCAGGCTCCCGTGGAGGAAACTGTAGGTAATCAGCTGCCACGGCAGGAATCCGGTTCGCATGCCCGGCCCGGCGAACTCCGTGCCAAAAGGCCACAGCGCGAACCATACGACGAGCACGTCGCCCAGCATGAGCTGCAGCAGGAACACGAGCCCGCAGGTCATGATCAGCGCGCGTGTTACAGGGGGTATCAGATACCACATGGCTTGCCAGTAAGGAGTAAGGAGTAAGGGGTAAGCGGTAAGGAGTGGCGGCTACCGCGTCACTCTATCTGATCAACATTGTTCGGCATCTGTCACTCCTCACTCCTAACTCCTTACCCCTCACTTGTATTGGCGGGTCATGAGCTCCGCCACGCTTGCGCCGCGATCGATGTCCGCCTTGCGCCGGGTGTCGCCCGCATCGATCTTGCGCGCGGCCTCCAGGATCTCGGCGGCGCGGCTGCGCGGGACGAACGCGATGCCGGCCTCGTCGGCGCAAACGAGATCGCCCGGATGGACCTGGATCCCCGCGACCTGGACTGTGCCATTGATCTCCACGGTCTGCATTCGCCACTTGCCGGTGATGGGCGTGAAGCCGCGACACCAGACGGGCCAGCCCATCTCCCGGTACTGCTGGGGATCCCGTACGGTGCCGTCGACGACGGCGCCGATGAAGCCCTGTCGCCGCGCGACGGTGGCCGACTGCCCGCCCATGTTGGAGCAACCCGTGACGCCCTCGATCACGAGCACGTCGCCCGCCTCGGCCAGGTTGTGCGCTTCGCTCTCGCCCTGCGTGTTGATCTTGTCGAGCGCGGCGCGGTGAATCTGCGCCGTGCGCTGGATGTTTCGAACCGTAAGCGCGGGCCCGACGATCCGCACGCCGGTCGTGACCGGAGGCAATACGTACGCCGGCACCACGCCGACGATGCCGAGCTCGTCCATCGCGTCTGAAACCGTCCCGGTCAGGTCAACCAGCGCGCGGTAGCCTTCGAGAACCTCCGCGGGCAGTCGCGGAAGCTCGAGCATCCGGATGGCCTCGCGTGGCAGCCGGCCGAGAGGTGTCTTAGCCATTCTCGCTCGAAGTGGACAGGCGGTGCAGGAGGGATTTGGAGGATTCTAGAGACGCGCGTCGTGTTGCGTCAACCAGATCGTTACGCTATCGTCGGCGGCTGGGTGCTGTCGTAAGAAATGGCAATCTCGAAAAAGCGCGGCATGCGCAGGAACCTCACCGCCTACGGCGATGAAGCGTTCTCGCTCTTCCTGCGCAAGGCTTTCATCAAGGCGATGGGCTATTCCGACGACGCGCTGGAGCGCCCGATCGTCGGAATCACGAATACCTATAGCGGGTTCAATGCCTGCCACCGCACGGTGCCGGAGCTGATCGACGCGGTGAAGCGCGGCGTGATGCTGGCCGGGGGCCTGCCAGTCGAGTTCCCGACGATCACGCTGCACGAGTCCTTTGCGTACCCGACCAGCATGTACCTGCGCAACCTCATGGCGCTCGACGCCGAGGAGATGATCCGCGCACAGCCCCTTGACGCAGTGGTGCTGATTGGCGGCTGCGACAAGACGGTTCCCGCGCTCCTCATGGGCGCGGCCAGCGCAAATGTCCCCGCGATCCTGATGGTGACCGGGCCCATGATCACCGCCGACCACAAGGGGCAGCGGCTCGGGGCATGCACCGACTGCCGGCGCTTCTGGGCGCAATTCCGCGCGAAGGAGATCGACGAGGAAGAGATCGACGAGATCAACGCGAAGCTCTGCCCGTCCGCCGGCACCTGCATGGTCATGGGAACCGCCAGCACCATGGCGTGCTGCTCGGAGGCGCTCGGGATGATGCTTCCGGGCGGCGCATGCATTCCCGCGGTGCTGGCCGAGCGCCTGCGCAATGCCGAGGCGACAGGTGCGCGGGCTGTGGCCCTGTCCAGGGAGGGCTTGACCCCCGACAAGATCATGACGCCCGCGGCGTTCGAAAACGCATTGCGCATGCTGCTCGCGATCGGCGGATCGACCAATGCCATCGTCCATCTCACGGCTGTGGCCGGACGTCTCGGCATTGCGATCGATCTCGATGGCTTCGACCGCATGGGCCGCGATACGCCCGTTCTCGTGGACCTCAAGCCGACCGGGCAGCACTACATGGAGGATCTCTACAACGCTGGGAGCGTTGTAGAGATCCTTAGACAAATTCGAAAGTTATTGAATCTCGATGTGCTCACCGTGACCGGGCGCACGCTCGGGCGCAACCTGGCCGACGCGCCCGCGTCCTTCCCCCAGCAGGTAGTGCGGCCTTTCAAGAATCCGATCTTTCGCGAGGGCGGCATTGCGTTTCTGCGCGGAAACCTCGCGCCCGGCGGCGCCGTCATCAAGCAGGCCGCGATGGATCCGAAACTCATGCGGCACGAGGGCAGGGCCGTCGTCTTCGAGTCGCTCGAGGACCTCGCAGAGCGGATCGACAGTCCAAGGCTCAAGGTATCGGCGCAGGACGTGCTGGTGCTCAAGAACGCAGGCCCCAAAGGGGCGCCCGGCATGCCGGAAGCAGGCTATATCCCGATACCGAAGAAGCTCGCGCAACAGGGCGTGAAGGACATGGTGCGGATTTCGGACGCGCGCATGAGCGGAACGGCATTCGGATCGATCGTGCTTCACGTGACGCCGGAATCGGCGATGGGCGGACCGCTCGCGCTCGTCAAGAACGGCGACCGGATTCGCCTCGACGTTCCGAACCGTGAACTGGACCTTCTCGTTTCCGACGCGGAGCTCGAGGAGCGCCGGAAGGCGTGGAAAGCCCCGGCAGCGTCGAAGGAGGACCGCCGCGGCTATCGCAAGCTCTTCCTCGAATCGGTGCTGCAGGCCGACCGGGGGTGCGATTTCGATTGGTGCGTGCCGGAGGCGACGATGCGCGTGCCGCGCCAGAAGCGGTGAACGCCGGATTGAACCGCCGAGACGCCGAGCTCGCAGAGGAAGACAAAAAGCACAGACACGAAGGACACAAAGGACACAGAGGATCTCCGTCACAGGACTCCGATGTCCGTTTTCCTCCGTGTCCTTAGCGTCAAAGCTTTTTTCGCTAAACCGTTTAGCAACGATTCACGATTCACGGAATTCAGTGGACGGCGGAGACGTCGGGAGAAACTGAACGGGCCTGCTGTAGCCGGGACGTCAGATGAAGGCGTGGCGCACCCGCGCCGAGACCCATTCGCTTGCCACCACCGTCGCGAGAATCACGAGGAAGATCAGCGTCACCTGCGGCCACGCCAGCACGTTGAGCGACGCCTGCAGCTGCAGGCCGATGCCGCCGGCGCCCACGAGACCCAGCACCGTGGACTCCCGGATATTGATGTCCCACCGGAAGACGCTGATGCCGGCGAAGGCCGGCAGAATCTGGGGCCAGATGCCATAGACCAGGACCTGCGGGCCGGACGCCCCGGTCGCGGTCACGGCCTCGACCTGGGAGGCGTCGATCTCCTCGATCGCCTCGTAGAGCAGCTTGCCGATGAATCCGATCGAGCGCAACGCGATGGCGAAAATGCCTGCGAGCGCGCCCGGACCGATGACGGACACCAGCAGGAGCGCCCAGATGAGCGAGTTGATCGAGCGCGAGGAGGCGATTACCAGCAGGGCGAGCGGCCTCACAAGCGTCGCGCTCGGCGTCGTATTGCGCGCGGCGAGGAACGCGATCGGGACGCCCATGGCGAGCGCGAGCAGCGTCCCGAGCGTGGCGATGTTGAGCGTCTCCCAGAGGGGCCACCACAGCTCGTGTATGTAGCTCCATCGCGGCGGGACCATGCGCGAGGCGAGATCGGCGGCCTGGCGCGGCGCGTCAAAGAAGAACGCCCAGATCGTCCCGCGCGTCATGAGCTCGAAGCAGAAGACGGTGAGCGCAACGAGCGCCAGCCATCCCGCAAAGCGCGCAAGCTCGGCACGAGGGGCGCGGCGGCGCCAGACGGGCCCTTGGGAACCGGACGGGGCGGGGATCATCATTGCACCCGGCCGCGTATCCAGCTCGACAGGTACTCGGCCGCCATCACGATGACGATGATCAGCACGAGGATCGCCGCGGCCGAATCGAACTCGTAGCGGTCGATGGCGGTATTCAGCGTGGCGCCGATGCCGCCCGCGCCCACGATTCCGATCACCGCGGATTCGCGGAAGTTGATATCGAGCCGGTAGAGCGCGAGCCCGATCAGGCGCGGCATGACCTGAGGCTGGATACCGTAGTTGAGCCATTGCAACCAGGACGCTCCTGTGGCACGTACCGCTTCCGCCGGTGACGGGTCGATGTCCTCGATGTCCTCGGCAAGGAGCTTGGAAAGAAAGCCGATCGTGGCGAAAGACAGCGTCAGGAACCCCGCCAGCGGACCGAAGCCCACAAGCGCCACCAGCACGATCGCGATGATGATTTCCTGGAAGCTGCGCGACACGGCGATGATCGCGCGGCACGCGAGGTAGATCGGGAGGGGTGCCACGTTGCGCGCCGCTCCGATGCCGATGGGCACCGAAATCAGTATGCCGGCAACCGTCGAGGTCACCGTCATCGTCAGGCTCTCGATCATGCCCTCTATGATGTCGGCCTGGCGGCTCGCAAAATCGGGAGGGAAGAAGGCCGCGACGAGCCGTGCCGCCCGCGGCACGCCGTCCAGAACGCGCTGCCAATTGACCTCGAGCGAGGCGAGGGCGAGCAGGAGATACACGGCTCCACCGCCGATGAGGCACCAGCGCAATCGCGCGTTCGCGATGAGCGGCGGCGGCCTCCAGTGCTGCGGCAGGGGCGTCGCGCTCACGTCATGCCTGCCAGTCGTTCCTCGTCGACGTCGACCGTGTCCGCTTCCTCCTCGCCGCCGGCGCGCCGGCGCGGCGCCGCCGTCCAGTCCTCCTCGCCGTAGATGCGCGTGAGAACCGTCGGATCGAGCTCGTCCGGCCGCCCGTCGAACACGACCCGTCCCGCGCGCAGGCCGACCACGCGCTGCACGAAGAGCTGCGCAAGCTGCACGTCGTGAATGTTGATGATGGCGGCCAGATTGCGCTCGGCGCAGATCTCGCAAATGAGGCGCAGGATCTGGCGCGAGGTCTTGGGATCGAGGCTCGCGGTCGGCTCATCCACGAGCAGGATCTGCGGGTTCTGCTGCAGCGCGCGGGCGATGCCGACGCGCTGCCGCTGGCCGCCGGAAAGGGCGTCGGCCCGCTTGTCCACGTGCTCGCTCAGCCCGACGCGCTCGAGCGTGGCAAAGGCCTGTGCCACGGGCGCGCGCGGGAAACGGCGGAAGTAGCTGCGCCAGAAGCCGACATGGCCGAGGTAACCCGAGAGCACGTTCTCCATCACCGTCAGGCGCTCGACCAGCGCGAACTCCTGGAAGATCATTCCCATGCGCCGGCGCGCCCGGCGCAGCTCCCGGCGCGACAGCGCGGTCAAGTCGGTGTCACCCAGGAAGATCCGACCGGAGGAGGGCTCCACCAGCCGGTTGACGCAGCGGATCAGCGTGGACTTGCCGGCGCCGGAGGGGCCGATCAGCGCCATCACCTGGCCCGCCGGCACCTGCAGATCTACCATGTCGAGAGCGAGGTCGCCGGTAGCGTAGCGCTTGACGACCTGCTCGAGGCGCAGCGTCGGGTGCGCCGCGCCCATTACCTGCAGGTGTACTTCACATTGTTGGCGGCGTCGATCTTGCGCACGACGTCCCAGTGGCCCTTGTAGGTGATCGGGATGAACTTCGCTTCCCCCGACTTCGCGAATTCCTTCTTGAGGTCCGATCCTTCCCAGTTGAAGGTGAAGAACGCTTCCTTCACCTTCGCGGCGAGCTCGGGCTTCAGGTTATAGGCGTAGCCGTATCCCGTCGTGGGAAACGTCTGCGACTTGTAGATCGAGACCAGTTGATCCTGCTTCACGACGCCGCGGGCGATCATGCGCTTCATCACGGAGTTCGCGACGGAAGCGGCGGGATAGTCCTTGTTGGCGACGCCCAGGACCGAGTTGTCGTGCTTGCCCGAGAACGCCGGCTTGAAGTCCTTCCCGGCCACCATCTTGAACTCGGACTTGAGCAGCGCGGAGGGCGCCTTGAACCCCGAGTTGGAGGTTTGCGAGGTGAAGGCCAGGGTCCTGCCGCGGATGTCGGGCACCTTGGCGATGCCGCTGCCGGGATGGGTGATGATTTCCATCTCGTAGCCGAAGCTGTTGTCCGCGCGCGCCATCATGGTGAAGGGCACGAATCCCGCGCAATTCACCGCCAGCGGATTGGATCCGGTGTTGAAGCCGGCGATATGGAGCCGGCCTGCCCGCATCGCTTCGAGCTGGGCCGCATTCGACTGCACGGGAAAGAACTGGACCTTCTTGCCCGTCACCTTCTCCATGTGCTTGAGAAATCCGTCCCACACCTTGGCATACACGGCCGGGTCCTCGACGGGGGTATAGGCGAAAATCAGGACAGGGGGGTCAACCCACTGCTTCGCATCCGTCGGCGCATCTGCCACCAGGTCTCCGTCCGCGTCGCAGAAGCGCGCGTCAAGAGTGCCCCGCGGGCAATTCTGCTGTGCGTGAGCTGGCTGCAGGGCCATTCCGAGAACAGCGAAAAGCGCAGCAAGTATCGTCATCGTGCGGTGTAGCGGCGACGGCAACATCGGTGGCCTCCTTCTGAAATTATCGGAATGCGGACGTGAGGGGGAAACATAATAACCCAGTATTGCGATTTCGAGACATACTGGCGATAGGGCGCGGATCGCGCGGGTTCCGCCCGTGCGCCATTGTGCCCGCGGGGTCTGCCGGCGTCTTCAGAAAACAGAGGGTTGCAGGGAACGCGACGGATAAGGACAACGCCGTCTTGTCGTCTAATCCGTTTATCATTCACCCTTTTTCGAGTCTCCCGGCATTACCCATCGCTCTCCATTCACCATTCACGAGGTTTGCAGAGGATCATGTCCCGAACGCAGTCGACGGGCCGCCGCATTGGCCTCAGGCACTCGCCCATTCACGGCCGCGGTGTTTTCGCGCTGAGAAAGATCGACAAGGGAGTGCGGATCATCGAGTACACGGGCGAGCGCATCTCGCATGACGAGTGCGATTGCCGCTACCCCGCGTACGATTCGTCGCACACGATGCTTTTCACGGTGGACAAGAACGCCGTGATCGATGCCACCCGCATTGGCAATTCAGCGCGCTGGATCAACCACTCCTGCCGGCCGAACTGCGAGTCGGTGGACGAGGACGGGCGCATCTACATCGAGGCGACTCGCGCCATCCGGGCGGGCGAGGAGCTGACTTACGACTACAACCTCGTGCTCGAGGAGCGGCATACGCCGGCGGCGAAGCGGGAGAACCCGTGCTTCTGTGGAGAGAAGCGCTGCCGCGGCACGCTGCTCGGCCGCAAGCGCTAGATCGCAGATTCGTTGCCGCCGATGAACGCCGATGAACGCCGATAGATGTCATAGATCGAACCGCCAAGGCGCCAAGCCCGCCAGGGATTCTGAACAAGATCAAAGATCATTCTCTGATCACCGTATTCTTTGCGCGTGAAAAGGCCTCCTGGCGCCTTTTTTTGAGAGTCGGGATGCGGTGGCCATACCCAAAAAAGGGGACCCAATCGGTGCAGGAAGGGCAGCGCATTGCGTTGCAGCAAGCGGCGTCCTTGATAAACCTTTACCTGCATTCTCGCGTCGGCTAGCATTGTTGCCCAGCAACAAGTTGAAACAATAGAGCACAACAAAAAAGGTTGTACCTGCGGAGTTCGCCGGGGAATAACAATGCGTCGCGGCGTGTTCCGTAGTTTGCCTTCAGAGGGAGCACGCGTGGCCAAGTCCGTGTTTGCCTGTCGCGAGCTTGTCGCTGGTCGTTCCTGTACCCAGAAATCGGTTATTCCCCATGCGCCTTCGCGCGGTCCCCGCCGCGCCACTCGTGGCGGACCGCACCAACACATATATACATGAGGAGACGTCCTTGACTCGCGTGAACGAATATCTCTTCGGCTCGACATCGGGGATTCTGACTGTCGTCTTGACGGCGGTGCTGGCAGCGACGGCGCATGCGCAGGCGCCGATCCGGATCGGAGCCTCGGTGTCGCAGACGGGCTCATTTTCCAATCTGGGTCAGAACCAGCTTCGCGGCTATCAACTTTGCGTCAAGCATGCCAACGAAACAGGCGGCGTGCTTGGGCGCAAGCTGGAGCTCGTCGCGGAGGACGATCAGTCCCAGGCGGCCGTGGCGGTCGGCATCTACGAGAAGCTCATCACGCAGGACAAGGTGGATGCGATTCTCGGGCCGTACTCGTCGCCCATTACGGAGGCGGTGGCCAGCACCACCGAGAAATACCGCATGCCGATGGTGGCCGCGGGGGCCGCGTCCACGTCGATCTTCAGGAAGGGTCGAAAATTCGTCGTCATGAACTACTCTCCGGCGGAGGTGTACCTCGAGGGACTGATCGACCTGGGTGCGAAGCGCGGGCTCAAGACCGTGGCGATCATCAACGAGGACACGCTCTTTCCGAAGGCATCCGCCCAAGGGGCGGTGGAGCTGGCGAAGGCGAAGGGCCTCCGGGTGGTGCTCGCCGAATCCTATCCGAAGGGGACCAAGGACTTCACGGCGCTGCTGCGCAAGGTGGCCGATGCAAAGCCGGACATCGTTGCGGCGGCGACGTACTTCAACGACGCCGTCGCCATTACGCGTGGCCTGAAGGCGCTCGATATCAGTCCGAAGTTGTTCGGCGTGACCGTGGGCGGTGACGTGCCAAAGTTCTATGAGACGCTCGGGCGTGACGCCGAATTCGTGTATGGCGCCAGCCAATGGCTGCCCGAACTGGTGACCCTCCGTGCGGGTGGGCTGATCCCCATCGCGCGCCAGTACCCGGGTGCCGCCGACTTTGTCGAAGCCCATAACAAGGAATTTCCGGGTGCCGGACTTTCCTATCACACGGTGGCGGGCTACGCGGGGTGCCAGATTTTCGTGGAGGCCGTAAAACGGGCGGGTTCGTTGGATGGCATGCGGATCCGGGAGGCCCTCCTGAAATTCGACACCCACACCGCTTACGGTGCGTTCAAGGTGGACGAGGGCGGATTCCAGACCGCACACAAGATGGTGACTTTCCAGTGGCAGGACGGCAAGAAAGTGATCGTGTGGCCGGAGGAACTCGCCGCCCAGCGGCCGCGGTTTCCGACGCCGCCGTGGAATCAGCGAAGGTAGCTTGTCCGGTCTTCTGGGGGAGAGATTATGAAACGACGAAAGTTCATCGCTGGCGCGGGGGCAGCGGCGGCTGGCGCCGCGGCAATCGTGCACGCGCCGGCTGTGATCGCGCAGCAGAAATACCGCTGGCGCATGCCTACCACCTGGCCGCCCGCGCTCGACGTCATGCAGGGATCGGCCCAGCGGCTCGCGAGGATGGTCAGCGAGCTGAGCGGTGGCCGGCTCACGATCGAGGTGTTTCCGGCCGGCCAGATCGTGCCGCCCCTCGGTGTCTTCGACGCATGCTCCAAGGGAATTGTCGAGGCCTTCATGGGCGCGTCGTACTACTGGACCAATCAGGACCCGGCGGTGCAATGGTTCTGTAGCGTGCCCTTCGGCATGAACCCGGCGGGGATGGCGAGCTGGTACTACCAGGGCGGCGGGCTCAAGCTGTGGGAGGAAACCTACGCGGCATTCAATCTGGTGCCGCGCCCGGGCCCTGCAACCGGCCCGCAGATGGCGGGGTGGTTCAGGAAACCGATCAATACCATTGCCGATTACAAGGGGCTCAGGATGCGAATTCCCGGCCTCGGCGGCACGGTGGTCGCCCGAGCCGGCGGGACCGTGGTGCTGTTGCCGGGCGGACAGATCTACGGCGCGCTCGAGCGCGGCGTGATCGATGCGACCGAGTGGGTCGGCCCGCACGATGACATGCAGCTCGGGCTCCATCGCGCTGCCCCCTATTACTACTACCCTGGCTGGCATGAGCCCGCGACCACGCTCGAGTTCGCCTTCAACAAGAAGGCCTACGACTCGCTTCCGGCCGATCTCAAACGCATGCTCGACTTTGCCGTCATGTCGATCTCGGTGCTCGGGCTCTCCGAGTACGAGGCCAAGAACGCGATCGCGCTCGAAAGGCTGAAGGGCGAGTTCAAAGGCAAGGTCCAGTTGACGTCACTGCCGCCAGCGGTGATGGCAGACCTGAAGAAACTGGCGGGGGATGTCGTGAGAGAAGAGGCCGGCAAGAGCCCGATGGCGAAGAAGGTGTACGCCTCCTTCACGCAATTCCAGACCCGGCTCGGCGGATGGCGCGAAATCTCGGAAGGCGCGTTCCACCAGTTCGTCGCCTTATGAAGGCGCGGTACTTCCGGACCCTGCTGGGGGTGGCGCTTGCGCTCTTCGCCGCTTCCGGCGAGGCCCAGGAACGTCAGCGCCCTTACCGCATCGGTGTCCTCAATGAGGCCTGGGCGGCGAATCACCCGACGGTGGAGGGATTGCGCGCCGGGCTGCGCGAGCTGGGGTTCGAAGATGGTCGGGACGTCGTATTCGATATCCGTTTCACCCAGGGCAAGCCGGAAGCGACGCCGGCCGCCGCCAAGGCGCTGGTCGACGCGGGCGTCGATCTCATCTTCACCAGCAACGAGGCCGCGACGCTCGCCGCGAAGAACGCCACGCAGAAGATCCCGATCGTCTTCACGCTGGTGGGGGATCCCGTCATCGCCGGCATCGTCCGCACCGTCGCGAAACCAGGAGGAAACGTCACCGGCGTCTCGAGCCTCACGACCGAGCTTGCCGCCAAGCGCCTGGAAATCCTGACGACCCTGGCGCCCAAGACCCGCCGCGTCTGGGCGATTCACTACGGCGATGATCCCTCGTCGATCGCAGCGATCTGGAGCGCCGAAGAGGCGGCCAAGCAGCTGAAGGTCGAGCTGCTGCCGCGGCCGGTGTATAACGCGGAGCAGCTCCAGCACGCGATCAAGAGCGTTCGCCCGGGAGACGCGCTGCTGCCCCCGGATGTCGGGACGCTCGATATCCCCGCCGTTCTGCTCGAGCTATCCATTTCGTCCCGTATCCCGGCCGTCTATGCGACGTCGCTGTGGGTGGGTCACGGAGGCCTTGTGTCGTACGGCTCGGATTACTACGCCGAGGGAGCGCAAGCGGCGCGGCTGGTCGCGAAAATCCTGCGGGGCGCGCGGCCCGGGGACCTTCCCATAGAGGGCACGGACAAGATCGACCTCGCGGTGAATCTCAAGACTGCGTCGGCCCTCGGCCTCACGGTGCCGAGGAAGATCATGCTGCGCGCGGACACCATACGCCGATGACAGACGCGCGCCCACGCGGAAGGCTGTTCGGGAAGTATGTCGCCTTCCTGGTCGTCCTGGTGGGCGGCCTGCTGATCGCAAGCGGACTCTTCGAGCTCTACTTCTCCTATCAGGAAGCCCAGCGCGCGCTGGTGCGTCTGGAGCGCGAGAAGGCGATTGCGGCGGCGGAGCGCATCGAGCGTTTCGTCAAGGAGATCGAGCAGCAGCTGCGCGCGACCACGTACGCCGCCTCGGACGACCCGGCGGTGGCGCCCTCGGGACGCAAGGGCGCCGGATTTCGCGAGACGCTGGCGAGCGCCCTCGTCGAGCAACGCGAGATCGACTTTCTGCGCTTTCTCCGTAGCGTGCCAGCGGCGCGGGAAGTTCGCCACCTGGACATTGGCGGCAAGGAGCAGCTCCGCGTATCGCGTTTTTCGCTGGACGCAATCGGCAGCGGGACAGATTTCTCGGAGTCGCCAGCGTTCGTCGAGGCGAAGAAAACCGGGAAGACGTACTTCAGCCCGGTGTACTTCTACAAGGACTCCGAGCCCTACATGACGATCGCGGTGCCCTCGGGCGAGTACGCGGTCGAGGTGACGGTGGCCGATGTCAGCCTGAAGGCGATCTGGGACGTGGTCTCGCGCATCCGCGTCGGGCGGCTTGGACACGCTTACGTGATCGATGGGCGCGGCCACCTGATCGCGCACCCGGATGTGAGCCTCGTGCTCCAGAAGCGGGACCTCTCCGATCTCGCGCAGGTCCGGGAAGCACGGGCTGAGAGCAAGGGGTCTGGTACTGACGAAACCCAGGTCATGATCGCCCAAGGCCTCGATGGCGTGCAGGTACTGGCGGCCCACGCGCCCATCAGCCTGCTCCAGTGGCTCGTGTTCGTGGAGCAGCCGCTCGCAGAGGCCTTTGCGCCGCTGCAAGCATCGCTGCTCCGCGGAGGCATTATCCTGATCCTGGGCCTCGCGCTCGCCGTTCTGGCAAGCGTCGTCCTCGCGCGCCGCATGGTCGCGCCCATCCGCCTGCTTCAGGCCGGGGCGGCGCGCATCGGCGCCGGGGAGCTCGGCCATCGCATCGAAGTGCGGACCGGGGACGAGCTGGAGGCGCTCGGCGACGAATTCAACCGGACGGCGGCCAGGCTCCAGGAGTCGTATGCGGGGCTCGAGCAGAAAGTGGCGGAGCGAACCGGGGAACTCACGCGCACGGTGGCCGAGCTGCGGGCCCTCGGAGACGTAGTCCAGGCGGTCAACTCCTCGCTCGATCTGCAGCAGGTGCTGGTCACGATCGTGACGCATGCGGTGCAGATCTCGCAGGCGAAGGAGGGCACGATCTACGAATATGACGAGGCATCGGGAATCTTCGAGCCCCGCGCCAATTACGGCGCAAGCCGGGCGATGATCGATGCCCTGCATGAGTCGAAGATCCGCATCGGGGACATGACCGTGGGCCAGTGTGCGCAGCGCAAGGCGCCCGTGCAGCTTCCCGATGTCGAGAACGCAACGGGCTACCGGTTGAAGGATCTTCTGCTGCGTGAGGGCATACGTTCGAGCATGGCCGTGCCCCTGCTGCGCGAGGATCGCGTCATCGGGGCGCTCGTCATCAGGCGCTCGGTCGCAGGAGAGTTTCCGCAGGCGACCGTGGATCTCCTGCAGACATTTGCCGCGCAATCGGTGCTTGCCATCCAGAATGCGCGCCTGTTCCGGGAGCTCCGGGACAAGAGCGAGCAGCTCGCGGCGGCGAGCCAGCACAAGTCGCAGTTCCTCGCCAACATGTCGCACGAGCTGCGCACGCCGTTGAACGCGATCATCGGCGTCACGGAAATGTTGCAGGAGGATGCCCGCGATCTCAAGCGGGAGGACGAATTCGAGCCGCTCGATCGCGTGATTCGCGCGGCACGCCACCTGCTCGCGCTCATCAACGACATCCTCGATCTCTCCAAGATCGAGGCGGGAAAAATGGAGCTGCATCTCGAGGCATTCCCGCTCGCGCCGCTGGTGGAGGATGTCGTCAAGACGATCCAGCCCCTTGCCGAGAAGAGCGGCAACGAGCTCACGGTAAGCTGCGTGGACGATGTCGGGATGATCCGGGCCGACCAGACGCGGGTGCGGCAGGCGCTGCTCAACCTCTTGAGCAACGCCAACAAGTTCACCGAGCGGGGCCGCGTCACGGTCATCGTGCGCCGGGACGCTGGCGTGCCGGGCGACTGGATCACGATGACGGTCGCGGACACCGGCATTGGCATGACGCCGGAGCAGGTGGGCCGCCTGTTCCAGGAGTTCGTCCAGGCGGATACCTCCACGACCCGCCGTTACGGGGGTACCGGGCTGGGTCTCGCCATCAGCAAGCGTTTCTGCCAGATGATGGGGGGAGACATCACTGTCGAGAGCCAGGCGGGACGCGGCTCGACATTCATCATCCGCCTGCCGGTGGAGATCGTCACTGCGCAGCCCGTTCCGTTCACCCGCGCGGCACCGGCTGCGCAGGCCCAGGCTGCCGGGGAATCACCCGATGTGCTGGTGGTGGACGACGATATCACCGTGCGCGAGATGGCCCAGCGCTACCTCACGCGCGAAGGCTTCAGCGTGATCACCGCGGACGGGGGCCGCGAGGGACTGCGCCTTGCGCGGGAGCTCCATCCGGCTGCAGTCACGCTCGACGTGATCATGCCCGACATCGACGGGTGGACGGTGCTGGCGGCGATCAAGGGCGACCCCACTCTGTCCGATATTCCGGTCATACTGATGACGATCGTGGATGAGAAGAACCGCGGTTACTCCCTGGGGGCGGCGGAGTACATGGTGAAGCCCGTCGATCGTGAGCGGCTTGCGACGGTGCTCCGCGAGATCGTGGGACCGGCCGGCCGGAGCGTGCTGGTGGTGGACGACGACGACCTTCTGCGCCGGGGACTCGTGCAGGGCCTGGAAAAAGACGGATGGACGGTGAGCGAGGCCGAAAACGGCCGTGCGGGCCTGGCGCGCCTCGGTGCGTCGGTGCCTGATGCCATCGTGCTGGATCTCATGATGCCGGAGATGGACGGGTTCGAGTTTCTCGAGGAGCTGCGCCATCGCGCCGAGTGGCGCGACATCCCGGTGGTCGTGGTCACGGCGAAGGATCTCACGGAGGAGGACCATCGCCGGCTTAACGGCGAGGTGGAGCGGGTCCTGCAGAAAGACGCGCCAACACGCGACGACATGCTGCGGGCAGTGAGCGCCACGCTGTCCGCCTGCATCGGGCGCGGGAGTGCCCGCAAGGCGGCTCGGGCAGGATCGTAGGAACTGGTGCGCGGGGCCGGTCCCAGATCCGGCTGGCGCGGGATGCAATGGCGAATTGAGCGGAGGCACTTCAATGGCCCGAATTCTCTGTGTCGAAGACAACGACGACAATCTCTACATGCTGCACCGGCGGTTGAGCCGTGCCGGGTTCGAGGTAAAGGTGGCAACCAATGGCGCGGAGGCCGTTGAGTGGGCCAAGAATCTGCTGCCGGACATCATCGTCATGGACCTCAACCTGCCCAAGCTCAACGGCTGGGAAGCGACACGGCAGCTGAAGAACCAGCCGGAAACGAAGCATATTCCGATAATCGTGCTCTCGGCGAACACCGGCGATCAGCCGCGAGAGAGAGCGTTTGCAGCGGGCTGCGACGATTTTGAGACAAAGCCTGCCGATTTCGACCGGCTGGTGGGGAAGATCCGGACGCTTCTCGCCGCCGGAGAAAAGCAATGACCGTACGAATCAGGGAAAGGGTGTCGTGAGGATTCTTTACGTCGAGGACAACGAGGACAACATCTACGTCATCAAGAGCCGTCTCGGGCGCGCGGGCTTCACTGTGCTCATCGCCACGGACGGCGAGCAGGGAGTGAGCATGGCAGCGGCCGAGCGGCCGGATTTGATCCTCATGGACATGCGGCTGCCGGTGATGGACGGCTGGGAGGCGACGCGCCGCATCAAGGCGCAGCCGGAGACGCGCGACATCCCCATTATTGCATTGACCGCGCACGCCATGACCGGCGACCGGGAAAAGGCTCTCGAGGCCGGATGCGATGATTTCGACACGAAACCGGTGGAGATGCCGCGGCTCCTGGAGAAAGTCCGGGCGTTGCTGCCGAAGAAGGAGCCATCATGAGCGTGGCACAGGGCGCCCTCCTCATCGTCGATGACAACGAGGACAACCGCTACACGCTGACGAGACGGCTGCAGCGGGAAGGCTACACGAATCTCACGACCGCGAACGACGGGCAGCAGGCGCTCGATCTCCTGCAATCCCAACGCTTCGATCTCGTCCTGCTCGACGTCATGATGCCGGGGCTGAACGGCTACGAGGTTCTGCAACGCATGCACTCGGACACGCGCCTGCGCCATGTGCCGGTCATCATGATCTCCGCGCTCGACGAGATCGACAGCGTCATCCGCTGCATCGAGCTCGGCGCCGAAGACTACCTCTCCAAGCCCTTCAATCCGACGTTGCTCCGCGCGCGCGTCGGCGCGAGCCTGGAGAAGAAGCGCCTGCGCGACGAAGTCGTGTACGCCCTCAACCAGGTCGAGAGCGAACTGAAGGCCGCGCGCCAGATCCAGCTGAGCATGGTGCCGACCGATTTCCTCGTTCCGACGCCGGACCGCCCGGTCGAGGTCTACGCCACGCTCGAGCCGGCGCGCAGGGTCGGGGGCGATCTCTATGACTTCTTCTGGGGCGAGGACGGCAGGATGTACTTCGTGGTGGCCGACGTCTCGGACAAGGGCGCGCCCGCCGCGCTTTTCATGGCGCGGACGAAGACGATGATCCGGCTCGTGGCGACACTCTATCGCATGCCCGACGGCAGCTCGATGGAACCCCACCGCATCATCGAGAAGGTGAACGAGGGGCTGAGCCTCGAGAACCAGCAGGGCATGTTCGTCACGGTGTTTCTCGGCATTCTTGACCCGGCCAATGCGACCCTGTCGTTCACCAACGCCGGGCACAATCCGCCCTATATCCTCCGGGCTGCGGATGGCGTGTCCATCGTGGGCGGCGCCCGCAGCAAGCCGCTCGGCATCCGTCCGACGTTCACCTATCAGACGGAATCTTTGAAGCTCGAGCCCGGCGACGGGCTATTCGTCTATACCGACGGCATCACCGAGGCCCTGAACCCGACGAACGAGCTGTTCTCCGAGGAGCGCCTCGAGGACGCGCTGCGGACGCTTTCAGCGGCGTCGGCCAGCCAAATGGTGAGCGGGGTCATGGAATGCGTCAGGACATTCGCAGCCAATGCCGTCCAGGCCGACGACATTGCCGCGATGGGGCTCCGGTTCGTAAAATGAACGACGCCGAAACGACGATCCTCAATCGTCGAGAGGAATTCGCACGCGTCAAGGAAAGCCTGGATGGGCTCGCGGCCGCCCACCGGATTGCTGCCGGCGTCGTGGCGGACATGCAGGTTGCGCTGGACGAGATTCTGACGAACATCGTCGACTACGGGTACACTGACGGCGGGGAGTACGAGATCCGGGTCCGCTTGAGGGTCCTCGACAACACCCTGGAAGCGACGATCGAGGACGACGGGCAGCCGTTCAACCCGCTAGAGGTGCCGGCGCCTGATACCCACGCCCCGCTTGGGGAGCGCAGGATCGGGGGTGTGGGTCTGCATTTTGTGAGGAACCTGATGACCGATGTGCGCTACGATCGTGTCGGCGATCGCAACCGCCTCGTGCTGAGAAGGCAACTGACCGCCTGAGGAGTGACAGGAATGGAAGTGAAAGAGGAACAAGTGGGCGGTGTGACCGTCCTGCAGGTGAAGGGACGGCTTGACAGCGCGACCTCGCCCATGCTCGGGGAGCGCTTGACAGCCGTCCTGGAGGCCGCCAAGGCCCGCGTGCTGGTCGACTTCAGCCAGCTCGAGTACATCAGCAGCGCCGGATTCAGAATTCTCCTGCAGGCGGCAAAGCGCGCCGAACAGAATACCGCCAAGCTGGTGCTCTGCGGCGTGTCGGGGAAGGTGAGGCAGCTCTTCGATCTCGGCGGGTTTCTCGACCTCTTCTCGATTACTGCCACGCGCGAGGAAGGCGTCGCGGCCGCTCAGTAGGTCGCTGGGACCGTATGGCGACCGTGTCCGTGAGGAAGCCGGCCAGCGTCGTCTACGGTGTCGACGAAGCGCCCCCTATCGGGGTCACGCTGCTTAGCGGCCTTCAGCACATCGGCATCATCTCGATCGCCCTCGTCTACCCGATTCTCATCGCACGCGAAGCGCATCTCTCCGACGAACAGACCTCCGATATTCTCGCCGCGACGATGCTGGTGCTGGGCGTCGGCGCGGTGCTGCAGAGCCTGCCGCGCGGCCCCGTTGGCGCTCGCTACCTGTGCCCGCCGGTGTGCACGGCCGCCTACCTGGAACCGTCGCTGTTCGCTGTCAAGAGCGGCGGAATGCCGCTCGCCTTCGGCATGACCGCGTTCGGCGGGCTGATCGAGACGGCGCTGTCCCGCCTCCTTCGCCCCCTGCGCCCGTACCTGCCTACCGAGATCTCCGGTCTCGTGGTGGTGCTGATCGCCCTCAGCATGTGCAACCTGGGATTCCGCAATCTGCTGGGGATCGGCTCGCCGCAGCCGGTGGATCTCCCCGAATACATGGTCGCCGCCGCGACGCTCGCGGCGATGGTGGGGTTGAGCGTCTGGAGCAAGGGCACACCGCGGCTCTTCTGCGCGTTGATCGGCATGGTGCTCGGCTACGTGGTGGCCGCCGCGGTCGGCAAGCTCACGGCGGCGGACCTCGAAACCATTGTAGTGGCCCCGTACCTGTCCGCGCCCAACTTCGCCGCCTACGGATGGTCGTGGGACGCGAGCCTTGCCATTCCGTTCGCGGTGGCCGCGCTCGGGACGTGCATCCGCGGCATCGGCGACATCACGATGTGCCAGAAGATCAACGACGACGATTGGGTGCGCCCCGAGATGCGCTCCGTCAGTGGAGGCGTGCTCGCGAACGGCATGAGCAACGTCCTCGGTGGCATCCTGGGAGGTCACGGCGTGAGCACCTACACGAGCAGCGTCGGGTTGGCCGCGGCGACCGGAGTGACCAGCCGGCGGGTAGGTTATGCGATCGGGGGCATTTTCGTGCTCTTCGCTTTCCTGCCGAAGGCGAGCGCCGTGCTCCTGATCATGCCGCGGCCTGTGATCGGGGCCGCGACTCTCTTCACGGCGGCGATCGTCTTCGTGGGCGGCCTGCAGATCATCACCTCGCGCCTGCTCGATACACGGCGCACCTTCGTGATCGGGCTCGCCTTCATGGCGGCGCTCGCGGTCGATTTTTTCCCCGGCTTTTTCGCGAAACTGCCTGCGGGGATGCTTGCCACCTTCGGCAGCGCGCTCGTGCTGGGCACGCTGGTCGCGCTGGCGCTTAACCTGATTTTCCGTCTCGGCGTGCGCAAGACGCAGGAGCTTACCGTCGATCCGGCGCGCCTCGATCCGGTCGCGATCGAGGCATTCATGGAGGCCCGGGGTGCGGAGTGGGGCGCGCGCCGGGACGTCATCGATCGCGCGAGTTTCGACCTCACGCAGTCGATCGAAACGATCGTCGAGAGCTGCGAGCCTCAGGGACCTCTTGAAGTCGAGGCAAGCTTCGACGAGTTCAATCTCGACGTGCGGGTCTCATATTTGGGACCGCCGCTCGAGCTGCCCGAGAAGCGGCCGACGAACGAGGAGATCATGGCCTCCGAAGAGGGGCAGCGCCGCCTCGCGGGCTTCATGCTCCGGCGCTACGCGGACCGGGTTGCCTCGACACACCGGGGTGGGCACTCCACGATCCTGTTTCACTTCGACCACTAGAAAAACGGTGACCTGTGACCGGTGACCGGTGATCGGTCAAGAGCTTACTGTGAAAAAACCAGCCAACATCATCTACGGGTTAACCGAAGCTCCTCCGCCGCTAGTCACCGCGGGAAATGCGGTCCAGCACGTCGGGCTGATTGCGATCAACCTGGTCTACCCGCTGCTTATTTTCCGCCTGGCGGGCGTGCCGGTGACCGGGGTGGCCAACCTGATCGCGATCGGTTTGATGGTGCTCGGGGCCGGCACCTTTCTCCAGGCGGGCAGGATCGGTCCGATCGGCACCGGTTTTCTGTGTCCGGCGGCATTCACGGCGGCCTATCTGAGTCCCTCATTGCTCGCCGTGAAGACGGGCGGGCTCCCTCTGCTCTTCGGCATGACGCTCTTCGCGGGGGCGGTCGAGGGGTTGTTCTCGCGGCTGCTCAACCGGATGCGACCGTTCTTCCCGACCGAGATATCGGGGCTCGTGATCGTGATGATAGGCATCAGCGCCGGCATGGCAGGGCTGCGCCTGCTGCTCGGGGCCAAGGCCGAGCCGGTAAGCCCGGCCGAGTGGCTGGTTGCAGGGGTTACTCTCGGTTCCATGGTGGCGCTGAATGTCTGGGGCCGCGGAATCATCCGGATGCTGTGCGCGCTCGAGGGGTTGGTGATCGGCTATGTTGCGGCCGCGCTTCTCGGCCTGTTCGCGAGCGGCGAGTTCGAAAACGTCGAGCGCGTCAGCTGGGTCGCGCTGCCAGTCCCGCACCTGGGCGGATGGTCGTTCGAGCTGACGCTGGTGGCGCCATTCGTCATCGCGAGCCTCGCAGCGGCCATGAAGGCGGTCGGCACCATCGCGGTCTGCCAGCGCATGAATGACGCGGACTGGGTGCGCCCCGACATGCACTCCGCGGCGCGGGGCGTGCTGACGGACGGCGTGACCACCATGATTGCCGGGGCCGTTGGTGGAACGGGCACTACCACGTCCACCCCCTCGGTGGGGCTTGCGTCCGCCACCGGGGTGGCGAGCCGGTACGTCGCCTATGCCATCGGGGGTCTCTTCATTGTGCTGGGCCTGACGCCGAAGCTGGCAACGCTGCTTGCGGTCATGCCACGCGCGGTGATGGTCGCGGCATTGCTGTTCACCATCTTCTTCATCGTCGTCAACGGATTGCAGGTCATCACCTCGCGGCTGCTCGATACGCGGCGCACCCTCGTCATCGGGGTGGCGATCATCGCAGGCGTTGCGATCGAGGTGTTTCCGGTGATCGCTTCGGGGTCGCACCCAAGCCTGGTGCCGCTGGTGAGCTCGTCTTTCGTGTTCTCGACGCTGATCGCGCTCCTGCTCAATCTCCTCTTCCGGATCGGCGTGAAGCAGACGGCGAGCCTCAAGGTGGAAGGGGCGCCGGTCGAGCCGGCGAAACTCGATCAGTTCCTGGACGCACACGGCGCGACGTGGGGCGCGCGGCGGGATGTCATCGACCGCGCCAAGTTCAATCTGGCGCAATCGCTCGAGGTGGTCCTCGACAGCTGCGATCCGCAGGGCCCGGTGGACGTCGCAGCGAGCTTCGACGAGTTCAATCTCGATCTCCGGGTCTCCTACGTCGGGCCGCCGATCGAGCTGCCCATGCGCCGTCCGACCAATGAGGAGATCATGGAGTCCGAGGAAGGACAGCGGCGCCTCGCTGGTTTCATGCTGCGGCGCTTCGCGGACCGCGTCTCGGCGACCCACCGCAACGGCCGGTCAACGGTGCTCTTTCACTTCGACCACTGACCGCCCGTGAATCGTTGCAAAACCGTTAGACCGCAGAAAAGCATCGACACGAAGGACACGAAGGACACGAAGGAACAACATTCACAGGGTTCGTGATTGATAGACCTTCGTGTCCTTGGTGTCCTTTGTGCCTAAGCTTTCACATTCTCGGCGATCTCGGCGTCTCGGCGGTTCAAATACTGCCGTTCGAATTTTCTACTGCTCGCGGCGCCAGAAATCCACGAGCAGCTTCCGCTCCACGACCCACGACGCCGCGAGCCCCGCCACGATCGCCCAGAATGCGGAGCTGATGCCCAGTACGGCGAATGGCGTTGCGGCCACGATGAAACCCACCAGCGCGCCGAAGCGCAGATCCCCGCTGAACGATTTCTCCAGCGCGTCCTGAAGCGACGCCAGGATTGCGAGTCCCGCGAGCGCGTAGATGTAGCTCTTCGGCAGCACGTTTAGCAGCGATGCGACCGGGGTTGCCGCCAGCGCGAGCGCGATCGTCAGCGCCGCCGAAATCACGGCCGCCCAGTAGCGGCCGGATGGCGGGCCGGAATCGGGCGATGCAAGAATCGCGACGCCCGTACGTGCGACGGTTGCGGCATGTCCGCCCAGGAACGCGTTGACGATGGAGGTCACACCAACCACGGTCGAGACTGCGTTTACCGGAACCCGGTAACCCTGCCCGAGGAGAAATCCGATTCCCTGAACGTTGCCAAGACCAATCGCCAGCACGACCATCGGCAGGCTGACGGCGACCGCGGCCGATGCGGAAAATGTCATCTGCGGCACCGCGAGATCGGGCAAGGTCCACTCGACCGGCTGGACCCCGGTGGTTCCAATGAGCCACACCGAGATGCCGCCGCCTACCACCGCCAGGCCGACCGGTGGCACGCGCGGGTTGTTCATGAATCGTCCGGCCAGGTAGCAGGCGACCGCGGTTCCCGCAATGGCGACGTCTTCCACCGTTGCCGACACCATGCGCACTACGTAGCCGAGGATGCTGCCCGCAAACATCCCCATGATGATCGGCAGCGGAAGCCATCGCATGATGCGCCCGCCGATGCCGGCAAGCCCCAACGCCAGGAGCAGCACGCCTGCGACGAGGTTTGCGCCCGCGAGCTCCGCGAACGTGAAGCGGTCGGCGAGCGTGCCGAGGAAGATCAACCCCGGTATGGTCCAGGTGATCGGTATCGGCTGCCGGAAGTAGAGCGACATCGCGATCGTTGTGACCGCGCCGCTGAACCAGACGATGAAGATCCAGCTCGAAGTCTGCGCGGTGGAGAGCCCGAGCTGCGCGGATACGGCGATGTGCAGCGGCACGGCGCCGAACGCGTACCAGACGAAAGCGGTGATGCCCGCCCACAGGGCGGCTGCGTTGAAGTCTTTCGTCATGACCGACGCCTTGTTGGGATTCAGCGCCGCCGGCCGAGCTCGGAGAGAAGTTCGAGCTGCACCTCCTGGATCGCGACCAGCCGGTCCCACTGGTGCGAGAGGAGGTGGTCGATCTTCTCGTGCAGATGCCGTATCTCCAGCTCCGCCTTCAGATTGACCTGGTAGTCGTGCTCCGAGCGCAGGCGATCCTTCGCTTCCTGGCGGTTCTGGCTCATCATGATGATCGGCGCCTGTACGGCCGCCAGGCAGGACAGAATGAGATTGAGAAGAATGAACGGATAGGGGTCCGCGGGACGCCAGATCAGCACGGCCGAGTTCACGCCGATCCAGAGCACGAGAAATGCGCCAAAAGACATGAGAAAAGCCCAGCTGCCACCGAACGTGGCGATGCGATCTGCCAGGCGTTCGCCGAACGTCCATTTTTCCGCGAACGTAGTTTCGGTGTTCTTGGACAGCACCTCGTGGTCCCTGAGACTTTGCACGACCTCGCTCTCCAGGGAAGTCAACTCGCCTTTCTCCGATTCGAGGAGCGAATGCACGTAGCGGGACCTGAACCGGTTGAGATCGGGCTGGCATATGAACTTCTCCGCGGACCACCCCGGATGCTCCTTGCGAATCTCCCTCGCGACCGCGTTGCGCACGGCGCCACCCGGCACCAGATCGCGCATGGAAAAGGTCTTGCCGCAGACTTCGCAGGGGCGGTGCTCGTTTGCGCCGGCTCTCATTGCGGATGCTCCATTGTTGGCAGGATCGCCCGCGTGAATCCTCGCACAGCGCACGCGCTTTTCACGGATCGGAAGGGAGGATCAGCTGCAGGCGGCTGAGTTGCTTTTCGTTCCTGTTGTCAGTAGAGTTCAGGTCAATTCTATCCGCTTCCCGTCCGGCACGAGCGGATTCGCGCACGGCAATTCCGACAGACCCCGACAGCGAGATTTCCGAATGACGCCGTTCGAGCTGGTTGAGCCGCGCACGCTGCGTGAAGCGGCCGGGCTGCTCGCTGCCGGTGACCCGTCGGTGCGGCCGATGGGGGGCGGCACGGCCGTGATGCTGATGATGAAGATGGGCGTGCTGAAGCCATCGCGCCTCGTCAGCCTGCGCGGAGTCGAGAAGCGCTATTCCGAGATTGGAGACGCCAACGGCGAGCTGCGCGTCGGCGCGACGGTGACGCTCGCGGCGCTTGAGCGCTCTCCGGCAGTGAAGAGCCGCATCCCCGTGGTTTCCCGAACGCTGCGCACGCTTGCAAACGTGCGGGTGCGCAACGTCGCAACCGTGGGCGGACATCTCGCGCACGCTGATCCGCACATGGACCTGCCGCCGGTCCTGATTGCCCTGGGCGCGAGCGTGTCCACGGTTGCTGCGAACGGCGGGCGAACGATACCGCTCGAGAAGCTCTATGCCGGATACTTCGAAACGAACCTGGAGCCCGGCGAGCTCGTCGCGGAAGTGACCGTGCCCGCGCAAGGCAGCCGGCGCGCTGCCTACTTGAAGTGCACGACGCGGTCGGCGGACGACTGGCCGGCGCTCGGTGTGGCGGTCGTGCTGGATGCCGAGGGGGCAACGGTGCGGGAAGCCCGCATCGTGATCAGCGCGGCGACCGACGTCCCCACGCGCCTTGTCGCGGCGGAGGTGGTACTGAGGGGGGCGCGCGTGGAGGACAAGTTGCTGCGCGAAGCAGGAGACGCCGCCGTGGCTGAGGCCAACGTGATCGGGGACGAGCACGGGTCGGCAGCGTACAAGCGCGAGCTCCTGCGGGTCTATCTCGCGCGGGCCATCCGCGCTGCACTCGCCGACCAGTGACCGGAGACTGCGTCATGTTACGGCGCTACCCCTCACCCCAGCCCTCTCCCCGTACACGGGGAGAGGGTGCTTTGAGGAGCAGCCTCTATCCAATTCCCACTTCGCGCACACGGGGAGAGGGTGCTTTGAGGAGCAGCCTCTATCCAATTCCCTCTCCCCCGGCTTGGGGGAGAGGGCGAGGGTGAGGGGGCCGATTCACGATTAACGATTCACGAATAATGGCGAAAGCGACACCACCTGGAACGGTAGGGCGGTCGATCCCGCGGCTGGAAGCGAGCGCGAAGGTCACGGGTCGCGCGGAGTACGTGCACAACCTGCGCCTGCCCGGCATGCTCTACGGGAAGATCTGCCGCAGCACGGTCGCGCACGGGCGCATCAAGCGCATCGACACGAGCGCGGCCCAGGCGCTGGAAGGAGTGCATCGCATCGTCACTGCGGATGATGTCCGCAAGGTGATTCCCAATCCCTATTACGGTCCCGCGTTCCACGATCAGCCGATACTTGCGATCGACAAGGTGCGCTATGCCGGCGAGCCCGTAGCCGTCGTCCTCGCCACCGACCCGCACGTGGCCGAGGAGGCTGCAAGCCTGGTGGCGGTCGAGTACGAGGAGCTGCCCGCGGTTTTCGATGAGGTCGAGGCGATGACCTCAAAAGCAGTGGTGCACGAGACGCTCAAGCCCGCCGGGACGTTCCCTGATCTCAAGCACCTCCAGGGGAAGAAGAACACGAACGTCGCGCTCGACTTTCACCTGCGGCGCGGCGATGTCGAGCGCTCGTTCAAGGCGGCGGACCAGGTCTTCGAGCACACCTTCCGCACGCAGCAGGTGCTGCACGTTCCGCTCGAGCCGTTCGTCTCCGCGGCGGATCCGGGGGATTCCGCGCTGACGATCTACACGGCCTCGCAAAGCCCGTCGTTCGTGCGCATCGAGATTGCGCGGCTCCTCGGCTGGCCGGAGAACAAGGTGCGGGTCAAGGTGCCGTACCTGGGCGGCGGCTTCGGCGCGAAGCTCTACATCAAACTGGAAGCGCTCGTCGTGGCGCTGGCACTTCTTGCGCGCCGGCCGGTCAAGATCGCGCTCACGATGGAGGAGCAGTTCTACACGCTCACCAAGCACGCGGCTACGCTGCGCATCAAGAGCGGTATCTCGAAGGATGGGCGCGTCACCGCGCGGCTCTGCGAGATATGGTGGAACGGCGGCGCTTACGCGGACATCGGGCCGCGCATCACGCAGAAGTCGGGATTCACCGCGCCGGGGCCCTACGACATCGAGAACGTTCACATCGATTCGTATGCGCTTTACACGAACCTGCCGCCGGCCGGGGCGCTGCGCGGCTTCGGCATCCCGCAGCTCGTGTGGGCGTACGAGAGCCACACCGACCTCATCGCGCGCGCGCTCACGATGGATCCCGTCGAGTTCAGGCGGAAGAACCTCCTTCGCAATGGCCGTCCACAGGCGACCGGAACGGTGCTGAAGGACGCCGCGACCGACAAGGTGCTCGAGCGCGTCGCGGCGCGCATGGCCTGGGGAAAGCCGTTCGAGCGGGGAAGCGGCAGCGTTCGCCGCGGCCGCGGAATCGCGATCGGTATCAAGGCGAGCATCTCGCCGACGACGTCCGTCGCCATCGTCAATCTCTACGCCGACGGCAGCTGCGCGCTCTACAGCAGCACGGTGGACATGGGGCAGGGCTCCGACACCGCGATGGCTCAGATCGTCTCCGAGGTCCTCGGCATCCCGATCGAAGCGATCACGGTCGTGCATCCGGACACCGATGTCACACCCTACGACATGGCGACCCTGGGCTCGCGCTCGACCTACCACATGGGCAACGCCGTGCGGCGCGCTGCCGAGGACGCGCGCGACAGGCTGTGGGCAATGGCGCGCGAAGTCGGCCTCTCGGCCGAGACGACGCCGATTCCCGACGTCTTCAGGAAAAAGTACGGCATGCAGGCGGGCAACATCGTCGGCACCGGCAGCTTCATCCCGAGCTACGCGCCGACGGACCACGACACGGGGCAATCGGAGAACGTCACGCCATTCTGGATGGTCGGCGCGACGGGAGCCGAGGTCGAGGTGGACACCGAGACGGGACAAGTGCGCGTCACGCGCATGATCAATGTCGCCGACGTCGGAACGCCGATCAATCCGCATATCGTCGAGACTCAGCTCTCAGGCGCCGCGATCATGCAGCTTGGGTTCACGCTCTCCGAGAAAATGACGTTCAGCGCCGGGCAGTGCACCAACGCTTCGCTTGCTGCGTACAAGATTCCGGGGTTACTCGATCTGCCGGCGACCATCGAGAATGAGGCCGTGGATTCGGTGGAGACGGGGGGACCCTTCGGCGCAAAAGGCGTGGGCGAGAGCGGGACTTTCGGCGTGTCGCCGGCGATCGCGAATGCGATCGAGGATGCGGTGGGCGTGCGGTTGATGTCCCTTCCGCTGACCGCGGAGGCGGTCTACCGAGCCCTGCGCGAGAAGCAGGGCAAGCCGCTAGAAGACGATTGAACCGCCGAGACGCGGAGATCGCCGAGAGAAATATCAATGAAATACCCATCACCCATCACTCATCACCCATCATCTGTCGGGAGCGGCCGATGAACGCTGTTCACCGCACCATTCGATTCAGGCTGAACGGGGAGGCGGTGAGCGCGGAGATTCCGGCGCATTGGAACCTCGTCGAGCTGCTGCAGAATTGCTTCGGGCTCTTCGGCGCGCGGGAGAGCTGCGCGCAGGGGTTGTGCGGCTGCTGCACGGTTCTCGTCAACGGGCGCGCGGTGTCGGGCTGCCTCCATCTCGCCGCCCTCGTGGACGGCGCGGAGGTTGCAACCATCGAGCAGCCGGCCGTTGACGGCGGCCTGGACGAAGTCCAGAAGGCCTTCGTCGAGGCCGGCGGATTTCAGTGCGGGTTCTGCACGCCGGGGTTCATCCTCATGACCCGCCAGCTGCTCGATGAAAACCCGGATCCGAGCGAGGACGAAATCAGGCATTATCTCTCAGGGAACCTGTGCCGCTGCGCGACCTATCCCGAAATCATCAAGGCCGTGCAGCTCGCCGCACGCATGCGACACTCTAAAGCGTGACCCGCCCTATTTAGCCGCCGATGAACGCCGATATCATTTACAGTGTAAAGCGCCGGCCGTAAGGAAGGTCCAAGTCGAGACGCGCTCGCATTAAGGGCTGTTCTTGGTATCTTGCTGATCTGAATCGTTCCGCGTATTTGGTTATCATCGGTGTGTATCGGCGTGTATCGGCGTGTATCGGCGTTCATCGGCGGCTAATAAGCATACGGAGTTGGCGAATTGAGACGGTCTGAAAAGGGAAATCCGCTGGACCTTCGCGCGTGGCTCGACGAGGTCAGGAAATTCGGGGAGCTGAAGGAGGTCACCGGGGCTGACTGGAAGCTCGAGCTCGGCGCGATCAGCGAGTTGAACGTCAAGAAGGACCCCAACCCCGCCCTTCTCTTTGACGATATCCCGGGCTACCCGAAAGGCTTCCGGGTGCTCACCTGCAGCACGAGCAGCCCGGGGCGGCTCTCCTCCATCCTGCGGCTCGGCGTGGAGAAGAGCCACCACGCGCTGGTGCAGAAGCTGCGCGGCAAGCCTGCGTCGTGGCAGGCTCACGCGGCGAACTACGATCCTATCGCCATCGAACGGGGGCCGATTCTCGAAAACGTTCGAAGCGGCGACGCGGTCGATCTCGAAGCCTTTCCCTCGCCGCTGTGGCACGAGCTGGACGGCGGGCGATACATCGGCACGGGTTGCTGCGTGGTAACGAAGGACTTCGACTCGGACTGGGTCAACGTCGGCACCTACCGCGTCCAGCTCCACGACAAGAAGAGCGTCGGGCTCGACATGATTCCCGGCAAGCACGGCGCGATCCAGTACGACAAGTACATGAAGGCGGGCAAGCGCTTCCCGGTCGCGATCGTTCTCGGCTGCGATCCGCTGGGTTACCTGATCTCCGGCATCGAGGTGCCGTTCGGCATGTGCGAGTACAACTACATCGGCGCGATCCTCGGAGAGCCGGTGTCCGTCGTCAAAGGCGAGGTGACCGGTCTGCCTTTCCCGGCCGCCTCGGAGATCGTCATCGAAGGCTGGGCGCATCCCGGTGACGTGCGCACGGAAGGGCCGTTCGGCGAGTTTCACGGCTACTACCCCGGCAAGGAGGGAACGGCGCCCGCCGTCCAGATCGAGCGGGTCTATTACCGCAACGATCCGATCCTGATGGGCAGTCCGCCGGCGAAGCCCCCCAACGATTACTCCTACTCGAAAGCCGTAATGCGCTCGGCGCTGCTGTTTGATGCATTGCTCGCGGCGGGCGTGCCCGATGTCAAAGCTGTCTGGGCGCATGAGATCGGCGGCGCGCGCATGTTCAACGTGGTGGCGATCAAGCAGCGCTACGCGGGGCACGCGAAGCAGGCGGGCCACATTCTCAATCAGTGCGGCGTGGGAGCCTACATGTCGCGCTACTCGGTGGTCGTCGACGAGGACATCGACCCCTCGAACCTCCAGGAAGTGATGTGGGCGGTCGCGACCCGCACGGATCCATCGGTCGACATCGACATCATCCAGCGCGGGATGGGATCGAAGAACGACCCGATGTTCGTGGCGTACCCGTATTCGGCGCCGTTCAGCTCGAAGGCGATTATCGACGCATGCCGGCCGTACGAGCATCTGGAGGAATTTCCGGCGGTGGCGGAGGCGAGCCGAGAGCTGCAGGAGCAGGTGAGGAAGAAGTGGAAAGACCTGCTTTGAACCGCCAAGGCGCCAAGCCGAACCAATTGAACCGCCAAGACGCCAAGAGCGCCATGCGGATCAGGTACAGTAAGGCGAAGATCTGAACCGCCAAGAAGTCCGGTAACCAGTCATAACCGCTTGTAAAGTTTCGCGAAGCTGAATTGCGTCAACGAATTCGCCTCCTTATCCGTTGATACCGAAAACGAGGAGGAGGCGATGTTCGAACCGCCGGGCCAGGTGGACGTCAACGCGAACACCATCATCGGCGCCGCGCTCGAGGTCCACCGCGTCCTCGGCCCGGGCTTTCTCGAAGCCGTTTACGCGGAAGCCATGGCGGTCGAGCTGGGGCTGCGGAGAGTCCGTTTCGAGCGGCAGAGGCCGATTGGTTTACTCTACAAGGGACGACCGGTAGGGGAAGGAAGGCTGGATTTTCTGGTGGACAATGCTCTGGTTCTTGAGCTGAAGGCGGTCGAAAAGCTGCTGCCAATCCACCAGGCCCAGGTGCTGTCGTACTTGAAGAGCACGGGTTGCCAGCTGGGGTTGCTCATCAACTTCAACGAACGATTACTGCGGGACGGGATAAGGCGTGTCATCCTCAGCTCGTCCGATTGCTAACGATTACTCTCGCAACTCTTTCGGGTCCTGAATCTGTAAAGTATTCTTGGCGGGCTTGGCGTCTTGGCGGTTCAAATATGAACAACGAGCTCTTGGCGCTCTTGGCGTCTTGGCGGTTCAAATATGAACAACGAACTCTTGGCGCTCTTGGCGTCTTGGCGGTTCAAGGTTCTTCATCCGGCACGCCGCCGGCGCTCGCCAGGTCTTCCTGCCTGATCCTGTCCGCGTTGAACTTCGCCGCGCGCTCGCGCATCGTCTTCAGCACGTCCTCGAGCGGCGGCGGCTCGCCCTTGATCCAGCGCAGCGGATTGATCCGGGAGACGACGAACGTCCGCAGGTAGGGGCTCACGAGCCCGCGCGCCCGCAGCTTCGCCACCACCTCGGCCACGCGCTCCTCGAGCCCGAACACCATGTCCGCTCGCTTCTCGTGCTCGGCCATCGCCCTGCGCAGCGGCTCGTCGGTGAATGACTCGAGGCGGCGCAGGATGGGCGCGTAGGCACCGCCGGCGAAGTTGCCCTTCTTCTCGTAGCACAGGCCGAGCGTCACCAGCGCCGCTTCCTCGAGATAGAAGGCAAAGCTCTCTTCCGGCCGCGTGGCGTCCTCATCGAGCAGGCCGCGGTAGATCCGTATCACCTCGAGCGAGCGCTCGCGCAGGTTATGGGCCTTTTCGGTGTTGAGGGCGAGGATCTGCCAGGCGATCTCCCGCTTTGGCACGACGAGCGCGGTGATGGCCTTGGCGCCGAGCCGCTGCATTGCGGCCAGCCGGTGGCGTCCGTTCGGTGTCCAGAAACCGTTCTCGGGCGCGGTAATTGCGATGAGCGGGTCGAGAAAAAGACCGGTCTTGTCGATCACGCCTGCAAGCTTCTTGTGATGCGCTTCGGAGAGGTCGCGCTGAAAGGGCGTCGGCTCGACCTTGTCGATGGGGAGCGACGCGAGCACCATCGGGTTGCCGCCAAGCGGATCACGATACGCTCCCAGCACCACGCCGCCCTCGTCTTCAATGCGGCGCCGCACCGCCGCCACGTCGCCGGACGCGGCATCGAGCAGGCATTCTTCCGGTTTGATTCCGCGGGACGCTGCGGCCGCCTTGCGCGGAGTTCGCTTGCGTTTCGTAGTGGACTTGGTTTTTGAGGCGCGTGCCATTGGCGCCAGTCTACACCGGGAGCGATGACAAATAAGCGGGTTCCGATTATGCTCCACGCTTTTGGTTAAATCGGGGAGCCATGAAAACTCAGGAGCTTCGCGCGGAAGCGCGTGTGGAGGTCAGGCAGCGGGGAACCCTGAATGCGGGGGAGGAATGGTTTCCGTGCCTGGTTCAGGACATGAGCAGCATCGGTTTTCTCCTCATGTGCAGCAGGGACCTTGCAATCGGACAGACTCTTGAATTCAAGTGCCACCTCTTTCCGGACAAGCTTCTCACCTGCAAGCTTGAGGTCGTCCACTTGACCGACGGGGGCGTGGGCACGAAGATCATCGACATCGAGCCGCGCGGGGCCAACCTCTGCCAGCTCTTTCTGCAGTAGCAGTATTCGGACCGTCTGAACAAGTCCGGATGACGTTGGCGTAAAGCCGGCGCGCGCCCGGCCATTCCGCGCCGGCGGGGTGTCAGGAGATTCCGGCGAAGAACGCCGACATGTCCGGGGCCTGCTCGAGCTTCCGTACCCGCTCGATTAACGCGGCGATCTGATCCCCGTTCAGCGGTCGCACGCCCAGCCTGAAGCACTCCTGGAGCTTGTCGTTGATCTCAGCCTCGCTGAGAGGAGATTCAGCGCTGCCGGGCACGTGGTCGACGCGGCACGCAAGCTCGCCGCGCGTCCGTGTTTGCATCCGCACGATGATTGGTCCGCGGTAGCCGCTGAAGGCCGGATCAACGCGCACGGATACTTTGGGAACGTGTGCCAGGATCGCGGGGTCGCGAGCCGCCTTCTCCTGGATCTCGTCGAGCCCGAACCTGCGGCGCACGAGGGCGCACGCGATGGAATACCGGATGTTGAACTGCGCGGCCACCTGCGCGTCGCCGCTCGGATCGTAGGAGCCGCCCACGATTCGATCGATATAGGGGGATACGGTTGCCTCGACGGACAGGACGTCGTCGGGCTTGAGGTCGTGCTCGCGCACGAGCCGCAGGGTAGCCTCAAGGGCGGTATGGTTGCACCCGCAGCTGGGAAATTTCTTGATGGTCAGGTGGACGTTGTCAAACCGCGTCCCCAGATCCGCGGTCAACCGGTTCGGGTCGCCGTCCTGATAGAGCCTGTGGATGCCGAATTTCCCTTCGATTACCTCGCGCGGTCCGGTCAGTCCGCGCCCGGCGAGCAGCGCCGCGTTGACGCCGGCCCGCGCCGCAAACGCCGACAGCATGCGCTTCGTGAGCGCAGGCTCGATGTTCGCCTGCTGCGTTCCCCCGGCCTGGATGAAGGCAATTCCGAGCGCGTTGCGTGTGGCCACGGAATCGAGTCCAAGCAGCCTTGCCGCGGCCGCTGCGGCCCCGAAAACGCCAAAAATGGAGGTGAAGCTGAAGCCCTGGTGCGGATCCTTGCTGGCTGCGCCAAGCCGGTACATGACGTCCGAACCTGCGACCAGCGCCGCCAGGAAGTCCCGTCCGGAGGCGCGCTGCCGCTCCGCGAGCGCGAGAGCCGCCGGCAGCACCGTGATGTTCACATGGACAGACGCATTGCGCCCGAGTGCGTCGTAGTCGAGGGCGGCCGAAGACATGCCGTTGATGAACGCGGACGCGGCGGCCGGCAGCCGCCCGCCGTAGGCCCACGCCGTGCTATCGGCCCGGCCGCCTTCCTCGACGAGCAGCGCGTGCGCCTCACGGCAGCCGGGCGCATCCGAGCCGGCCCACGAGACGGCCAGCGTATCGAGCATGAAAAGCTTGGCGGCTTCCAGCGCTTCCGCGGGAATCGCTTCGTAGCGCGCTGCCGCCACGTGCTGCGCCAGCTTCTCGGACACGGACAGGCGAGACTTGTCCCTGCTTTTCACCGGCGATAGGTCGTTCATCGTGGAACTCCTGCGTTGCTGGACCCGCTCCTGCAATAATACGCTTGTGCGAGTCGTCCGCGTGTCGTCGCCGCCGCGCGAAAGAGGGCGCCGCATGATTTGACCGGCCACTTTCGTCGGTGCTAGCGTTATGGCCGAACATTTATAACTTCACAAGTTAAGGCCAGCGGCAGGCCCGGGGAAGTCCAAGGTGGAGGTCACTCGAACGCTGGCGCGATTCCTTGTCGACTCGCGGTGGGAGGATATTCCCCCTTCCGCGCGCCATGAGGCGGCGCGCTCCGTTTGCAACTGGCTCGCGTGCGCGATCGGCGGCGTCGGGCATGAGGCGTCGGTCGCCGCCCGCTCCCTGGCGGACGGCTTCACCGGGGCGCGCGAAGCCACTGTGCTCGGCACCGCCATGCGCCTGGATATCTTTCAGGCGGCATGGGCGAACGGCATCAGCTCGCACGTCTTCGACTTCGACGACACTCATCTGCGCACGGTGATCCATCCGAGCCCGCCGATCGCGCCGGCGATCCTGGCGCTCGCGGAGCGCATTCCGATCACCGGCCAACAATTCGTTCACGCGTTCGTGCTGGGCGTCGACACCGCCTGCCGCATCGGCAATGCCGTCTGCCCGGCGCACTACAACGTCGGCTGGCATTCGACTTCCACCGCGGGAGTTTTCGGCGCGGCCGCGGCGATGGGCAAGCTTCTGGGGCTCAACGAGCTGCAGATGTGCTGGGCACTGGGCCTCGCCGGAACACAGGCCTCTGGCCTGCGCGAGAACCTCAACACCATGGGCAAGTTCCTGCATCCCGGTCACGCGGCGCGCGACGGGATGACCGCCGCCTTTCTCGCGCAGAGGAATTTCACCGCATCCGAGCGGATTCTCGAGGCGCCGCGGGGATTCGCGCATGTGCTCTCGCAGGAGCGAGACTTCGATGAGATCACCGCCGAGTTGGGACGGCGCTACGAAATCCTCGTCAACACCTACAAGCCCTACCCGTGCGGCGTCGTGCTGCATCCGGCGATCGAGGGCTGCATAGCGCTCGCCAACGAGCACAAAATCTCGGCGCACGACATCGAGGCCGTCGCCCTGCGCGTGCATTACCTTGTCCTCGAGGTGACGGGGAAAAAGCATCCCATGGTCGGAGTGGACGGCAAGTTCAGCATCTACCACTGCGTCGCGGTCGCGTTCCTGGACCGGCAGGTGGGCGAGCACCAGTTCAGCGACCAGCGCGTACGCGATCCCGAGGTCGTGGCCCTCGGCAACCGCGTGAAGGCGACGGTCGAAAGCGGCATCGCGCCGGATGAGGTGCGCATCGAAGTAACGCTGAAGGATGGCCGCCGGCTGAAAAAGCATGTTCCGCACGCGCTCGGCAGCCTTAAGCGGCCGCTGTCCGATCGCGACCTGGAGCACAAGATGCGGGACCTTTGCAGGGAAATCCTGCCAAAGGATCGTATCGAGAGGCTCATTGCACTGTGCTGGACGCTGCCTGAGCTTCCCAATGCCGCGGCCTTGGCGCGCGCGGCGGCAGCTGCCTGACGTTGGACATTTTCGCGGAGACGATGATGAGCGCAGATCGGATCACAGTGCTGAACAATGGCAGGATCGTCACCGCCGAAGGCGAAACACCCGGCAACGTGTACTTTTCCGGCGGAAAGATCGTGGGTGTCGGACACGCGCCCGAGCTCGACCGCGGCGCGAAAGTCATTGACGTTGCGGGCAGGTTTGTCGTGCCGGGATTCATCGACGGACACGTGCACCTGCGCGAGATGGGATACAGCGACCGCGAGGACTTCTACTCGGGCAGCGAGGCCGCCGCCGTCGGCGGCATCACGACAGTGATGGACATGCCGAACAGCCAGCCGAAGGTGATCACGCCGGATGATTTCAAGGCTCGGCGCGACCGCGTCTTCGAGCGCGCCTACGTCAACATCGGGCTGTATGTCTGGGCGTGCGCGAAGAACGCGGATCGATTGCAGGAGTTCAGAGATCTTGGCCCGATAGGGTTCAAGATCTTCACCGCCGAGACCGGGGCATACGACCCCGAATTCGCAAGCTATATCACCACCGACACGGCCGTTCTCTACCGCATTCTTCGCGAGGTTGGGGAAATGAACGGGTTGGCGGCCATTCACTCGGAGAACCAGGCGCTGATCAGCCACTTCGAGAGCAAGGCGCGAAAGACCATGCCTGCCGACATGCGCGCCTATCTCTATAGCCGGCCGCAGGCCGTCGAGGACGTGGCCGTGTTTTCCGAGGTCGCAATCGCAAAGCAGGCAAAGGCCCGCGTCCATATCTGCCACGTGGTCGGCAAAGGGACGGTGGACTTTCTGCGATGGGCCAAGGCTTCCTATTACCCCCACGTATCGTGTGAGGCCGCACCGCACAACCTGCTGATGACCGCGGAACAATCGGTGAAGCTCGGGTCCGTCGCAAAGTTCAGCCCGCCTGTTCACGGTGAAGAGCACCGCTCGGCGCTATGGCAGGGCCTGCTCGATGGCACCATCGATATCATCGGCAGCGACCACGCGCCGCAGGACTACGAAAAAAAGCACAACCCGGACATCTGGCAGGCTTCGCCCGGCAGCCCGGCCCTCGATTACTGGGTGCCCCTGATGCTCGATCGCGTGTCACGCGGCGAGATGCCGATCGCCCGTTTTGTCGAGGCAGCGTCCGAGAAGCCCGCCAAGGTCTTTGGGATTTATCCGAGGAAGGGTTCGATCCAGGTCGGCGCCGATGCCGATCTGGTTGTGCTCGATATGGACAAGACTTCTGTTGTCGATCCCGCGCGCTTCAAGAGCAAGGCCAAGTACTCGGCATTCGAGGGCTGGCCTATTAAGGGCATGCCGGTCATGACCTTCGTCAATGGAAATCTTGTTGCAGAGAACGGGACCATCGTCGGGCGGCCGGGGAGCGGCACGATGGTTTCACCGTGAGCGAAGGTGCCGTGCGACGGCAATGATCCATCAGTCCCTCATCTACGCCGACAAGTTCGGCTCTGCGCCCATGCGCGAGGTTTGGAGCGAGAAGTCGATGGTGCAGCGCTGGCTCGACACCGAGTCAGCGATTGCCTCGGCCCAGGGTGAGCTCGGTATCATCCCGCTGCGGGTTGCGCGCAAGATCACGCGCCACTGCAACGTCGGGGTCGTGCGGCCGGCGCGGATAGCGGCGCTCCACCGGCGAACTGGGCATGTCATTGTCTCGCTCGTCAAGGCATTTCGCGAGGCCGTTCCGGATGTGGGCGAGATGTTCCATTTCGGACCGACGACGCAGGACATCCTCGACACGGGGCTTACGTTGCAGACGCGGGACGCACTGCGAGTGCTCGTGCCAAGCCTGCTGCGGCTGCATACGACGGTGCTCGAGCAGTCGCTGCGCTACCGGAACACGATCATGGCCGGTCGGACCGAGGGGCAGCTCGCGAGCCCGATTACGCTCGGGCACAAGCTCGCGGTGGTCGGCTCCGAGCTGCTGGATCACCTCATTCGGCTCTCGCAGGCGAGCGATCGTCTGATGTGGCTCACGCTGTTCGGTGCAACGGGCGTGCAGTCGTCCTTTTGCCAGATCGGCGGCCTCCGGAAGACGAGAAGGCTCGTGCGGCTGGTGGGCAGGCACCTGGGCTTGAGGGTACCCAGCATCTCCATGCATCACCGCACCGATCGCTTCGCGGAGCTTGGCTTTGTGCTGGCTGGAATTCTCTCGACGCTGGGGGAGGTGGGCTTGGAGATTCGCGATCTGCAACGCTCCGAGGTCGGCGAAGTGGCCGAGCCATGGAGCGAAGCGCAGCACAGCAGCAGCACCATGCCGCAGAAGCAGAATCCCGAGGTGAGCGAGTGGCTCGAAGGGCTCGCGAAACTCGGCCGCGGCTATGCGTTGAGCCTTATGGACATCCAGCAGCAGCACGAGCGCGACATATCGCGCCTGCCGCCGGAGCTGCACGCGCTGCCCAATCTTTTCCTTCAGACTGCCGTGGCCGTCGAGTCAGCAAACACGGTGCTTGGCAGTCTCCGCGTGTTTCCCCGGCGCATGCGCCGGAATATGATGTCGAATGGGGGCCTCATCATGGCGGAACCCGTCATGTTGCTGCTCGCGAAGAAGAGCCGCCGGAAAGTGTGGGCGCACCAGCTTTGTCACGATATCTCGATGGAACTCGCGGCGACGGGCGGGGATTTCGTCGACGCGGTAGCGAGACATCCCGAGGTGAGGCGATACCTGAACGCAGCCGAGATCAGGGCCATCGCCGATCCCGAATTCTACACAGGGACTGCGGTCCAGCAGGTCGAAGACACGGCGCGGGAGAGCAGAGTGCGTCGGCGCGTCTTGGAAAGGGCCTTCAGGAAGCACGAACTGGTTGCCGCTTTTCGATGACCGGGTGGCGCGCGATGGGCCCGCCGCAAGTCGATCGCATTACGCGCTAGCCGCGAAATCGGACCAACGCATCTTCGAGACTCGTCGTGCCGGCGCGCCTCAAAACCGCCTGCTCGTAGGCCGGCATGAGCGGTGTCACGATGCCCTGCCGCTTAATCGAAATCAAATAGCTGATCCCGTCGAGGCCTTTTCTGCCGGCCTCGGTTGTCACGCTCCTGATCGCGAGCACGGCGAGCTCATCCGGCGTCGGGTTGGAAAGTGTCGGCCCGAATCGCGCGTACAGGACCACTGCCAAGCCGGCGAAATTCGGTAGCTCCTCCGCGATCATCTGGTTTGGGTCCGCGGCGCCGGTCGGCTCCCGATAGCGCTGGCCGGTGCCTTCGCGCCGGGTTTCCCGGCGCCACAGCAGATCCCGGGCGTGCTCGATCGATACGCTGTCATGGAGGACGAGCACAGTGCCGCGAACGGAAGCCCCGGCGTTCTCCACCGGCACCACGGTCGGGGCGCCGCCGCGCATCGGGCTCGAGCGGAAGAATTCAATTCTGAACGGCGTCTGCGTGCCGGATATTCTCTCGACGATGAGCGGCACCAACTCTCCGCCCGGTTCCTCGAGGAGCGAGCCGTATGCGAGTATGCCGAGGCGGCGCGCAGGCATGTCGTCGGGTCCGCGGCGCGGCCTCTCGCCGATTGATCAGGAGGGCGGCGGCGCGCCGTTACCCGCGATGTAGGCCTCCGCGGCCTCGAGCGCCTGGAGGCGCGTATCCGCGATCTGGCTGGGCGCAAGCAACTGCAGCACGCCCGTCTTCCTCAGCGTGTCGGCTACGCGCGGGCGCATGCCGGCGAGGATCACGGTGTCGTTGATGTCGCGCAGCCCGATAATGGCTTCTTCCAGCGCCATCGAGGCGC
>Ga0268386_10000181_pt1 | contig 37882 bp, 31 predicted proteins | sample RVTome_15_FD_200260 | JGI IMG/M metagenome (GOLD analysis project Ga0268386, IMG submission 200260) | Soil microbial communities from uranium-contaminated site in the Upper Colorado River Basin, Wyoming, United States - RVT150D86... ... | reverse complement strand
TCCGGCTTCGTCCCGGCCACCCTGTAGGTGAGGACGAAGTCCTTGTTCGGGATCGAGTCCTGCGGCGACAGCGCCACCACCGCCCGCGGCGCTCCCGGCCGCTCGACGCGCGCCTGGTGCGCTCGCACGCGCAGGTCCCGGATGGGGACCCCGGCGTCGATCCGGACGGACAGCGCGACGTCGTGCCCGGTGCGGTAGCCCGGCGCGAGCACCGGCGGCGTGATCCGGGAAGCGTCGGGCACACGGTCGGTGTCGGGGGACCAGCCCGTTCCCTGGGGTTCGCGCGGCTCGCCGGGGACGGTCGGCGTCTCCGAGACCGCCGCCCCAGGCACGTATCGGGGCCCGACGACCATGGGGAAGTGGAACTCGTAGGAGCCGCCGTCGTAGGGCAACACGTCCACGTAACCGATCTCGATCCGCACCGGCTGGCGCGGCCGGACGTTGCCGACCGTCTGCGTGAAGACGTTGGGGCGCTCCTGCTCCAGGAGGCTCGCGGTGTAGCCGCTGGCGACGGCGGCCTCGTAGCTGGCCCGGGCTTCGGCCCGCCGCTTCACGACGCCCACGACCCGGCGCTCCCCGACCACCATGGTCATCTCGTCCACCGCCGCCCCCGGCGGCAGCGGGAAGACGTAGACCGCCTCGATCGGCTCGTCGTAGGGGTTCTCGAAGGTCTGGGTGACCCGGACGCGCGCGACGAAGCCGGAGACGTCGGCCTTCACGTCGGTGTGCCGCAGCGGGCACTCCACGACCGTGCCGTCGTCGCGAGCCACCCGCAGCGCGCCCTGGCCGACGCCGTCGGCAAGTCCCGCCGGCGCGACGGGCGTCTCGTCCGCGTTCCCCGCTCCCGCGGCGTGGGACCGCTCCGGCGGCGACGAGGCCAGGACGGGCAGGCACAGCGCCAGCGCCGTCAGGGCACGACCGGCGCGGTGGGGCCGGAGGGAAAAGCGAGGGACGCGGATCGGTCGAGCCTGGGGCATGTTGCCTCCTCGCGCTCCCTTGGACGCCGGAGCGCGGCCGGCGGTTCCCCCGCCTGCCGTCGATACGTCCAGCGGCCGGCGCGCATTCCTTGGATCGGTCCCGCGACGGAGATTCGCCTTACGCACGAAGAGGCAGGGTTCGCGCTCTCGACTCTGGACTCTCGACAGCGATGCGTGACCGAACCTACGGAACGGCCGACTCCGGATAGACTGTCCATATCGTCACGAGTTGCGGGAGTAGCCATGGAGAGACACCTGATGGCCGCGCTGCTCGCCACCTCGCTCGCCGCCTGCGGCGCCGAGCCGCCCGCGGAGCAGGTGCCGACCCCGGCCCCTCCGGACCCGGCCGGCCGTTTCGCCGAGGCGATCGAGCGCGCCCACGGCGGCGCCGGCTGGCGCGCTCACGAAGCGCTCGCCGCCGGCATCCGGGTGGAGTTCGGCGGCAAGACCGTGCTGGACGGGCGCATCGTCTTCACCACCGACATGGGCCGCTCCCGGATCGAGCTGAAGGACGGCTCGGTCGCCGTCTGGGACGGTGCTACCGCCTGGCTGGCCCCGGCCGGCTCCTCGTTCGAGGGGGCGCGTTTCCACGTCCTCACCTGGCCCTACTTCGCGCTGGCTCCGATCAAGCTGCGCGACCCCGGGACGCGTCTCGAGCTGCTCGGGAGCCGCGAGCTCCAGGGTCGGACCCTGGAGGCCGGCCGCCTCACCTTCGAGAAGGGCGTCGGGGACACGCCCGACGACTGGTACGTCGTCTACCGCGACCCGGAGAGTGGCCGACTCCACGGCATGGCGTACATCGTGACGTTCGGCACCCCGACCGAGAAGGCCGAGGCCGAGCCGCACGCCATCACCTATCGCGACTACGTCGACGTGGACGGCGTCCCGGTCCCCACGCGCTGGAGCTTCTGGCTCTGGAGCGAGCAGGAGGGGATCCACGGCGAGGCGATCGGCTCCGTGACCCTGGCCGATCCGTCCTTCGTGGAACCCGAGCCCGGTCTCTTCGACCCTCCGGAGGGGGCGAAGGAGCAGCCCTTGCCGGCGCCAGCCGCCTGAGGGCGGCCGCACGGCGCCGGCCCACGCATCAAGGGCGACATGGCGCCCTTGCAAAGCGCTGCCGCAGGTCCGATTCTGGAACGTCATGCGAGCCCCCGTGGTCGCCCTCCTCGGGCCGACCAACACCGGCAAGACCTACGTCGCGATGGAGCGGATGCTCGCCCACGCCACGGGCATGATCGGCTTCCCGCTGCGGCTGCTGGCGCGCGAGAACTACGACCGCGTCGTCCGGGCACGGGGGGCAGCATCGGTGGCGCTGGTGACGGGGGAGGAGCGCATCGTGCCGCCGTCGCCGTCGTACTACGTCTGCACCGTGGAGGCGATGCCCCTGGAGCGCCGGGTGGACTTCATGGCCGTGGACGAGGTCCAGCTCGCCGCCGACCGCGAGCGCGGCCACGTGTTCACCGACAGGATCCTCCACGCCCGCGGGCTCCAGGAGACCATGCTCCTGGGGGCGGAGACGATCCGGCCGCTCCTGCGCGCGCTCGTTCCCCACGCCGGCTTCATCACGCGGCCGCGGCTGTCCACGCTCTCCTGCTCCCCGCCGGTCAAGCTCGCCCGCCTCCCCCGGCGCACCGCCGTCGTGGCCTTCTCGGTGGCCGACCTGTACGCCCTCGCCGAGCGCCTGCGCCGGGAGAGCGGCGGAGCCGCCGTGGTGTTCGGCGGCCTGTCGCCGCGGACCCGCAACGCCCAGGTGGGCCTCTACCAGGCGGGCGAGGTGGACTTCCTGGTCGCCACCGATGCCATCGGCATGGGCCTGAACCTGGACATCCAGCACGTGGCCTTCACGGCGCTGGTGAAGTTCGACGGCGTGGGCCCGCGCGCGCTGCGGCCCGCGGAGGTCGCGCAGATCGCGGGCCGGGCGGGCCGCCACGTGCGCGACGGCACCTTCGGGGCCACCACCGACCTCGGGGCCCTCGATCCCGCGCTCGTCGAGGCGGTCCAGAACCACCGTTTCGAGCCCCTGGCCAGCATCTACTGGCGCAACGCGGAGCTGAGCTTCGCATCGCCGGCCGCGCTCATCGGCTCGCTCGAGCGGCGGCCGCCCTCGCGGCAGCTCGTGCGGATGCGGCACGCCGACGACCACCGCGCCCTGGAGAGCCTGTCCCGCGATCCCGGAGTCCTCGAGCTGGCGCGCGACCCCGAATCCGTCCGGCTCCTCTGGGAGGTGTGCCGGATCCCCGATTTCCGGAACCTCCAGGGGACCCTGGTCCGGCTGCCCGCGCCCGCCGGCATCGAGCGGGGAGCCGCGCAACCAGCCCTGGCCGACGCGTACACCCGCCTGCTGCGGCAGGTGTACCGGCACCTCATGGGCCCGGGCCGCAGGCTGCCGGAGGACTGGGTGGCCGCCCAGGTGAGCGCGCTCGATCGCGTGGAAGGGGACATCGACGCGCTGCTGGCCCGGATCGCCGCGATCCGCACCTGGACCTACGTGTCGCACCGCCCGGCGTGGCTGCACGACGCCGCCCACTGGCAGGAGCGGACCCGCGCCGTCGAGGACCGGCTCTCCGACACCCTGCACGAGCGCCTCACCGAGCAGTTCGTGGACCGTCGCGCGGCGGTCCTGTCCCGCTACGAGCCGGGCGCGCTGCTGGCCACGGTGGGCGACGACGGCGAGGTGCTGGTCCAGGGGCTGCGCGCCGGGCGCCTGGAGGGCTTCCGGTTCGTGCCCGACGCCGGCCTGCGGGACGGCTCCCGTGGACTGCTGGCCGCGGCCAACCGCGCGCTCCGCGCGGGCATCGGCGACCGCGTCCGCCGGCTCACCGAGGACGACGACGCCGCGTTCGCGCTGGACCGCGCCGGCGGGGTGTCGTGGCGGGACGCCGTCGTGGCACGGCTGGCCGCCGGCGAGGACCTCCTGTCGCCGCGGCTGGACGTGCTCGCGAGCGAGCTGATGGGCCCTCCGCTGAGGGAGCGGATACGCCGCCGCCTGGCGGCCTGGCTGGAAGGTCACCTGCGCCGCGTCCTGGCCGCGCTCTATGCCGCCCGCGACGGGGCGCCGGGCGGGACTGCCCGCGGCCTCGTGTTCGCGCTGACCGAATCGCTCGGCTCGGTCGCGAGGAGCGCGGTGGCCTCCCAGCTCGCCGTGCTCGGCCCGGGCGACCGGCAGTCCCTGCAGCGGCTCGGAGTCGTGGTCGGCGGCCGCAGCGTCTACCTCCCCGCCCTGCTCGGCCGGGACGCGGTGCGGCTCCGAGGGGTCCTCTGGGCGGCCCGACACGCAGCCCCGGCCGCTCCGCTGAGCGACGCCCCTCCGTCGGTGCCCGCCGACGCCGCCGTTCCCGCGCGCGGCTACGAGGCCTGCGGGTACCGGGTGGCCGGTCCCCGTGCCGTCCGTGTGGACCGCCTCGAGTGGCTGGCGGCGGTGGCTCGGCGCCTGGCGCGGGCCGGTCCCTTCGCGCCCAGCGCGGAGACGTGCTCGATCCTGGGTGCGAGCGCGGGCGAGGTGGCGGGGGTGCTCCAGGCCACAGGCTACGCGGCCGGCCCGGACGGCCGCCTCACCCGGCGGGAGCCGGCGCGCCGGGACGGGCCCACGAAACGCACGCGGCCGCGGTCCGCCTGACCCTGCGGGCGGCCGGTGCGACTTCAAGGACACGTTTCGCGACGAGTCTTCTGGCCAAGGCCAGGGGCCGGAGCAAGCGGGAGGTCGAAGCACTGGTCGCGCATGGCCCCAGCCGGGGCCTGGCGGGTGGCCGCTACTTCACGTACACGGTCTTGACGTTCACGAACTCGCGGATGCCGAACGCGGACAGCTCACGGCCGTAGCCGGACTCCTTGATGCCGCCGAACGGCAGCCGCGGGTCGGACTTGACCGCGGCGTTCACGAAGCAGCTCCCCGCCTCGAGCTCCTCGGCGGCGATGCGCTCGCCCCGGGCGAGGTCGCGGGTGAAGACCGCGGCCCCCAGGCCGAACGGGCTGTCGTTGGCGGCGGCGATCGCGGCGTCCTCGTCGCGGACGGGCACGATCGCGGCGACCGGCCCGAACAGCTCCTCGTCGAAGGCGGGCATCCCCTTCGCGACGCCGGTCAGGACCGTGGGCGGATAGAAGGCGCCGGGCCCGTCTGGCACCGAGCCGCCGAGCAGTAGCCGCGCCCCTCGTTCCAGGCTGGCGCTCACCTGACGGTGGAGGTCGTCGCGCAGGTCGCGCCGCGCCAGGGGACCCACCTGGGTGGCCTCGTCGAGAGGGTCGCCGACCTCGTGCGACCGCATCTTCTCCACGAACAGCTCCTCGAAGCGGCCGCGGACCGGCTCCACCACGATGAAGCGCTTGGCGGCGATGCAGCTCTGGCCCGCGTTGATGAGCCGCGAGGCGACGCACGTCTCGGCGGCCGGCTCGAGGTCCGCGTCCTCCAGGACGAGGTAGGGATCGCTGCCGCCCAGCTCCAGCACCGTCTTCTTCAGGCATTGGCCGGCCTTCCTCGCGACCGATCGCCCGGCCGGCGTGCTGCCGGTCAGCGTGACCGCGGCGATCCCCCGGGACTCGATGACCGCCGCCACGCGATCGGAGCCGACGAGGAGGGCGCGGAAGAGCGGCTCGGGGAAGCCGGCGTCGCTCAGCACCCCCTGGATCGCGAGGGCGCATCCGGTCACGTTCGACGCGTGCTTGAGGACGCCGCCGTTGCCGGCCATCAGGGCGGGAGCGGCGAAGCGGAAGACCTGCCAGAACGGGAAGTTCCAGGGCATCACCGCGAGGACGACGCCGAGCGGCGGGAAGGCGACGAAGCTGCGCGAGGCGTCGGTGCCGACCGGCTCCGGGGACAGCAGGGACTCGGCGTTCTCGGCGTAGTGATCGCAGACCCAGGCGCACTTGTCGACCTCCGCGCGCCCCTGGGCGAGCGGCTTGCCCATCTCCTCCGCCATCAGGCGGGCGAGGGCTTCCTCGCGTTCGCGCAGGATCGCGGCGGCCTGCCGCATCCGGCGGGCGCGCTCGGAGAAGGCGACCCGGCGCCACCCGGCCTGGGCGCAGGCCGCCTCGCCCAGCAGCATGGCGACCTCCTTCTCCGTAGCCTCGGGGTAGTCGCGGATCCGCTCGCCGGTGGCGGGGTTGATGGAGAGCAGGGCCATGGTTGCGCCTCCAGCGCCCACTCTAGCAGGAGACGCGCGGAGGCGAGCGGAGGCGAGCCCTGGCCGGAGTGAGGACGCGGCGCCCTCGATCTGACGGGAAACGTGACAGCCCGCCGGTCCTTTTTCGGACCGTGACCGCTCTCGATCACCGCCTCGACGCCCGAAGTCGAGCGCCGGCAGCGCGTTGGTGCGGCAGGCCCGCGCCGGCATCGTTCGTGCTCATGATGCGGGCAGGGATCGCGGAGTCGAGACCGCGGTCGGTCAACCCTGACGGCCTCCGGGAGCGAACGGCGAGGTTTGGAGGGAGCCGCGCCGGGAGCGAACGGAACGTGCGGCGGCTGAGCCGCACGGGGACTTGCCAGGCGGGGCCGGCTCAGCGAGGCTCGGTCGCGATCCCGTTTTTCATTCCTCGCGAGACCGCGCGACCTCACGCTGTCATTTCTTGGCGACGGCCTTCTTCGAGCCCCGTTGCTTCCGCGCCGCCCAGAACGCGTCGATGTCGCCGCGCGATGCCGCGAACGCCATGGCGATGAGGCGCGCCCGTTCGACCTCGCGGGCGTCCTCGGGCAGCGCCTTCGCGACCTGGACCGCGAGCGCCTTGAGCGGATCGCTCCGCGCCGCGGCCGCCGCCTCGGCACCTACGTGGAACGGCGCCGACATGAGGCTCCCCAGCTCGTCCGTCTCCTGGGGCTCCCCCGCTTCCGGCCCGGCCGCCGCCGGGCGGGGCGACGTCTCCCTGGCGGAGGACGCCGCCTGCTCGGCGCGCCGGAGCCGCCGGGCGAGGTCGGCGTTTTCGCTCCGCAGGGCCTCGATGTCTCGGCGCTGGCGCCTGACTTCGGCGGCCAGACGGACCACGTCGGCGGCGGAGCGGCCCAGGTTGGTCGCCGCCTCCGTCGCCCTCTTCGCCCTCTCCTCGGCCTCCGCCAGCTCGGTCTCGCGGGGTGGGGCGGCGCCGCTCCCGGACGTGTCGTTCATGGGCTCGGACCCAATCGTCCCACGACGGCCTTGACCCGCCCAAGCGGGCCGTGGAGAATCGTCCGCTCCGCAGCGGACCGGACGGCAGGGGGGTGGGCCCGGGAGGGACCACCGGCCTGGCCCCGGGGCCGTGCCCAGCGTCCCGAGAAACGGTCTTCGACGAGGTCGGCCCGAAGCCATGCCCGCCCATCGACGTGCCTCGCGCCACCTGAAGGCCTGGAGGAAGCAGCTCGACGGCTTCGGGACGTCCCGCGTCGCCCTGGCCAGCTCCTCCGACGAGCCCGCGCCGCGAGGCTGAGCAGGCCGAGCCGACCGCGCCGCTGGCCCTCGTCCGCGAACCGCGCTACCCTCGACCGGACCGCGGAGGCCCCCGGCGGCAGGTTTCGCCTCCGAGAGGATGAGGAGGGCATGCGTCACCCCGTGCCCAAGCTCGCCGCGCACCGGAAAGCTGCGGACGGCAGTCCGCCCGGACCCTGAGCGCCGCAGTGGGCGGGACGCCCGCGGCCGGCTCCCGGCTGCGCAGGATCCTCGAGCCGGGCCGCCTCCTCTTCGCGCGCCTCAGCTCCATCCTCGGCATCGTGCTCATCGCGGCCGCCTTGCTGTCGGTGGCGGCGGTGGTCGTACAGGACCTCCGGCGCACCGACAGCGAGGCGGGCCAGATGTACGCGGGCTCGGTGCAGGGCCTCGCCATCATCGGCAACCTGCAGTACCAGGCCCAGGAAGCCCGCCGTAGCCTGCTGAACGCCCTCACCACCACCGATCGGAACCTCCAGGTCGCCTACCTCGAGCGCTCCCTCGAGGCCACGCGCCGCGTCGGCGAGCTGATGGACGCGCACATGAAGCTCCAGCGCTCCGAGGCGGGCACCAGCCTGGCGGAGCGGTTCCGCACGAGCTGGGCGGCCTACGTGGCCGTGCGCGACGAGGTCACGATCGGCATCCGGCGTGGCAACGACAGGGAAGCCCTCGATCGCGACCTGCGGCAGGGTGCCCCCGCCTTCCAGAGGGCGCACGACGACCTGCTGGAGATGAAGAACCACTACACGTGGCTGGCGGAGCGGCGCCTGGCCGAGATCGTGGACTCTTCCCGGCGCACGATGCGCCGGCTCATCCTGATGCTCGCGCTGTCGCTGGTGCTGGTCGCGATCGCGGCCCGCCACGTCCATACGACCAGGATGATGCGGGCGCAGGAGCATTCCGCGGCCGCTCTGCGCGAGAGCGAGGCCAAGTTCCGGACCCTGGCCGACACCGCCGCCTCGGCCATCTTCATCGCGGAGCAGGATCGCATCCGGTACGTCAACCCGTGGGCTGAGCGGGTGACCGGGTACCCGGCCGAGGAGCTCCTGCGCAAGGGCCTCTTCGACGTCGTTCACCCGCTGGACCGCGAGAGGATCCGGGACCGCGTACTGGCGAGCGTCGAGCGGCTGGGGCCTTCCCGCCACGAATTCCGGATCGTGACCCGCGGCGGCGAGGAGCGCTGGCTCGACTTCACGGCCGCCTCCACCATCTTCGAGGGCCGGCCGGCCCTGCTCGGCACAGCCTTCGACGTCACCGATCGCAAGCGGGCCGAGGACCGGATCGAGTACCAGGCCTACCACGACGCCCTCACCGACCTTCCGAACCGGATGCTGTTCCTCGACCGCCTGCAGGTCGCCCTCGCTCACGCCCGCCGGCACGGCGGCACGGTCGCGGTGATGTTCCTGGACCTCGACCAGTTCAAGCTGATCAACGACACCCTCGGGCACGGCGCCGGCGACAGGCTCCTCAAGGGCGTGGCGGACCGGCTGCGTGCGTGCGTCCGGGAGGTCGACACGGTGGGACGGCTGGGGGGGGACGAGTTCACGCTGCTCCTCCCCGAGGTGGGCCGGGGAGAGGACGCGGCGAAGATCGCGGAGAAGATCCTGGATGCGGTGGGCCGCCCGTTCCAGCTCGACGGCCGGGAGCTCTTCGTCACCACCAGCATCGGCATCGGCGTCCACCCCAGCGACGGCGACGACCCGGAGACGCTGCTCAAGAGCGCCGACAGCGCCATGTACCGCGCGAAGGAGCTGGGCCGCAACAACTACCAGCTCTTCACCGCGGCCATGAACGAGCGGGCGATGAGCCGGCTGTCGCTCGAGAACGGGCTGCGACACGCCCTCGAACGCGAGGAGTTCGTCGTCCACTACCAGCCGCAGGTCTCGATCGACAGCGGCCGTCTGGTGGGGATGGAGGCCCTGGTCCGCTGGAACCACGCCGAGAAGGGCCTCGTCGCCCCCGGGGAGTTCATACCGCTGGCCGAGGACAGCCGCCTCATCATCCCGCTGGGGCAGTGGATCCTCGCCGCCGCCTGCCGCCAGGCGGTCAGGTGGCACGAGGCGGGGCTCACCCACCTGCGCGTGGCGGTCAACCTGTCCGTCCGGCAGCTCCAGCACCCGGACCTGATCCGGGACGTGGAGGGGGCACTCTCCGCGGCGGGGCTGTCGCCGGGCCGGCTCGAGCTGGAGGTGACCGAAAGTGCGGCCATGCAGAACGTCGAGCTCACGCTGTCCGCCCTGTTGGCGCTGCGGGAGATGGGCGTCCGGATCTCCATGGACGACTTCGGGACCGGCCACTCCTCGCTCAGCCACCTGAAGCAGTTCCCGGTGGACGCGGTGAAGATCGACAAGAGCTTCGTCCAGGACATGACCATCGACCCCTACGACGCGGTGATCGTCTCCAGCGTGATCGGGATGGCCCACAGCCTCCGGCTGAAGGTCGTGGCCGAGGGTGTCGAGACGGCGGAGCAGTTCCAGTTCCTGCGGCAGCGGGGGTGCGACGAGGCCCAGGGCTACCTGTTCAGCGAGCCCCGGCCGGCCGATGCCCTGGACGGCATCCTGCGGACGCTGACCGCGCCCTGAGCGCCCGGCCGCCTTTCAGGAGCACAGAGGTCACAGGGGGAACAGGCCGGGCCCCCAGGTTTCGATGCACCTCGATGGCGCAGCCAAGGATTCGTCCCGTCGGTGGAATCTGCGTCGGCGGGCATCCCGACCGCGGCCCAGCCCTCCGGCGCCCCAGGTCCACACCGCGGGGGCCGGCCATGACTCTGTGGGCCCTGTGTCCTCCGTGCCTCTGTGGCGGCGTTGCCGTGCCGTCGCCCGGCGGGAGTGGTTCGCGGCCGTTTCAGCTCGGACGGGCGGCGATCGAAAGGCCGATCGTGCGCGGGCCGGGCGTGAACGGCACCATCTCCTGCTCGCGGCAGAGCAGTTGCCTGAGCGTGAGCTTGTTGAGGATTTCGTCCACCACGTCCTGCACCTGGCGCCACACCGGCCGGATCGAGCAGTCGGTGAGGTGCGTGCACGCCCGTTCGCTGCCTGTGTGCCGCTCGCAGAAGCGCGCGTCGAACAACCGCCCGCCCAGGACGGCCAGCACCTCGCCCACGATCACCTGGTCCGGCGCCTGCACGAGGGCGTAGCCTCCGGCCTGCCCGCGGGTGCTGCTCACGAAGCCGGCGCGGCGCAGCACGCGCATGATCTTGGCCACGTTGGGGGCGGAGATCCCCTCGAGCTGGCTCAGCTCGCCTATGGTGAGGCTGCGGCCCTCGCCCTGCCGGCCGAGCTGCACGAGGCACCTGAGGCCGTATTCTTCCTGGGAGCTGAGCTTCATCGCCGCACCCTCACATCATGCCGAGCTGCAGGCGGGCGGCATCGGACATGCGCGTCTGGTCCCAGGCCGGCTCCAGCACGACCTGGACGTCGGCCTCACCGATCCCGGGCACGCCCAGGAGCTTGGCCTCCACGTCCCGCTTCAGGTAGTCGCCCATGCCGCAGCCCGGGGCGGTGAGGGTGAACCGGACCGATGCCCTGTGGCCGCCCTCCGGGCGCGGCGTCACCTCGCAGGTGTAGACGAGGCCGAGGTCCACGATGTTGACCGGGATCTCGGGATCGTAGCAGGTGCGGAGCTGGTCCCAGGCCAGGTCCTCGACGGACCTCCCCGCCCGCTCCTCGGCCGCGGGCGCCGCCGGGGCCTCCTCTCCGATGGCGTCGGCGTCTTTGCCCTCGATGCGGATCATGTAGCCCATGTCCGTCATGGCGGTGTACGAGCCGCCCAGGGACTGGGTGATGAACACGGTGCTGCCGGCCTTCAGGGGGATGCGGTCCCCGTAGGGGATGGCCGCCACCTCGATGTCCCGGGACAGCGTCCTGGCTTCCTTGCTGACCATGGTCGTGCTACTCCTCGGTCGAGACCGGCCGGTTCTCTTGGGCGAGCGCCGCCCTGAGCGTGTGCCACGGCAGCGAGGCGCACTTCACGCGGACCGGGAACTCGCTGACGCCCGCGAACACCGCGAGCTTGCCCAGCGCCGGATCGGCCTGCCGGGCCGGGTCCGGACGCGCGGTGATCAGCTCGTGGAAGCGCCGGAACAGCTCCTCCACCTCCTCCAGCCGCCTCCCCTTGACGATGTCGGTCATCATCGAGGCCGAGGCGGTCGAGATCGAGCAGCCGCGGCCGACGAAGCTCGCTGCCCGGACCACCCCGTCCTCGACCTCGAGGTAGACCGTCGCCTTGTCGCCGCACAGGGGGTTGAAGCCCTCGGCGCTGCGGTTCGCCCCCGCCAGCTCGCGGTGGTTCCGCGGGTGCCGGCTGTGGTCCAGGATCACCTCCTGGTAGAGCTCGCGCAGCTCGCTCACCCCAGCATCTCCTGCGCCTTGTGGACCCCCGCCACCAGGGCGTCCACGTCCGCCCGGTTGTTGTACAGGGCCATCGATGCCCGGGCGGTGGCCGGGACGCCGAAGCGGTCCATCACCGGCTGTGCGCAGTGGTGGCCGGTCCGGATGGCGACGCCCTCGTAGTCCAGGACCGTCCCGAGGTCGTGCGGGTGCACGCCCTCAACGACGAAGGACACCACACCCGCCTTCTCCCGCGCCGTCCCCACGATCCGCAGTCCCGGGACCCTGGAGAGGGACTCGGTCGCGTGACGCAGCAGGTCCGCCTCGTGCGCGGCGATCCTCTCCATGCCGATCCCGCCCAGGTAGTCGACCGTGGCGCCGAAGGCGATCGTCCCCGCGATGTTCGGCGTGCCGGCCTCGAAGCGATAGGGGATCTTGTTGTACAGGGTCTTCTCGAACGTGACCGAGAGTATCATCGAGCCGCCGCCCTGGTAGGGCGGCATCGTCTCGAGGACTTCGGCCCGGCCGTAGAGCGCGCCGATGCCCGAGGGCCCGCACATCTTGTGCCCCGAGAAGGCGTAGAAGTCACAGCCGAGCGCCTGGACGTCCACGGGGAGGTGGGGTACGCCCTGCGCGCCGTCCACCAGCACCGGGATCCCCCGCGCGTGCGCCATCTCCACGATCCTGCGGACGGGGTTCACCGTGCCGAGGGCGTTCGAGACGTGGGCCACCGAGACGAGCTTCGTCCGGGCCCCCATCAGGCGCTCCAGCTCCTCCAGCACCACCTCGCCGCGGTCGTCGATGGGGGCGACACGCAGGCGGCCCCCGGTCTGCTCGCAGAGGAGCTGCCAGGGGACGATGTTCGAGTGGTGCTCCAGGACCGTGATCAGCACCTCGTCGCCCTCGCGCACGTGGACGCGCCCGTAGCTCTGGGCCACCAGGTTGATGGCCTCGGTCGTACCGCGGACGAACACGATCTCCCGGGCCTCGCGGGCGTTGACGAAGCGCTGGACCTTCCGGCGCGCCCCCTCGAACGCCTCCTCGGCGCGCACCGAGAGCTGGTAGACGCCGCGGTGCACGTTCGAGTAGTACGTCTCGTACACCTCACGCTCCGCGTCGATCACCGCACGCGGCTTCTGGGACGTGTTGGCGCTGTCCAGGTAGACGAGGGGCTTGCCGTGGACCTTCTGGTCCAGCACCGGGAAGTCGCCGCGCGCCGACTCCAGCCGGTCGACGGCCCGGGCCTCGGTGGTGGTCACGAGGGCACCTCCTCGCCGAGGCCGCCGGGGAGCCGTCCGCGCAGGTGTGCCGCTACCGTCTCCCGGACCACGTCCACCTCGATCCGCCTCACCAGGTCGCTGGCGAACGCGTAGGTCAGGAGGTCGCGGGCCGAGGCCTCGTCGATCCCGCGGGAGCGGAGATAGAACAGGGCTGCCGGATCCAGCTGCCCGGTGGTCGAGCCGTGCCTGCACTTCACGTCGTCGGCCAGGATCTCGAGCTGTGGCACGCTCTGGACGAGGGCGTCGCGGGAGAGCAGCAGGTTCTTGTTGGTCTGCTGGGCATCCGTCTTCTGGGCGTCCTGCCGCACCAGGATCCTCCCCACGAAGACGCCGCGGGCCGAGCCGTCCAGCACGCCCTTGTACAGTTCCCGGCTCGTGCAGTGCGGCCGGGCGTGGTCGATGCGGGTGTGGGTGTCCATGTGCTGCGTCCCGTCCGCCAGGAACAGCCCGTTGAGGACGCACTCCCCCCCCTCGCCCTCGAACGACTGGTTCACGTCGTTGCGGACCAGGCCGCCGCCGAGCGCGATGGAGAAGCTGGAGAACCGGCTGCTCCGTCCCTGGGCGACGCCCATGGCCGCGACGTGGAACGCCGAGCGCCCCTCGCGCTGGAGCTTGTAGTGGTCCACGACCGCGCCGTCCTCCAGGACGATCTCGGTGACGGCGTTCGTGAGATACGGAAGGTCGGGGCCGGAGTAGCTCTCGACCAGCCTGAGCTGGCTGGCCCTCCCGGCGAGGACCAGCGCGCGCGGGTACGAGGCCCGCGGCCCGGAGCGCGGCTCCGCGGCGAGGAAGACGAGGTACAGGGTCGGCTCGACCACCGTGCCCGGCGCCACCGAGACGAACGCGCCGTCCTCGTGCAGCGCGGTGTTCAGGTGGACGAAGGTCCCGGGGTCCTCTCCCAGCGTGCGACCGATCCGCCCCTCCAGGCGACCGGGGTGTTCGGCAAGCACGGTGGCGAGGCTGGTCACCTCGAGCCCCTCCGGCATCGGGCCGGTGGACAGCGAGGGCGCGTGGTGGCCGTCCACGAACACGATCCGCAGCCCGGCCGGGTCTGCCGGCACGCCGGCCGGCTCCGGCGGCGCCTCCGCCTGGGGCTCGTGGCGGAACACCGTCCGCGCGATCGGCGCCACGCTCGTGTACTTCCAGTCCTCGAGGCGGGTGGTGGGAAAGCCCGCCCCCTCGAACCGGGCGAAAGCCGACTCCCGGAGCACGCGGTTCCAGTCCGGCTCCCGGCTCGCCCGCCGCGCCAGGAGGTCCTCGAAGGCGGCGCGATAGGTTCCGGTCTCGCTCGCGACCGCGGTCATGAAGCGGGCGCGGGGGCGGTCTCCAGCCAGGAGTAGCCCTTCGCCTCCAGCTCGCGGGCCAGCTCCTTGCCTCCCGAGAGCACGATCCGGCCGTCGATCAGGACGTGGACGAAGTCCGGGACGATGTAGTCGAGCAGCCGCTGGTAGTGGGTGACGACGATCATCGCTCGTGCCGGGCTTCGGAGCTGGTTGATCCCCGCGGCGACGGTGCGGAGGGCGTCGATGTCCAGCCCCGAATCGGTCTCGTCCAGGATGGCGAGGGCGGGATCGAGGATGGCCATCTGGAAGATCTCGTTGCGCTTCTTCTCGCCGCCGGAGAACCCCTCGTTCACCGGCCGGCGGACCAGCGCCTCGTCGATGTCGACGACGCGCGACTTCTCCTTGACGAGGGCCAGGAAGTCCATCGCGTCCAGCTCGGACTGACCCCGGTGCTTTCGGATGGCGTTGAGGGCGGCCTTGAGGAAGTAGACGTTGCTCACACCCGGGATCTCGACCGGGTACTGGAACGCGAGGAACACGCCTTCCCGCCCCCGCTCCTCCGGGCTCATCGCAAGGAGGTCGCGCCCCTTGTAGATCACCTCTCCGGAGGTCACGGTGTAACCCGGCCGGCCGGCCAGGACGTGGGCGAACGTGCTCTTTCCGGATCCGTTGGGACCCATGATCGCGTGCACCTGCCCCGCGGTGACCTCGAGGTCCAATCCCCGGAGGATCTCCCGGTCTCCCGCCTTGGCGTGCAAGTCCTTGATCTGGAGCATGTTCTCCTTCAGGTTGTTCGGCTTCGCGGTCGCTGGCCACCCGGCGGCGCAAGCCCCACGAACCACCAGCCCTTCAGGATCCTAGCAATCTGAACAAAAAAGTCAACTATGGGGTTCGTGTAGGCTGGATTCGAAGCCGCCCCGGGGCGGAAGGAGGTTCGTGGGGGCCCTTGCCCAGGCCGGACGGCGACTCAACGCGGTCGGGCGCGCCTCGGTCCGGCTGGTCGGCGGCGACGTGCGGCTGCTCCTGGGGGCGCTGTTGGTGGCCGCCTCCGTCTGGGGCTTCATCGAGATCGCCGATGCCGTCTCCGGCGGCGCCACGCAGGCCTTCGACGAAAGGGTGCTGCGCCTCCTCCGCGACACCGAGGACGTCTCGCAGGTCCTCGGTCCGCGCTGGCTCCGCGGTGCGATGCGTGACGCCACGGCCCTGGGCAGCGCGACAGTCCTGGTGCTGGTCTCCCTGGCGGTCGTCGTGTTCCTGGCGCTCAGGGGGCAGTTCCACGCGCTCGCCCTGGTGCTGGTGGCGACCGTCGGCGGCCGGCTGCTCAACGTGCTCCTGAAGGCCCTGTTCGAGCGACCCCGGCCCGACCTGTCGTTCCACCTCACGGAGGTCGACTCTCCCAGCTTCCCGAGCGGGCATGCCATGGACTCCGCGGTGATCTACCTGACGCTGGCGACGCTCCTGGCGCGCCTGGTGAAGGGGCGCGTCCTCAAGGTCTACGTCGTGGCGCTCGCCATGATCGCCACCTTCCTGGCGGGAGTGAGCCGCGTCTACCTTGGGGTGCACTACCCGAGCGACGTGCTGGCCGGCTGGGTGGCCGGCCTGGCCTGGGCGGTGCTGTGCTGGGGCACGGCCACGTACCTGCAGCGGCGGGGGGCGGTGGAGAAGGCGCAGTAGACATTCGACCGGACAAGGAACTGCCACTCGGCGTGCTGGCGGCTGAGGCTTGCCAATCGGCGACCGTGGGACAATTGGGAACCCTGGAGAACCGCTTCACCGGCGTCTTCGAGCAGGTGGCTGAGTGGTGGATCAGTCATGCCGAGGAACTTCCCGGCTGTAAGGCGCTCTGGCTGGAGTTCAGCCAGCGCCGCCCGCAGGGCTGGTGCTAGAGGCCTGTCGCAGAGCGCACGTCCGCCCCGTGGGCACCACAGATCGCCAACACTCGCTCGCGCCCGCCGGGCCACGTCGTCGAGCTGACGGCCAGCGCCCGGTATCCCGTCGTCGGCTCCAACCGCAGCCAGGCGAACGGCGCGCCGAAGGAGGCCCGCGTGGCGGCCTCGCGCAGGGTGGCGTGGAAGCGCTCCCGCACGGGCGCGGGCAGGTACTCGTCCATGACCGAGTGGTACACGACCGTGGCCAGGCCGTCCGCCGCACGCGCGACCTGCGCCGGCAGCCACTCGTCCACCGAGGCCGCGTCGACCGTCGCCGGCAACGAGGCGGCCACGTCGAGCGCGGCGCGCAGGCGGCCGAACCGGTCCGCCTGGTCGGCCCACACCGACGCCATCAGGCGCACCCGTGTCTCCTCCGACCCGGGATCGAGGGGGTTCGGATCGCAGCCCCGCCGCTCGGCGACCACGATGTCGGCGCCGGCGTGGGCCGGCGCCTCGGCCCAGAGGCCGGCCAGGTCCACCGGGCTCGAAGGGTCGCCCCAGGACGCGCCGCCGCCGCCGTAGCGGTACCGGTCGAAGCGCAGCATCAGCCCGGCGCTGGCCCCCGCCTCGAGGACCCGCAGCGGCCGGGCCGCCACCGCCGCCACCTCGAGGAAGCCCCACATCAGCGCGGCGCAGCGGCCGACCTCGTTGGTCTGGCAGGGATGCAGGAGCAGCGGCTGCAGGGCGTCCGCCTGGGTCGCGAGGACCTCCCGGAACGCGTCCCAGGCTCCCGCGACGCCGTCGGTCCCGCCCGCGCTCGGGTAGTGGCGGGCCAGGCGCGGGGCGCGGCCGGCCAGCACGAGCCGATGGACGGCGGCCATCAGCCTGAGGGCGAGGGCGTCGCCCCTTCCGGGAAGGAGGTGGCCGCGCAAGACGTCCCAGGCGGGCCCTCCGGCCTCGACGTCGCGGGCGGCGTCCTCGAGGATCCGCGCGTACAGGGGCGAGCCCATCTCCGTGCACGAGCGCGCCTGGTCCCGGAGCTGGCCGGCGACGTGCGCCCGCGGGTCGTCCGGCGCGAAGGCGGCGGTCACGCCAGCCAGGCGCCCGGCCCGGCCAGGAACGCGTCGAAGTCGATCACCGCGTGATGGGGAACGGCGCCGTGGGCGGCGAACACGTCGGCGGAGATGCTGGTGAGGAGCGCGACGCAGGTCATGCCCGCCGCGCGGGCGGCGAGGACGCCCGAGGGGGAGTCCTCGAAGGCCAGGCAGCGCGCGGCGTCCGCCCGTATGAGGCGGGCCGCGGCAAGGAACACGTCGGGATGGGGCTTGCCCTCGGGAACCTCGTCGCTCCGGACCACCCGAGCCAGCCGGGAGTCGAGCCCCAGCTCGGAGAGCGTGTGGCGGACGTTGTCCGCCGGTGCGGAGGTGGCCAGGGCCACGGGGATCGAGCGCGCGGCCAGGCGGTCCAGGAGGCGCCCGAGCCCGCGCAGGGGCGTGAGCCGGCCGCGGGACAGCTCCCGGTAGAGCGCCTCCTTCTCCGAGGCATAGGCGTGGAGCTCCGCCTCGGTCAGCTCCCGCCCGAACAGCTCGGGGAAGATGTCGCGGTTGCGTTTGCCGTCGAGCCGGCCCCGCGCGCCCGCGTCCAGCGGCCGGAGGCGGTGACGCTCCACGAAGCGGGCGAACGCCTCCGCGTGGATCTCCATGTTGGCGACCAGCGTGCCGTCCAGGTCGAAGACGACGCCGTCGATGGGGTTGCCCAGCGCGGCCTCGCGTTCACTCCCCCGTTGGGGCACAGCGGGGGGGAAGGGGATCGTCGTACCGGAAATCCCGGGCCAGCGGGCGATCGACGTTGGAGCCCTTCTCGAAGCAGCCGGAGTCCCGCACCCGGCCGTCCGCGTCGAGCGCCCAGAAGAACGCCGCGGTGGCGGTGAGGCGGAGGTAGACGAAGTGATAGATCGTCAGCGCCTTCGCCCACCGCGCGTCGGGCGATTCGATCGCGTAGAGCGGCGCGCCGCCGCCGCCGGTGACGAAGTACCGTGTCCCCCCCTTGCCCTGGAGGGTCGGGGCGCCGGATTCGTCGAGAGCGTGGGACCGCGCATAGATATGGTTGTGGCCGCCCAGCACCACGTCGGGCCCGGAAAGGCCTGCGAGGGCCTCGCGCAGCTGGCGCTGCAGCCCGGGCTCGTCGCCGTGCCCCCCGAGGCACTTTCCGAAGAGCCGGCACGCGCAGGCCCGCGGCGTCTGGGGGGCGTGATGCAGCGCCAGGAGCTTCCACGGGCGGCGGCCCGGGGGCGTCTCGGCCCGGTCGGTCGCGCTGGCGAGCGTGCTCCTCAGCCAGAGGAGCTGGAGCTGGTCCTCTCGAGAGTTCGCGTCGCCCCCGGTGTCGAGCCGCCCGCCGTGGACGCGGAGGGTGTTCGAGTCCAGGACGATCACCTCGACCAGTGCGGGCTCCGGAGGCTCCGCCGGAGCGCCACGCTCGGTCAGGCGAGGCACGGGGTAGAGGATGCTGTAGTACCGCTGGCGCCGCTCCTCTTCCGGGCCCTCCCCCTCGACGGTGCCGAAGCCGAACTGCGCGTGCTCCAGGGCGGCCGCGGCATGGCAAGCGCCTGGACGCTCGTCGGCGTAGGCCGACGCGTCGGCGGGCAGGCAATTGGCGCGGCGAGCTTTCAGGGCCTCCGCTGCCTCCGGCCCGTGGACCTCCGCCCGGGTCTCCGCCTCCGCCTTGGTCCGCGCCGCCTCCTCGCCCATCCCCTGCCGCACGTACTGGGCCACGCGGTCGGCGACCAGACCCTTCGCGAGCGTCTCGAGACAGGTCCCCTGCGTCTCCTCGGGCGTTACGGCACGGCAGCCCTTCAGGTCGTGGTTGCCCAGCGCGACGTGGACCTTGCACTGGCGGATCAGGGGCTCGTACACGTCGTCGAAGCGGACCTTGTAGAGGCTCGCGCTGCCGACCCAGTAGATGTTGTCGCCCAGGAAGAACACCAGGTCGGGGGCGAGGCCCAGCCGGTCGATCCGCGCGGCGATCGCCTCCTGCCCGGGCGTGCCCCACTCCGACGTCCCCGCGCCGTATCCGGCGTCGCCCAGGAACACCAGGCGCACCTCGCCGTCGGGCGCCCGCTCCGGCGGGCAGCCCCGAGCGACCCCGGCGGGGGCCGCCGACGCCGGCGGCGCCGATGGGCGCAGGGCGCACCCGCCGAGACAGGCCGCCGCCGCCAGGGCCGTGGCTGGCCGGGAGGCTCGTCGTGCGGTCATCGCGGTCAGAACCTCACGCTGGCGCCGACGGAGAGGTGCGGGCCGCGAACCAGGTCCGCCGAGTCCAGGTCCAGCCGGATCGCGCGGCCGAAGTACTCGCCGACGAACGACGCGCCCAGGGTCGACACCGCGCGCCACGGTGCCCCGGGAAAGGCCCTGGCGAGGGTGGGGTCGGACCCTACGTATCGCAACCGCCCGGGGGACTCGCCGCGCACGCCCGCGCGCAGGCGCACGTTGCCGCACCCGCACTTCAGGTGCGAGGCCCACTCGACGCCGAACGAGGGCTCCACGGCGTTCGCCAGGCGGAAGGCCTGCGAGGTCCCCGGAGCCGTGGCGCGGTCCAGCGTCCGGAGCACCTCCCGGTAGCGGATGAGGTCCGCCTGGCCCGAGACGATCCAGCGCCCCGAGTGGCGCCAGGCCAGGCCGGCGGACACGACCGAGGGGCGGCGCAGGTCGACGGGCCGGGTCTCACCCGAGCGGCCGGGGGCGACCCGGTCGACGGACCAGTCGAGGCCGGGGCGGTAGGCGAGTCCCAGCCGCAGGGACGGCGAGGCGAGGCGGGGACGGCCGATCAGGTCCACCAGCACGCCCGCCGTCCAGACCGTCTCCCGCGAGACGCCCGCGAACGTGGCGGCGCCCGGCGGCGCCGCCGGCTCGGTGCGGACTCGCAGGCGGCTCGATCCCGCGGCGATCCCGAAGCGCAGTCGCGGCAGCAGCGACGCGGCGGCGGCGAGGCCCACCTCCTGGACCTCGGCGGCGACCGCAGGCGCGTCCGAGCCCGGGGCGGTGTCGTCCCACGGCTCGAGGCTGGAGACGTAGACGCCGAGCCGGAGCGTCCGGCCGCCGCCGGCGGCGCCGGCCCAGGGGCGCAGGGTCGACGCGTTCAATTCCCAGGCGGGGATCAGGGTCAGCCCGGCGGGGTTCGCGTAGGCGGCGTGAACGGCGTCGGCCACCGCCACGTACGCGCCGCCCAGGCCGGCAGGCCGGGAAGCCAGGGGCTCCGGGGCGAAGCGCCAGCCGCCGAAGGCCGGATCGCTGGTCTGGGCCGGGAGCGACGGCGCCGCCATGAGGAGGGCCACGACGGCCAGCGACGTCGCGGGCCCCGACCCGCGGAGCCGTGAGACCCGGGGCCGGTGGCGAGCGATGGAGGATCCGGGGAAGGAAGCGAAGGCCGGGAGGTACATCCAAGGTTGGATTGTACCAGCGCCGGTCAGACGGGGATCCGGGTCTCCGTGGCGAGCGGCCCCTTGCGCTCGAACGGGGGCGCCACCTGCGGGTCGTCGCTGCGGACGACGCGGCCGGGGCACTTCTGCATCAACCGTTCGAGCAGGGGACGCCGCGGGATCTCCCGGTAGCGCTTCGTCGCCTTGGTCGACACCATCACGGTGAAGGGTGCCTGGGCCACGTCGTCGAGGAACGTCGCCGGCGTGGCGTTGTGGCTGCCGTGGTGACCCACCTTGTAGAAGCTCAGCCCGCCCAGCATCTCACGCCAGGCGGGATCGTCCAGGGCCCGCTTCCACGTCCCCCATTGGGCGTCTCCGGGGAAGAGCAGCAGGGCGCGTCCCATCTGGAAGAGGAGCATCAGGCTCGTGCCGTTCACGGCCTTGTCCAGGGCCACCGCCGCGGCGAGGGCGTCGTCCCGGCCGAGCCCGTCCACCTCCCGGAGCAGCTTCTCGTCGATGCCCAGGCCGGCGACCCAGGCCTCGACGAAGCCCGGGTCCGCGGGCCGCAGCGGCCGGGTGCCGGGCTTGGGACGCGGGCGGGCCTTGCGGCTCAGCGCCCGCAACCACGGCGCGAAGGCGTCGCCCACCGGGGAGACCGACCAGCTCGGCGGGAACGGCGGGCGCTCCGGGCCGCCTCCCGCCGCCGCGGCGGCGGCGCGCAGGAAGCTCTCCTCCCGCGGGGGCTGCATGTCGCGGATCACGTCCTCGTCGCGCGAGGGACCGAGGAGATGGACGGTGACCCGCGGGAGGGCCGAGGGCCGCATGATGCGACGGCCGTTCCGCGAAGGCAGGAAGCGCCGGGAGGGGCCTCCCCGGAAGCCGTGGTGCAGCGTCTCCATGGCCTTCGCGTTGGTGAGCGAGTTCTCCGTCAGGTGGACGAGCTCCGTGCGCTCCGCCGGGTCGAGCGCCAGAGACTGGAAGGCGAAGAGCAGTTGCCTCGCCTTGCGCGACTGGGCCTCGCGGATCCGCCGCGCCTCCGGGTCGGTCGGGTGCTCGGTCCAGGGCATCCAGACCTCGCCCACCCGGACCGCGTCCCAGGCGCGGGACTCGAACCCGAGGACGTGGTCGCGGTGGCGGTGGGTGGCCACGACCACGTCGATCATGGCGCCGCCGTCCTCCCGCACGTCGGCGATCACCCGGTCGACCACCTCGCTCATCTTCGCCGGCCCCGGGCCGGCGGCGTGGACGCCGCAGTCGATCAGGACCTTGCGCGGCCGGTCGGGGGCGGGGAAGGTCAGCAGGAAGCAGTCGCCGAACCCGACGTTGTACATGCGGACGGTGACGTGTCCGCTCAACGGTGGTCCCTCCGGCCCGGCGGCAGGCCCCCGCGCCGGCCCCGGTGGAGGCCGGCGAAGTTGCGCAGGCGCATCCGGCCGGCCTCGTAGCCCTGCGGGCCCCAGGCGAGCATCGCGTCGTCCCGGTCGCAGAGGCCCACGAAGGCGCGCTGGGCCTCGCGCCGCTCGGCGGTGAGCGGCTTGGCGATCACGTAACGCACGCGGCCCTCCGCGGAAGCGATCACGGTGACGCCTCCCATCACCCTCGACCCCCCGAGGCCGGGGTCGTCCCGGGCCCCGCGGTCCTCCTGGGTGAACTGCGCCACCAGCTCCACCAGGAGCCGGCCCTGGGGCGAGAAGCGGAAGACGGTGTGGAACCCGGCCAGGTCGACGGGCACGCGCGGCGCGAGCCCCAGCCGGGAACGGTTCCGGTCCGCGAACCGGCGGAGTTGCGCCGCCCACGCGCCCAGGGAGCGCCGGTCCTCCGCCTCGCGGCGCGCCGCGGACGGCTGCGGCCCCCGGTCGAAGGCCTGCGCGCTCACGACCAGGGCTTCGCGGAACGGGTCGAACGGAAGCTGGAGCCCCTCGCTCTCGACGTCCGTCCAGAGCAGCGACTCCTCGGCCAGCGACACGACACCTTCCGGGTACACGCCGCGCATCCGGAAGGACTCGATCATGGCGGCGCGCAGGCCCCGCTCGTCGCCCGGGACGGTCTCGTAGTCGGCCGTCACCAGCGCCCGCAGGAAGTCGCCGAAGGTCACGTCCACCGGGGGCAGGTACTCGAACGCCCGGAGGCACATGGTCAGCACGTTCTGGGCGGTCTTGTTGGCTTCGGCGGCGATCCGGTTGACGAGGTCGGGGTGGAGGTCCCCGTCCGGCAGCCGGCCGGTGCCCCCGGTCGCGATGCGGATCAGGTCCTGGATGCGGTCCTGGTAAACGCGGAAGAACGCGTCGAACACCGCGGCCACCAGGATCGAGCCGCGCTCGTGGGGCTCGAGGGCGATCTGGTAGAGCCTCGGGTCGGGCTCGGCGTCCTCCAGCGCCGAGCGCAGCGCCTCCCCCATGCCGGTCGCGTACCCGAACTGCTGGGCCAGTTGCCCCAGCACGTTGGGCGAGCGCAGGTCCGAGCGCTGGCGCTGGATGGTGTCGGCGAGGATCTCGCGGAAGGAGAAGTGCTGGAAGATCGCGACCACGTCGGAGAACCCCTCGTGGAAGGCGAGCACGTCGCGGTTGCTCGCCTCCAGGAAGTGCGGCCGCAGGCGGTCCACGAGAGCGTGGGTGACCTCGTGGGCGATGACGTCGTGCGACAGGCAGGTGAAGACGGTCTGCCCGGGCAGGTTCGGTCCCGGGTCGGTCTCGTCGGCGGTGAAGTAGCCGAACAGCACCGCGACCAGCTCCGGATCGTAGAAGGCGTTGGCTCCCTCGAAGGCGTGCGGGAACAGGCGCAGCCGCCGCCGGCCCTTGAACCCGAGCTTGCGCCCGAGCGCGGACTCGAAGTTCTCCAGGACCTTCATGGTGACGGCGTAGACCATCTGCTGGTGGAACCGCGGATCGGACTCGGCCGGCTCGAGCCCGTCGTTCATGAGCACCGCAGGGTCGTCGAGGTCCACCGGCTGGTAGAGCGCCTTGTGAAGCCCGTCGTAGTCGACCACCTGGACGCGCGAGCCCTGCGGCCCGGGCAGCAGCGGCTCGTTCGCCACCGAGACGGTGATGCGGTTCCCGGCCGCGCGGCCGAGCATCGGGTCGAACGCGAAGATCTTCAGCGGCCGCCGCGGAGGAAGGACATACGGCGCGGGCCGCGCTGCCGACGACCGGGGGCGCTCGGACCGTGCCGTTCTGGACCTCCGGAGGTAGTGGCGGCACCGCAGTGCGGCCAGCGCATCTAAGCCGTTCAGGCCCAAGTCTTCTTCATCAAGGGGCGATCGTGCAACCGCACCGATCGGGATCATGGCGGGGGTAAGACTCCAAGACCAAGCAGTTCAGGCCGCGGTCGGACCCCTCCTCCGAACAGGACCCTGGTTACGCCGGGAACCTCTGGGCGGTCGCCTTGGAGCGGACGCTCCGTACGCTGGCAGCCAGACGAGGCAGTTTCCCGACCCGTGCGGGATCGAAGGCCTTCGCTGAACGCGGAAGGTGCTTCTCGATCCGGACTGACGTGCCGCCGCCTGGGGGGAAGGTGAAGGAGACCTGGTCGGCGAACTGGCGGATGTAGAAGATTCCGCGGCCGCAGCTTCGCGAGAGGTTCTCGGGCGACAGGGGGTCGGGGAGGCAGGAGGGGTCGAAGCCTCGGCCGTGGTCGCGTACGGTCACGACCAGGACGGCGCCCGGTTTGATTCGGAGGGTGACGGCGATGCGGCGGGTGCCGTCGGCGGAGGTGCCGTGGCGGATGGCGTTGACGACGGCTTCGCGGACGGCTACGCCTAGGAAGTAGGCGGCGTCGGTGTCTAGGCCGGCGGCTGTGCCTAGGCCTACCGTGGTTTCCTCGACCGCATCCACCCAGGCCATGCTTGACTCGTCCCCACAACAGGCCGCCCCGGTCTCGGGGGCGGCCTGGCGGGACGGGTCGGGGTGGGGCATCGGATGTCTCGCTGGAGGGGACGACCCTGGTTTGCCGACTGTTCCCCGGAAAGCGGGCGGTGGACGGCCCGGAGCGGGCCTCCGGCCTCGAGTTCGTGAGCGGACTCACACCGTCAGCGATTTAGGGGGCGCTAAGGGGCTTGGACGCCTTCGCGGCCTCCCTATGGGGCCTCCCTGTTACGGCAGGCCGGCGACGTCGTCGGAGCCTTCGCTGATGCCCTCGAACAGGAAGGTCGTCAGGTAGCGCTCGCCGGTGTCGGGGAGCATGGCTAGGAGGACGGAGCCTTCGGGGGCCTTCTTGGCGACCTTTAGGGCCGCCGCGAACGTCCCGCCGGAGGAGATGCCGCAGAAGATGCCTTCGGTGGTCGCCAGGTCCCGGGCGGTGTCGCGGGCCTCCAGGTCCGAGACGAGGACGATCTCGTGGTACACGTCTCGGTTCAGGACGGCGGGGATGAAGTCCGGGGTCCAGCCCTGGATCTTGTGGGGTACGAACTGCCCGCCGGAGAGCAGCGCCGCGGTCTCCGGCTCGGTTACCACGATGCGGACGTCCGGCCGGGCCGCGCGCAGCATCTCGCCGGCGCCGGTGATCGTGCCGCCGGTGCCGATGCCGCTGACGAAGTAGTCGAGGCGGCGGCCGGCGAAGTCGCGGAGGATCTCGGGGCCGGTGGTGTTGCGGTGGTACTCGGGGTTCGAGGGGTTCTCGAACTGCTGGGGCAGGAACCAGCCGTTCTTCTTGGCGAGCTCCTCGGCCTTGCGGACCATCCCGGAGCCCCGCTCGGCGGCGGGGGTGAGGACGACCTTGGCGCCGAGGGCCTTCATCAGCTTGCGGCGCTCGACGCTGAAGCTGTCGGCCATCACCGCCACGAACGGGTAGCCCTTGGCGGCGCAGACCATGGCCAGGGCGATGCCGGTGTTGCCCGAGGTGGGCTCGATCACCGTCATGCCCGGCTTGAGCACGCCGCGGCGCTCGGCGTCCTCGATCATCGCGATCGCGAGCCGGTCCTTGACCGAGCTCATCGGGTTGAAGGCCTCGCACTTGACGAACATCGTGACGTGCTTCGGCGCGAGCCGGTTGATGCGGACCACCGGCGTGTTCCCGATCGTTCCCAGGATGCTGTCGTGAATCAAGAGGCCCTCCTCGCGAGGCGCTCCGCCCCCTCGGGCATGCTAGCATTCCAGCCTGGCTGTCGCCGAGCCCCGGATACCCGACGAGGTCCTTCTAGCCCCATGGGTCGTGCCCTCTTCCGAGCCTTCGTGGTCGTCGTCCTCGCCGCGGGTGTCGCGTTCGGGCTCCTGGCGACGCTGCGCGTCTCTCCCGAGCCCAGCGTCTCGCTGACCCCCGGCGGCTCCGCGATCGGACGGAAGACCGCCGTCGAGGTCGCGGTCCAGGGGGGCGGGCGCGGACTCGCCGGCCTGAAGCTCGAGCTGATCCTGGAGGACCGCTCGCACGTCCTCGCGGAGCGGACCTACACGCCGCGGCGCCCCTGGGAGTTCTGGGGGCCGCGGACGACCGAAGACGCCCTGCGCGTCGACGTGGGCTCGGAGACCGTGGCGGGGCTGCGCTCGGGCGAGGCGACGCTGCGGGCCACCGCGTCGCGGGCAGGGACCTGGCTGCGCCAGCCGGACCCGGCGGTGAACGAGCGCACGCTGCCGGTGCGGCTCACGCCCCCCACGCTCCATCTCCTCTCGACCCAGCACTACGTCGCGCAGGGCGGGGCGGAGGTGGTGGTGTACCGGACCGGAGACACGGCAGTCCAGGACGGCGTGCGGGCGGGAGGCGAGTGGTTCCCCGGCTTCGCGCTGCCCGGGGGCGGCGAGCGGGACCGCTTCGCGCTGTTCGCCGTCCCCCACGACCTCGACGACCACGCCCACGTCCGGCTTGTCGCGGCGGACGACGCCGGCAACGAGGCGGCCGTGGCGTTCGTGGACCAGTTCTTCAAGAAGCCGTTCAAGACCGACACGCTGTCGGTCGACGACGCCTTCATGGGCAAGGTCGTGCCCGAGATCCTGGCCCAGACGCCAGAGCTGAAGGACCGGGGCAGCCTCCTGGAGAACTACCTGGCCATCAACCGCGACCTCAGGAAGGCCAACGGGGAGACGCTGGAGAAGCTCGCGGCCCGGTCGGCACCGCGGTTCCTGTGGACGGAGGCGTTCCTGCACATGCCCGGGGGCCAGGTCATGGCCGCCTTCGCCGACCGGCGCACGTACCTCTACGGAGGCCGCGAGGTCGACCGGCAGGACCACCTCGGCTTCGACCTCGCCACCACCCGCAAGTCGCCGATCCCCGCCGCCAACCGGGGTGTCGTGGTGCTGGCCCGCTACTTCGGGATCTTCGGGAACGCCGTCGTGATCGACCACGGGTACGGGCTGATGAGCCTGTACGGCCATCTCTCCTCGATCGACGTCGAGGAGGGTCAGGAGGTGGACCGGGGGGCGCCCATCGGCCGCACCGGCGACACGGGCCTGGCCGGGGGGGACCACCTGCACTTCACCATGCTCGTCCACGGTGTCGCCGCCAACCCCGCGGAGTGGTGGGACGCCCACTGGATCCGCGACCGCCTGTCGCGCAAGCTCGGGGCCGTCCTCCCCTTCGAGACGCCCGCCGCCGCGGGAACCTGATCCCACGCCGTCCGGTCTGCTATGCTGCCGTCTCGGATCGCCGGGCCTCCGGCGCCCCACCCATGAAGCTCCTCTACTCCTACCTGCGCAACCACTGGGGCCTCGTCACGCTGGCGCTGGCGCTGGCCGCCACGAACCAGGTGTTCTCGCTCCTCGACCCGCTGATCTTCCGGTACGTCATCGACCGGTACGCGATGCGGTACCAGGAGTATTCGACGAGCGAGTTCATCCGGGGCGTGAGCGTCCTGCTGGCCGCCGCGGTGGGCGTCGCCTTCGTGTCCCGGGTGGCCAAGAACTTCCAGGACTATTTCATCAACGTGATCACCCAGCGCCTGGGGGCACGGATCTACGCCGACGGCATCCGGCACTCCCTGGAGCTTCCCTACGCGGTCTTCGAGGACCAGCGCAGCGGCGAGACGCTGGGCAAGCTGCAGAAGGTGCGCACCGACGTCGAGAAGCTGATCTCCTCCTCCATCAACGTGCTCTTCACCTCGCTCGTCGGCATCGTGTTCGTGGTGGTGTACGCCTTCACCGTCCACTGGGCGATCGCGCCGGTGTACTTCCTGACCGTGCCGCTGCTCGGGCTGCTCAGCTCCGTGCTCAGCCGCAGGATCAAGACCGTGCAGAAGGTGATCGTGGCGGAGACCACCGCGCTCGCCGGCGCCACCACCGAGTCGCTCCGGAACATCGAGCTGGTCAAGAGCCTGGGGTTGGCCCAGCAGGAGGTCGCGCGTCTCAACGCCACCACCGAGAAGATCCTCGGGCTGGAGCTGAAGAAGGTCCGCTACCTGCGCAGCCTCAGCTTCATCCAGGGGACCTCGGTGAACGCCCTGCGCACCAGCATCCTGTTCATGATGCTCTACCTCATCTTCGCGCAGCAGATCAGCGTCGGGCAGTTCTTCTCGCTCTGGATCTACTCCTTCTTCATCTTCGGCCCGCTGCAGGAGCTGGGCAACGTGATCAACGTCTACCGCGAGGCCGAGGTCTCGCTCGCGAACTTCCAGGACATCCTGGACATGCCGAAGGAGCCGCGGCCCGCCCGGCCGGTGGCCATCGGCGACCTCGAGTCCCTGGAGTTCGACGGGGTGGGCTTCACCCATCCCAGCGCCGTGAGCCCTGCGCTCGCCGACGTCTCGTTCGTCCTTCGGCGCGGCGAAACCGTCGCCTTCGTCGGCCCCTCCGGCGCGGGCAAGACCACGCTGGTGAAGCTGATCGTGGGCCTCTACCCGCCCCAGCGCGGGCGCATCCTGTACAACGGCCAGCCCGGGGACGTGGTCGAGATGGACGCGCTGCGGGAGCGGATCGGCTTCGTCACCCAGGACACGCAGCTCTTCTCCGGATCCATCCGCGAGAACCTGCTGTTCGTGAGGCCGGACGCCACGGACGAGGAGTGCCTGGAGGTGCTCCGCAAGGCGGCCTGCCACGGCCTCCTGGCCCGGGCCGACCGCGGGCTCGACACGGTGATCGGCGAGGGCGGCGTGAAGGTCTCCGGGGGCGAGAAGCAGCGCCTCTCGATCGCCCGCGCGCTGCTCCGGCGGCCGCACTTGCTGGTCTTCGACGAGGCCACCTCGTCGCTGGACTCGCTGACCGAGGAGGAGATCAGCTCGACGATCCGCGACGTCGCAGGCGCCCGGGACGTGATGACCGTGCTGATCGCCCACCGGCTGTCCACGGTGATGCACGCCGACCGCATCCACGTGCTGGAGCGCGGACGGATCGTCGAGTCGGGGCGGCACCAGGAGCTGCTCGACCGCACCGGCCTCTACTACGCCATGTGGCGGCAGCAGATCGGCGAGCGCCGGCCGGCGGCGGCTGCGGCCGCGCCCGCCCGGCTGGCGACGGCAGGCTGAGTCAGCGGGTGAACCGCAGCGTGCCTTCGGCCGACGCGATCGTGAGGTCGTCGCCGTCCACGTCCACCGTGCTGGTGCCAGCGAGGACGTCCAGGAACATCCGGTCGACCGGAGGCCCCGGGCACGCGATGAGCGTGCAGGCCAGGTCGGTGACCTCGAGGGAGTCCCCGTCCAGCTCGTAGCGGCCGCCGCAGCCGTTGCAGTCGGCCTGCACCTGGATCCGTCCGTCGACGTCGAACTGGATGGTGAAGTCGCCGGAGTCGTCAGGGGTCACGACGCTGAAGTCGGGGAGCCGTATGGAGACGAGCCTCCATTCGCCTCCGCTCAGGTCGGAAGGGCTCGTCGGCCCGTCGTCGCACGAAGCCAGGGCGAGAGCCAGGACTCCCGCCACGCAAGCGATGATGCCGGCCGGAGCCGGGCGAGGTGTCTGTACCAAGGATTGCCTCCCGGGGGACCTGTCCCCCTTCCAGAGTACAGTCCTCGGGGCCGAGGGGCAGGCGCCGGCGCGGGGCGCGGTGAGAGGTCACCCGCGCGGCCGGAAGCGCCTCCCCTGGCGATGGACGGTGCGCAGCTTCCGGGCCTCCTCCTCACGGCGCCATCCCTCCTGGCGGCTTTCGAGGCGCTCCAACTCCCGCGACAGCTTCCGGAAGGCCTCCAACCGGTCCTCGGCGAGCCGGCCCTCCGAGATCGCGTCACGGACCGCACAGGCCGGCTCGCCGAGGTGACCGCAGTCGGCGAACCGGCATCCCGCCGCCAGCGCCGCGACGTCGCCGAACGCCGACGCCGGCGTGTCTTCGCCGCCCCAGAGCTGCAGCTCCCGGATGCCGGGCGTGTCGAGGACCCAGCCCCCGGCCGGGATCGGGATCAGCTCGCGCCGGGAGGTGGTGTGGCGTCCCCGGCCGTCCGCCGTTCGGACCTCGCCGGTCGGCTGCACGTCGTGCCCCGCCAGCCGGTTGGTGAGCGTCGACTTGCCGGCGCCCGACGAGCCCAGCAGGACCACGGTCCGGCCCCGCCCCAGGTACGGGAACAGGGCTTCCAGGCCCTCGCCTGCCAGCGAGCTGACGGCGTGGACCGGGACGCCCGCTGCGGCGGCGCGGGCCGCGGCCAGGTGCCGTCCGAGGTCGTCGCAGAGGTCGGCCTTGTTGAGCACGACCACCGGCAAGGCGCCGCTGCCGCGGGCCACGACCAGGGCCCGCTCGATCCGGCGCGGGTTGAAGTCGCGGTCCAGGCCGCAGACCAGGAACACCGCGTCGACGTTGGCGGCCAGGACCTGCTCGCGGGTCGCCTCACCCGCCGCCTTGCGGGAGAGCGCCGTCCGCCGCGGCAGCACTGCCTGGATCGTCCCGCGCGTCTCGCCCGGTAGAGCCGCGACCACGACCCAATCGCCCGTCACGGGCAGCTCGCCGGCCGACGCGCCGTGCCGGAGCCTCCCCGGTACCGAACACAGGATCTCTCCCTCGGCGGCGAGGACCACGTGCAGGCCGCGCCCGGAGGCGGCCACCCTGCCCGGAACCCGCTCCCGGCCCTCGAACCGGCGGAACGCGTCCGCGAAGGACGTTGCGAAACCCAGCGTCTCCAGATCCCACATGAAAGCTCCCCCCGAGAAGGACCGCCGCGCATCGTGTGATGGAAAGCCGCCCTCGAGCGGCGCCGTCAGGCGACGGCGGAGGCGGCGCGGGTTGGGGAGAGCGTCAGCAGAGGCGACTGAGGTCCCGGCGAGGGGACCCTGGGCGCATGATACACCCGCTGCGGCGTTACGAGGCTCCGCGCAGCGCCGCCACTCCGGAGAGGACCGACTTCTCGTAGAGCGTCCGCAGCCGCGACCGCCTGGACTCCGGGAGCTTGAGGACCGCCTGCTTCATGATCCGGCACATCTCGCGGTTCTCTTCCGGAGGGGTCACGCGCCGGCCGGCCCGGAGCCCCTCGAGGTACGCGGCCAGCCTGCTGCGGTCCCGGGCCGGGACCGTCGAGTACAGGGCGCTGGTGAGGCGAGTCATCTCGTCCAGCTCGGCGCGCCCGAGTGAGGACAGGCCGGCGGCGGCGGACACGCAGGCGCGCCGGAACGTCTCCTCCGGGTCGAGAGCGCCGGCTTCACTGAGGCCCATCAGCGTGCGGGCGGTGTCGGGAGTCAGGTGCGGAGCCTCCTGCACCGCCCGGTCGACGGCCTGCTCGAGGCGGGCGGCGAAGACGCCGGTGGTCGAGAAGCCGGCCAGGAGGCGCTTCACGTCGCGGGCCGCCGACGATCGGCCGGCCGGGAACCAGGCGACGAGGGCGAAGTGCGTCCAGCCGTCGCGCCAGACGGCCACCAGCTCGCGGCGCGACTCGCCGCCCGAGAGCGCCTCGCCGGTCGAGAGCCGGCCCTGCAGGCTGCCGACGCCGACGTCGCTGCGCTCCGTGTGCCTCGAGCCCGGGTCCACCGACCGCCGGTCGGCGAGGACCGCGTCGAGATGGCCCTCCAGGGACGCGGCCCGGCGGTGGGAGCGGTCCATCAGGAGATACGCGCCGGCGCCGCGACCCGGGTGGGCCAGGACCGCCACCGCCGCCGGAGGCGCCGCGACCAGCGGGTTGTCCTTGCGCAGGAGCAACCACCCTCGCGGCGGCTCCAGGGCCACGCCGAGGGGCGCGTCCGCGTAGCGCTGCTCGACGGCCGCCCACTGGCGGAACTCGGCGGCGCCGTCGTCCCGCAGCGCAACTGCCCAGAACGCCACGGCCAGGATGCCGGCGACGGCAGCGGAGAGCGCGAGGGTCCGCGGTGAGGCGCCGATCCAGCTCGCCGGCAGCCCCCGCCCGCGGGCCCGTGTGCCGGAGGGGCGTGCCGGGGCCGGCTCGAAGCCGGCGGCCCCGGCTGGGGGAGACCGTCTCCGGGACGAGGCGGCGGGCGCAGGCGCCTCCCAGTCCCTGATGTCCATGGCCTCGCCGAGCGGCGCCCACCGGGCCGAGCCCGGCCGCAGCACCGGGCTCTCGGCGGTGATGAGGCCCTGCCCGTACCAGGAGCGCAGCATCTCGCGCTCGAGCGGGCCGATCTGGCTGCCGTCCCCGAGACGGACCTTGTAGCCGGGCATGAGCACGCCTCGACGTTCGTCGGGCACCGGGGAAGGCCTCTCGTCCCGGGAGAGCAGCAACGCCGGGACGCGCCGATCTCGGCGTCCAGGGAACCGACGCCCCGGAGCCGGCCCGATCATAACAGGCGTCCGGCGACGAGCCCTTCGAGGACCGGCCATGATCGAGGCCGCCGGCCGGCCCCGCCCGATGCCGGGTTGATAGCATGGTCTCGATGCCGCTTCGTGAGTCATTCCCAATAGACAGGAGGCCTCCATGCCCGCATACGTCCTTCCCGATCTCGACTACGACTACGGCGCCCTGGAGCCGCACATCTCCGGCCCACTGATGGAGCTCCACCATTCCAGGCACCACGCCGCCTACGTGAAGGAGGCCAACGCCACTCTCGAGCAGCTCGACGAGGCCAGGAAGCGCAACGACTTCACGAGCCTGGTCGCCCTCGAAAAGGCCCTGGCCTTCAACCTGTCGGGGCACGTCCTGCATTCGATCTTCTGGCGCAACCTCAGCCCGGACGGCGGCGGCCGGCCCGATGGGGAGCTGGCGCAGGCCATCGACCGCGACTTCGGCGGCTTCGACCGGATGAAGGCCCAGTTGGTGGAGGCAGCTTCCACGGTCATGGGCTCGGGCTGGGGGGCCCTGGTGTGGGAGCCCCTGGGACGGCGGCTGCTCACCTGCCAGATCTACGACCATCAGTCCAACCTCACCCAGGGGGGGATCGCGCTCATGGTCGTCGACGCCTGGGAGCACGCGTACTACCTTCAGTACAAGACGGAGAAGACGGCGTTCTTCGAGGCGGTCTGGAACCTGTGGAGCTGGGCGGACGTCTCCGCCCGCTTCGAGGCCGCCCGGAAGCTGAACCTGCTGGTGCCGGGCACGGCCACGGTCGCGGCGACGCGCTGAGGGCCGGGCGGGCGGGGGCGGGCGCCGGTCCCGGCGGCCGGTCAGGACGCGGCGGCCGCCCTCCGGAAACAGACCTGGGTGTAGCGGTCCAGGGGGCAGCTCTTCGACTTGTGCAGGACCTCGAGCCCCAGCGGCTCGAACAGCGCCACCAGGTCCTTCTCCCCGGTGCCGCCGGGCCCGGAATCGATCATGGCCAGGCCCCCGGGGCGCAGCACGCGGGCCACCTCGTGGACGAGGACGCGGGTGGCGTCGGAGTCGAAGTGGCACCCGACCGCGCCGCTGGAGTTCACCAGGTCGACGCTGGCCGGGGCGAGCGCCCGGCCTTCCGGGTCCGCGAACGGGTGATCGAGGACCGACTGCGCGTTGAAGGACACCGTGGCCAGGCCGCCCCGCCGGTGCCGGTACTGGCGCGACCGCGCCATCTCGACGAAGCGCGGGTTGAACTCCAGGCCGAGGATCCTGGAGCCCTGGGCCAGGTAATACGCCAGCACCTGCGTGGACTGGCCGGTGCCGCAGCACAGGTCGACGACCTCCAGCGGCCGGTTCGGCGCGCGCCCCCGGAGGTTGCGGGGGATCGTGCGCCAGTTGGCCCACGACTGCCGGGCGTTGATCCCCTCGAACTCCACCGTGTTCATGGCACAGTAGGCACGCCGGACGTCGTCGTTCCGGTGGCCGCGGAACGGGATGCGCTTCCAGCGGCGCACCACTTCTTCGTAGTAGGCCTGGCGCAGGAAGATGGAGAGCAGGGCGGTGGCCGGCGCGTTCACCCGGGCCGCGGCGCGCAGCACCTCCTCGCCGATCGCGAGGAACGGCCCCCGGTCGGCTGCGCGCTCCAGGATCAGCGCAGGTCTCGCCCTGCGCCTTCCGACCTCGACCGCCGCAGCTTGCGCGGCGGGCTGCACGTCCTCGTTGAACATGATCCTCTCCCCGCGAGATGAGGTGAGCTGGGGCGGCCCGAACGGGTGGCTGTCGCTTCGGGCGTGCGCCTCCCAGTACAGGGGCCCCGGGGCCCGCGCCCGGGAGGCCGCGTGAGCCTGCCCTTGTCGCTGTTATAGCCCCTTCCGGCCGGAGGGTGGCCACCCGGGAGCGAAAAAGGCGGTTCGGACGCTCGATCGCGTGTGACGGGCGCGCGCCAGCCTTGTCGCCCCGGAGGAACTGAAGTAGCGTGAAGGGGTCGGGCCGCTGCGGCGGGGCGGCCAACACGGGGACCCCCCATCCACGGGCGAAGAGGTCGGGATGAAGGAAGGAAAGGGTACCTCCGCGGCGTTGACGGTGCTGTCGGGTCCGGGATCGTCCGGCGCCCCCACCCGTTCCCCGGGCGCGGCCCTGTCCTCTCGGGTGCGGCCCTTGCTGGAGCGGTTCCAGCGGGCGCTCGGGGCGCCGGCCCTGTCGGTGCGCCTGTGGACCGGCACCGAGCTGGCGCTCTCCGGGCAGCCTCCGGTGGCGCGGCTCGTGGTGAAGGACTGGCGCACCCTGGCCAAGATCGCCCTCGATCCCTCGATGCAGGTGTGCGAGACGTACACTTCCGGCGACCTGGAGGTCGAGGGCGACCTGGTGGCGGCCCTCGAAGCCGTCTTCCGCACCTGGCCCGACGAGGGCCGTTCCCGGTGGAGCCCGTCCGCGCTGCTCAGCACCCTGCGCGGATCGTCCCGGGACGACGTGCAGCACCATTACGACATCGGCAACGACTTCTACCGGCTCTGGCTCGACCGCGAGATGATCTATACCTGCGCCTACTACGACCGCCCCGGCGCCGGGCTCGAGGAGGCCCAGGCCGCCAAGATGGACCACGTCTGCCGCAAGCTGCGCCTCGCCCCGGGCGAGCGGGTGCTGGAGGCGGGCTGCGGCTGGGGGGCGCTGGCCCGGCACATGGCCCGGGAGTACGGCGTCTCCGTCACCGCCTGCAACGTCTCCAGGGAGCAGGTCCGGTTCGCGCGGGAACGTGCGCGGGAAGAGGGACTCGACGGCCGCGTCGAGTACGTCGAGGACGACTACCGCAACGTGCGCGGGCGCTACGACGCGTTCGTGTCAGTTGGGATGCTGGAGCACGTCGGCCGCGGCCACTACCGCGACCTCGGCCGCCTGATCCACAGGTGCCTCGACGCCGAGCGCGGCCGCGGGCTACTCCACTTCATCGGGCGCAACCGGCCGAGCGCCCTCAACCCCTGGATCCGCCGGCGGATCTTCCCGGGGGCCTACGCGCCCGTGCTCCGGGAGGTGATAGTCGACGTGCTGGAGCCCTGGGGGCTGTCGGTCGTGGACGTCGAGAACCTCCGGCTGCATTACGCGCTCACGCTGCGCCACTGGCTGGAGCGCTTCGAGGCGGCGCGGCACGAGATCGAGCGGGCTTACGACCGGTCCTTCGCCCGCGCCTGGCGGCTCTACCTGGCCAGCTCGCAGGCCGCGTTCACGACCGGATACCTGCAGCTGTTCCAGCTCGTCGTCCAGCGGCCCCGGGACAACTCGGTCCCGTGGACGCGGTCCCACCTGTACCCGGTTCCGGCGCGTGGAGACCTGTGACGCCGTCGTAGTCGGCGGCGGGCCCGCCGGGTCCACCTGCGCCTGGCGGCTCCGCCAGGCGAGCCTCGACGTGGTCGTCCTCGACCGGGCCGCGTTCCCCCGGGACAAGGTGTGCGCGGGCTGGCTCACGCCCCAGGTGGTCGAGGAGCTGGAGCTGGACGTGGCGGCGTACCGCCGCGGGCGTGTCTTCCAGGCGATCACCGGGTTCCGCACCGGCCGGCTGGGGGGACGCGAGGTCGAGACCCGTTTCCGGGCGCCGGTCAGCTACGGCATCCGCCGCTGCGAGCTCGATCACTACCTGCTGGACAGGTCCGGGGCACGGGTGAAGGTCGGCTCTCTCGACACCCTCGATCGGCGGGGAGGGGGGTGGGTGGTCAACGGTGCGCTCCGGGCCCCGATCGTGGTGGGGGCCGGCGGCCACTTCTGCCCGGTCGCACGCCGGCTCGGGGCGCGGCCCTCCGGCGCGGACGTGGTGGCCGCGCAGGAGATCGAGTTCGTCATGGACCCGCTCCAGGAGCGGGACTGCAAGGTCGACGCCGAGACGCCTGAGCTGTACTTCAGCCGCGACCTGCGCGGCTACGGCTGGTGCTTCCGCAAGGAGCGCGTCCTGAACGTGGGCTTCGGGCGTCTCGACGAGCGGCGCTTCTCCGCCCAGGTACGCGCGTTCGCCGAGTTCCTGGCCGCGCGGGGGAAGCTGCCTCCCGGAACGCCGTCCCGCTGGAAGGGGCACGCCTACTCCGTCTACACCGACGTGGGGCGTCCACTGCTCGACGACGGGGTCCTGCTGGTCGGAGATGCGGCGGGGCTCGCGTACCCGGAGAGCGGGGAAGGGATCCGGCCCGCGGTGGAGTCCGGGTTGATCGCGGCCCGCACCATCCTGGACGCGGACGGGAGGTACGGCCGCGACGCCCTCGAGCCGTACGCGCGGGCGGTCGAAGGGCGTTTCGGGCGGAGGCGCCCCTGCGGCCGGACGGTGGTCCCCGCCTTGGCGGTCGCGGCGCTGGGCGCGGCGGTGCTCGCGACGCCGTGGCTGGCCCGGCGGCTGGTGGTGGAGACCTGGTTCCTCCATCGACGGCTGCCGGCGTTGCGCTGGCGGCATGGGACCATGGACGGGCTGCCTCGTGCCGGGCCGGTGGCCGCGAGCGCCGGCTGACATCCTGCTAAGCTTCGCTCCATGGCGCAGCGGCCGGGCAGGAAGGACGCGAGCCCGCCGCGGCGGCGAGGCCGCGGCGCCAAGGCCGGCACGCCCCCAGCCGTGCCGATCGAGCCCACCTCCCCGGACGGCGTGGTGCGAAGCCTCCACGACGCGGTGGCCCGGCTCGCCACCCTCGGCGCCGCGTTCGAGCAGGTGATCGCGGCGGCGCCGCGGGCCGCCGACTTCGAGCCGCTCTCCGAGAGCCTGTACGACCTCGCCCGCCACACGCCCCGGATCGTGGAGGGCCTGACCGAAGGGCCCGCCTCGGTGGCTCCGCTGAGGGCCTCAGTCGAGACCCTGCGCGGCCTGCTGGAGTCGCTGGAGTCCACCCATGCGGCCTTCGCCGACTCGCTGCTCCGCCTGCCCCGGGCCGAGGACTACGAGCCCCTGGCCGGGCCGCTGCGCGAGTTCGCGCGGGTCACGCCAGCCCTGGTCGAATCGCTACGCGAGGTCCCCGCCCTGGCCCGAGCCGTGGGCGAGGCGGTGCGGAGCCTGGAGCAGGCGACGAGCCGGATCGAGGCGGCCGGCCAGGCATCCGCCGCCCGGCCCCGGGAGGCCCCGGCCGCCGGGTCGGGAGGCCCCCCCGCGCTCGAGTCCCGGCTCGAGGCGGTGGCGAGCAGCCTCGACTCCGCGAGGCGAGCCGTGGCGGAGGCGCTGCAGACGCTGCCGCGCGGTACGGACTACGCGCCGCTGGCGGCGCAGCTGCGAGAGCTGGCCACGGTATCGCCCTCGCTGATGGAGTGGCTGAGCGAGGTCCCGCGCGTCGAGGAGCCCCTGGCCGGGTCGGTCGCGGCGCTGCGCCACGCGCTGGAGGAGCTCTCCTCCGCCCACGGCGAGGTGCTGGCCTGCCTGGACTCGCTCCGGGACCCCGACGTCAGCCGACGCTTCCCTCCAGGCTGACGCCGAGGAGCTTCTGGGCCTCCACCGCGAACTCCATCGGCAGCTCGCGGAAGACCTCCTTGCAGAACCCGTTCACGATCATGCTGACCGCGTCCTCGGCGGAGATCCCCCGCTGCTGGAAGTAGAAGAGCTGGTCCTCGCCGATCTTGGAGGTGGAGGCCTCGTGCTCCATCTGGGCGGTGGAGTTGAGCACCTCGATGTAGGGGAACGTGTGCGCTCCGCACCGGTCCCCGAGCAGGAGCGAGTCGCACTGCGAGTAGTTGCGGGCGCCGTCCGCCGCCTTGTTGATCTTCACCAGGCCGCGGTAGGTGTTCTGCCCGCGGCCGGCCGAGATCCCCTTCGAGACGATGGTGCTCTTCGTGTTCCGGCCGATGTGGATCATCTTGGTGCC
>Ga0268386_10000179_pt1 | contig 37983 bp, 40 predicted proteins | sample RVTome_15_FD_200260 | JGI IMG/M metagenome (GOLD analysis project Ga0268386, IMG submission 200260) | Soil microbial communities from uranium-contaminated site in the Upper Colorado River Basin, Wyoming, United States - RVT150D86... ... | reverse complement strand
GGAATCTTCGCCGGCTGAAGTTCTACGACGATCACGTTCCGCTCTTCACGCGCTACCAGATCGAAAGCCAGATCGAGTCGGCGTACTCGCACAAGGTCACCCTGCCCTCCGGCGGCAGCATCGTCATCGATCACACGGAGGCGCTGGTCTCGATCGACATCAACTCTGCGCGCAGCACGCGCGGTACCGATATCGAGACAACGGCCTGCAACACCAACCTCGAGGCGGCGGACGAGATCGCCCGGCAGATGCGGCTGCGCGACGTCGGCGGCCTGATCGTCATCGACTTCATCGACATGGAGTCGCAGAAGAACCAGCGCGCGGTCGAGGACCGGCTCCGCGATGCGGTCAAGCAGGACCGGGCGCGAATACAGATCGGCCGGATTTCCCGCTTTGGGCTGCTGGAGCTCTCGCGCCAGCGGTTGCGTCCATCGATCAGCGAGTCGACCAACATCGTCTGCCCGCGGTGCAGCGGTATGGGCGTCATCCGCAGCGTCGAGTCGCTCGCGCTCGCGATTCTGCGTCTGATCGGCGAGGAGGCGCGCAAGGACCGCACTTCGAAGGTGATCGCGCAGCTGCCGGTCGACGTCGCCACCTATCTCATGAACGAGAAGCGCGACTGGCTCAACAATATCGAGGCGCGGAGCTCGATCGATATCGTGCTGGTGCCGAACCGGTATCTGGACACGCCGGCCTACGAGATCCGGCGCGTGCGGGACGACGAGCTCGGCTTGCCGGAGAACACGATCACCAGTCACCAGCTGGCCGTGCAGCCGCAGATCGATCTCGAGGCCGTCGCCGCCGAGGAAAAGGCCCCGCCTCTGCCGACGCCGGCGGTCACCACGGTGGTGCCGAGCACACCTGCCCCGCCACCCGCGCCAGAGCCCGTCCAGGCCGCTCCGGTGGCGGCGGTGGCCGCCGTCGCGGCGCCGCAGGTCGGACCGCGCGACGGGATCTTCGTCCGGTTCTGGCGCTGGCTGTTCGGCGACAAGCGTGCGCCGGCGCCCGAGCCGATCGCGGCTCGCGGCGAACACCGGCCTGAGCGCGATGCTCGACGCGACGGTCGTCATGGCGGGCGCGGCGAGCGATCGGAACACCGGCGTGACGGCAGCAGGCGCGAGGAACGTCGGCCCGGATATCGCGACGAACATCGTCGTGAGACGCGCCCCGGTGAGCGGCGCGATGGTGACCGGATGCGGCATGGCGGTGACGGCGGGCGCGGCGATACGCGCCGTGATGCGCGGCGTGGCGGCGGTGGCGGTCACGTTGACACGCAGCGTGAGCACCGGCGATCGGAGACCGATGCCGCGCGCGCCGGGCAGGCGCCGGCTGCGACGCCGGGCCCACGGCGAGATGAAGGGTCCGGCGGCGAGCCACCACGCTCCGAGCGCCCGGAAGGCGAGCGCGGCGAGCGCACCGGGCGTCGATCGCGCAGGGGTGGGCGGCGGCGACGCCGTGAGCCCGACGAGGGCTTCACCGGCAGCCGCCGCGAAGGCACAAACGGCAACGGTGCGCAAGCCGATGCCGGTGGCGAGGCGATCTCGCCTCGCCCGCAACTGACGCCCCGCGACGAGCCGATCCCGGCGACGATGGAATCGCCTCGAGGACCGGCGCCGGACTTCGGCCGCCCGGTTCCACCACCACAGACCACGTCCTCGCCGGCGCAGCCGGCGCCGTCGGTTGCGCCCGTTCAGCCGCGCAGCGACTGGACGCCATCTCCGCCCAACGACACGACTCGCGAAGGACCGCTCGGCGAGCCCTGACCCGGTTCGCAGCGATGCCGGATGGAATGCTTCGTCCGGCGTCGCTTGCGTCCGTCAACGCGCCCGCATCCGCGCACGGATCTCGTCGAGCAGACCGTCCGCGGCCTGCTCGACGAGATCCAGCACACGCTCGAAACCCACGGCGCCGCCGTAATATGGGTCGGGCACGTCGAGTTGCTCGTCGTCGTCAGGCAGCACGCCGGCGAACTCCATCAGCAGCCGCACGCGCTCACGGTACGCCGCCGGACTCCGTTCCAGCAGGACTTCGCGGTTGAGCCTGTCCATCGCGACGATCAGGTCGTGGCGCTGAAAGTCCGAGACCTTCACCAGCCGCGCGCGCTGTGAGGTTAGATCGACGCCACGCCGAGCTGCCGCCGCGATGGCGCGTGGATCCGGAGGTGAGCCCACGTGATAGTCGTGCGTTCCCGCGGAATCCACCTGAACGTCAAGCTCCGGCGCGCGCTCGCGCAGATAACGCGCGAACACGCCGTGCGCCGTGGGCGAGCGGCAGATGTTGCCCATGCAGACGAAAAGAACGCGCACACATCCTCGCTGACGCAGGTGCCTGGACCTGGCTGAGGTGCCTCAGGCGAGGTCCGCCCGGTACCTTGCACCGATCATCCGGCGATGCATATTCTATATACGGCGGCTTACGTACCGCACGTTCAGCCGGCGGATTCGCTCGGGAGATCGGGTGTCAGTCCCGGTACCACGCATCGCCGCGCCGCCACATGGCGCGGAACTCGCGTTCCAGGTATGCGAGCAGCTCGTTCGTGTGTTCGTCCAGTGGTCTCTGGCGCCGCACGTAGTACGCCGCGCGCCAGAACATGCGCGCCTGTTCGACTCGCGAGCATCGCAGCTGCTTCCGCTTCTGCTGCCGGTCTACCAGCGGTTCCATCGAACCCCCCCGACATCCGCTCCTTGCTCCGGTCGGTCCGGGCATGCCTGCACATTCTTACGGTGTGAGGAGCGCGACGCTATCGGTAACCGCCCCGAAAGCTCGTAAGCACTCGCCGCGCCGGCTGCCGGTCGCCGCCGACGATCGGCACGCGCGGTGTGCCGCATAACGCGGCTATCGGGTCGCTGCAAGGCTGCGCTGCCCGGCGACGGGTCGTATCATCCCGGGACGTACAGAGCAGGCCGAAACGCAGCAACGATGCGCCTCAACAAGTATTTGAGCGAAACCGGCGCCTGCTCGCGGCGCGAGGCCGACGAGTGGATCGGGGCCGGTCGGGTCATGATCAACGGTATTCCCGCTCCGCTCGGCGCACAGGTACGGCCGGGCGACGACGTGCGAGTCGACGGTCGACCGGCGCGGGCAAAACCGCCGCGGGTCTATCTGGCGCTCAACAAGCCGCCCGGCGTCGAATGCACCACGGACCGCGACGTGCCGGAGAACATCGTCGATTTCGTGGGCCACGACGCACGCATATTTCCCGTCGGCCGGCTCGACAAGGATTCCGAGGGGCTCATCCTGCTTACCAACGACGGCGACATCGTGAACGGTATCCTGCGTTCCGAGCACGGTCACGAGAAGGAGTATCTCGTTACGGTGGACCGTCCGGTCACCAGGGCATTCATCGAGGGGATGGCGCGGGGCGTGCCCATACTCGGCACCGTTACACGGCGATGCGAAGTCGCAGCGGTCGGCAAGAACACCTTCCGCATCGTGCTCACGCAGGGCCTCAATCGCCAGATCCGGCGAATGTGCCGGCACTTTGGCTACAACGTACGGCGTCTACAACGCGTGCGGATCATGCACCTGCGGCTCGGGCGGCTCAGGCCGGGCGAATGGCGTGCCTTGCGCGCGGACGAGATCGCTCCGCTGCGCGCAACGCGAGCGGAGCCCGCTACACGAGCCGCGGCCACCGAGCCCATGCCTGCGCGCGCGACGCTGCGCTTGCGGGGGCGGCGTTGATGACGTCGGTCACGGAGCACCACCAGCCCGACGCCCCTCCGGGATTGCGCCTGATGCTGCGCGCGATGGCCTGCAACAACGCCTGGGCCAATCACCGCCTGCTGCGGGCATGCGCGCTGCTCACGGACGAGGAATTCACGGCGCCGCGAACGGGCTTCTTTCCGTCGCTGCGCGAGACGCTGAACCACGTCCTGACCGTCGACTGGTTCTACGTGGACGCGATCGAGCGCTCGCTGGCCGGCAGGCCGGTCAATGCCGACGCCGACCGGTTCTTCGAACCGGCCGAGCCCTGTCCGGACTGCGCGAGCCTCTCGGCCGAGCAGCACGCGGTCGATGCGCGTCTGTTCACCGTCTGCATCAGCCTGCAGGAAGTCGATCTGGTGCGGCTGATGTCGGTGCCGCGACGCGACCACGTGCAGCACGAGCGGCTCGACCGGTTGCTGGCGCATCTGTTCCAGCACCAGGTTCATCATCGCGGCCAGGCGCATGCGATGCTGTCGGGTACGCGCATCGCGCCACCGCAGCTCGACGAGTTCTTCGCGGCGGAGGAGGCGCCGCTGCGCGCCCGGGACTTCGCTGAGCTCGGCTTCGACGAGCAGCGGATCTGGGGCTCCGGTTGAGGTCCGTCAGGCGCGGGCGTCGGCGGGATCGCCGGTGTGCCGGCGCCTTACGAGTACCAGGTTGTCACGCGAGGCTCGCGGCACGCGCACGCGCACGCCGCAGGTCGGCCTCGGTATCCACACCCGGCTCGGGAACCACCGCGGCCTGTGCGACCGCGATAGACATCCCGTTCTGCAGCGCGCGCAGCTGCTCGAGCTTCTCCCGTGCCTCGAGCTGGGACGGCGGGAGCCGCACGAGGCGGCGCAGCGCACATACGCGGTACGCATACAGTCCGATGTGCCGCATGGCCGCTCCGAAATCACTTGAATTCCTCGCGTCGGCCGCCCCGGCATCCCGCGTGAACGGAATCGCGGCGCGACTGAAATAGAGAGCGCGGCCCTGTAGATCGGTTACGACCTTGACGACATTGGGATCGATGAACTCGGCAAGCGTCGCGATCGGCGTCGCGAGCGTCGCAATCGATGCGCCCCGGTCCGCCGCGAGCGTCGCCGCCGCCTGGTCGATGAGCTGCGACGGGAGGAACGGCTCGTCGCCCTGGACGTTGACCACGATGACGGAATCGGGCCAGCCGCGTGCTGCGGCAACCGCGGCGACGCGATCCGTGCCCGAAGCGAGCGCAGGATCGGTGAGCACTGCGATGCGCGCGTCGGGTTTGCGCGGGTCACGCACCACGGCCGCGATCCGCTCGTCGTCGGTCGCGACCAGCACCTCGGTCGCCGCGCTCGCACAAGCCCGTTCCACGACACGCTGGATCATCGGCAGGCCGGCGATGTCGAGCAACGGCTTTCCGGGCAGCCGCGTCGAGGCATGGCGCGCCGGGATGACGACGCGGAATTCCACCGCTAGTCCTGGAGGAGCGGATCGTCCGCGGCAAGCGGCCGCGCCTCGTCCTCGAGCATGACCGGGATACCGTCGCTCACCGGAAACGCGAGACGATCGCCCCGGCAGATCAGCTGCTGGCTGTCACGATGCCAGCGCAGCGGCCCCTTGCAGACGGGACACGCCAGTATGTCGAGCAGCTTGCTATCCAACACGACCTCCGCCAACCGGATTCCGACGCGTGGCCGCGAGCACCTGCGCGACCAGCTCCGCCGCCACCGAGGGCGGCTCGAACGCGACCTCGAGATCCACGTACCACCATCCCGGCCGAGCGAAGCGCAGGCATTTTACGGCATCTTTCTCGGTCATGAGGACGGTCGCATCGCGAGCCCAGCCGAGCGACTGCTGGTCGATCACGGCGTGATCGGGCAGAGCCTGCGCGTCGATATCGAGACCTGCGGCGTGCAGCGCGGCGAAATAGGCAGCCGGATGACCTACGCCAGCGATCGCGTGCACGCGCTGCCCGCGAAAATCGGCAAGCGCGCGGCGCGAACCGTCGACCAGGTTGACCGCCCGCCCCAAAATCAGCCGCGCGCGGATCGCCCGCGACCCGAAGCTGGCCACGTCGACCTGGCCGGAATTGCCGCGATCCGTCACCACGATCGCATCGACCGCAGCAAGGCGGCGCCCCGGCTCGCGCAGCGGGCCCGCGGGCAGCAAGTGCCCGTTGCCCAGGCCTCGCTTTGCATCGATCACGACGATCTCGTACTGACGCGCGAGCCGCAGGTGCTGCAGACCGTCGTCGCTCACGACGATCTGCGCTCCGGCGGCGACCGCGGCGCGTGCCGCGGCGGTGCGGTCGCTGCCGACGAACACGAGCTGCGCGCCGCGGTGCGCGTGCAGGACGGCCTCGTCACCTGCGATTGCGGGATCGGTGTCCCTGGTTACCTCGAGCGGCGCGCCCGCGTGCCGCCCGCCGTAGCCGCGCAGCACGACGGCAACAACGTGTCCGCGGGCGCGCAGCTCCGCCGCGAGCCAGCTTGCGATCGGCGTCTTGCCCGTGCCGCCCACGGTCAGGTTGCCGACGACCACCACGGGCGCGCCCGCATCTGTGCGCTCGAGAAACCCGCTCCGATACGCGGCGCGCCGCGACCACACGACCAGCCTGTAGAGCCCCTCGAGCGGCCAGAGCGCCACGGTACGCCACGCGGGGCCATACCACAGGCCGAGCAGGCGGCGCTCCAGGATCATTCGTTGAACTGCATCCGGTAGAGCGCGGCGTATTGCCCGTTGCGCGCGAGCAGCTCTGCGTGAGTTCCCGTCTCGACCATCCTGCCGGCGTCCATAACGATGATCCGGTCCGCCTTTTCGACGGTCGACAGCCGGTGAGCGATCACGAGCGTCGTGCGGCCCTGCATCAACTGCTCGAGTTGCTGCTGGATCTGCCGCTCGAGCTCGGTGTCGAGCGCGGAAGTCGCCTCGTCGAGGATCAGGATCGGCGAATCGCGCAGCAATGCCCGCGCAATCGCGATCCGCTGCCGCTGGCCGCCCGAGAGCAGCGCGCCGCGGTCGCCCACCTCGGTGCCGAGACCGTCGGCGAGCTGCGCGGCGAATTCGTCCACCCTCGCCGCCTGCGCCGCGGCAGCGATCTGTGCCGGACTCGCGGGCATGCCGAACGCGATGTTGGCCGCGATCGTATCGTTGAAGAGCGCGACGTCCTGGCTGACGAGGCTCATCTGCCGGCGCAGGTCGACGAGCCCGTACTCGCGCACGTCGTGCCCGTCGAGCAGGACGCGCCCGGCGGTCACGTCGTAGAACCGCGGCAGCAGTCCCACCAGCGTCGACTTGCCGCTGCCGGAACGGCCGACGATCGCCACGGTTTCGCCGTGCCACAACGCGAAGCTGACGCCGCGCAGCACCTCGTCCTCGCCCGCCGGGTAGCGGAAGCGCACTTCGCGGTACTCGATGTCGCCGCGCGCCCGCCCGATCGGTCGTCCCCCGCCCTCCGGCTCCGGGGTGTGGTCGAGAATCTCGAATATGTTCTGCGCGGCGGCGATGCCCTGCTGGAGCGGCCCGGCGACATTGACCAGCCTGCGCAACGGCGCAGTGATCAGCATCAGCGCGGCGATGAACGAAGTGAACTCGCCGACCGTCATCTTTCCCTGCATCGCGTCGAGCGTTGCGAGGTACAGCACGCCGGCGAGGCCGATCGACGCGACGAGCTGGACCACCGGATTGCTGAGCGCGCGGGTGCGCATCATCTTCATGTGCGAACGCCGGTTGTGCTCGATCACCGTGTCGAAGACCTGCGACTGGTGATCCTGGGCGTTGAACACGCGCACCACGCGCGGCGCCTCGATCGCCTCCTTCGCAACCCGCGTGACGTCGCCCATCGAGTCCTGGATCCGCGCGCTGTAGCGCCGAAACAGATGGTTGATCCTGCGGACCAGCAGCGCGATCAGCGGCCCCACGATCAAGCTGAAGAGCGTCAGCCGCCAGTTCATGTAGAACAGGTAGCCGACGAGACCGGCGATCGTCAGAGTGTCGCGGATGAATACGGTGATCGATTCGGTCGTGGCCTGCGCGACCTGCTCGGTGTTGTAGGTCAGCCGCGACAGCAGCGTGCCGGATGCCTGGCTGTCGAAAAAAGCGACGGGCAGGCGCAGGTAGCGATCGAAGATCTCCGCTCGCAGCGTCTTGACGATGCGCCGCCCGACGTGTCCCGGGCAGTAGGTCTGCAGGAAATCAGCGATTCCACGCAGCACGAAGAGCCCTATCAGTGCTGCCGGCACCAGCCAGACCATCCGCGGGTCGCGGTCGACGAAGGTGCCGTCGAGGAAGAAGCGCACGAACACGGCCCAGCCGGCGTCGGTGGCCGCGAACAGGATCATGCCCAGCACGCCGAGCAGGAACATCGCGCGGTGCGGCCGCAGATACCCGAGCAGACGGCGGTAAGTAGGCCAGGCGCCCGCAGGCGCCGGCGACGCGGCCTCGTTACCGCGCGGCGGATCCATCGTGGACGGTGGCGATGTTGATCTGGCGATAGCCAAGCCGTCCGGCGACGTCCATCGCCGTTACCACCGACTGGTGCAGGGCGCGGGCGTCGGCGCGTATCGTCACGGGCACCGCCCGGTTGCCCGAGGCGGCGCGGCTCAGCGCCACCGACAGGGTATCCGGGCTGTTGTTGATGAGCGGGCGGCCGTTCACGCGATATCCGCCCTCGGCGGTGACCTCGATCTCGACAGCGTCGCGGAGCGCCGCCGCGTCGGGCTCGAGACCGGCCTCCGGCAGGCGGATGGCCAGCCGCGACTCATCGACGAACCGGGTCGACATCATGAAGAAGATCAGGAGCAGCAGCACGACGTCGATCAGAGACGTCATGTTGAGATCGGGCTCCTCGCTGCGGCGTGGCGTGAACTTCACGCCGCCTGGTCCTCTTCGGCGAGCTGTCCGGGTCGCGTCGCAATCGTGCGGTCGATCGCCTGGACGAGCTTCAGGGATTCCTTCTCCATGCGGATCACGAGCGAGTCGACCCTGCCGCGCAGATAGCGGTACGCCATCAGCGCGGGGACGGCGATGATCAGCCCGGCCGCGGTCGTGATCAGCGCCTCTGCGATGCCACCGGCCATGGCTGTCGGATCGCCCACGCCTGCGACCGTGATCGCCTTGAACGTCCGGATCATGCCCGTCACGGTACCGAGCAGACCGAGCAGCGGCGACACGGCGGCGATCGTGCCCAGCATCCCCAGGTATCGTTCCAGATCATGCGTCACGTGCCGGCCGGCGTCCTCGATCGCTTCGATCATCACCGCGCGGTCGCGGTGGCGGTTCGAGATGCCTGCGGCGAGGATTCGGCCAAGGGGAGAATGCAGCTCCAGCGCGCGGATCTGCTTGTCCGACAGCGTCCGGTTCTCGACCCACTGCCAGACCTTATCGGTGAGCTCGACCGGGACGACCCGCTGCTGCCTTAGCGTCCAGAATCGCTCGATGATGATGGCCACGGCCACGATGGAGCACAGGATGATCGGCACCATTACTGGGCCGCCGGCTTTCACGATCTCGAACATTTCGCGGGTCTGACCCCCTGTCGCAAACGCCCGCGGATCATACTTCATGCGCCGTCCGGCCGCGCAATGACGCGGGCCGGCCCGGGCTCAATTCTGCGACCGCTGCCAGAATCGCGCGGTGTCCGCGCGTGCGAGCCGCGGCTGTTCGATCGCGGCGCCCGCCCGCAGCTCGAACTCCGCTGCCCCGGTCGCAGAGCTCACCAGCACGCGCGACCCGGCCTGCTCCCACCGCGCGACGACCTCGGCCGCGGGCAGACGCCAGCGATTGCCGTGCCCGGCGGAGATCAGAGCCCAGCGCGGCCGTGTGACCGCGATAAGCTCGGGACTGGAGGACGAGCGACTGCCATGATGTGGTACGACGAGCAGGTCGACGGCTCCCGGCGATGCGGTGCGCAGCAATTCGCTTTCCCCGTCGAGCTCGATGTCGCCGGTCAGGAGGGCCCGATGCTCGCCGGCGCGTATGCTGAGCACGCAGGACCGGTCGTTGTCGCGGCGCGGAAGAATGGCGCCGGGATGCAGCCACTCGAAGTCGACGCCATCCCAGGACCAGCGTCCGCCCCGCGCGCAGCGGATCACCCCGGCGCTGCCGAGCGCCTCGCCGCTCGCCACGCGTGCGCGCACCGGGAAACTCGCGATGAGACTGGCCGCACCGCCCGCGTGGTCCGCATCGTCGTGACTTACGACCAGCAGATCGATGGCGCGCACGCCGCGCCGGCGAAGATACGGTTCGATCGCCAGCAGCGCCGCATCGGAGCCGCTGCGGAACGACGGCCCCGCGTCGTACACCAGTACGCGGCTGCGCGTCTCGACGACCACCGCGAGCCCCTGCCCCACGTCGAGCATCGCGATGCGCGCCGTCCGCTCCGGTATCGATGCGGGACGCCAGCCGGTCGCGGCGATCAGGACGATGCAGGCAGCGGCCCGGCCCGGCGCGGGCAGCGGCGAGAGCGCGCCGATGGTCGCGACGATGAGCACGCACCATAGAGTCAGCGGCAGCGCGGCGACGTTCCAGACCGCCCAGGACCACGACGCCGGAACGTCGATCAGTGGCCAGGTCGCCTCGATCAGCCATGCGACGCCCTGCAGCAGCGGCGCGCCGAGCGGCTGGGCCGCCACGGCGAGCGCCGAAGCCGCCAGCACGGCCGGCACGATGAGCAGCGTATAGAGCGGCACGGCGAGCAGATTGACGAAGACCGACACCAGCGAGATTCCGCCGAAGCTCCCGATCAGGACGGGCACGAGCCCGATGCTGACCGCGAGCTGTAGACGGCCGTAATCCTCGAGCACGCGCGGAGGGCCGGAACGGCCGGTCGTTGCGAACACGATCGCGGCGACCGCTCCAAACGACAGCCAGAACCCCGGCGCGAGCGCGGACAGGGGATCCGCGAGCAGCACCGCTGCGGCCGCGACCGCGAGACCGTGCCAGACCCCCGCGCGCCGCCGTGCCCGGAAGACGATCGCGAGCAGCACGATCATCAACGTGGTCCGCTGCGTAGGCACCGACCATCCCGCGAGCGCGGCGTAGCCGACAGCGGCGGCAACCCCGGAGACGAGCGCGGCATCGCGCGCCGTGCCGAGCGCGCCGCGCCGTTGCCTCGCCCGCTGGACGCTCGCACCGAGCCAGGCCGCGATCGCCGCCACCATCGCGATGTGCATCCCCGAGATCGCCATCAGATGCGTGGTGCCGCTGCGCGCCAGCGCGCGCCACTGCTCCGGTGACAGCGCATCCTGTAGGCCGACCGCGAGACCGGCAACGATTCCGGTGGCCGGGCGACGGCCGAGTACGTCGGCGATGGCACGTGCGACCTCGCCGCGAGCCGTCAGCACCGGATGTGCGAATACGTCCTGCGTCGTGCGGCCGCGTCGCGTCGCGTCGCGGATATAGCCCGTGGCCCCGACGCCTTCGCGCAGCATCCGCGCGACGTAGTCGCTTCCACCCGGATTCGCAAAGCCGCGTGGTCGGCGCAGCTTGACCTCGAGCACGAGCCGCTCGGCCGGCAGGGGCCGCCAGTCGGGCTCGTACCACGTGAGCTCGATGGTGCGCGGCAGCCGGCGACCCGGAGCGTGCGCCGGCTGGAACCGGAAGCGCAGCCCATGCGCCAGCGACTGCGGCACGGAGGCAACCCGTCCCTCGATCGCCAGGATCCGCCCCTCGAGCCGCGGATCCAGTTGATCCGCGAGTCGTGCCCCTGCTTCCGCGCGGCACAGGATCGCACCCGCGGCGAACGCGATCGGCACCAGACTGCCGGCGCGCACCGCCACGACGAGGGCGGCGACTGCGAGTCCCGCCAGCACGCTCGCAGATGGCAGTTGCGGCAGGAGCAGCAGCACGCAGGTCCCGGCGACGAATCCCAGTGCCGAGCCCGGCATCCGTGAGCTCCGCGAGTCGAAGACGGGCAGCCTGACCGCGCTGGCATTCGCGGGCGACGCGTGTTAGTCGCGGGATCGTCGAGTTTCAGGCAGGGGTGAGACGACCGTCGGCGAGCACCAGGACGCGCTGCATGCGGGCGGCGATCTCCGGCGCGTGCGTCACGATGACGAAGCTCGTACCGAGCTCGCGGTTGAGCTCGAGCATCAGTTCGAATACTCCGCGGGCGTTCCGTCCGTCGAGGTTTCCGGTCGGCTCGTCGGCGAGCACGAGCCTCGGGCGGGTCACCAGCGCGCGCGCCACCGCCGCGCGCTGCCGCTCGCCGCCCGAGAGCTGCGCGGGCCGGTGCGTGAGTCGCGCAGCGAGACCGACGCGTTCGAGCAATTCGCGCGCCCGGGCGGCCGCGGCGGCGGCCGGCATGCGGCGTACCAGGAGCGGCATCGCCACGTTCTCGAGCGCGGTGAACTCCGGCAGAAGATGGTGGAACTGGTAGACGAAACCGAGCGCCTGGTTGCGCAGCCGGCCGCGCTCCGCGTCGGAAAGCTCGTCGATGCGGCGTCCGTCGATGCGGACGTGTCCGCTCGAGGGCAGATCGAGTCCGCCCAGGATCTGAAGCAGCGTCGTCTTTCCCGAACCCGAGGCGCCGACGATCGCCAGCGTCTCACCCGCCCCGACCTCGAGATCCACTCCCTTGAGCACGGCGAGCCGCTGTCCAGCGTCCTCGAAATGCTTGTGCACGTTGTCGCAGCTCAGCACTCCGACATCAGTCATGGCGCAGGGCCCTCGCAGGATCGGTCCGGGCGGCGCGCCAGGCCGGGTAGATCGTCGACAGGCAGCAGAGCGCAAATGCCGTGGCGCCGATCATCGCCAGGTCGCGCGCTTCGACGTGCGCCGGCAGGTCGCTCATGAAGTACACGCTTGCATCCATGAACCGCGTGTCGAGCAGCCGCTCGAGCCCGTGCACCAGCGTTTCCAGGTTCACCGCGAGCAGGATGCCGAGCAGCACGCCGCCGAGCGTGCCCAGAAGCCCGATCACCGTACCCTGCGTGGCGAACACCGCGAGCACGCTGAGCGGCGCGGCGCCGACGGTGCGCAGAATCGCGATGTCCGGCCGCTTGTCCTTCACGGCCATCACGAGCGTCGAGACGATGTTGAAGGCGGCTACCGCCACCACCAGCAGCAGGATGAAGAACATCATCCGCTTCGTGAGCTCGATCGAGCGGAAGAAGTTCGCGTGGCGGTTGGTCCAGTCGTCGACGTAAGGGCCGTCGCCGAGCGCACGTGCCACGTCGCGTGCGACCATCGGCGCCCGCCACGGGTCGTGCATCTCGAGCCTGAGCCCGGTTACGCGCTCGCCGAGCCGGAAGAGCCGCGCCGCATCCTGCAGGTGAACGAGCGCGAGCGTCCGGTCGATCTCGTACATGCCCGAGGCGAACACGCCCTCCACCTCGAACCGGCGCAACCGCGGCACGACCCCGGCCGGGGTCACGGTCCCGTGCGCGATCGCGAGCACCACCGCGTCGCCGCGCTCCACCTCGAGCTCGCGGGCAAGCTCGGCACCGAGGATGATGCGGTAGCTCCCCGGCCGCAGCGCGCTCATTGCGCCGGAGCTGAGCCGCTCGCCGACCGCCGAGACCTGGGCCTCGAGCTCCGGCAGCACGCCGCGCACGCTGGCCGCGGCCGAACCGGCGCCGGTCTCGTCGCCGATCAGAAGCGCCTCGCCCTCGACGAACGGAGCCGCGCCACGGACGGCTGGATTTGCGAGCGCCAGCTGGCGCGCGGCCGGCCAGTCGGCGAGACCCGCGCCGAACGCCGAGACCGTCGCGTGCGAGGTCACGCTCAGGATCCGGCTGCGCAGCTCGCGCTCGAAGCCGTTCATCACTGAAAGGACCACGATCAGCACCGCCACGCCTATCGCCACGCCCAGCATCGAGATCAGCGAAATGAACGACAGAAAACGGTTGCCGGTCGAGCGCAGATAGCGCCGCCCGATCATGAGCTCGTATGGCATGCCTCCGCGCATCACTCGTACCGCAGCGCCTCGGCCGGGTGCGTGGCCGCGCCGCGGAGCGCTGGGTAGATCGTGGCGAGCACCGTGAGGAGGAATGCGGTGGCGGCGATGAGCACGATCTGGGGCAGCTGCGGGTCGGAAGGAATCTCCGTGATGTAGTAGACGCTGGGATCCATGACGTGGAAGCCGAACAGGCTTTCGAGCGCGGGCACGATCGTCCCGACGTTGAACGCGAGCAGCAGACCCAGCAGCACGCCGAGCAGCGTGCCGGTCGCTCCGATCACGAGTCCCTGCGTGAAGAATGCGCCCACGACGCCGCCCGGCGCGAGGCCGAGCGTGCGCAGGATCGCGATGTCGGAGCGCTTTTCGTTGACGACCATGACCAGCGCCGCAACGATGTTGAATGCGGCGACCCCGACGACCAGCAGCAGGATCAAACTCATCATGGTCTTCTCGATGCGGATCGCACGGAAATACGCGGCGTGCTCCTGCGTCCAGTCACGGACCTCGACCTCGTCGGAGAGCGTGGAGCGCAGCTCGGCGGCGCGCTGCGGTGCCCGCATCACGTCGTCGAAGCGCAGCCGCAGCCCGGCGGGACCCGCCTCGCCCGCAAGCTCCGCCGCATCCTGAAGCGCCACGAGCGCGAGCGAGCCGTCGTGATCCTGCAGCCCCACCTCGAACACACCGGTGACGACGAATGTCTGCAGCATCGGTCTGCCGCCGGCGGCAAGCAGTGATCGTCCCGGCACCATCACGGTGAGCTCGTCGCTTAGCTCGACGCCGAGCTGCCAGGCGAGGACGCGGCCGATGATCATGTGTCGCGATCCCGCCGTGAGATCGGCGAGGCGCCCCTCGAGCAGATGAGGCTCGATCTGTGCGACGGCCGCTTCGGCGTCGGGCTCGATGCCGTGCAGCACGGCAGGCAGGAGCGCACCGGCGCGGCCGAGCATGGCCTGTACGTCGACGAACGGCGCGGCGCCGGCGACGCCGGGCAGGCTGCGCGCCCGTTTGCCGACGTCGATCCAGTCCGGCCGCTGCCCGTCCCGCGCGCTCACCGTGGCATGGGCGGTCAAAGCGACGAGCCGGCCCCGCAGCTCACCCTCGAAGCCGTTCATCACCGAGATGATCGTGATCAGCGCAGCTACCCCGAGGCAGACACCGAGCATCGAGACCCAGCTGATGAACGACACGAAGAAACCGCGGCCGCGGGTCCGGACGTATCGCAGCCCGAGGAAGATGGGTAACGGGTGGAACATCGGCGGCTTATGGAAAGGCCGCAAGGCTACCGGGCCCGGGCACCGATTGCACCTGCCGGACCCGGCGGGGGCCCGCGTCGTTTAGTGAACTGGCACAAGGAATCGGCACCCGGAAGGGATGGCGAGCGGCGGCCCAGTGCTATATTCCGGCGGCCCCTGCAACCCGAGGTTCCGCTTATGAAAAAGCGCGTGTACGTCGCGATCGGCCTTCTGGCGGCATTCGGCGCAACCCAGACCAATGCACAGAACCTCGAGATGACGGGTACGCCGGCGGCTACGAACGTCGCCGGCCCGTCGCGGGGCTCAAGCATGGCGCAGGTCGAGAATCGCTTTGGCGCGCCCAGCCAGCGCGTCGGCGCCGTCGGCGATCCGCCGATTTCCCGCTGGGTATATCCGCAGTTCGTGGTCTATTTCGAAGGCTCATACGTGATCCACGCCGTGGCCCGGCGCGGCGCACCCGCGAGCTGATTTCCCGCCGCGCTCCGCGGCGGCACGCGCGGCGGACCCGTCCGTCGGACCGCTCTGCTAACCTTTGCGCCCTTTCGACCGGTCGGTCGCCGACCGACCGTACGCCATTGATCTCGAATCTGCGATTCGAGTGCAAACTATTGAATTTAAGTGCTTTTAAGGCTCGCAATCCCGGATCGATCGCAGCCGCGTGCGCGCTGGCAGGGGCTCAAGGGCGCCGCGCTGCCGCTCGCGCTCGCCGAGGCGGCCGCTGCCGCGCGGGGTCCGCTGGCTGTTTTTACCGAGGATGCCGCGCAGCTCGAGCGGCTTGAGACGGAGCTTGCGTTCTTCATACAGCGCGATCTGCCGGTGCTCGCGTTCCCCGACTACGAGACGCTTCCCTACGACCGCTTCTCGCCGCACCCGGACATCATCTCGCAGCGACTGCGCACGCTCGCGCGTCTGCCCATGCTCGCGCGCGGCATCGTGCTCGCGGATCTGCCGACGGCGCTGCAGCGCCTGGCGCCGCGGAACTTCATCGATGCGCACTCGCTTACGCTCGCCGCCGGTGAGGAGCTCGATCTCGAGTCGTTTCGACTGCGGCTGACGGCTGCCGGGTACGCGAGCGTCCCGCAGGTCGGTACACCGGGCGAGTTCGCGATCCGCGGCTCGCTCTTCGATCTCTTCCCCATGGGCAGCGAAGCGCCGCTGCGCATCGATCTGGACGACCGGCGGATCGACACCATCCGAAGCTTCGACTCCGAGACGCAGCGCACCACCGGCCGGCTCGAGCGGATCGAGCTGCTGCCTGCGCGCGAGTTCAGTCTCGCGCCCGACTCGATCCGCGACTTCCGGCGCCGCTTCCGCACGCGCTTCGAGGGAGATCTCACGCGGATGCCCGTGTACCGCGACGTCGGCGATGGCCTCGCACCCGCCGGCATCGAGTACTACCTGCCGCTCTTCTTCGAGTCCACCTCGACGCTCTTCGACTATCTGCCCGGCGACGCACTGCTCGTGCTGCCGGAGAACGCCGCAGCCGCGCTCGCTGCGGCGACGCGCGCCATCGAGGAGCGATACGAGGAGCATCGCTATGACATCGAGCATCCGGTGCTCGCCCCTGCGGAAGTGTTCCTCGAGCCGCAGGAGTGGCTCGCACGGGCGCGCGGACGACCGTATGCCGAGCTCGAAACCTCCGACGCCGCAGTGGACGCCGACGATGCTGCGCGCTCGGTCGTCGCGGCGCGCGACGCGCCCGACCTCCGTCTCGATCTCCGGCACGAGGACAGCATCACGGCGTTTGCAGCCGCGGTGCGCTCCAGCGAGTCACGCGTCCTGCTAGCGGCCGAATCGCCCGGCCGCCGCGAGCTGCTCCTCGATCTGCTGCGCCCGCATGGGATCGCGCCCAGGGTCGTCGCGGGCTGGGATGAGTTTCTCGCGTCGGGAGCGGAGCTCGCCGTCGCCGTGGCCCCGCTCGTCTCCGGTATCGTGCTCGCCGATCCGCCGATCACGATCTACGCGGAGCAGCAGCTCTTCGGCGAGCGCGCGCGCCAGGATCGCCGCCGGCGGCGCAGCGACCGCGACCCCGCCCGCATCATCCAGCAGCTCGCCGATCTGCGCCCCGGTGCGCCGGTGGTGCACGAGGACTACGGGGTCGGCCGCTACCGCGGCCTGACCACCATGGAAACGGGCGGCATGACGGCCGAGTTCCTCGTGCTCGAGTACGCCGATGGCGACCGGCTGTACGTGCCCGTACAGGCGCTGGAGCGCGTGAGCCGCTACACCGGCGCGCCGGCGGAAACCGCGCCGCTGCACCGGCTCGGCGGCGATCAATGGCAAAAGGCCCGGCAGCGCGCCGCGGCACGCATCCACGACGCGGCAGCCGAGCTGCTCGATGTGTACTCGCGGCGTGCCACGCGGCCGGGCTTCGCGTTCCCGGTCGACGAGCCGCAGCTCAAGGCCTTCGAGCAGGCCTTCCCGTTCGAGGAGACCGCAGATCAGCTCGCGGCAATCCGCCAGGTGATCGACGATCTTCGCTCGCCCCGGCCGATGGATCGCGTGGTCTGCGGTGACGTGGGCTTCGGCAAGACCGAGGTGGCACTCCGGGCCGCCTTCGTCGCCGCACAGGCCGGCCGGCAGGTCGCCGTGCTCGTGCCCACGACGCTCCTCGCCCAGCAGCATCACCAGACCTTCGCTGACCGCTTTGCCGACTGGCCGGTCAGGGTGGAGCTCCTGTCGCGGTTCCGGGCCGGCGCGCAATCGAAGGCGACGCTCGAAGGGCTCGCGCAGGGCAACGTCGACATCGTCATTGGCACGCACAAACTCCTGCAGCCGGGGGTGCGCTTCAAGGACCTGGGGCTCCTGATCATCGACGAGGAACATCGCTTCGGGGTACGCGACAAGGAGCGCCTGAAGCAGATGCGCGCCGAAGTCGACGTGCTCACGCTGACCGCCACTCCCATCCCTCGCACGCTCAACCTCGCTCTCGGTGGCCTGCGGGACCTGTCGTTGATCGCGACGCCGCCCGCGGCGCGGCTGTCGATCAAGACCTTCGTCTCGGAATGGAACGCGCCGATGGTGCGCGAGGCGTGCCTGCGCGAGCTGCGCCGCGGCGGACAGGTGTACTTCGTGCACAACAGCGTCGACACCATCGCACGCGCCGCCGAGCAGCTTGCGGCGCTGGTGCCCGAGGCGCGGATCGTGATCGGACACGGCCAGATGCGCGAACGCGAACTCGAACAGGTGATGCTCGATTTCTACCATCGCCGCAGCAATGTCCTGGTGTGCACGACGATCATCGAAAGCGGCATCGACGTGCCGACCGCCAACACGATCGTCGTCGACCGTGCGGACCGGTTTGGCCTGGCGCAGCTGCACCAGCTCCGCGGGCGCGTGGGCCGCTCGCACCACCAGGCCTACGCGTACCTCATCGCGCCGCCGCGCAACCAGATGACCGGCGATGCCGCGAAGCGCCTGGAGGCGATCGAATCGCTCGACGACCTGGGCGCGGGATTCGTGCTCGCTACGCACGACCTCGAGATCCGTGGCGCGGGCGAGTTGCTGGGCGAGGAGCAGAGCGGCCAGATCCAGGAGATCGGCTTCGCGCTCTACATGGATCTGCTCGAGCGCGCGGTGGCCGCGCTGCGCGCCGGGCGGCAGCCGGAACTCGAACGGCCACTGCATCACGGCCCAGAGATCGAGCTGCGCGTGCCTGCATTGTTGCCTGATTCCTTCCTGCCCGACGTGCATGCTCGCCTGGTGATGTACAAGCGGATCTCCGGTGTGACTTCCGAGGCGGAGCTCGAGGATCTGCAGACGGAGATCATCGATCGGTTTGGTCTGCTACCCGAACCCGCGAAGAACCTGCTTAGGATCGCGCGCCTGCGCACCGCCGCCACCGCGCTCGGCGTGGAGCGGCTCGACGTCGGGCCAACGTCGGGTTCGCTTCTGTTCGGCGCCGACACGCAGGTCGACCCGGGCTCCCTCATCCTGCTCGTGCAGCGGAGCGGCCGTTCCCTGCGGTTCGAGGGATCGACCCGGCTGCGCTTCACGGGCGACTTCCAGGAACCCGAGGAGCGGTTCAGCGCCGCCAACGGGCTGCTTGCGCGCCTCGACCAGTGCGTGCCGCGCCTGCGCACGGGATAGAATGTCCGGCCTGCAACGCCCCTCCGGAGCGGTGATGGACGATCAACGATCACGCGCTGACGAGTTTCGCCGCCTGCACGTGGCGGGCGACCCGCTGGTGCTCTTCAACGCCTGGGACGCCGGCAGTGCGCGCGCGATCGCCGCAGCCGGAGCGCCCGCAATCGCCACCGGAAGCTGGTCGGTGGCCGCGGCGCACGGCTACCCGGACGGCGAAGCCCTGCCGCTCGAGCTCGCGATCGGTAATCTCGAGCGCATCGTTCGCGCCGTCGAGCTCCCAGTGACGATCGACCTCGAGTCGGGTTACGGCACTCGACCCGCGGCGGTCGCCGAGAGCATCGCGCGCGCCATCAAGGCCGGGGCGGTCGGGTGCAACCTGGAGGACAGCGTGACCGGCGGCGACTCCCTGTATTCGACGCAGGAGCAGTCCGCACGCATCCGCGCGGCACGCGCAGCCGCAGACCGGATGTCTATCCCGTTCTTCATCAATGCGCGCACCGACGTCTTTCTGCATGCAGATGCGACCCGTCACGACGCGGTGCTCGTCGACGCTGCGCTGCAGCGCACCGCCGCCTACGCGGCCGCGGGCGCGGGCGGGCTCTTCGTGCCCGGGCTCACGGATGCGGACCTGATCGGCAAGCTCTGCACGGCATCGCCGCTGCCGGTGAACGTGATGGTGCTCCCGGCGCTCCCGCCGCGCGTCGTGCTGGCGCGGTTGGGCGTGGCCCGGATCAGCCACGGTCCGGGTCCGTACCGCGCGGCGATGCGGTTCCTGGAGGACGCCGCCCGTGAGGCCTTCGCGGCGTCCGCACGCTAGAAGCGTGATCGCGCGGTTCGCCGCTGCTCGCGGCGCACGACCAGCTTGAGCCCCGACCAGATTGCTGAATCGTCGCGCATGCGTCGTCGCGCACGGGCGAGAAATGCGCCGAGCTTCCGCCTCGACGTCGAGAACACGTACATGAGGTCGATCCGGGCGGTCCGCCTCGCTTCGAAGGCGACCCCATCGGGCATCCGCACGAGCAGGTCGCGATACGCCGGTGGCGCATCGACCGTCAGCAGCGCGGTGCCGGTCTTGATCCCGAGCATTGCGGCAAGAGGAGTGCCCGAGTAGCCGGCCACGAGCGTTGCTCCCGGATCAGTCGGCAGGCTCGCTGAGCGGGCGTCCCGCATCGACGATCAGCGTGCTGACGACTCGCGCCAGGGTTTGCCCGACATTGCGGGTCTCGTGCACGACGCCGCGCGCGTTGTGGTAGGCCTCGCCGGCGGTGTAGCGACGCGGTGGCTGCCCGGCAGCGACGACCTCGACCGTCCCCTCGATCACGGTGGCGTACTCATCGCCGGGATGCGTGTGCCGGCCGGTCGTGCCGCCCGGCTCGAACCGCCCGGTCGCGACCAGCACTTCCCGGCTCGCGTCCGCTGACAGCGGGGTACGAAGCAACGGTGTCACGGCAAAACCCGTGGCCTGAGGATGGACCACGCCCGGACCGACGACGACGGCGATCATCCCCGCGACGACCAGTGTCATGCGGAGGCGCCTCGCAGTGCGCCGCGACCCGCGTTCGCCCATGGCCGCGCGTCTCAGTCCTTCCTGTAGGTCCCGATCAGCTCGAACTGCAAGAGTACGTGACCCTTCATCGCCTGCTCGAGCTGCGCCTTGGTCGGCTTGCCGAGATCCGCGAGCACGGCGTCGAGGGCGTACAACTTGTGAAAGTACCGGTGCGTCCCGATCGGAGGACAGGGGCCGCCGTAACCGGTGCGTTTCCAGTCGTTGAGTCCTTCACGCGTACCGCGCGGCAACGCGGCCGGCTTGACGCCCTGCGGCAGCCCCGTGGCATCCGGCGGTATGTTGTAGAGCAACCAGTGCACCCAGGTCATCTTCGGCGCCGCTGGATCGGGCGCATCCGGGTCATCGACGATGAGCGCGAGGCTCTTCGTCCCCGGCGGCAACCCGCGCCATGTCAGCGGCACGGAGGTGTCGCTCCCCTGGCAGGTGTAATCCTTGGGGATCGGCTCGTTGTGCGTGAACGCGGATGAGGTGAGCGCGAGCGCCATGAGCGTCTCCAGCATGATTCACGACCAGCCGGCGGATTTCGACGGACCTGGACCGGAATCATACGCTCGCGGGATTTGGCGCAGGGGTTCTGCCTTCTGCGTGCCGCGTGCCCCCACGAGGCGGGCAGGTTGGCGTCGGCGGGCGTCGTCGGCGGCTACTTCAGCTCGCCGCCCACCACGCGATTGCCGCCATCGGTCTTCGCCTTGAGCAGCGCCTTGGCCGCTGCCTCGAGTATCGATTCGCATTCCGAGCTGCGCCCCGGTGCGCCGGTGACGATTCCGCAGCTCATCGTGAGGTAACGCCCCGTCGGCGAGCGCGGGTGATGAACAGCAAGCGCCCGTACCCTACCGAGGATCTGCTCCGCGTGAGCGAGCGCGCTCGGTGGCTCCATCGAGATCCCGAGCACCACGAACTCGTCGTCGTCGAAACGCGCAACGACGTCGCTCGTGCGCCGCATCGCCGCCGCGATCGTCTTGCCGACCTGGCGCAGCACGTTGTCGGCCGCCATCCGCCCGAATATCTCGATGTAGGTGCGGAAAGCATCGAGGTCGAATCGCATCACGGTGATGCTGCGCGAGTCGCGCTGCGCGATCGACCAGTCGCGGCGCAGCACCTCCATCAGGTGTTCGCGGGTCGCGAGACCGCTGTTGCCCGCCAGGGTGGGCAGGACCTGCGAGCCCTCCAACGCGAGCTTGGGGACGGGCCGATAGAACACGACCAGCCGGTCACCTGAGAGCCGGGATTCGAAGCGTTCGCAGCCGATGCGCGTGCCGTCCGCGCAGACGAGCGACACCGGTGCGCTGCTGACTTTCGCCGCCCCCAGGGAGCCGTTGGTTTCGATCTCGCCCAGCTTGCGGCCGACGGGCCAGTCGTCCGGCCGTTGCAGAAGCAGGGCGAGCGTCGCATTCGAGTAGAGGATCCGCCCGCCGCCGGGCTGTGCTCCGTCCACGACCGCGACCGCATCGGGCGCGTGGCGAAGCACTTCGACCAGCAGTTCTGCGTCCAGAGTGTTCATCGGGGTGGGCGCATCGTCAGGCATCGAGCCGCAACTCCGGTGCATCCCGGCAATGGCTGACCGCGCTGTGACATTCCTGCCAGCGCGGCATGGCCGCCAGTGCTTCGCGGCCGGGAGACGTGGGGCGGCCATGCAGCCGCACCAGCCGCACCTGGCTCAAGGGATCCGCCTCACCCGCCAGCTCGTCGAGCGTATCGAGCACGCCGGGTCTGTCGTTGCAGATCGCGAGCACGTCGCAACCCGCGGCGAGCGCCTCCCGCGCACGTTCCGGCACCGTTCCCGCGATGGCGGCGCCGGCCATGCTGAGATCATCGGAGAACACGGCGCCCGTGAAACCGAGACTGCCGCGCAACTCGCGCTGCAGCCAGCGACGCGACATGCTCGCGGGCGCCTCGTCGACTTCCGGAAACGACACGTGCGCGACCATGATCGACGACAGCCCGTTGGCGATCATGCGGCGGTACGGCAGCAGGTCGTCGCCCAGCTCCTCGATCGGCCGGCGATCCACGGGCAAGGCGCGATGCGAATCGGCCACGACCGCTCCGTGACCTGGAAAGTGCTTGGCGGTCGCGGCCATGCCGGCCTCGCGCATGCCCTGCATCGCGGAGACCGCGAGGCGCGCGACGACCTCTGCGTCGCGGTGATAGGCGCGGTCGCCGATGACCTCGCTTACGCCGTAGTCCAGGTCGACACAGGGGGCAAAGCTCAGGTCCACGCCCGCGGCGCGCAGTTCCGCCGCGAGCAGCCAACCGCACTGTGCGGCGAGACGCCGAGCGGCGTCGGGATCGGAATCGTGAAGGCGGCCGATCAGGCGCGGCGGCGGCAGTTCCGTGAACCCGGCGCGGAAGCGCTGTACGCGCCCGCCCTCCTGGTCCACCGCGACGAGCAGCGGCGGCGAGCGCACCGCCCGGATGTCGCGCACCAGATCCTCGAGCTGCTCGGCCTCGAGGTAATTTCGTGCGAACAGGATTACGGCGCCGACCAGCGGATGGCCCAGCACCTGGCGGTCCTCGGCCGTCAGCGTCGTGCCCGAAACGTCGAGCATTACGGGCCCCAGGGTCATTTCGTGATCTGCCTCACAAACACTGCCATGGCCTCGACGTGCGCCGTGTGCGGAAACATATCCATCACGCCGACGGACGCCAGCGAAAAACCGTGTTCGCGGACGAGAATGCCAGCATCCCGAGCCAGACTGCCAGCGTGACAGGAGATATACACGACGCAGCTCGCATCACAGCGCGCGATGAGCGGCAGAATCTCCTTCGCGCCCGCCCTCGGCGGGTCGATCAGCACGCGGTCGTAGCGCCGGGCGGCCCACGGCAGGTCCGCGCACGGGGCCGCCAGATCGGCCGCATGGAACTCCGCGTTTTGGATTCTGTTCAATTCGGCGTTGCGCCGGGCACGCGCGACGAGCACCTTATCGCCCTCGATGCCCACGACGCGTCCGGCCCGGCGGGCCGCCGGCAGCGTGAGGTTACCGATCCCGCAGAAGAGATCGAGAACAGTGTCGGTTGGCGCCGGCTGCAGCCGCTCTACGGCGCGGGTGACCATCCGCGCATTGAGCTCGGCGTTGACCTGGACGAAATCGGTCGGAAGAAACTCGAGCTCCAGGTCGAACTCCGTCAGGGAGTACCGGAGCGCCGGCGCATCACCCGACAACGGGGCTACCGTGTCCAGGCCCCCGGGTTGCAGGTAGATGCGCACGCCGCGCTCGCGCTCGAACTCCGCGAGCCGCTCGAGATCTTCGCGGCCGGGCGACGCCAGCACGCGCAGCACCAGCGCGCAGCCGTTCTCTGCGACCGCGATCTCGATTTGCGGGACGCGCTCGGCGATCGATAGCGACTGCACCAGCGCCGCGAGCGGGTCGATGAGCTCGCCCGCCGGCGCTGCGAGGACGCGGCACTCGTGCAGGTCGGCGACGTACGGCGCGGCGCGCTCGCGGAATCCGACCAGCACGCGGCCCTTCTTCGCGACGTACTTGACACCCAGCCGCGCGCGGCGGCGATAACTCCACGGCGACGCGCCGAGCGGCGGCAGGATCTCGCGCGGCGTGACGCCGCCGATCCGAGCAAGGTTCGTAAGCAGTTGCGCCTGCTTGAAGGTGAGCTGCGCCACCGGCGACAGGTGCTGCAGCGCGCAGCCGCCGCAGACGCCGAAATGCGGGCATTGCGGCGTGACCCGCTCCGCGCTCGGCTCGATCACCGCCACGAGCGCGGCCTCGTCGAAGCTGCGATGCCGCACCATGCGCTGAAGCGTCACGCGCTCCCCGGGCAACCCGTCTGCTACGAACACGGTCTTACCCTCGATGCGCGCGATGCCCCGGCCGTCCTGCGTGAGATCGACGATCCGCGCCTCCTCGGGCACGGCAGCCAGGCGACGGCCCCTCACGTCGCCGGCCAGGCGTCGCGGAAGCGGATCAGATGCTGCTTGTCGCTCGCCTGCAGCCAGGCGCGGACGAGACCGCATTCGCGTACGTGCTCTTCGCGCGTGAGCCGTCCACGCAGCAGCTCGAAGCGCAGATAGATGAGGTAGGTATTGATGACGTCCGTCTCGCAATAGTCGCGGATCGCGGTGGCCTGGCCGGCGAGCCAGGCCTCCCAGACGGCTTCGCCGGACATTCCGATCTTGCCCGGCAGCCCGAGCAACTGCGCCATGCGATCGAGGCCGACGCGACCGCGCCCCTGGTACCCGGAAAGCACATCCATCAGGTCGATGTGCCGCCAGTGAAAGCGACCCAGGTAATTGTTGAAGCGGAAGCTCTGGTCTTCCTCCCCCATTTCCCAGTAACGCGGCGCCTGCACCTGGTGGCGCAGCGCCCGATAGGTGAGCACCGGCAGATCGAAGGCGCTGCCGTTCCAGCTCACGAGCACGGGCGAGTACCGGCCGATACCGTCGAAGAACCGCTGCACGAGCTCGGACTCCGGTGTGTCGGCTTCGCCCAGGCTCCAGGCTCGAAACCCGTCCCGGGTACGCATGGCGACCGAGATCGCCACGATCCGCTGCTGCTCGAGCGACAGGAACTCCGAGCCGGTGAGTTCGCGTTGCCGCGTCTGCATCACGTATCCGACCTGCTTGTCCGAAAGTCCCTCGAGACCGTGCAGGCGACGACCGAACTCGACGTCCGGGACCGTCTCGATGTCGAACGCGAATACCTGGCCCAGGCTCATGCCCCGCGCTCCGCGCGCCGCATCAGCACTGCGACCGCAATAACGAGACCGGCCTCGTCGGTGAGCGTGACGTGGCCCTCTCCCGCCCCCAGCTCGTCGCGTCGCCTGCGGCCACGGTCCGACCAGATCACCTCGGGCCGGCCCCACGCATTCGCCGAGATGCCGACATCGCGGATCCACATGCCATGGGAGAAGCCGGTGCCGAGCGCCTTTACGATCGCCTCTTTTGCGGCGAAGCGCATCGCCAGGAACCGCACCGGACGCCGGTAGCGACGGAAGGCACGTTCCTCCTCGGGCAGCAGCAGCCGGCTGACGAAATGCTCGCCATGGCGCGCATAGACCGCCTCGACGCGTGCAAGCTGCACGACATCGGTGCCGATGCCGAAGATCATCCGCCCCCGCCTCGGGGCGCCGGCCGCGACCGGCGCGCATCGAGCATCAGCGCCTTCATCTCGCCGACCGCCGCGGCAATACCGCTCACGATCGCACGCGCGACGATCGCGTGCCCGATGTTGAGCTCGACGATCTCGTCGATCGCCGCCACCGGCTGGACGTTGTGATAGTGCAGGCCGTGCCCTGCGTGCACCGTGAGTCCGAGCGACGCACCGAGCCGAGCCGCGTCCGCGATGCGCGCGAGCTCGAGCGCACGGCGCTCCCCGGTCGCCTCCGCGTACGCGCCCGTGTGCAGTTCGACGACGGAAGCGCCCGCCGCGCGCGAAGCGTCGATCTGGCGTGTCTCGGGATCGATGAACAGCGAGACCCGGATCCCGTCGCCGGCGAGCGCCCCGCAGACCTGCGTCAGGCGTGGGAGCTGGCCGGCCACGTCGAGTCCGCCCTCGGTAGTGACCTCCTCCCGCCGCTCGGGCACCAGACAGCAATCGTGCGGCCCGATCTCCCGGGCGAGCGCAACCATCGGATCGGTCGCGGCGAGCTCCAGGTTCATGCGGGTCTGCAGCGCCACGCGCATCCGGCGCACGTCGTGGTCCTGGATGTGACGGCGGTCCTCGCGCAGATGCAGCGTGATGCTGTCCGCGCCGGATTGCTCGGCGATCAGCGCCGCGAGCAGCGGATCGGGATAGGCGGCGCGACGCACCTGGCGCAGCGTCGCTACATGATCGATGTTCACCCCGAGATGGATCGCCTGCATCCTCCGCCCCCGGTCAGCCCGCGCCCGCATCGCGTCCAAGGGCACGCATCGCTAGCGCCACCTGGCGTGTCCGCAGTTCGCGTCCATCCAGGATCTGTTCGAGCGCGGCGCGAAGCAGCAGCCGCGCGTCGGCTACGCTCCGCGCGTCGTCGAGCCTCTCCGTGGCGAGCGCGAGCAGCGACGAGCCGCAAAATACCAAGCTTCCCTCGGCGACTCCATTCACGAGCTCCGGACCGCTGTCCACGCGATATCGGTAGCTGCGCCGCGCCTCGACGCGCCGGCCGGTCGAGGCCTCCGTCTCGAGGTTGAGCCCGTATCCGAGCTCCTCGAGCAGGCGCTTCTCGAAGATGCGCAGCGCGCCGGCCGGATCGACATGCGGTGCAGCGAGCGTGGCCACGAGCGCCGCGTACGCCGCGTAGAGACGCGGGTGCGGATCGCCCTTCGGCAGCAGCCTCAGGAGGAGCTCGTTCGCGTAGTACGCGCTCATGAGCCGAGACGCGGGCAACTGCGCGGCCGCAGGCGCGCCGCGCTCGACGCCCGTGAGCTGCCCGGCCTCACCCCTCAGGCTGAAACTCACCAGCAGCTCGGCGAACGGCTGCAGGGCGGCGGCGAGGCCGGATCCGCTGCGGCGCGCCGCGCGCGCGAAGACGCTCACCCGGCCGTGCGACCGCGTCAGAAGCTCGAGGATGCGGCTCGAATCCCGCCACGGATAGTGATGCAGCAGAAAGGCGGGCTCGAGCCGGATGCGTCTGTCGCTGCCGCTCACGTGTCGTACCCGAAGCTCCTGAGCGCCGCTTCGCTGTCGGACCAGTCCTCCTTGACCTTGACCCACAGCTCGAGGTGCACCGGTTGACCGAAGTGCTGCTTGAGCTCGAGCCGTGCGAGACGGCCGATCTCCTTCAACCGCTCGCCGCCCTTGCCGATGACGATTGCCTTCTGACCGGTGCGCTCGACCCAGACGACGGCCTGCACGAGCAGCTTCCCCGGCTCGTCCTCGAGCGGCCCCATGTTCTCGATCTCTACGGAAAGACCGTACGGCAGCTCGTCCTGCAGCCGCAGCGTGAGCTTCTCGCGGATGATCTCGGCCGCCATGAAACGTTCGCTGACGTCGGTCAGCTGATCGGGAGGATAGAGTAACGGCGACACCGGGAGATACTTTGCGATCAGTCCCGGCAGGCGGTCGATGCCGTCGCTGCGCAGCGCCGACACCAGCAGGACCTCGGCAAATCCGGCCTTTGCCGACACGTCCGCGACGAAGGGCAGCAGCCGCTCGCGCGGACGGGCGCGGTCGATCTTGTTCACCAGCAGGATCACCGGCCGCCCGGCGGCCTTGAGCCGCTCGAGGGCGCGCTCGTCCTCGGGCGTGAATCGAAGCGCCTCGATCACGAAGATGTTGACGTCCGAATCGGCGAGCGAGGCGAGCGCCGTGCGGTTCATGCAGCGGTTTATGGCGCGACTCTGGTTGTCGTGCAGACCCGGCAGATCGACGAACACGATCTGCAGCCCCGGACGGGTGAGGACGCCGTGTATCCGGTTGCGGGTGGTCTGCGGCTTGGGACTCACGATCGACAGCTTCCTGCCGAGCAGCGCATTGAGCAGCGTCGACTTGCCGACGTTCGGCCGGCCGACGAGCGCCGCGAAGCCGCAGCGGATCTCGCCCTCGTCACCGACCGCGGGTTTCTCCATGTCGCTCTTCACTCGTTCTCGCCGGCGAGCGCGTCGAGCAGCCGTTGCGCCGCCTCCTGTTCCGCGCGTCGGCGGCTCGAGCCCTCGCCCTGCGTCTTCAGCTTCAGCGAGCTGACTTCGCAGGCGACGGCAAAATGCTGCTCGTGCGGCTCGCCGCTGACGCTTTCCACGACGTACGCCGGCAGCGGCAGGCCGCGGCGCTGCAGCTCCTCCTGCAAACGTGTCTTCGCGTCCTTGAGCTCGTGCGGTACCGGCAGCCGCTCGAGGCGACCCGCATAGAGCCGGCCGACCACTCCACGCGCCGCCTCGAAGCCCCCGTCCACGTAGACCGCTCCGATCACTCCCTCGAGTGCGTCGGAAAGGATCGAGCCCCGCCGGAATCCCCCGGATTTGAGCTCGCCGCCGCCGAGACGCAGCTGTTCGCCGAGCCCGAGCTCGGTCGCTACCGCCGCCAGCATCGACCCGCTCACGAGCGTCGCGCGATACCGGCTCAGGTCGCCCTCGCTCGCGGTCGGGAACTCGCGGTAAAGGAGCTCGGAGACGACCAGGGTCAGCACCGCGTCGCCCAGGAACTCGAGGCGCTCATAGTTGGCCCTGCCGGCGCTGCGATGCGTCAGCGCCGCCGTCAGCACCGCGGGATCGGCGAATCGATGCCCCAGCCGCGCTGCCGCCCAGCTCTCCGGCGTCAGCACGGAAGGATCACTGCGGGATGACGACCGTCTTGTCGAATTTGAGCAGCAGGAAGAGATTCCCGGCGAACGGCTGCTCGACCTCGTACTCGGAACGGACCTCGAAGCCCTCGTTCGTCTTCTTGATCGCGACGTCCTTCCAGCTCAGCCCCTTGATGTCCTCCACGTCCCAGCGCCGCTCCAGCGAGTTGCGGATCATCTGCGCGCTGGTTTCGATCGCGGCGTGCTCGTCGCGCACCTGCTCCATCGCCCGTGAGACTTCCATGTACTCGAGGTACACCGGCACCGCGCGGATGCCTCCATAGATCGCGGCCCCGAGGATGATCAGGATCGTGAGGATCCCGAGGAAAGTCATGCCACGCTGACGCTGCTTCATGCTTCGGCTCCGGGTGGGTCAGTGAATCGCGTCGCCGATGCGGTTCCAGATCGGCGCGTTGGGTAAGTTCCAGTTGAGCCAGATGCGCACGGCCTTGCCGACCACGTTGCCGGTCGGCACATAGCCCACTTCGGAAAAGCGGCTGTCGCGGCTGTTGTCGCGGTTGTCGCCCATGAAGAAGTAGTGCCCCTCCGGCACCACGCCTTCGTAATCGACCGACGGACGCTCGTCGATGTAGAGCACGCGGTGACGCACCTCGCCAAGCTGCTCGAAGGCGATCGTCGCGAGCGGCGTGCTGTTCATCGGCTCAAATACACCGTCGAGCTCGACCGGCTGCAGGTCGCCGTTGACGTATACCCGCTTGTCGGCCACCACGATGTGGTCGCCCGGCAGGCCGACCAGCCGCTTGATGTAGTTCGTCGACGGGTCCGACGGCAGCCGGAACACGACCACGTCGCCGCGCTTGGGCGTGCCGAGGTCGACGATCTCGGCATTCACCACCGGCAGCCGAAGACCGTAAGTGAACTTGTTCACGAAGATGAAGTCCCCATCCAGCAGGGTCGGCATCATCGAATCGGAAGGGATACGAAACGGCTCGAAAAGAAACGAGCGTATGAGGAGCACGATCAGGATGATCGGGAAGAATGAGCGCGCGTACTCGACGACCATCGGTTCCCGAAGTGGCGCGCTCCCGGCCAGTGCGCCGGCGCGCTGCACGCGTATCGGGCGGAAATACCAGGCGTCGACGGCCCAGATGAGGCCGGTGACGAGCGTTGCCACGACGAGCGCGAACGAGAAGTCCAGGATCAAGCATCACCTCGGGATCGGGCGCGAGTATTGTTCATTTCCCGCGTTGCATCAACGTCTTGCATCATTTTCCGTGATCGGCTTGCCCTTCAGTCCTTGCGGCCGACCTGCAGGACGGCAAGAAAGGCTTCCTGCGGGATCTCGACCTGGCCGAGTTGCTTCATGCGCTTCTTGCCCTCTTTTTGCTTCTCGAGCAGCTTTCGCTTGCGGCTCACATCGCCCCCATAGCACTTCGCCGTGACGTTCTTGCGCAGCGCCTTGACGGTCGAGCGCGCGATGACGTGCGAGCCGATGGCGGCCTGGATGGCGACCTCGAACATCTGTCGCGGGATCAGCTCCTGCATCTTGTCGACAAGCTCGCGCCCGCGCTGGTAGGCGCTGTCGCGGTGGCTGATGATCGACAGCGCATCGACGGGATCGCCGTTGATCAGGATGTCGAGCTTGGCGAGCGGTGCGGCCTGGAAGCGGTCGAACTCGTAGTCGAAGGACGCGTAGCCGCGGCTCACGGACTTCAGCCGGTCGAAGAAATCGAGCACTACTTCGGCCAGCGGCAGTTCGTACTGCATCGACACCTGGTTGCCCAGGTACTGGAGCTTCTTCTGCACGCCGCGCTTGTCGAGGCAGAGCTTCATCACCGGGCCGACGTAATCGGGCGGCAACAGCAGGTTTGCGACGATGACCGGCTCGCGTATCTCCCCGATCTTGTCCGGCGCAGGCAGCTTTGCCGGGTTGTCGACGTAGACGGTGCCGCCATCCGTGGTGGCCACCTCGTAGACCACGGTCGGCGCGCTCGTCACCAGGTCGAGCTGGTACTCGCGCTCCAGGCGCTCCTGAACGATATCCATGTGCAGCAGCCCCAGAAACCCGCAGCGAAAGCCGAAGCCGAGCGCCGTCGACACCTCGGGTTCGTAATGCAGCGCGGAATCGTTGAGCTTGAGCTTGGCGAGCGCGTCGCGGAACGACTCGTAATCGTCGGAACGCACCGGAAAGAGGCCGGCGAATACCCGTGGCTTGATCTGCTTGAACCCCGGCAGGGCCGCACTCGCCGGGCGGCTCTCGCCGGTAATCGTGTCGCCGACCGGGGCACCATCGATCTCCCGGACACCCGCGATCACGAAACCGATCTCGCCGGTCGCGAGCGTCTCGGTCGCCACCGACTTCGGCGTGAACCGGCCGAGCCGGTCGACCTGATAGCTGCGGCCCGTCGACCAGATGCGGATCTTCTGGCCGGTCCTGAGCGAGCCGTTCATCACCCTGACCAGCGACACGACGCCCACATAGTTGTCGAACCAGGAGTCGATGATCAGCGCCTGCAGCGGCGCGCCTTCCTGGCCGGACGGCGGCGGCACGCGCGCGACCAGTGCCTCGAGGAGCTCCGCGACGTTCTCGCCGGTCTTGGCGCTGACGCGCAGCGCGTCGTGCGCCTCGATGCCGATGATCTCCTCGATCTCCTTGATCACCTTGTCGGGGTCGGCCGACGGCAGGTCGATCTTGTTCAGCACCGGCACGACCTCGAGACCCTGCTCGAGCGCCGTGTAACAGTTGGCGACGCTTTGCGCCTCCACGCCCTGGGCCGCGTCCACCACCAGCAGGGCGCCCTCGCCAGCGGCGAGCGAACGCGACACCTCGTAGGAGAAATCCACGTGGCCGGGGGTGTCGATCATGTTCAGCTGGTAGGTCCGCCCGTCGCGGGCGGCGTAGCGCAGGGATACGCTCTGCGCCTTGATCGTGATGCCGCGCTCACGCTCCAGCGCCATCGTGTCGAGCACCTGGGCCTGCATCTCGCGCGCCTCGAGACCGCCGCAGAGCTGGATGAAGCGGTCGGCGAGCGTGGACTTGCCGTGATCGATGTGCGCGATGATCGAGAAGTTGCGGATCAGGTTCATGAAGCGGGCTTGCGGAACCTCAGCCATACCCCTCGCATACCCATCGCCCATACCCATTGCATGGGCGCGAGCGCGTGCGAGGTTCCTTGGGCCCTGAGCGCGGGCGAAAGCGGACGATTATAGCCGTATTGCCGCGCGCAACCGGTCGGCGTCCAGCACCCCCTCGCAAAGGACGTCGGCACCCACCGCGAGCACCGGTACGCGCAGCCCGTAGCGGATCGCCAGGTCAGGGTCGCCGTCCACGTCGACGACCACCAGCCGTTCCACCGCGGGACCGATCTCCAGCGACAGCTCCATCAGGAACTGCTCGCAGAGGTGACAGCCTTCGCGAACGTAGAGTACGAGCCCGGGATCGGACTCAGGCATCCGCGTTGCCGGTTTCCCGCGGGGCGGGGATTACCCGGAATCGGTGGACTCCCGTGCGCCGGCCGCAGCCAACGCCGGCAAGCGCGCCGCCGATCGCGGCGAGAAACGCCATCCCGTCGCCCATGCCCATCATCTGCGCGAGTCCGGCACCCGCCAGCAACCCAGCGAGCGGCAGCAGGTAGATCAGCGCGGCGGCCCGCACGATGTCGCCATCGGCAACCGAGACCAGCACGATGTCGCCGGCGACGAGAGGGCGCGTCCGGCCGGGGCAACCCGGCACGGTCAGATGACGCACCCTGGAAGCACCCATCCGGCTCAATCCGCAGCCACCGCCGCTGCCGCACAGGTCGCACTGTCCCGCCTGCTCGCAGACCAGCCGAGCCCATCCGCCATGAACCTCTCCGACGCGCGTCCGGATCTCCATGCCGACGACCTATCGGGCAGGCGGTGGGGTCACGCCTGCGTCCGCGACCGGCGCAAGCGAAGTGGCGATGTCCCGCACCGTAGTCGGCGGCACCTCGCCCACGGCCGTGATCATGTAGCCGCGCACCGTAGTCGTGAACGTGCTGGCGGCACCCATCCTGGAGGCTTCGGCCGGCGCCGGCGCAGTCCGCGACCCGGGTTCGATGAACACCGACACAGACGCGAACCCGTCGGAGAAAACGAGGTGCTGGACCGGCATGGGATGCCCGGGCAGAGACTGGACACGTGAGCCGACCAAGCGGAATCCCGGGGGCACCTTGAGCGGACGCCAGCCCGCCGCCGCCATGGCCACGCGGCGGTCGGAGCCTGGCCGCGCCGAGCGCACCCAGCGGAAACCGGATGCATCGACCGACGGTTCGGTCTCACTGGCCGGCATGTTGGTGTGCATGTCGAGCTTGCTGAACTGGATTCGTTCCACGGGCCGACCCGCCTGGTCGCAGATCTCCGATCGCAGCGGCATCGCCGTCTTCTCGTCGAGCCAGAGCCGGTAGCCGTATCGGTAAGCGTCGCGCGGACGGATCTCGATGATGCGCACTTCCCGGCCGAGGAGCCGGGAGCCGCCGCGCACCTTGAGCAGGTACTGGGCATCCAGCTCGGCGCCCGGTCTCGGCAGCGCCTTGAGAAGCGAGCCACCGTCGGTGCGCGGCTCGACGAGCACGACGCCGCGATCGGGCAGATAGGCGTGCACCTCGCGCGGCGTGCGGACGATCTCCCGGCCGCTGCCGTCGAGCGAGACGAGCCGCTCGACGCTGTATGCGCCTTCCATGCGGTGCACGATCCGCATCGTCTCGCTCTGACGGCGATTCGAATGCGTGAAGAGGCCGTCGTACTCGCGCGTCGCGAGCGCTTCGCTCATCCGCGCGAGCCAGGCCCGGGCCTCTTCCGGCGTTGCGTGCGCGGACGGGCAGAACGCTGCCACCAGGGACAGGGCGAGGGCCGGCCGCGCGATTCTCATCAAAGGCCCTCGGCCGTCTCTGTCTCGTACGCGACCCGCGCGATGCCCGGATCCTGCGCGAGCACGCTGGTCCAGACGCTGCGCCGGCCGATCGGTGTCGCAAACTGGCTGTGCGCGACCAGGTAACCCGCGAGCCGCTGGCTCTGTTCCGGCGTCGGGCTCGCGCTGTCGGCCGCCGCAAAATCCGCGATCGTGGTCGGGACCGGGTCGACGTCGGCCACGGCCGCCACGCCGCTGCTACCCGGCTGGTCGCCGGGGCGGATCAGCAGCACGGCCGCAAAAGCCGTGCCCGCGGCCACTGCGACCGCCGCGGCAGGCTTGAGCCACCCCGCGCGCCGGGCGGGATGAGTGCCTGACGACGCAGGCAGCGCGGTACAGGCGTCATCGAGGACGGCCTGAACCTGCGTTGCGAAGCCGCGGCTAGCCGTGATGCCGCCCGGGGCGCGCAGGGTTTCGCCGATCAAGACGTAGCTCCCGAACGCGCGCTTGAGTTCGGTATCCCGTTCCATGCGCCGCACGAGGAGTCCTATCTGGTCCTGCGGCAGCTCGCCGTCGAGCAGCGCCGACATCTGTTCGAGAATCTGATCTGACATTCGGTTGTACTCAGTCCAGCAAGGGCTTCAGGCTTCGGTCGATGGCCTCGCGGGCGCGGAAAATTCGCGAACGAACGGTGCCTACCGGACACTCCATGGCTTCGGCGATCTCCTCGTAGCTCAGGCCTTCCACTTCGCGGAGGATGATCGCCGTGCGCAGATCCTCCGGCAGCTGCTCGACCGCGCGGTTGACCGTCGCGCGGATCTCCTCGGACAGCGCCGAGGCCTCCGGCGTATCCGTGTGCCGCAGGCGGGATTCCATCACCGACTGCTCTCCCTCGCTCAAGCCGCCCTCGTACTCGATCGGCCGGCGCTGGCGCGACGCCATCGCATTGCGCGCGGTATTGACGGCGATGCGGTACATCCACGTGTAGAAGGCGCTGTCGCCTCGGAAGGAGCCGAGTGCACGGTAGGCCTTGACGAAGGACTCCTGTGCCACGTCCTCGGCTTCAGTCGGATCACGTAGCAGTCGTGCCACCAGTTTGACGACCTTGTGCTGATACCTGAGCACCAGCAGGTCGAACGCGCCCCGCTCGCCCCGCTGCGCCCGCCGCACGAGCTCCAGGTCGCTCTGCTCGACACCGGAGCCCGGCCGGTCGATCGCGTCCTGCGTCTCGTGCGACTCCATAGACCCGTCGGAGGGGGGAAAGTTCGGCATTGAAACCATGGACGGGACCCGGCCCGCCGGCCTCAGCAGGTCCGCAGACGCGCGGCGCATGCAAGCCGCACGGCGACTGACCTGAGCTGACGATCGTCGACGTCCCACGGGGTGAGCCAGCGCGCAAATGACCGGCCGGACACTCGCCAATGCAGCACCAGCGAGCGCCCGAGCATCCGCGTGCCCGCCCCGAGGCCGGCAACGACCGCGCTCCCGTCGCGGAATTCGAGCCGCCAGGTATCGTCCGGCAGCCAGACTACTCTACGCAATGCGCGAGCGGGCCGGACTGAGTCCAGATATACCCAGAGCGCCGCGAGGCCACCCGCGAGCAGTCCCACGCCAGCGGGCGCCGCGGGATAACGGCCGAGCACCGCTTCGGTTGTGACGGCGCAAAGCACGCACAGGGCCGCGGCGGCAGCCTCGGCCAGCGTGACGCGAGGCAGGTCAAGGCTCATTGCTGCGTATGCGGGCGACGACATTCTCGATCATCGGGTCCGCCGCGGCGCGCGGCCGGCGCCCGGCAAGATACCCGAAGAGCTCGGGATCCGGCAGATCGAGTAAGCATAGGAATGCGTCACGTTCACCGCGGCTCGCCTGCGGCAGTCGACGCTCCACGTAGCGCAGCAGCAGCTCGTCGAGCTCGCGCATCCCGCGCCGACATCGCCAGCGCAGGCGGGACAGCTCGCGATCCGCGTCCATGGGTCAATGCTGCCTCTCGACGATCAGCTTCTTGATCTCGGCGATCGCCCGGGCAGGATTGAGGTCCTTCGGGCAGGCTTCGACGCAGTTCATGATCGTGTGGCAGCGGTAGAGACGGAATGGGTCCTCGAGCTCGTCGAGCCGCTCACCGGTCGCCTCATCGCGGGTGTCGATGATCCAGCGGTACGCCGCGAGCAGCGCGGCCGGTCCAAGGTAGCGGTCGCTGTTCCACCAGTACGAAGGACAGGCGGTCGAGCAGCACGCGCACAGGATGCATGCCGAGGGGCGGTCGATCTTCTCCTGGTCGTCCTTTGACTGCAGGCGCTCGCGGTCCGGCGGCGCCGGCGTGCGGGTCTGCAGCCATGGTTTCACCGAGGCGTACTGCGCGTAGAAATTGCTGAGATCCGGCACCAGGTCCCTGATGACCGGCAGGTGCGGCAGCGGGTACACGCGGACGTCGCCGCGGATCCCGGCGATCGACTTCGTGCACGCAAGATCGTTGACGCCGTCGATGTTCATCGCGCAGGAGCCGCAGATGCCCTCGCGGCAGGAGCGGCGGAACGTGAGCGTGGGGTCGACCTCGTTCTTGATCTTGATCAGCGCGTCCAGCACCATCGGCCCGCAGCGGTCGAGATCAACGTCAAAGCTGTCGATGCGCGGGTTCTCGTCGGCCTCCGGATCGAAGCGGTAGATCCGGAACGTGCGCACTCGCGTGGCGCCGGCAGGCGCCGCATGCGCGAGACCGGGTCGGACCCGCGAATTCTGTGGAAGTCGGAACTGTGGCATCGACGCGTGGTCCTCGGTGTGCGATCAGTAGGTGCGCGCCTTCGGCGGAATCGACTCGACGTCCGTCGTCAGGGTATTCAGGTGCACAGGCCTGTAATCGAGCCTGACCTGCTGCCCATCCGGGCCCACCCACACCAGCGTGTGCTTGAGCCACTCGCGATCGTCGCGGTCCTGGTAGTCGTCGCGGGCATGGGCGCCGCGGCTCTCGCGGCGATTGGCGGCGGAATGCATCGTCGCGATGGCCTGGCCCAGCAGATTGTCGAGCTCGAGCGTCTCGATCAGATCCGTGTTCCAGATCAGGCCGCGATCGGACACCTGCACGTCGTCGAACGAGGCGCGGACCTGGCCGAGCTTGCGCACGCCTTCGGCGAGGGATTCGCCCGTGCGGAACACGGCGGCGTGCGTCTGCATCGTCCGCTGCATCTCGAGCCTGATGTCGGCGGTACGCCGTGATCCGCGCGCGTTGCGGAAGCGCTCGAGCCGATCGACCGCCAGGTCCCCCGCCCCGGCGGGCAACGGCCGCTGCGCGGCACCCGCCACGATGGTTTCCGCGCAACGCCGCGCGGCCTCGCGTCCGAACACCATCAGGTCGAGCAGCGAGTTCGAACCGAGCCGGTTTGCGCCATGCACCGACACGCAGGCCGCCTCCCCGATCGCCATCAGACCCTGCACGACCGAATCCGGCTGGCCGCCGGCGAGCGTTACGACCTCGCCGTGCACGTTGCACGGAATACCGCCCATGTTGTAGTGGGCAGTCGGCAGCACGGGAATAGGCTCGCGCGTCACATCGACACCAGCAAAGATCCTCGAAGTCTCGGCGATGCCCGGCAATCGCTCCTGGATGACCCCGGCGCCCAGGTGCTCGAGGTGCAGGTGGATATGGTCGCGGTGCTCGCCGACGCCGCGGCCCTCGTTGATTTCGATCGTCATCGCCCGGGAGACGACGTCGCGCGAGGCCAGGTCCTTTGCGTTCGGCGCGTAGCGCTCCATGAAGCGCTCGCCGGTCGAGTTCGTGAGGTAGCCGCCCTCGCCGCGCGCGCCCTCGGTGATCAGGCAACCTGCGCCGTATATTCCGGTCGGATGGAACTGCACGAATTCCATGTCCTGCAGCGGCAGTCCCGCGCGCAGCACCATGCCGCCGCCGTCGCCGGTGCAGGTATGCGCGGACGTGCAGGTGAAATAGGTCCGACCGTAGCCGCCCGTCGCGAGGATGGTCGTCTGCGCGCGGAAGCGGTGCAGCGAGCCGTCGGCCATGTCGAGTGCGACGACGCCGCGGCAGGCGCCGTCCTGCATGATCAAGTCGATCGCGAAACACTCGACGAAGAACCGCGCGTCGTGTTTGAGCGACTGCTGGTAGAGCGTGTGCAGCATCGCGTGCCCGGTGCGGTCGGCGGCCGCGCAGGTTCGCTGCGCCGTGCCCTTGCCGTAATGCGTCGTCATGCCGCCGAAGGGCCGCTGATAGATGCGGCCGTCCTCGGTGCGCGAGAACGGCACGCCATAGTGCTCGAGCTCGATCACGGCGGACGGTCCCTCCCTGCACATGAACTCGATCGCGTCCTGGTCGCCGAGCCAGTCCGAGCCCTTGATCGTGTCGTAGAAATGAAAGCGCCAGTCGTCCTCGCCCATGTTGCCGAGCGCCGCGCTGATCCCGCCCTGCGCGGCCACGGTGTGGCTGCGCGTCGGGAACACCTTGGTGATGCAGGCCGTC
>Ga0268386_10000178_pt1 | contig 37996 bp, 30 predicted proteins | sample RVTome_15_FD_200260 | JGI IMG/M metagenome (GOLD analysis project Ga0268386, IMG submission 200260) | Soil microbial communities from uranium-contaminated site in the Upper Colorado River Basin, Wyoming, United States - RVT150D86... ... | reverse complement strand
TCGCCACGAACGTGGGCCAGCTCCTGGCCCTCCGCGTGGGCGTGGGCCTGTTCGGTGGAATCGGCCCGCTGGGGCTCGCCATGGCCACCAGGCTGGCGCCGCGGGAGCAGACCGGCCGCGCGGTCGGCATCATACAGTCCGCGCAGATCCTCTCGGCCGCGGTCGGCCCCTTCATGGGCGGCGCCCTCGCGGACACGATCGGCATGCGGCCCACGTTCGTCGTGACGGCCGCGGTCTGCGCGCTGGCGCTCCTGCTCCTGATCCGCGGCTACGACGAGGGCCCGCCGGAGACGGCGACACCGGACCAGGCCCGAGCGGCGTTCCGCGAGATCCTCCGGATCCCGCGGGTGCCCGCGCTGCTGGCCGTGCTCTTCCTCGTGAACTTCGTCGCCCGGTCGTTCACGCCGATCCTGCCGTTGCACCTGCTCCGGCTGGGCGTGGCCTCGTCCCGCCTCGCCCTGGCCACCGGGGCCCTCATCTCGATCTACTCGGTCACCGCGGCGCTGTCGGCCAGTGTCTTGGGACGGGCCACCCGCCGCTACCCGGCGCGCCGGCTCATGGTCGCCACCCTCGTCGCCGGGGCCGTCACCGTGCTGCCGATGGCCTTCGTCCCGGGCTACGGCGGGTTCCTGGCCCTCGCGACGCTACTGGGACTCTCGTCGGGCGGATCGCTCACGCTCGGCTACACCATGGGCGGCCTCCTCGTCCCGGCGCCGCGGCGGACCACCGCCTTCGGGTTCTTCTCCGGCGCGGCCCTGTTCGGCGGGGCCCTGTCCCCGTCGGTAGCGGGGTTCCTGGCTCACTGGGAGCTGCGCGGGATCTACTACCTCGACGCGGCGATCCTCCTCGCGCTGGCGGCGGCGCTCCTGGCCGGCCGCGAGCCCGCGCCAGGCGCCGAGCCCGGGGTCGGGCCTGGCGGACGCGGTGAGCGCGATCGGCCCGCCCCGCCCGCGTCCGAGCCCCGAGGCGGATCGAGGTAGCATGGGGTCGATGTCCCCCCTGCCGGTTCCGCGATGGCACGCGGCGGACGTCCTCTTCGCCCTCACGCTGGTCGGCCTCGGAGTGGCCCCCGGCGAGGGCGCGAGGCCCCCTCGCGGTCCGGTGGCGGTCCGGGCCACCGAGGTCGTGGCGCCGTGCGTCCGCGCCGCCGTGGCCGCCTTTCCGGGCGTCACCGACGGGCGGGTGGCGGTCGAGGTCGGTCCGCTGGTTCCCGGCGCGGACGTCCTGGTGGGCAGCGCGGTCGAGGTGACCCGGGCGCTCGAGGCCGGCACCGCCGCGGTCGGGACCGACGTCGTCCTCGCGCGCATCCCCTGGGCGCTGTACCTGGCGCCGGGAATCCCGGTGCCCCGCAGCGCCGCCGAGCTCGCCCGGTCGGACGCGGAGGTCTTCGTTCTCGGCGGGGACGCCGCCCACGAGGCGCGGCGGCACCTCCAGGCGATCGCGCCGGGGCGCGTGCGGGATGCCCGCTCCGAGGACGTGGCGGGCGCCCTGGTCGTCGCGGGCCCGCTGTCGCTGGCCCGGCCCGGCGAGCGCATCGCCCTCGACGTGCCCCCCATGGAAGCGCAGGCCGCGATCGGCGCCCCGGGTCCCGGCTCCGCGGCGGCGCGGGACCTGCTGTCGTTCCTGACCTCGGGAAGGGGCCTGAGCGCCTTCGCCGCGTGCGGGGAGGCCTCGCAATGAAGCTCTGCCATCACTGCGGGCGGGAGGTGAGGCTGCTGGCGGCCCTCCAGCGCACGGACTCCTGCCCGGCCTGCTACTCGGACCTGAAGTGCTGCCTGAACTGCCGGTTCTTCGACCCATCCGCGAACAACCAGTGCCGCGAGCCCCAGGCGGAGTGGTGTCCCGAGAAGGCGAAGGCGAACTTCTGCGAGTTCTTCGAGTTCCGTGAGGCGTCGGGTCTCGGGGTGTCCGGGATCGGCGCGCACGCCGACAAGGAGCGTGCCCGATCGGTATTCGACGACCTGTTCCGGAAGAAGTGAGAGCCGGCAGCGCCGAGCTGCCCTGCGGCCGCCCCGGTCCCGCGGGCGAGCGAGAGGAAGTCATAGGAGCGGGCAACGTCGTGGCCGCGGTCGCCCTGGCGGCGACCGTGGTGTGGTGCGTCTTGTCGGCCGCTCCCCTGGCCCACGGCTCCGACGCGGGCCGCCGCCAGTACGAGCGGATCTGCGGCCGATGTCACGGCGGCGACGGAAACGGCGGAGAGCACGGCCCCGGCATCGTGTCCCGGCTGGCGGCGCGCAGCGACGCCGCGCTCGCCGCGCTCGTCCGCGAGGGCCTGCCCGCGGCCGGCATGCCCGGCTTCCGCATCCCCGACGTGGACATGCAAGAGCTCGTCGCGCACCTCCGCACGTTGCGGCCCCGGCGCGGCTCGCTGCCGCCGCCCGCCACGGTCCGGACGACGGACGGCCGCACGCTGCAGGGCCGGCTCGTCAACCAGACGAGCCTCGACCTGCAGCTCGTCTCGGACGATGGTCGCATCCACCTGCTGCGGAAGGAAGGCGACCGCTTTCGCGCGGTGACGTCCCAGGCGGACTGGCCGACGTACAACGGCGATCTCGGCGGCAATCGCTACAGCCGGCTCGCCCAGATCGACGGCCACAACGTGGCGCGGCTGGTCCCGCGCTGGGCCTACACGCTGGGCGAGGCAGCGCCGCTGGAAGTGACGCCCGTCGTCGTGGACGGAGTGATGTACGTCACGGGCGTCAACGAGTGCCACGCGCTCGACGCGGGCAACGGCCGCCGCATATGGGAGTACTCGCGGCCCCGCACGAAGGGCCTGGCCGGCGACGCGGCCAGGGGCATAAACCGCGGCGTGGCCGTGGCCGGCGACCGCGTGTTCATGGTGACCGATCACGCGCACCTCCTCGCGCTCGACAGGCACACCGGCGCCCTGCTCTGGGACATGGAGATGGCGGACTGGCGCGAGAACTACGGGGCGACCTCTGCGCCGCTGGCCGTCGGCGGCCTGGTCGTGTCGGGCGTCTCCGGGGGCGACGAGGGCGTGCGCGGCTTCCTGGCCGCGTACGACCAGGCGAGCGGCAAGGAGGTCTGGCGGTTCTGGACCGTGCCCCGGCGCGGCGAGCCCGGCTCCGAGACCTGGCAGGGCAGGGACATCGACCACCCGTGCGCCTCCACCTGGCTGACGGGCACCTACGACCCCGCGCTCGACACGCTGTTCTGGCCGACGGGCAACCCGTGCCCGGACTACGACGGCAGCGAGCGCCTGGGCGACAACCTGTACTCGGACTCGATCCTGGCCCTCGACGCGAAGACCGGCCGGCTGAGCTGGTACTTCCAGTACACGCCGCACGACGTGTGGGACTGGGACGCGCAGCAGCCGCCGGTGCTCGTGGACCTCGACTGGCAGGGCGAGCCGCGCCGTCTCCTGCTCCACGCCAACCGCAACGGCTTCTTCTACGTGCTCGACCGCACGAGCGGCGAGCTGCTGCTCGCCAAGCCCTTCGTCAGGAAGCTCACCTGGGCGCGCGCGATCGGTGCCGACGGCCGTCCCGTCCTCAATCCCGGGCAAGAGCCGAGCGCGCAGGGGACGCGGGTGTGCCCGGCGGTGGAGGGAGCGACGAACTGGTTCTCGACGGCGTTCGACCCGGCGGCGGGGCTCTACTACGTGCAGACGCTCGAGAAGTGCACGATCTACACGAAGACCAAAGACGAGTGGAAGGCGGGGGAGTCGTACTACGGCGGGTCGACCAGGGATGCGGAGGAGCCGGCCCAGAAGGTGCTGCGCGCGATCGACGTCAGGACCGGCGCGATCGCGTGGGAGCTGCCCCAGGCCGGCCCGGCGAACTCCTGGGGCGGCGTCCTGGCCACGGCCGGCGGCCTCGTCTTCTTCGGAGAGGACACCGGGGCCTTGATGGCGGTCGACGCCGCTACGGGCGATCCGCTCTGGCACTTCCAGGCCAACACGCTGTGGAAGGCCTCGCCGATGACCTACCTGTTCGACGGCCGCCAGTACGTCGCCGTCGCCACGGCGCGGACCATCCTGGCGTTCGGGTTGATGGAATAGGCGCCGGTGCAGCACTTGCGCCGGCCGATGTTCCTCCCTCTGATCCTGCGGGCGCCGCCCGGCGCCGGCGCGCACTCCTCCCTCAGGCTCGTCCCGCGCGTCGGGAAGGCCCGGACGCGGTGAGCGCGCCGTCGCGCCCGATGGCGGCCGACGGCACGGTGCTGGACCCGCGCGCCCGCACAATGACGCTGATCGCCGCCCTCCTCGGCTGGCTCTTCGACGGCTTCGAGATGGGGCTGTTCCCCCTGCTGGCGCGGCCGGCGCTGCAGAGCTTCGTGGGCGAGAGCGGCGAGGCGGCCGTCGGCCGTTGGATGGGGATCATCACCGCGCTCTTCTTGCTCGGGGCGGCGGGCGGGGGGCTCGTTTTCGGATGGATCGGTGACCGGGTGGGCCGCGTCCGCGCCCTGTCTCTCAGTATCCTCACCTACGCCCTGTTCACCGGCCTGGGTTACCTCGCTTCGGCTCCCTGGCACCTCGGCGCCTTCCGTTTCCTGGCCGCCCTCGGCATGGGGGGCGAGTGGGCCCTCGGGGTGGCCCTCGTCATGGAGACCTGGCCCGATCGCCACCGCCCGCTGCTGGCGGCCGCGATGGGAGCCGCCGGCAACGTCGGCTGGATCCTGGTCGCGCTCGTGGCCACCGCCGTGCCGGTCACGACCGGCTCGTGGCGCTGGATGATGCTGGTGGGGGCCACGCCGGCGCTCCTCGTCTTCTTCATCCGGCTCTACGTGCCGGAATCCGAGCGCTGGCGGCGCTCGGTCGCCGGTGGCGCCGCCCGCCCGGTGGCGGAGATCCTGTCCCGGGCGCTGGTCGGCCGCACCGCACTGGGTGTCGCCCTGGCCTCGGTCGCGCTCGTGGGAACCTGGGGGTCGGTGCAGTGGATCCCCCTGTGGGTCGACCGGCTCACGCGCGGCGAGCAGCCCGAAGCCAAGGCGATCGCGCAGCTCCTGTGTGCGCTCGGCGCCGTCGCCGGCTGCCTGGTGGCGCCGCTCCTGGCGAACCGACTCGGGCGGCGGCCCTCGTTCTTCGCCCTCTGTTTCGCCTCGCTCGCGATCACGGCCGTCCTCTTCCGCTCCCTTCCCGAGTCCTACGACGCGCGACTGCTAGGGGTCATCTTCCTCACCGGCGCCTTCACGGGGTCCTTCTACGGCTGGTTCCCGCTCTACCTGCCCGAGCTGTTCCCCACCCGCGTCCGGGCCACGGGCCAGGGAGTCTGCTACAACGCCGGCCGCGTGTTGGCGGCGGGCGGCGCGCTCGTCCAGGGACAGCTCGTCGCCGCGTTCGACGGCAGCTACGCCCGCGCCGGTGCCACCGTCACGCTCGTCTATCTCGCGGGTCTGGTCCTCATCTGGGCCGGCCCTGAAACGGCCGGCCGAGAGCTGCCGCCTTGAGGGCGAGCCTGGGGGACCGCTACGACGTGATCGTCGTGGGCGGCGGGGGCAGCGGCCTCGCCTGCGGCGCGAGCGCCGCCGAGCACGGGGCCCGGGTGCTGCTGCTCGAGAAACGGCCCGAGCTGGGCGGCACCACCGGCATCGCCGTCGGCTCCTTCACGGCGGCGGGCACCGCCCTGCAGCGCCGAGCCGGCGTCGTCGACGATCCCGAGCAGCACGAGGAGGACGCCGGCAAGTTCGGCCCGCCTTCCTGTCAGGCCAAGAACAACGGCGGGCTCCGGCGCTTCTTCTTGAGTGAGGCGGCCCACACCCTCGACTGGCTCACCGCCATGGGGCTGGCCTTTCACGGACCGAGCCCCGAGCCGCCGAACCGGGTGCGGCGCATGCACAACGTGGTCCCGAACGCGAAGGCCTACATCGCCGCCTTGCACCTGCGGTTGACCCGGTTCGGTGGAACGATCGTTTGCGAGGCGCCGGTCCACGAGCTGATCCGGGAATCGGGACGTGTCGTCGGGGTCGAGGTCGACGTCGGAGGCCGACGGTGTCGCGTACACGCCGCCCGCGGAGTCGTGCTGGCCGCCGGGGACTACGCGAACGCTGCCGACCTGATCGCGCGTTTCCGCGGCCCCGAGTTCGGGACGATCGAAGGGATCAACCCGCACGCGACCGGTGACGGCCACAGGCTCGCGGAGCGGGCGGGGGCGCGACTCGTGAACATGGAGATCACCTACGGCCCCGAGCTCCGCTTCGTGCCGCACCGCGGGGGCGGATTCGAGCAGCTCCTGCCCACGCGTGGGCTCGGCCTGCGTGTGATGCGCGCGGCGCTGCCGCTGGTTCCCCGCGCGGTCCTGCACCGGCTGATCCAACGCCTTCTCGTCACCTGGCAGCACCCCGAAGCGTCGCTGCTCTCCGACGGCGCGATCCTCGTCAACAGCCGTGGCCGCCGCTTCTGCAACGAGACGGCGTCACCAGCCCGCGAGATCGCGGTCGCTTCGCAGCCGGGCAAGGTCGCCTTCCTGCTCCTGGACGAGCGTCTGGCCGCTCGCTACAGCACCTGGCCACATTTCATCTCGACCGCACCGGAGATCGCCTACGCCTATGTGGCCGACTATCTCCGCCTCCGCCCGGACGTCGCGGTGGCTCGGCCCGGCTTGCGCGCCCTGGCCGAGGCGAGGGGGTTGGCCCCCGCCGACCTGCTCGGCACCGTCGATCGATTCAACCGATACGCCGCGGGCGCCGAACCGGACGAGTTCGGCCGCCGCGGAGACGCCGCGCCGCTCGCCGGATCACGCTGGGTGCTGCTGGGTCCGGCCAAGGCCTACTTCACGACGACCGAGGGGGGAGCCGCCATCAATGCGCAGATGCAGGTGCTCGGCCTGGACGGGCAGCCCATTCCCGGGCTGTACGCGGTCGGACAGAATGGCCTGGGTGGCATGGTGCTCTGGGGCCATGGCCTCCACATCGCCTGGGCGATCACCAGCGGTCGACTCCTGGGCCGGGCTCTCGCCCGGGACGCGGGCCCGTAGCCCTTCGCCGCGGCGCCCCGGCCGCTCGGGTGGCGAGCTACTCGGGCCGGGGGACGGACGAGGCGGCCACCACGCGGTTCCGGCCCGCCTGCTTGGCGGCGTAGAGCGCACGGTCCGCCGACGACAGCAGCTCCGCCGTCTCCTTCCCGTCGGCCGGCCAGACCGCCGCGCCGAAGCTAGCGGTCACGGCCAGCCGTGCTCCCTCGAAGAAGACGTGGCTCTTCTCCACGGCCTTCCGGATCCGCTCGCCCAGGTTCAGCGCCCCTGCCTCGTCGGTGCCGGGAAGGATCACCGCGAACTCCTCGCCTCCGAACCGCGCGGCCTGGTCGCCCCGCCGCAAGTGGCGCTCGATCACCTGGGCCGTGTTCCGGAGCGCGGCGTCCCCGGCGGGGTGGCCGTAGGTGTCGTTGAGCTTCTTGAACAGGTCCACGTCCACCAGGAGGAGCGCGAACGATCCGCCCTGGCGATCCTGGCGCGCCGCCGCCTGTCCGAGCTGGTCGTCGAACGCCCGGCGGTTGTGGAGCCCGGTCAGGGCGTCGCGCAGGGCGGTCTCCTTGATCCGCTCCAGTAGCTGGATGGTCGACAGGGCCGCACCCGCCTGGTTCGCGAGGATCTGCAGCACGCGGTTCGCGGCGGCGTCGAACGCGCCCCGCCGGCCGGTCAGGACGAGCGCGCCGAGCGTGCGGTTCCTCGCCTTGAGCGGCACGGCGAGCAGCGACTCGGCGCGCCCGCCGCCTTCGTCCAGGACGAGGATCGGCATGCGGTCGCGGTGTCCCGCCAGGTGGTCGAGCAGATACGGGTCTTCCGCGCTGCGCAGCACCCACGCCGCCCAGGTCCGCTCCGTCAGGCCGACCTCGCGCCCCTCGAAGTCGGCAGCCCAGCCGAAGGCGTCGTGCACCGTGTAGCGGGTCTGGGCATCGTCGATGGCGACGACCGCCCCGGCCTCGAGGGTCACGAGCTCGCGGGCGGAGAGGAGCAGCTTCCGCCGCAGCGCGCCCGCGTCGGTGAGCGTGGCCAGCGTGCGCGAGACGCCGTACGCGGCAGTGAACTCGGTCCCGAGCTGCTCGCGGCCGAGCGACGCCCGGGTCCGCACGATCGCGTCCGCGACCAGGCCGGCGAACGACTCGAGCAGGGCCGGCTCGCCGGCCCCGAAGGACTGGATCTCCAGCCGGTCCGCCACCAGCACCCCGGTGACCGCGCCTGCGGTCCCGACGGGGACGGCGAGCAGCGTGCCGATGTGGACCTCCCCACGGTAGTACGGCAGCGACCAGAGCAGCCGCTTGAAGTCGGTGGCGTAGAACGCCTGGTTCCGCTCCAGCACGAACGCGAAGGGATCGCTCCGTATCGGGAGGACCGCTTCGGCGACGATCGAAGGAGGCCCGTCGGAGGTCCGGAGGAAAGCGACCTCCCGACCACGGTCGAGCTCGAAGTAGAGGACTGCGTGGGCCGAGAGGGCCCGCCGCGCCAGGGAGACGAGCTTCGAGTGCGCCTCGTCGAGCTCGGCTGCGCGGTCCACCTGGCGGGCCCGCCGGCCCTCCTCCGAGACCTGCCGCAGGGACGGGGCGATGGGCGCCGCCCGCGGCGGCGGTGTACCGGGCGCTGCGTCTTCGAGCTGGTCGATGCCGTGCTTGATCCGCGCCAGCTCTCCCAGGGTCGCGCTGAGCCGGCGCTTCTCTCCCTTGAGGGCGCGGTTCAACGCGACGGCGAGGGCCGCGTAGCCGGCCGCCCCGGCCGCGGCCGGCTTCCACCCGGCGCCGCCCGCGACGAGGGTGTCGGCGCCCGCGAGCGCCGCCGCCAGCCCGGCCACCGCCAGGGCGCGGCCGAACGGCTCGGCCACCGCGACCGCGCCGACGAGGAGGACCATCATCGGCCACACCGGCCAACCCGCCGGGGCCATGAGCTGCCCGAGACCGTCGAGGGAGAGGACCAGGAAGGCGTAGAAGGCGATCTGCTCGGCGGGACCCCGCCCGCGGAGGCTCGCCAGCAGCGCCGTTCCTGCGACGCCCAGGCCGAGGGCCAACGTGACCGCGAGCCGCACCCGAGGGGAGGCGCCCGGACCGAGCGGACGGAGGAGGGCGACGAGGCCGAGCAGGGCGGCGAGGACGAAGGAGACCTGGCCCGCCCTCCATCGCACCCGGATGTCGACCAGGGGGCCCCGGGGCTCCGGCGGGTCGATCCGCCGGGGCCGGGCGCTCAGGCCTCCCTCAGGACTGCTCGTCGCGCCCCAGGACCATCGCGTACGCGACCAGATCCGTCTCGGTGAGCCCGAGCCGCTCCAGGTGGCCGTAGTACTGCCGCACGCCGTCCAGGTGCTGGGACACCATCGCCTTCTTCTCCCGCACCTCCTTGACCAGCCGCAGCAGCACCTGGACCAGCCCCGGGGTCACCTCGATCCCCTCCGCACCCAGCTCGTCGCGGTGCCGGGCCAGCACGGCTTCGATCGCCATCGCCCCGGAGTGCTTGCCGAAGAGGAAGCGCAGACGCCCGCCCACGGACTCCGGGTCGATCACCTGGTAGATGGCGGGGTGGATTGTGATGCCGGCGGTGTGGATGCCGGTCTCGTGGCTGAACACGTTGTGCCCGATGATGGGCTCGCTCGCCCCCACCGGCAGCCCGCTGAACTCCTCCACCATGGCCCGCAGGGCCCACAGCATGTCGTAGCGGAAGCCGGGGATGGTGACGCCGTACAGCTCCTTGAGGATCATCACCGTGGTGTGCAGCGGGGCGTTGCCCGCCCGCTCGCCCAGCCCGTTCACGGTGCAGGTCGGGATCGTGGCGCCGTGGTGGAGGGCGCGGACGGTGTTGTAGGCGCCGAGCCCGAAGTCGTTGTGGAAGTGCACGACCAGGGGCCTGTCCGGGAAGGCGGCGACGAGCTTCGGGATGTAGTAGTCCACCCCCTCCGGCGCGAAGAAGCCCACCGTGTCGGGGAAGGAGTAGCGCGTCCCGCCCGCCCCGTAGCAGCAGCGGGCCAGCTCGATCAGGTACTCGACGTCGGCGCGGGATCCATCCTCTCCTCCGAACTCGATCTCTTCGACGCCCCGGTCGCGGGCGTGGGCGATCGCCTCGCAGGCCATGCGGAGGTTGGCTTCGCGGTAGAAGGAGACGGGCAGGTCCAGCCACTCCTCGGCCCGCCGGCCCTCCCGCTGGAGGAGGGTCTTGCCGATCTTGTACTTGAGGTGGAGGTCGGAGCCGGACGTGAAGATGAAGAACGTGCAATCCGTGGGCTTCGCCCCCATGCGCTCGAGGGTCTGGAGCGTCACGTCGATGTCCCGGGCGTTCGACCGGCACATCACCAGGACCTCCAGGTCGGGACGCAGGCGTCCCCGGCGCTTTCCCTCCAGGATCAGCTGCAGCGCCTGGCGCTCCGAGGGAGCGGCCGACGGGAACCCCATGTCGATGATGTGGACGCCGGCGTCGGAGAGCATGCCCGCCAGCTCGTACTTCTGCTCAGGCGTGAACGCCACGCCGGGCGTCTGCTCCCCGTCGCGGAGGGTGGTGTCGTAGAGCCGGATCTCGCTGGCGCGCGGGAACGCCGTACCCTGCGTGAAGCGGGACGGGGGGGCGATGAGGCTTTGCAGCGGCTCCCGCAGCTCGACCATGGGCTTTCGCTCGTCCGTGGTCGATGATAGCAGATGCCCCGGTGAGGCCGCGCGCCGCTGGACTATACTTGGAGCCCCCGTTGTCGGCGCGGCGGAGTGGAAGGGGCGACGAGCGGATGGCGGCAAGCAGGCTACCCACCCAGCCCCATCTCCCTCCCCAGCGTCGCCCGGAGCCGCGGGGCCCCGTCCGCCGGGCGTTCACCGTCGTCGCCGTTCTCGGGGTGGCCGTCGCCGGCGCCGGCATCTACTACTTCAGGTACGGCTGGCCCATCAGGCCGCCACCGCCGCCGCCGCCGGAGGTGACCTCCGCCCACTTCACGCTGATCGAGGGTCTGGTGAAGGTGAAAGCCATGTCCACGCTGGACTGGCGAGAGGCGGACAACCGGATGCCGCTCGGGGCCGGCGACCTCATCCGCACCTGGCCCCGCTCGCTCGCCGAGATCACGTTCGTCGACCGCAACGTGGTCCGCCTCAGCCCCGAGAGCCTCATGACCATCGAGGGGGACCCGGAGCGGATCGAATACGTCATGTCGTCGGGCGTGTTGAACCTGCGCACAGGCGCGAAGGGCCGCGCCGGCCAGTCGACCACGGTCGGCATGCCGTCGGGCCGGGGCGTGGTGGCGCCGTCGTCCGAGGCGGACTTCACGGTGGGCAGCGGGTACAGCGACGTGAGCGTGACCGAGGGCCAGGTGGACCTGGAGACCGCGGCGGGCGACCGCCTGAAGGTCGCCTCGTCCGAGGGCGTGCGTATCGACGCCAGCGGCCGGGCCGGACCCAAGATGCGACTGCCCGGGATGCCGGACCTGGTCGCCCCGGCGCGCCAGTCGCGGATCTACGTCTCGCCGAATGCCCTCACCCGGTTCGAGTGGAGGGCGGTGCGCGACGCCTCCGGCTACCGGTTCATGCTGGCCCGCTCGGCCGGGTTCGCCGCCCCCGTGGCCGACAGCAAGGAGCTCACGCGCACCTCGGTGGAGGTCCAGGGCCTCGAGCCGGGCGAGTACTTCTGGAGGGTGTCGGCACTGGGCCTGAACGGCGTCTCGGGACGCTTCTCCACAGCCGCGCGCTTCACGGTCGTGCGACCGACCGCCTCCGCTCCCGACCTCGTCCTGAGCTCGGTACAGCTCCATGCCAACATCCTGCAGGTGAAGGGCAAGACCGAGCCGGGGGCCACGGTCACGATCAACGGCCAGCGTCTCAGAGTGGAGCCCGACGGGTCGTTCAGCGACTTCGTCGCCCTCACCGAGGCCGGCAACCAGGAGGTGGTGATCCGGTCCAAAGGGCTCGACACCGACCGGTTCACCGAGAAGAAGGTGACCGTGAACGTCCGCCCGGAGGGGTGATGGACGCCCTCGCCGGCCGGGCGGCGGACGAATACCACGCCCTCCTCCGGGACGAGAAGGAGCTGGCGCAGGAGCTCGAGCAGCGCTTCTTCGAGCGCATGCGGGCGGCGCGGCTCACCTTCGGCGGCCGCGTGCTCTGCCCGTTCCTGCGGCCCAACTTCGTCTCGGCCGCCGCGTACGAGGAGGTGCGGGGCGCCTGCCGCGACATCTTCGGCGCGGTGGAGAAGGCCGAAGCGGAGCTGGGGCGAGCGCTCTGGGACCGTGTCGACCTCACGCCCGAGGAGCGCGAGCTGGTGGCGATCGACCCCGGCTATCGCCGGTCCTCGCCCACCTCCCGGCTCGACTCCTTCGTCACGACCTCTGCCTACCAGTTCGTGGAGCTGAACGCGGAGAGCCCGGCCGGCATCGGCTACAACGAGGTCCTGGTGGACGTCTTCCTGGACCTGCCGCTGGTGCGGCGCTTCCAGGAGCGCTGGTCGCTGCGGCGCTTCCGGGCCCGCGAGCGGCTTCTCGCCACGCTGCTCTCCTGCTATCGCGAGTCCGGCGGACGGGTGGAGCGGCCCCTCATCGCGATCGTCGACTACGAGGAGGTGCCTACCCGGACGGAGCACCACCTGTTCCGCGAGTTCTTCGAGGTGTCGGGGTATCCCGCCCTGGTCTGCGATCCCCGCCAGCTCACCTACGAGGGGGGAGCGCTGCGGCACGAAGGCCGGCGGATCGACATCGTCTACAAGCGGCTCCTCGTGAACGAGTTCCTCGAGAAGATCGACGAGCTCCAGCCGTTCCTCCAGGCGTGCAAGGCGCGGGCGGTCACGCTGGTGAACCCGTTCCGATGCAAGCCCATCCACAAGAAGGCGATCTTCGCCGTCCTCACCGGCGACGACCTGCAGCCGCTGTTCACGCCCGAGCAGCGCGCCTCGATCGCCGCCCACGTTCCCTGGACGCGGCGCGTGGTGGAAGGCCATACCCTGCGGAACGGCGTCCGCGTGGACCTTCCCGAGTTCATCTCGACGAACCGGCAAGCCCTGGTGTTGAAGCCGAACGACGAGTACGGGGGGAAGGGGGTCTACATCGGCGCGGAGACGTCCGACGCGGACTGGGAGGCCGCTCTCGCCCTGGCGCTGCGATCGTCCTACGTCGTGCAGGAGAAGGTGGAGCTGCAGCGGCAGCGCTTCCCCGTGCTGGAGGACGGGGCGATCGAGCTCCGAGACCTCGTGGTGGACCTCGATCCCTTCGTTTTCGAAGGCGAGGTGGAGGGCTTCCTCACCCGCCTCTCGGGGACCTCCCTCGCCAACGTGACGTCCGGGGGCGGGCAGGTCCCGGCCTTCCTGGTCCAGCCCCGCTGACGAAGGCGCTCGTGGGGCGCCCGCGCCGCGGCAGGTGCTCCCTGCCCCCGCCCGTGCCGTGGCAACGGTCTGCCGATCCGCGCGTGAACCCGCTAGAATCGAGGTATTGCCGGCGCGGTGGGGCGGCCTCGGGCCGGGTGGACGGGACGGTGGGTGGACGGTAGACTGGGCGCCCTCGATACGCGGCACCGCCCCCACGGTCCACGATCGACGCCCGGAGGAGTGAGGGTGCCGATCTCCTGTGAGTTGAAGGCGGGCTACGGCAAGCAGTTCTGCCTGACCGACTGTCCGGCGAGCGCCCCCTGCGGCGTCTTCCGATACGCTCGCGTGGAGAGCGCGCAGGACCTGCCCGCGGCGGACGAGCGCACCGTCGACGTCGCCGTCCTGGACATGAACCACGGCTGGGCCAACCTCGGCCACGACTCCGTCGTCCACGCGGTGCTGGACGCGGCGTGCGACCTGACCGCCCCGCTGGAGGGGACGGGGCTCTCGGTCCGCGCGGTCTCCTTCGAGGTGCGGCAGAAGCGGATGATCCCTGAGCACCCTGGAGGCCGGTTCGCCCTCTACCTCGGCACGGGCGGGCCCGGCCATCTCGACCCTCGTCGCAACGACGGCGCCCTCGACGGCAGCCAGGGCCTCGCGGAGGACCCGTCCTGGGAGGAGCCGCTGTTCGCCCTCTTCGACGCCGTCCGCGACAGCGATGCCGCGCTGCTGTCCGTGTGTCACACGTTCGGAGTGATGTGCCGCTGGTCCGGCGCCGCAAGCCCGGTGCTCCGCTCGGCCGAGAAGGGGGGCAAGAGCACAGGGGTCCTCGAGAACCTCCTCACCCCCCAGGCCGCCGAGCACCCGTGGTTCCGGCGCCTCGCCGAGGAACTCGCGGACGGACGCCGGCTGCGGATCGTTGACCACCGGCTATACGACCTCGTGCCCGCCCCCTCCGGCCTGCCCGATCCGGCGATCCCCATCGGCCACGAGACGCGCGGGATCGGGGGGCCCAGGGGCGAGGCGGTCACGATGATCGAGTTCGCCCGCGACCGCGGCGGCGTCCTGCCGCGCGTGTTCGGGGTCAACCACCACCCCGAGATCGTCGACCGCTCGCGCCAGATGATGATCCTCCGCCAGAAGTACGAGCGCGGCGAGGTCAGCCGTGAGTGGTGCGAGGACCGCGCCCGCGTCCTCACCGAGACCTATCCGGACGAGAACAGCGACCAGCGCCTGCACCTCACCTCTGATTACACCTTCCTCGGCCCCCTGCGCTTCCACCTCCACCGCCAGGTACGGCTTCGCGCCGAGGCCCTGGGCTTCGACGTCGACGTCCACGAGGACCGCATCCCGGAAGAGGCCGGCGCGCACAGCTCCGAAGTGGCCTGACGTCGTCGGCCGGCGAGCGCCTGGGAATGCTGGCCTTCCATGCGGAAAAGCCGCAGAATCCCCCGGAGTGATCCCGAAGCCACCGTTTCCGTCCGAGCTCACGCTGGACGACGAGATCGCCCACTTCGAGCGGCTCAAGCCGCGGCTCCTCGAGCTGTGGGACACGATCATGCTTCGAGAGGAGGAGCCCCACACCTCCGTCGTCGTCCCCTCGCTGACCCTCGATCAGAACGAGCTGAAGAAGCTGGCCGGCGTCAGCTTCTACGAGGAGCGCCTGCTGTTCCTGCTGATCCGGCTGCGCAACCCGCGCGCGCGGGTCGTGTTCGTTACCTCGCAGCCGGTCCACCCGATCATCCTGGAGTACTACTTCCAGTTCCTGGCCGGGATCCCGGCCAGCCACGCCCGGGGCCGGCTCACGCTACTCTGCGCCAACGACGCCTCGCCCCGGTCGCTCACCGAGAAGATCCTCGAGCGGCCCCGCCTGATCGAGCGGATCCGGGCTGGGATCCCGGACACCTCGCGGGCCTACCTCACGGTCTTCAACTCGACGCCCCTGGAGCGCAAGCTCGCCGTGCTCCTCGACGTCCCCTTGAACGCGGTCGACCCCAACCTCATCCACCTCGGGACCAAGTCCGGCAGCCGAAAGGTCTTCCGGGAGGCGGGGGTGGACCTGCCCTTCGGCTTCGAGGATCTGCGCACCGAGCCCGACGTCGAGACGGCCCTGCTCGAGATCCGCAACCGCCATCCGGGCCTGCGGCGGGCGGTGGTCAAGCTCAACGACAGCTTCTCCGGAGAGGGGAACGCGCTGTTCCGCTACCCGGAGGGGGAAGGCCGGTCGGCGGTGCGGGAGGCGCTCCGCGACCTCGAGTTCTCGGTGCCGACCGAGACCCCGGAGATCTTCTTCGACAAGTTCGCCCGGATGGGCGGCATCGTGGAGGAGTACATCGACGCCCCGGAGAAGGCGTCCCCGAGCGCGCAGTACCGGATCAGCCCTCGGCGCGAGGTGGTCCCCGTCTCCACCCACGACCAGATCCTGGGAGGCCCCAGCGGCCAGGTCTTCCTGGGCTGCAACTTCCCGGCCCACGACGACTACCGTCTGGCCGTACAGGAGACCGGCCAGCGTGTCGGCAAGGTCCTCGCCGAATACGGCGTCGTCAGCCGGTTCGCGGTGGACTTCCTGGTCTGGCGCCACGATCCCAAGACCGAGTGGACGATCACGGCGCTCGAGATCAACCTCCGCATGGGCGGCACGACCCACCCCTACCTGGCTCTCCAGTTCTTGACCGGCGGCCAGCTCGACCCTGCGACCGGGCTCTTCCTCGCGCCGAGCGGCCACGTCAAGTACTACCGCGCCACCGACAACCTCAAGTCGGAGGCCTACCGCGGGCTGCTGCCGGACGACCTGGTCGAGATCCTCACCTTCAACAAGCTGCACTACAGCCACACGACCGAGTCGGGCGTGCTGTTCCACCTGATCGGTGCGCTGTCGGAGTTCGGCAAGATCGGGATGACCGCGATCGCCAACAGCCGCGAGGAGCTGGACGACCTGTACCGGCGCACGCTGGCGGTGCTCGACCGGGAGACGACCTACGGCCGCCCGTTCGCGGGCGAGCTGGTGCCGCCGAAGCTGTGACCGCGGGCGACCCGTTCTGCGGACAGAGCCCTCGTGGCGCTGACGCCGATCTCGAGCCGATCGCAGGCGTGCTCGTTGCGGTCGTCTGCGTCTGCGGGACGGCGGAGCCGAGAGCGTTCCGCCGAGTCGGCTGCGGCGCGTGGTAGCGGTCTCTTACTCGCTGCGAAGGGCGGCGATCGGATCGACCGTGGCGGCCCGCCGGGCGGGAGGGTAGGTCGCGAGCGCGGCCACGGTGCCCAGGGCCAGAGCACTCGCGAGGAGCGACCAGGGATCGCTCGCCGACACTCCGTAGAGCAGCCCGGCGAGGGCTCGGGTCACGGCGAGGGCCCCGACCAGGCCGGCGGCCAGACCGGCCAGCGAGAGGCGCAGGCTCTGAGCGAAGACGAGGCCGAACACCGCGCGCCGGCTCGCGCCCAGGGCCATACGCACGCCGATCTCGTTCGTGCGGCGGGCGACGTTCCGACCGACCACGCCGTAGACGCCAACGCAGGCGAGCAGCGTGCCGGCCGCCGCCGCCAGGGCCAGCATCTCCCCCCACACCCGGGCCACCCAGTCGGCGCGCCGCCGCGCCTCCGCCAGGGTGCGGACGTCATAGAGGGGCAGGAGGCGATCCAGGCCGCGCACCTCTTCCCTCACCGCTGCCGCGAAGGTCGCCGGCTGCATCCCGCGCACGACCAGAGTGACGGTGGACGACGGGCGTTGGATGTAGGGGATGTAGACCTGCCATGGGGGCTTGATGTCGGATCCAAGGATGCTGTTCGGCTCCCCGATCTCGCGCGCCACTCCCACCACGCGGAGCCAGGGCCCGTCCGCGAGGCGCAGCCGCCTTTCGAGAGGACTGGTCCCCGGCCAGAAGCGATGCGCCAGACCCTCGCTGACGACGGCGACGTCGATTCCCTTCGCGACTTCCTCCTCATGGAAGCCGCGCCCCTCCAGGATCGCGATTCCCAGGGCGGCGAAGGCCTCGTCTGTCGCAGACTGGACCACGGTCGAGGGTCGCTCGGCGGCGGGAGTCGCCAATCCCTCGATCGCGAAGGGCAGCATCGACCAGCCCCCCCCAAGCTCGTCGCTCATGGGCAGGGACGTGGTCGCGGCCGCGCTTTCGACTCCGGGCAGCGCACGCACTCGGCGGAGGACCTCGTCGAGGAAAGCGTAGCGGGCGATGGGCTCCCCGTATCGCTCGCCCGATAGCGTGAGGCGGGCGACCAGGGCGTCCTGCACCTCGAAGCCGAGGTCGACCCGCTGGCGCTCGTGGAAGCTCCGCAACATCAGGATGGCCCCGCTCATCAGCACCACCGAGGCGGCCATCTGCGTGGCGACGAGCCCGCTTCCCAGGCGGCGCGCGCGCCGGCCCGCAGTGCTGCCTCGGCCCCCCTCCTGCAGCGTCGTACGGACGTCGAGGCGCGCGGCCTCGAGGGCAGGCACCAGCCCTGCGACCACGCTCGCCAGGATGCAGCTCGCGAGGCTGGCGAGCAGCACGCGGGGGTTGATCTCTGTCAACGCCCAGAACGGAGGACGCACCGGGACGGATCCCGAGAGCAGTTCGGTGAGCCAGAAGGCGAGGAGAACGCCGAGGCCCCCGCCGGCGCCCGCCAGGAGAAGGGTCTCGACGATCATCTGCCGCACCAGTCGCCCGACGCCGGCCCCGAGGGCGATGCGAGTGGCGATCTCCCGGCGGCGGTCGACGCCCCGGGCCAGCAGGATGTTCGCCACGTTCGCACAGGCAATGAGCAGGACGAACCCTGCAGCCCCGATCATCAGAAACAGCGCCACCCGTACCCCTGGTGGGGTCAGATCCTCGAGCAGGGGGGCGGCGCGGAAGCCCCATCCCGCGCTGGCCGCGGGATGCTCGGCAGCGACCTGGTCTGCCAGGGCCGCGAGCTGACTCTGCGCTCTCTCGAAAGAAACGTCGGGCCGCAGGCGAGCGATCACGTCGAGGCCGCGCTCTTCGCGGTCCCTGTCGCTCGGCTCCAGGCGGAGGGGCGTCCAGACCTCCGCGTATTCCGGGAACGCCCAGCCCGCGGGCATCACGCCGACGATGGTGTGGATCGCGCCGTCGATCTTCAGGGTTTCGCCGAGGACGCCCGCGCGAGCGCCGAACCGGCGCTGCCACATCTCATGGCTGATCAGGCACACCGCCGATCCGCGCGGCCGATCCTCCTCTTCCGTGAAGGCCCTTCCCCGGGCCGGCCCGGCTCCCAGGAGGGGAAAAAGTGAAGCGGTGATCCGGGCACCTTCGATGCGCTCCGGCACGTCTTCGGTGCTGAGGTTGAACTCGAAGCGCACGAAGGCTCCGAGATCCAGGAACGGCGTTCCCTCTTCCTTCCAGGTAAAGAAGCTGGGTGTCGAAGCAAAGCGAGCCGAGCCCTGCGGGTCGATTTCGCGCACGGCGGCCAGTCGCTCGGGCTCCTCGTACGGCAGGGGACGGAACAACCAGGGGTCACCGCTTGCGAACATCGTCGTCTGGAGGCCGATCCCGAGGCCCAGGCACAGGATGGCCAGCACCGAGGAGCCCCAGTTCCGCACGAGCATACGGAGGCCGTACCGAGCCTCCGCCCAGAGCTGATCCATGCAGGCGGCCCGAGCAGGATGCATGCCGCGCTCGGTGGCGCTCCCCTTCGCGCGGTGGCTCACGCTCTTAGCCCGTTCCGCGAGTCCCTACCCGCCTTCTTCGGATGGGCGGATGTGGGACGAACCTGTCCTGAGGCGAACAGGGCCAGCTCGCCGCCCACGGCCCGGTAGCCACCGGCCACCGGGCGGGACGGGCCCGACCCATTGAATCGAATCGAGGGCCAGACCCGCCGAGGCCGTGGGACTCGACGTGGACGTGGACGAGGATCGCATCCGGGAACGGGCCGGCGCGCGCCCCTCCGAAGCGGCTCGACGCCTCTCAGCAGCCCCGCGGTTGCTGGCCTTCCGCTCGGCAAAGCCGCAGAATCCACGCAGTGATCGCGAAGCCGCCCTTCCCGGCCGTTCTCACCCGGGACGAGGAGAAGACACCCTGAGCCACGTTCTCCGGCACGTCTTCAGGGGAGTAGCCCGCAGGCCGGGCCACTCCGGCACGATCATCCTCATCTTCGCGCTCGGCATCGGCATCTCGACGGCATTGTTCAGCGTCGTCCGGCCGGTACTGCTCCGGCCGATACCCGTGCCTGAACTGGGCCGCCTCGTCGTCGGCTGGGAGACGGATCCGTCCCGTGCCGGCTCGCTCATCGAGGTGTCGCTTCCGTACTTCCTCGAGTGGCGGGCGCAGAGTGCCGCGTTCGAGGACATGGCGGCGTTCGGATCCGTGAACTGGGGGTACGAGTTCGCCGGGCCGCCAGGACGCGAGAGCGTGTCGGCCGCCTTCGTGTCCGCGTCTTTCTTCGACACCTTGCGCGCGCGGCCCCTGCTCGGGCGGGGCTTCCTCGCCGATGAAGACGAGCCAGGCGCCCCGCGGGCGCTCGTGCTCAGCCACGCCCTCTGGCACCGGCGCTTCGGGGGGGATCCGACCGTGGTGGGCACGAGGCTGGCGGGTACCGATCCTCCGGCCACCATCGTCGGCGTCATGCCCGCCGACTTCGACTTCCCGCAAGGAGCGGAGGTCTGGGTGCCGGTCGGACCGGAGTTGGAGAGCGTACGCAGGCGAACCTCGATGAGTGAATCGGCGTTCCGCGGTCTCGGCGTGCTCTACGTCGTGGGACGCCTGAAGGATGGCGTCGCTCTGCAGGCGGCGCAGGGCGAGCTCGCGAGCGTCTCTCGCCGCCTCTCCCTGGCCGATGGCGCCTCCACCGTCGGCTGGAGCGCGCGTCTCGTTCCGCTGGTCGACCACCACCTCGGTCCGAGCACGCGGCTGGCCCTGCAAGCGCTGGTCGTGGCGAGCCTGGCGGTGCTGATCCTCGCCTGCACCAACGCGGCGGTGCTGCTCCTGGTCCAGGCCGTGAGGCGGAGGGCCGACCTGGCCGTCCGCCGGGCGCTCGGGGCCGGGGGAGCTCGAGCAGCCCTTCACCAGATGGTCGAGGGCACGTTGCTCGCCCTGGCCGGCGGTTGTGGGGGAGCCACCCTCGCCGTGGCGGCAGTCCGCGGCGTCGTGGCCCTGGCGCCGGCGGACGTGCCGGTGCTGCGCGCGGTGACCGTGGACCACGGCGCCCTCCTCTTCGCGCTCTGCGTCACCGCTGCCGCGGTGCTGTCGACCGCATCGATACCCGCCTGGCTTGCCTCACGTCTGGCCATCGCGCCCGCTTTGAAGGCCGGAGGCCGCGGCGGCGGACTCGACCGCCGCGGCTGGCGGCTCACTCGGCTGCTGGTCGCCTCCGAGGTGGCGCTGTCGATCGTCCTCCTGGCGGGCTCGGGCCTCATGGTCCGGAGCCTGGGGAGGCTGCTGCGGGTAGAGCTGGGCTTCGTCCCCGAGCACGCACTGAGCTTCTCCGTCGATCTGGCCGAACAGAAGCACCCGACCGAGGAAGCGCGGGGGGCCTTCTACCGTACGCTCCTCGAGCGGCTAGCAGGGTTGCCCGGCGTCGTGGCGGCCGGCGCGGTCCACAACCGCCCGCTCGAATACGGACCCATCGGCTCGGACCACTGGGTGATCGTCGAGGGCCAGCCGCTGGACCGCGCGTCGGTCGTGGCCAACTCCATCAGCGTGAACTGGGAGACGGCGACGCCCGACTACTTCCGTGCGGCCGGCACACGGCTCGTGGACGGCCGGGCGTTCACCGAGTACGACACAACGGACTCACCCAGGGTCGTCATCGTGAGCGAGGGCCTGGCGCGGAGGTGCTGGCCGGGCGAGAGCCCACTCGGGAAGCGTCTCGCCACCGGCGGCGCGAAGCTGGAACTGAAGGACGAACGATTCGTGGTCCATGAGTGGCAGACCGTGGTGGGCGTCGTCGAGGACGCGCGCTATCGCGGGGTCCAGAACCCGAGGTTCGACGTCTTCCTTCCCTACCGCCAGGGTTCGGCAGCTCTGCACCACGTGGTCGTGCGCACGGCCGGCGAGCCCCTTCAACTCGTCCCCGCCGTACGCGAGCAGGTGAGACGGCTGGATTCGGACGCGACGATCGACGGAGTCACTACGATGACGCGACTCGTCGAGCGTGCCCTCGCGCCCTGGCGGTTCGCGAGCGCGCTGCTGTCCGGCTTCTCGCTGGCCTCGCTCGTCCTCACCGCGTCCGGTCTGTTCGCGGTTCTCAACAGCTTCGTGGCCGCGCGGTCCCACGAGATCGCCATACGCATGGCGCTCGGGGCCGGGCCACACCGTGTCCGCCGCTACGTGCTGAGGCAGGGCCTGGGAGTGACCGCGCTCGGCGCCACCATGGGTGTGCTGGTCTCGCTCGTCTCTGCCCGGTCACTGTCGGCGTTGCTGTACGAGGTGCGCGAGCGCGATCCCTGGAGCTACCTGGTGACGGTGATCCTGATCGCCCTCGTGGCCACGGGGGCCTGCCTCTTGCCGGCGCGCCGCGCGGCCGGTGTCGATCCGACGACCGCGCTTCGCGCGGAGTGAAATGCGCAGCCGCGCCCCAGGTGGGTGGACCGGAGGTCTATTCCGCGCCTGCCTCCACCAGCCGCCTCGCTTCCTCCCGGGCCTCGTCGAGGCTGGTCACGGCGCCGTCGAGCTGGCGCTCGTAGACGGCCCGGACGATCCGGCCCACCTCGGGGCCGGGCGCGAGGCCGAGGGCGAGCACGTCGCGTCCCCGCAGGAGCGGGTCCGGCGGGCGCTCGGTCACGTCGAGCGCCTGGACGCGATCGAGGAACCACTCCATGGCGACGGGCGGGAAGTCGCCGGTGCGCCCGAGGCAGTCGGCCCGGGCCACGAGGTACAGCAGGCGCGGCTCGCACTTTCGGGCCAGGCGGCGGATGGCGCCGTCACTGACCCGGTCCCGGTCGTCGTAGAGCTGCCCGGGCTTGAGGTGGTTGCCGACGAGCGCGAGGACCTGCGCGCGCACGTCGTACCCCTCGAGCGAGTGGACCTTCCAGCGGTCGAGCAGCGCCTCGGTGGGCTCGAGCCCCGCTTCCTCGTGGCCGCGGGAGCGGATGTGTCCGTCCTCCAGCTTCGTCGTGGCCGGCTTGCCGAGGTCGTGGCACAGCGTGGCGAGCATCACGGTCAGCGCGCGCGGCTCGTCCAGGCCGGCGCGCAGCGGCGCGGCCTGGTCGACGGCCATGAGGGTGTGGGTCCAGACGTCGCCCTCCGGGTGCCAGGCCGGATCCTGGGGGGTGTCGGCGAGCGGCGCCAGCTCCGGCGCGACCGCGGGCAGCATGCCCCACTCGCGGAGGAGCGCCAGGCCGATCGAGGGACGCGCGGCCTTCAGCAGCAGCTTCTCCATCTCCCCGAACACGCGCTCGGCCGGCAGCTCGGCGAGCGGCATCGACGCGCACAGGTGGGCCGTGGACGGGTCCACCGCGAGCTGGAACCTCGCTGCGAGCTGTACCGCCCGCAGGGCACGGAGGGGGTCCTCGCCGAAGGTCGCGGCATCGACCGCTCGCAGCAGCCGTGCCTCGAGGTCGCGCCGGCCCCCGTGGGGATCGACCATGTCGCCGGTGAACGGGTCCAGGAGCAGCGCGTTGATCGTGAAGTCGCGCCGGCGCGACGCCTCCTCGACCGAGAGCCGCGGGTCGCCGCGCACCGCGATCCCCTTGTGCCCCGGGCCGATCCTCGAGTCCTTCCGAGGGATCGAGACGTCGACCGCGCCCTCCACGCCCTCGAGGCCGGAGACCTTGAACACCGTGAACGCCTCGCCTACGGCGTTGACCGGACCACCGGCGGCGAGCACGCCGCGCAGGCGGTCGGGCTCCAACCCGAATACCTCCACGTCGAACTCCGTGACGTTCGAGCCCAGGAGCGCGTCGCGCACGGCGCCCCCGACCAGGTAGGGGCGGCCGCCGGCGCCCCGGATCGCTTCGAGGAGCGCTCGTAGGCCCGCGGGCAGCGGCACATCCATGTTCCGCATCGTAGCAGGGTGCCGCGATGCGGTCGCCGCGATGCGGTCGCACTGGCACGCTTCCTGCTCGTCGATGCCAGTGAGGTGGTATCAATGGTCAAGAAGCGCTCGTCCCGACCCGTCTCCACCAGGAAACCTTCGTCCCGACCCGCGCCCGACGCCCTGGGCGTCGAGGAGGTGGACACCGGCGCGCTGAGGACGACGACCGAGATCATGGAGAGACGCGACCGCCGCCGCGCCCAGGCCGACGAGCCCGAGCCCTCCGAGTAGCCCAGGCCGGGGCCGCTTCAGCGGGCCGGTTGTTCGAGAGCGCGGATCTGCGCGTCGAGAGCGCGCTCGGACGCCTGTTCGAGCAGCGATACCAGCGGGCCGGTCTGCAGCTCGAAAGCGAGGCGCAGCGCCTCTTCCAGGCGGCCGCCGTCCGCCCCCGCCAGCACCGGCGGCCGAGCACCCGCGGCGGCCATCACGTGCGAGGCGGCCAGGCGCGCCACGCGTCCGTTGGCGGCCTCGAAGGGGGCGATCTCGACGATGCGGGCGAGCGTCAGGGCGCCCCGCTCCGCGGGCTTGAGGCCCTGTCCGCTCTCCGTTGCCAGCCAGTGTTCGAGCGACTCCAGGCGCGTCCGGATGAAGGCCGCGGGCGCGGCCGCCGGTCCCACTCCCCGCGAGAGCTCCGTCTCCCGGAAGCCCCCGCCTCCCAGCGCCTCGCGATGCCAGGCCAGCAGCAGCGCCGGCGCGAACGGCGCCTGGGGGACCACGGCCCGCACCGCGCGGTAGAGGCCGCGGACGGGTCCGGGTGCATCCTCGCCGCGTCTCGCCGCTCGCACCTGCTCCAGCGTGGCCGCGATGCCGGCCAGCTCGAGGCTGCCGAGGACTTGGGCGTCGCGCACCGCGTCGACGAGCCTTGGCTGCGCCGGGTCGCCTCCCGCCAGCAGCGCGGCCAGCTTTCGCTCCTTGATGCCGAGGCTCGGGGCCAGGCGCAGCGGCCCGCTCTCGCTCACGAGGCCATTCTACGGCGCCGGTACGCGGGACAGCTGCTACAATGCGGGAGGTGTCCCGGAGCGGTGGCCGTTCCGGCCGGGGTCAGGAGAACGCGATGACACGGGGTCTGGCGGCGGTCGTTTCGGCGGCGGCGTTGGCCGGAGCCGGACTGTTGGCGGCGGACGACAAGCCCAAGAAGCCGAAGCTGGACATCCGCGCGATCCCGCGCATGGCCTTCTCTCCCGCCACCGTCCTGGTCACCGCGGAGCTGCAGGGAGGCGACGACGTCGAGGAGTACCACTGCCCCGAGGTCGAGTACGACTGGGACGACGGGGGCAAGAGCGTCCAGGAGGGGGACTGCTCCCCCTTCGAGGCGGGCACCAAGATCCAGCGGCGCTTCACGAACGAGCACAGCTACCGGCGCGCCGGCATCTACAACATCAAGGTCACGATGCGGCGGGCCGAACGTTCCTTCGCCGCCGCCACGGTCCGGGTGACGGTCCGGCCCGGCCTCGGCGATCCCACCCGCGAGCCTCCGGACGACTGATCGCGCGGAGATGGTGAGCCCGGCCGGTCTCAGGCGAGCAGCAGCACCGCGCTCATGAGCGCGGCGTAGAGGGCGAACAGCAGGATCTCGAAGCCCAGGATGTCCCGGAACTCCAGGCGCGCCACGCCGAGCAGCGGGATCGCCCAGAAGGGCTGGATGAGGTTCGTGGCCATGTCCCCGTAGGCGTAGGCCATGGCCACCTCGGGGACGGGTACGCCCAGCCTCCCGCCCGCCTCGAGCACGTACAGCGCCTCGATCGCCCACTTCCCGCCGCCGGAGGGGACGAAGTAGTTCAGCACCGCCGAGTACCAGAACACGATGAGGGGGAACGTGCGCACGGTGGCCAGGGACAGGAAGGCCGCCGCGAGGACGCCGGCCAGCGCGGTCCCCTTGATGATTCCGTAGATCCCCGAGTAGAGCGGGAACTGGAGGACGACGCCGTGCAGCGGCCGCGCGGCCTCCTCCGCGGCCCGCAGCACCGATGCGGGATGGGGATGGAGGACGAGGCCGAGACACAGGAACAGCAGGTTCACGCTATCGAGGGTGAGGTTCAGCCCGGTGGCCGCGACGTGGAGAGCCATGTAGGCGAGGCCCATGCCCCCGATGAGCCGGCCGGGAAGCCCGCTGTACATCACCCGCTCCGCCGGCGTGGGACGCTCCGGCCTTGCTGGCGGCCGGAAGCCGCCCAGGGCCTCCAGTGCGGCTCGGTCGGCGCCCACCGTCCGTCCGGGCGGCGGATGGAGCACGACCGCGAACGCGGTGAGCCCCGCCACCGCCGTGGCGACGAGGGCGAGGTTCAGGGATGTGAAGACGGTCGCCGTGAGCGGCACCAGGCCGTCGATCAGGCCGTCGCGGATCATGAACGACCCCGGGGTGGCCAGCAGCAACGGCACCGAGCCCGACGGACCGGCGTGCCAGGTCGCACCCATACCCAGGTAGGCCACCGCCACCAGCAGGCGGTAGTCGGTGCCGGGCTGGCGTAGCGCGACGATACGCACGAGCACCGCCGAGGCGATGAGCCCGGCGCCCCAGTTCACCCAGCACATCGCCATGGACAGGAACGCCGTCCAGGCGACGGCCTGTCGCGGTCCTTTCGGGACGCCGGCCAGGGCGTTCAGCAGCCGCGTGACCGGAGGCGAGACCGCCACCAAATAGCCCGCGAAGATCACGACCGCGATCTGCATCGAGAAGGCGAGGAGCTCCCAGAACCCCTTCCCCCAGGCGTCCACGACCTGCATCGGCCCCGCCCCGCCGACGAGCAGGGCGAGCGCGACGGTCAGGAAGGTGAGCAGGCAGGCGATCGAGAAGGAGTCGGGGACCCACCGCGTGGAGACCCTCGCCAGCACGTCGGCCAGGCGCGGGAGCAGAGTGTCGCCCGGCGGTGGGGCGGCGCCGTTCGCGCCGCGGCTCACGCGGGGAGGAGGCGGGGGTGTCCGGGCTCAGCCGCCACTGGACATGCTCTCCAGGAACTCCTTGTTGGCCTTGGTCTTGGCGAGGCGCTCCAGCAGCAGCTCCATCGCCTCCACGGACGACAGGGCGGAGAGGACCTTGCGCAGGATCCAGGCCCGGTTCAGCTCTTCCTTCGGGATCAGCAGCTCTTCCTTGCGCGTGCCGCTGCGGTTGATGTCGATCGAGGGGAAGATCCGCTTGTCGGTGAGCTTGCGGTCCAGCACGATCTCCGCGTTGCCGGTGCCCTTGAACTCCTCGAAGATCACGTCGTCCATCCGCGAGCCCGTCTCGACCAGCGCGGAGGCGATGATGGTGAGGCTGCCGCCCTCCTCGACGTTCCGGGCGGCCCCGAAGAACCGCTTCGGCCGCTGCAGGGCGTTGCTGTCGACGCCGCCGGAGAGGACCTTCCCCGAGGGCGGAACGATCGTGTTGTAGGCCCGGGCCAGCCGGGTGATCGAGTCGAGCAGGATGACCACGTCCTTCTTGTGCTCGACGAGACGCTTCGCCTTCTCCATCACCATCTCCGCCACCTGCACGTGGCGGTCGGCCGGCTCGTCGAACGTCGACGAGATCACCTCGCCGTGCACCGAGCGCTGCATGTCGGTGACCTCCTCGGGCCGCTCGTCGATGAGCAGCACGATGAGGACCACCTCCGGGTGGTTGCTCGTGATGGCGTTGGCGATCGCCTGGAGGAGCATGGTCTTGCCCGTGCGCGGGGCGGCCACGATGAGGGCCCGCTGGCCCTTCCCCAGTGGAGTCATCAGGTCGAGCACCCGGGTGGAGAGCGCCTCCGGGACCGTCTCCAGCTTCAGGCGGTTCTGCGGATACAGCGGGGTCAGGTTGTCGAAGAAGATCTTGTCCTTGGACTTGTCCGGCGGCTCGAAGTTGACCGCGTCCACCTTGATCAGGGCGAAGTACCGCTCGTCCTCCTTGGGGGGGCGGATCTGGCCACTGATCGTGTCGCCGGTGCGGAGGTCGAACTTGCGGATCTGCGACGGCGACACGTAGATGTCGTCCGGCCCCGGGAGGTAGCAGTACTCGGGTGCCCTCAGGAACCCGAAGCCGTCGGGGAGGATCTCGAGGACCCCCTCCGAGAAGATGAGCCCCTCCTTCTCCGCCTGCGCGCGCAGGATCTGGAAGACCAGCTCCTGCTTCTTCATGGTGGCCGCGCCCGGGATGTCCAGCGACTTGGCCACCGCCGCCAGCTTGGTGATCCCCAGCTCCTTCAGGACCGCGAGGTCCAGGCGGCTGCCAGGCACCGGCTCCGGGGCGGCCGGGGCACCGGCGGGGGCCGGATCCGGCGCGGGAGCCTCCGCCACCCCGGGTACCGGCTCCGCGGCCGACGCCGCAGCGTCGACTTCGTCGGTCGCAACGGCGGGAGACTCCTGCTCCTCTGGGCTCGAATCACGCCCTTGACGAGGCCTCTGGCCGTTCCCCTTTGGCGGACGGCCCCGCCGGGCCGGCGTCTCGGCCTTCGGGGCTGGGGTGGTCGGATAGGGATCTTCGTGGGCCATGACTCGTTCTCGTCTCGAGTGGAAGAGGGCGACGGGGAAGAGACTTCAACCATAGGGGAAGCCTGGGGGCGTGTCAACCCCTCGTAGCCGGGCTTGGCGCCCCAGATCCGGTTCCTCTGCCCCCCGGAGATCTGCGTGCTGGAGGTGCGCTACCGGCGGCGCGCGTGAGGCCGATATGAATCGCGCTGGAGCCCGCCCCGGGGCTAGTTGCCGGCACGACGACGGTCAGCCGGCTAGAGCCTCTCCACGACCATCGCGATGCCCTGGCCGCCGCCGATACAGAGGGCGGCGAGGCCGCGCCGCATGCCGTGCGCCTCGAGGGCGTGGAGGAGGGTCACCAGGATCCGCGCCCCTGAGGCCCCGATGGGATGTCCGAGCGCGATCGCGCCGCCGTTGACGTTGACCCGGGCGGGATCGAGCTTCAGCTCGCGGAGGACCGCCAGGCTCTGGGCCGCGAAGGCCTCGTTCAGCTCGTAGAGGTCGATCTGGCCGGCCGCGAGGCCCGCCTTCTCGAGCGCCTTGCGGACGGCCGGGACCGGTCCGATCCCCATGATCCGCGGGTCGACGCCGGCCGAGGCGTAGGCGACGATCCGCCCCAGCGGCTTCGCCCCCAGGCTCCGCGCCCGCTCGGCGCCCGAGACCACCACCGCGGCCGCGCCGTCGTTGAGGCCGCTCGCGTTCCCGGCCGTCACGGTGCCGTCCTCCTTGAACGCGGGCTTCAGCTTCGCGAGCGCCTCGGCCGACGTGCCGGGACGCGGGTGCTCGTCGGTGTCGACGGCCCTTGCCTCGCCCTTCTTCTGCGGGACGGGGACGGCGACGATCTCCTTCTTGAACCTCCCCTCCCGGATCGCCGCTTCCGCCCGCGCCTGGCTCCCGGCCGAGAAGGCGTCCTGGTCGGCCCGGCTGATCCCGTGCTTCTCCACCAGGTTTTCGGCGGTGATCCCCATGTGGATGTCGTGGAACGCGTCGGTGAGGCCCTCGTGGATCATGTGGTCCAGGAGCCTCCCGTGCCCCAGCCGCTCGCCCCACCGCGCCCCGGGAAGCAGGTAGGGCGCGTTGCTCATGCTCTCCATGCCGCCCGCCACCACGACCTCGGCATCCCCGGCTCGCACCGCCTGGGCGGCGAGGATCACCGACTGGAGCCCGGAGCCGCAGACCTTGTTGACGGTCTGGGCCGGCGTCGAATCGGGAAGGCCGGCTCGGATCGCCGCCTGACGCGCCGGGTTCATCCCCTGCCCGGCCTGCAGGACGCAGCCGAGGATCACCTCGTCCACCTGGTCGGGACGGACCCCGGCGCGCCGGACGGCCTCACGCACCGCGACGATGGCCAGGTCCACCGCGGAGACGTCCTTCAGGGCTCCGCCGAAGGTACCGATCGGGGTGCGGCACCCGCCGAGGATCACGACGTCCTGGCTCATGACGCCCTCCCGCCCCGCGAGCGGCGCGGGAGCGCCGGGCTCAGGGCTGCTCCGGAAACGATAGCAGGTTCGAGCCGGAGGGGACGGCTAGGCGTCCATCGGCTTGACGTCCGGCGCGACGATCAGCTCGGCGCCGGTCGCCTTCTTCACCGACTCGACGGTCGTGTCCGGCGCGTACTCCTTGAGCACCAGCCCTTCCGGCGTCACCTCGACGACCGCCATGTCGGTGACCACCAGGTGGACGCAGCGCCGGCCGGTGAGCGGGAGCGTGCAGCGCTCGAGGATCTTGGGGCTGCCGTCGCGGGCGGTGTGCTCCATGGTCACGACCACCCGCTTCGCTCCGGAGACGAGGTCCATCGCCCCGCCCATGCCCTTCACCATCTTGCCCGGGATCATCCAGTTGGCCAGGTTCCCCTCGCCGTCCACTTGCAGGGCCCCGAGGATGGTGAGGTCCACGTGGCCGCCGCGGACCATCGCGAAGGAGTCGGCGCTCGAGAAGTAAGAGGTCCCCGGCAGCTCCGTCACCGTCTCCTTCCCCGCGTTGATCAGGTCGGGGTCCTCCAGGCCGGCGTCCGGGTACGGCCCCACGCCGAGCATCCCGTTCTCGGAATGCAGGACGATCGAGACCCCCCTCGGGACGTAGTTCGAGGCGAGGGTCGGCATCCCGATGCCGAGGTTCACGTAGTCGCCGTCCCTCATCTCCTTCGCGGCCCGGCGCACGATCCGCTCCCGCTTCGGGTCGGCCTCGATCCCCGCTTGACCGCGTAGGGTGCGCTTCTCGATGCGCTTCTCGTAGCGCTCGCCGGGGAACAGCCGCTGGACGAAGATGCCCGGGGTCGCGACGGCGTCCGGGTGGATCGAGCCGGCGGGGACCAGCTCCTCGACCTCGGCGATCGTGGTCCGGGCCGCCATCGCCATCATCGGCGCGAAGTTCCGGGTGGTGCGGCGGTACAGGAGGTTGCCCAGAGGATCGCCCTTCCAGGCCTTCACGAAAGCGTAGTCGGCCCTGAGCGCGGTCTCGAGGACGTGAGGCCGGCCACCGAACCAGCGCACGTCCTTGCCCTCGGCGATCAGCGTACCGTACCCGGTCGGCGTGTAGAAGGCGGCGATCCCGGATCCTCCCGCGCGCATCCGCTCGGCGAAGGTGCCCTGGGGGTTGAGCTCCACCTCGATCTCGCCGGCCAGGGCCATCCTCTCGAAGACCTTGTTCTCGCCGACGTAGGTCGCGATCATCTTGCGGACCTGCCGGTTCTGGAGCAGGAAGGTGATGCCGAAGTCGTTGGTCCCCGCGTTGTTGCTGATCAGCGTGAGGTCGTTGGCTCCCTGGTCGCGCAGGGCGGCGATGAGGTTCTCGGGGATCCCGCAGAGGCCGAAGCCCGAGACCATGATCGAGGCGCCGTCGGGGATGTCCCGGACCGCCTCCGCGGCGTCCTTGACGACCTTGTTCATGAGGAGGCTCCTGCGAGGCCACGGCGGCGCGCACGCGGCCGGTCAGAGCCGATGATACCCGGAAGGAGCTGCGCCTCGGCTTGAAATCACGCCGCGGACGTTGCATCTTTGGTCACCCCTGGGGGCACCCACTCCCGAGGAGGTGTCATGTTCGGCAGGACCCTGGCCGAGTACGCGCGTTTCCAGAAGCCGTTGCTGGTGCTGATCGCCGTCGTCTGGGCCTTCCGCCTGGTCCTGTCCATGGCCGGCGTGCCGGTCGGCTTCGGCAAGTACCTCAGCATCACCCTGGTGCTGCTGGGCACCGTCTTCTACTACCCCTGGGCCCTGCAGAGGAGCGGCTTCGGCTCGTTCAAGCAGCTCTACGCCCTCTACCTCATCCAGGGCGTCTTCTCGCAGACGCTGGTGGCCCTCGCCATCGTCCTCGCGATCGTCACCGGCGCGGACAACATCTACACGGTGCCGGAGTTCTATCCGCCCTCCCAGGGAGGTTCGTCGTTGCCCCCGGACGGCAAGAACATCGGCCACGCCGTGGCCCACGTCGTCCTCGCGGGCGCCATCTTCATTCCCGCCGTGTCGTGGATCCTGGGGTCGCTCGTGCTGGCGGTGTTGCGCCGGACCTCCCCCCGGCCCGCATAGGAAGGGTCGGGGGAGGCCGCCGGCGCGGCGGTCCCGACCCTGTGCCCTCCGGCGGTTTCCGGCCAGCCGGGCAACCCGGTATCCTGACCGGATGGACGCGAAAACGCTGCTGGGCCAGGTCGATCACGACCTTGCGCTGTGCCTGGACAAGATCCGTCATTGCGTGGGCCTGCTCGACGAGACGCAGCTCTGGTGGCGGGCCAACGCGCGCTCGAACAGCGTCGGCAACCTGGTGCTCCACCTGTGCGGGAACCTCTCGCAATGGGTTCTGGAGGGGGTCGGTGGCAGGCCGTACGTACGCCACCGGTCGGCCGAGTTCGCGGCGGACCGCACCGCCGGCCCGGCGGAGCTGCTCGAGCGGCTGACCACCGTCGTGGCCGGCTGCCGCGAGGTGGCCTCGGCGCTGAACGAGGCGGACCTGGCGGTCCCGCGGACCATCCAGGGTTGCCCGACCGACGGGCTGCGTGCGCTCCTGCACGCGTGGGAGCACATGAGCTACCACACCGGACAGATCGTGCTCGTCACCAAGCAGCTCGTGGACGAGGGGACCGAGGTCGAGTTCTACCCGCAGCACAAGCGCGAGTGACGGGCGCGTGCCAACCGGGTCACCTCGAAGGGCCGGTCGAGCCGCAACCAGGCACGTCTTCGAGGGAGCTCGCGCACGAAGATCGTCCTCGACGGCGGCACCACGACCGCCCAGCTCGCGAGACACCTCCCTCGCGAGCTCTCCGTCACCGTCGTCACCCACAGCCCGTCGATCGCGATGGAGCCGATCGATCACCCGGGCGCCGAGGTCGTGCTGATCGGTGGACGGCTGTTCAAGCACTCGGTCGAGGCGGTCGGCGCCGCGGCCGTGGAGGCGATCGGGCGCATCCGGGCGGACGTGTACTTCATGGGCGTGACCGGGATACACCCGCAGGCGGGACTCAGCACGGGCGACCTCGAGGAGGCTCACGTCAAGCGTGCGCTCATCAGAAGCGCGGCCGAGACCGTCGTGCTGGCCTCGTCGGAGAAGCTCGACGCCGCCTCGCTTACGTGATCGCCCCGACCTCCGAGATCAGCGCCCTGGTCGTGGAGCGCATAGTGTCGCCCGAGGCGACCGCCGTCTACGAAGAGATGGGAATGGCGGTCACTCGAGCTTGAGGCCGGCCCGGAGCGAACGCAACGCGTGAACAACCTCGGTGCGGTTCTCGGCGAGGATCTCGCGCCACAACGAGCGGGGGCTGCGTGCCAGCCGGGTCATGTCCCCGAAGGCCGGACCTGCGACGCCGAAGTGGCGCGAGGCCACGCGGTCGCGGCGCGCGGCGTCGTGCAGCGCCCAGGCGACCAGCTGGGGAAGATGGCTCAGGAACGCGACCGTGCGATCGTGCTCCGCCGCGTCCATGACCCGCGGCCGCGCGCCGACGGCGCGGACCAGCGACCGCACTCGGGAAAGGGCGGCGCGCGAGGCGCCGGCCTCGACGAGGATCCAGGAGCGGCCCCTGAACAGGTCGGCCGAGGATGCCGCGAAGCCCGAGCGCTCGGTTCCGGCCATCGGGTGGCCTCCCACGAAGCCGGTCATCCCCAGGCGCCGGGCAGCTCGGCAGATCGGCACCTTCACGCTCGTCACGTCGGTCACCACGAGGGACGGCGGGCCGGACCGCGCCAGACGCGCCAGCAACCGCCGATTCACGCTTGGCGGAGCGGCCAGCACCACCAGGCCGGCCTGCCCGGCCGCCGCCGCGAGGGTGCCGGTGGCGGCGACCGCGCCTGTCCGGAGGGCCTGCCGTGCCACGCCGGGACGGTCGATCCCGACCACGTGGTATCCCGCCCGGGTCAGCGCGCGTGCGAGCGATCCGCCGACGAGGCCCAGCCCGGCGATCGCCACGGTCGGTCGCGTCACGCCTCCTCCAGCACCCGCTCGAGCAGCAGGGTCTCGCGGCGCTCGAGCAGGCCCGCCGCCCCAGCCACCAGCATGGCGTAGACGGCGCCGGCGCCCGCGAGGGCGAGGGGCAGCGTCAGCAGCCACAGGGAGAGTGGGCCCAGCTTGGGCGGCAGCCAGGCCAGGATCAGGAACGGCGACGCGACCAGGAGCGATCCCATCATCAGCGAGGCTACGAGGACGGCGCCGGCGAGCCCGCGGCGCGAGGTGGAGCCGCCGTAGGGGCTGCCGCCGGGCGGTGGGACGGGCGCCGGGAACAGGACGGAGGCGTAGTTGTCCAGGCCCGCGGCGAGGGTGAGCGTCACGAGCGCCATCGTCAGGACCGCCGGCAGGTGGGTGGGCGGCGCCAGGAAGATCGAGGCCAGCGCCACGGCCAGCAGGCCGGGCAACCGGAACACGGCTGCGCCCAGGTTCTTCCCCAGCAGGAGCTTCCAGCGCTCCAGCGGGAAGCTCAGCAGGAGCCCGATACCTCGGCGCTCGAATCCGAACGTGTTGGCGCCGAAGCCCGACAGCCCGACGAACACCGCGAGGCCGAACGCCACGGTTGCGTCCCGCCCGCCGGTGGCGGTGAGGAACAGCGCGAACAGGAGCGGCATCAGCAGGCCCAGGAAGAGCGACGCCTTCATGGCGGGGTCGCGCCAGGCCGAGCGTACGTCCTTCTCGACGAGAGCTCCCATGGCACCGGGCAGCACCATCCGGGCCCGGCTGGCCCGTCCCGACGCGGCCCCTCCCAGATTCAGCTCGCCCCGGTGGATGCGGTGGATGAGCACCACCGACACCGCCACCGCGGCGAGCAGGGCGGCCGTGGCCAGGACGGCGTAGGCGAGGAAGGGCCCGGCCTCGCCGCGGCCCCCATGGATGGCAGCCCGCACACCCCACGCGAACGGCGAGAACGCGAACACGTCGCTCCTGAGGACCGCGGCCAGGACCGCCCGCATCGGACGGGCGCCGCCCGCGAGCAGCAGCAGCGGCCCGAGGCTCAGCGCGACGCCCAGCCCGATGCCCGCGAACAGGGCGGCGTCATGGAAGCGCCGGTTCCGGGAGACCCCCTGGAGGACGAGGGAGGCGACCTGCGCGCAGGCCAGGACGAACGCGAAGCTGAGCGCCACGCCGGGCGCCGTGAGCAGCAGCAGGCCGGGGTGGTCCGCGATCGCGAGCGACAGTGCCAGGAGGATCGGTATCTCCGCGAGTACCATCGGCTGGGCCAGGTTCGCGGCCAGCGAGGCGGCGGCCAGGACGGGGACCGGGATCGGGAAGTGAAGCAGCCGCGAGACGTCGTGGCTCTCGCTGAGCGCAACCCCAGTCACGAGGGGGGACAGCACCCAGGAGATCCCGGCCACGGTAGCGAGGGCGGAGACGAGGGCGAGCGCCGCCCCCGGATCGGCCCCGGAGAGGCTGCGGAACACGATGAAGACCGCAACCGACCCCAGCAACGAGAAGACGCCCAGGAACGGGACGAGCAGGAAGAGGCCGGCCAGCTTCTCGCGCGCACGCAGGAGACCCCGCAGGTCGATGCGCCAGCGGAGGCCGACCAGCGCGATCAGCCGATCCAGGAGAGGTCCTCCCGGGCCACGTCCGCCCCCACCAGCTTCAGGAAGACGTCCTCCAGGGTCGCGTCGTGCCCGACCTCCCTCTGGACGCGTATGGAGTCGAGGGTGCCCTGGGCCACGATGCGGCCCCGGTCGATGACCGCCACCTCGTCGCAGAGCCTCTCCACGACATCGAGGACGTGGGAGGTGAAGAACAGCGTCACCCCCTTCTGGGCGAGGCGGCGGAGCAGGTCCGCGACCACCCTCCCGGAGACCGGGTCGATGCCGTTCAGGGGCTCGTCGAGGAAGAGCACCCGGGGGTTGTGGATGAGGGCGGCGGCCAGGGCGACCTTCTTCCGCATGCCCTGGGAGTAGTCGACGATCAGCTTGGCACGCTCCTCGGCGAGGGAGAGGAACTCGAGCAGCTCGTCGGTGCGGCTGCGCGCCTCCGCTCGGGACAGGCCGTACATGCGGCCCGCGAAATGGAGGTACTCCTCGCCGCTCAAGCGCTCGTAGAGCGGCAGCTCCTCGGGGAGCACGCCGATCACGCGCTTGATCCCCAGGAGGTCCCGCTCGAGATGGCGGCCCTCGATCACCACGCTGCCGGCGCTGGGCCGCAGCAGGCCGGTGAGCATCTTGATGGTGGTGCTCTTGCCGGCTCCGTTGGGGCCGAGGAACCCGAAGAACCGGCCGCGGGCGACCCGCAGCGAGATCGCGTCCACCGCGGCCCGGCCGCGGAACACCTTCGTGAGCCCTTCGGCGACGATGGCGTAGGGGCTGGGCGCCCCGTCGGGCGGGCTCAGGTCCATTCGAGGGAGGCGTGTTCCGGCGGGGCCGGAGCGGAGCGTTGGATCCCGCCGCCGAGGCCGGCGGCGCCGGCGCGGAACCTCGGGATCATAACACGGTGCCCGGGAGCTCGGCGGGCCTCGAAAAGCCGGCGCGGGCGCTCGAGCGCTCGGTTTTCCAGCGGATCGAGCCCGCGCCCGGGTGCCGGGACGGGTACCAGAAGGGTAGTCGGACTCCCGTCAGGGCTCGATAGCCCGTCCGGCAGGCGGGTCTGTCCCCACCTCGAAGGCCGACTCACGGGTAGCGAACCTCCCGGCGACGTGGTCCGTGACCGACAGCCGGATCGTGTAGCGGCCGGGGGCGTACCGCGCCAGCGGGATCGGCCCCAGGACGCTGCCGGCGACCGGCGTGTCGAACTCCTCCGGCGGACCCTGGGCCACCACGGCGCCCGCGGCGTCGAGGATCGAGAGCTGCGCGGTGCTCCGCCGTTTCTGGGACGCGTCAGGCTCCGCGTCGTAGAACTGGTACGAGATCAGGAGGGCCTCGGAAGGGTGGAAGACGTTGCCGAACCGTGGGACGAGGAGCGAGTCACCCATGACGAAGGCCGACAGCGGGTGCAGGGGATCCTCGGCCGCGGGCCGGACGTCCGCCAGGGGGAACACGCTCCCGAGGGTCAGCTCCCCGACGTCGTAGTCCGGCGCGTCCAAGGGCTCCGTCACCACCGAGCCCTTGCCCGAAAGGGGTTCGAGGACGCCCACGGTGAGCGTGTAGCGTCCCGGCCTCACGCCGATGCGGTACGAGGCCACGAAGGCGCCGTCGTCGCCCAGGTCCGCCATCACTTCGGTGTCCGGCACCAGGACCGAACCGCCGCCTTGGCGGCGCAGCTCGGCGTGGAGATCGAGGCGGACCTTGCGCGCTCCTCCCTCCTCCTGGAACGCCAGCCCGCTGGCGTCGCCCCGGACGAGCCCCACGACGGCGGTGGAGCCGTCCTCCATCTTGAGGAACCCGGTCTGGTTGGCCAGCGCGAAGTCCTGCCGGCCCTCGCGCAGCAACGCCTTCGCCAGGGACTGGCGGGGAAGCATGCTCTCGAGCTTGTGGGTGATCCGTCCGCCCTCGACGTGGTACGCGATGCCGGGCTGCGTGACGACGCTCTGGGCCAGGCCCTGCCGGATCCCGTGGGCCCACGGCGGCAGGCAGCAGCTCTCGTCGAGATGGAACTGGCTGCCACGGGCCGAGTAGACCCAGACCTGCGGATGCCGGTCGCCCCAGACGGTCATGCTCTTCTTGCGGATATCGTCGGGCTCGCCCAGTACCGCGAGCAGGAGCGCGCAGTCCGTCTGGGATCCCGACAGCGCGTCCCGCTCCGCGGAATCGCGGAGCTGCCGGTACTCGATCATCTCCCTGCGCTGGGCGTCGGTCAGGCGGCGGTCGGCGTCAGCGATATCGGAACTCTGGGGGATGCGCAGGACCGTCCCCACGTGGAATCGTTCGTCCGCCTCGCCGCGGACAGCCTCGAAGTGCGCCTGGAACTCGTTCTCCGGTGTCGAGAGGTCGGGGTCGCGGCGGGCCCAGAAGATCCGCCGGAACTCGGCCCGGTCCTCGCGGGTGCGCAGCGCCTCGAGCACCTCCCGCTCGGCCGGGAGGATCAGGACCTTGACCTGCTCCAGCCACGCCCGGTCTTCCTTGTCGAGCTTGGGAGCGGCGGCCGCCGAGGCGGCCATCGAGCTCCCGCACAACGCCGGCAGCAGGACGCTGCCCCAGGCACGGCGATCGAACATCGCGGACCCCTGTCCGTGCATCATGCTCGAATACGGGACGCCCGCCAAGACGGCCACCCCAAGCCGCTTTGGACGCTTGTCGGTTGCCGTCAGGCTGCCGAAAGGCGGAGGACGTGCCGCGGCGGGCAGCAGCACCCGTAATCGGAGTTCCCCCACGCGAACGGCCCCTGGCCGGACAAGCGCTGTCCGGCCAGGGCTCGTGAACTCCTGTCGGCTGCCGACGCCGTCGGGTCCTACTTGGAGGCGGGTGCTGGAGTCTCCTGGTAGGTGGTCGACTTCCAGGTCCCTTCGTGGTTCACGTAGACGGCGCTGGCGAAGACCTCGGCCGGTATCTTCTGACCCTTGCAGATCGCGTCCTGGGACGCCTTGTAGGTCAGCATCGCCGAGTCCTTGCCGAGCCGGTGCACCTTGGCGTCGGTCAGGGCGAAGCTCTTCACGTTGCAGTCCGAGGTGGTCATGTCCTTGATGATCTGGGCCTTCCCGGAGGTCATGCCCATGACGGTGATGTTCATGCTGTCATCGGCGATATGCTTCTCGAAGGGCTTGGCGTCCTTGTTCTTCCAGCCCTCCCACAGGCTCTTCTCGATGGCGAGGAGCTTGCCCTGAAGGTCTTCCTGCGCCCCCGCCATCGGGCTCAGCGGAAACGCCAGGAGCGCCAACAGCATGGCGGAGGAGATCAGACGGACGGCAGTTGGCACGGGAGCCTCCTTTCACGACCCTGTGTGGCACTGTAGGTGAGGTGGGAGCGCGTCGTCAATCGTCTTGGGGGATGGGGGGCGGCGCGGGGCACTGAAAGCGCCGGATCGGCGGCTTCGTTCGATCCGGTCCCGTCGGTCGCTCGTCGTTCGCC
>Ga0268386_10000177_pt1 | contig 38004 bp, 36 predicted proteins | sample RVTome_15_FD_200260 | JGI IMG/M metagenome (GOLD analysis project Ga0268386, IMG submission 200260) | Soil microbial communities from uranium-contaminated site in the Upper Colorado River Basin, Wyoming, United States - RVT150D86... ... | reverse complement strand
TTTTTTCGCGTCTGGCGGCGTTGCGGCTCCTCGCAATAGCTGGCTATTACTCGTCGCCGCGCCTTGCCAGTCACGAAAACCCACAGCCGAATTAAGGAAGTTATTTACGGGACACGACACTAGACTGAGCCAGGCTCGGCAAAAGCAGCAACGCGCAAATCACGACTGCAGGCTCACATTGGCACCAAGTACGACGGCCGCCGGAAAAGCCGACATCGCAACAAGGCTGGCACAAAGCAGGGGCGTCGCCTGGGGGGTGTTCGACAAAGCGAGTTTCCCGTGTTTGAGCGACTCGAATACCCCCAGGTGGCGCCCCTGCGTCCAATTAGCAACGGCTCGGCAACCGGCAGCCACTGGCATTCGGACAGCACGCCAAGCTAAGCTGTCGCCGGTTTTCCAAAGTCGAAGTCCATGCAGAAACAGAACATCCTCCTGGGCGTAACCGGCAGCATCGCTGCCTACAAAGCCCCGGAACTCGTCCGCCGCCTGCGCGACCGCGGCGCGTCGGTGCAGGTGGTGATGACGGAAGCCGCGTCCCGCTTCATCACAGCGACGTCGCTGCAGGCCGTGTCCGCCAACCCGGTGCGCAATGACCTGTGGGACGAAGACGCCGAGGCCGCAATGAGCCACATCGAGCTCGCCAGGTGGGCCAACCTCGTGCTGATCGCGCCTGCCAGTGCCGAAATCATGTCGAGGCTTGCGGCCGGTGCGGCGAGCGACCTGCTGACGACGGTGTGCCTGGCGACTGAGGCGCCCGTCGTGATCGCGCCGGCCATGAATCGCCTCATGTGGGCGCATCCCGCGGTGCAGGCGAACAGGGAAACGCTTATCAGCCGGGGCGTCAGGATTCTGGGACCCGGCAGCGGCGGCCAGGCATGCGGTGAATTCGGCGAGGGACGAATGCTCGAGCCTCACGAGATCGCGGACGCGATTGCGAACGTCGAGGCGACCAGGACTGAGGAAGCCGCGCCGCCGGAGTTGCCGCAGCTACTTCGCGGGACGACCGTCATGGTCACGGCTGGTCCGACGCGCGAGGCCATCGACCCGGTGCGTTTCATCAGCAATCACAGCTCGGGGAAGATGGGCTACGCGCTCGCGCAGGCAGTGGCGGAGGCCGGCGCGCGCGTGATACTGATAAGCGGGCCCGTGAACCTTCCCCCTCCGGGCAACGTTGAATGCATCAACATCGAAACCGCTGAGCAGATGTTTGCGGAAACACATAAGCGTATCGACGGAGTGGACATTTTCATCGGTGCCGCCGCCGTGTCCGACTACCGTCCGGCAAGCGCACGCGAGCAGAAGATCAAAAAGAACAACGCGGAGCTGCGCCTCGATCTCGTCAAGGCACCGGACACTCTGGCTTCGGTCGCGAAACTCGACAACGGCCCGTTCACGGTAGGGTTTGCGGCGGAGACCGAGCGCCTTCGGGAGCACGCGCTGGCGAAGCTGCGCGGCAAGGGCCTCGACCTGGTGGTCGCGAACCAGGTCGGCGGCGGCCGGGGCTTCGATGTCGATGAGAACGCCGTCGAGGTGTACTGGAAAACCGGCGAGCGTTCGTTCCCCACGATGAAGAAGGCCGATCTCGCCAGGGAACTGGTCAGTCTGATCGCGGGGCATTACGAAAGCGGCCGGGGGACCGGTACCGCAACAGAACTTCCGTCACTCGGCAGGGGCAAGGCCGCGAAGGGCAAAGGCGTCAAAAATTGAAAAGAAGATTGAGATCCATTCAGCTGAAGGTACTGGACGAGCGAGTCGGCGCATCCGTACCCCTGCCGCAATACGCGACAGGCGGGTCAGCCGGGCTCGACATGCGGGCATGCATCGATGATGTGCTGACCGTCGCTCCCGGAGAAACGGTGCTGGTTCCGACGGGTCTTGCCATTCATATCGAGGATCCCGCTCTTGCGGCGGTATTGCTGCCACGCTCCGGGCTTGGCCACAAGCATGGCCTCGTGCTCGGGAATCTCACCGGACTGATCGACTCCGATTACCAGGGGCAGGTCTTCATCTCCTGCTGGAACCGTAGCACGAAGGCGTACGAGATCCAGCCCGGAGAGAGGATCGCCCAGATGGTTTTCGTCCCCGTTGAGCAGGTGCGTTTCGAGATCGTGACGGAATTCGGCGAAAGCGCGCGAGGAGGAGGCGGGTTCGGTCACTCCGGGACGGGTTAGGAAGCCCTGCGCAGGTCGCGCTTTACTCCAGGCCTTTGAGAGCCTTGAAGCGGCTGATATCGCCGTCGAATCGCGCGACGATGCTCTGTTCGTCCTTCTGGAAGCGCTCCAGGTTCTGTTCATGGCGAGCGATCGTTTCTGTCGTCGTCGCGATATCCGCGGCCAGTGCAGGATCGATCATGGCTGCATCGGGTTCGTCGCTATAGGGGAGAAAACGTGATGCTTCCTTCTGCAGCGACTCGAGCCGTTTCTGCAGGTTGCGAAGATAAAGTTCGGTGACCCGCGCCTGCGCCTGGAACAGTTCAACGCGACGGTCGCGATGCATGACGATCTCGTCGATCGAAAGGTAGGTGGCAAGAAGGGCCTGGTCCTGGCGACGCTTGAGTTCGCGTTCGGCCTTTAATTCCGCCTGGCGCTTCTCGGCGGCTATCTCTTCTTCGGTTTTCTTGCCGCGCAGGACGTCCAGGGTTACCCCGTGCTCGTTGACGACCTGTTTCTCGACCTCCGCGTACTCGGCCGGGACGCTGTCCCCGTAGTGGACATTCCCTTCCTTGTCGACCCAGCGATAGAGCTTCTGATCCTGTGCGGCGGACGCTCCCTGTGACAGGAACAGCAGCGTTGCGGCCGTAAGAAGCAGGTTTTTCATCAGGTTACTATCACATGCTCGGGAGTCGCCGAAACAGGGACTGGTTCGCGAATTTGCAGCTTAGTTACGCACACCGCTGCTGTAAACCGTCTTACTCCCGAAAGCCGGGTGGAGCCCGTAGATCCCGGGAAACCGGATGCCGCCGCTCAGCCGCTGACCGCGCCCGCATTGACGCCGTATTTGTCGCGGTAGTCGACGACCGGCCGCAGATAGTCGCCGAACTCATCCGATTCCTCGAGCAAGTCGATCAGGTCCTCGAGACGGACGATGCTGATGACCGGAATGCCGAGAGCCTGCTCGAGTTCCTGGACCGCCGAGCGCGAGCCCTGCCCGATCTCCTCCCGATCAAGCGATATCACGAGGCCGGCCACTTCGGCCCCCGCGCCCGCAATAATCTGCGTAGCCTCGCGAGTGGCAGTGCCCGCCGTGATGACGTCGTCGACGACCAGGACCTTGCCGCTCAACGGCGCGCCGACGACGCTGCCGCCTTCACCGTGACCCTTCGCTTCCTTGCGGTTGAATGAATATGGAACGTCCACATCATGGTGCTCGGCAAGCGCCGCCGCGGCGAGCGAGACGAGTGGAATTCCCTTGTACGCGGGCCCGAACAGCATGTCGTACTCGATTCGGGAAGCGGCGATCGCTGCAGCGTAATACCGGCCGAGCTTCGCGGCCGCGTAGCCTGTGCTGAAGAGGCCGGTGTTGAAGAAGTATGGGCTTACGCGTCCCGACTTCAGCGTGAATTCGCCGAAGCGCAGTACGCCGAGCTCAAGGGCGAGGTCTAGAAATTCCTGTTTGTAGGCACGCATGTTGGACTCGGATGCAGCTTCTGTATTATTGCCCGTTGATCAACGTGCAGCGTGGCGGCGAGTATGACATACCGTGCGCGGATTTTCCGCACCGCGCCCCATGCTGTCGGCGGCACTGACCAGCAGATCGGCAGATGTCGTCGGTTACAGACATGCCTGCGGCGTTCACGAACAACCGGGAGAGCAAACCTTGTTTCGCGTCATCAGTGCGAACGTAAACGGCATTCGTGCCGCCGCGCGAAAAGGATTTTTCGAGTGGCTCGCCTCTGTGGAGCCTGACGTCGTCTGCGTCCAGGAAACCAAAGCGCAACAGCATCAGCTCACCGACAAGTGCTTCGCGCCGGATGGTTACCACTGCTACTACGAAGACGCTATAAAAAAAGGTTATAGCGGTGTCGCGATCTATTCGCGCCATGAACCCGATGCTGTCGTGCGGGGCTTTGGCGTGCCGGAATTCGACGACGAGGGTCGTTACCTGGAGGTCCGCCTCGGCAAACTCAGGCTTGTCTCCGTTTATCTACCCTCTGGTTCCGCCGGCGAGGCGAGACAGGCATCGAAGTTTCGCTTTCTCGATGCATTCGTCCCGCATCTGAACACACTGATGCGCGGCCGCTCCGAATACATTCTTTGCGGCGACTGGAACATCGCCCATAAGGAAATCGATCTCACGAACTGGCGCTCGAATCAGAAGAATTCGGGGTTCCTGCCGGAGGAGCGGCGCTGGCTCGATGCCCTCTTCCACGAGCATCGGTATATCGACGGCTTTCGCGTGGTCAATCAGCAGCCCGACCAGTACACCTGGTGGTCGAACCGGGGCCGGGCGTGGGACAGGAATGTAGGATGGCGGATCGATTACCAGATCGTCACGCCGGGGCTGCGCGACAAAATACTGTGCGCGGATATTTACAAGGCGCAGCGCTTTTCCGATCACGCGCCCTTAATCATGGACTACGGTCTCGACCTTGCCGTCAGGCGTGCGGGTCATTCGTGCCTTTCCCGGCCGTTCCGAGCGCGCTATCGATCATGCCCTCCCGGATCATGAACCAGAACAGCAGGATGCCCGGCAACGCCAGCACCGTGGTAAGGAGATAGAAATTCACGTAGCCCATGGCCGCGATCAGGCCGCCGGCGGTCGTGCCGGTCAGCACGCGGCCGAGGACACTTGCCGCCGCGGAGATTAGCGCGTACTGCGCCGCCGTGAACTGCAGGTTGCAGAGCGCCGAGAAGTAGGCCACGACCACGACGCCACCGTAGCCGCTCGCGAGGTTTTCGAAGCCGATCGCTGCGGCCAGGCCCAGGTTGCTGTGGCCCGCGGCGGCCAGCAGCGCAAAACTCAAGTTAGAGACGCACATCAATACGAGCGCGAGCAGGACGGATCGCTTCAGGCCCCACCGCGTATAGAGGATTCCGCCGACGAAGATTCCGGCGAGGTAGGCCCAGAACCCGAATCCGACGTCGTACACGGCGATCTCGTCGTTGCCATAGCCCAGGTCGTTGAACAGCAACCGCAAGGTGAGATTCGCGAGCGTATCGCCGATCTTGTGGACGAGGATGAAAAGCAGCACGAGCCAGGCGCCTGTGCGGCTCAGGAACTCGGCAAACGGGCCGACGATGGAGTTCCACAGGATCGCGATGCTCTGCTTCTCGCTCGTGACGACGTGTCGCGCGGGCTCACCGACGATCAGCCCGGTCAGCATCGCCGGCAGCGCGAACGCCGCGCAGGCCAGATAGGCCGCCGTCCAGCCCATGCGCGCCGCGACGACCAGCGCGAGGGCGCCTGCCGCCGCCGAACCGATGCGCCATCCGTACTGGGACATGCCGGAGCCGACGCCGAGCTGATACGGCTTCAGCGTCTCGATGCGATAGGCGTCGATGACGATGTCATAGGTGGCGCCGGCGATCCCGACGAGCACCGCCGCGATGATGGTCGCGCGGATGCCGGCGGAGGGATCCACCAGCGCAAGGTTCACGACCGCCGCGATCACGGCAAAGCCTGCGAGAAGCAACCAGGATACGCGCTGGCCGAGCCTGCCGAGCAGCGGAATGCGCACGCCGTCGACGATCCAGGCCCAGAACACCTTGAGGTTGTAGACAAGGAACGCGAGGCTGAATGCCGTGATGGTCCGCTTGTCGATGCCGTCCTGCGCGAGGCGAGTGGTCAGTGTGGCGCCGATCATTGCGTAGGGGAAACCGGACGAGACGCCGACGAAGAACGCAGCCAGCGATTCCTTCTCGAGATACGGCCGGAGCGCAGCCCAGATCCCGCCGCTGCCGGAGACGCGCGACGGCCGGGCTTCGTTCACAGCTCGTATTCCATCGTGAGCGGCGCATGGTCGGCGCCTACACAGAACAGTTTCGATTTTATTATTGAGCCTTTGATCATGCAGGCGCCGGTTCGGCCGCCATTGATCGGCCTGCACGCAAGCTACGCTATCCGGGTGTTCGAGGCCAGCGGTGGCTGGTCCGCAGTTGCGAGGCGCGAATGAATTCTCAGTCGGTTCGATCCAGGAACTCGAGCGGGTCGTGCCAGCCGGGTGGCAGGTCAGCCTGCTCCTTCCCAAGAAAATCTTCGGGGTCCATGTCGACGGAACCGGTCCAGTCCTCGGGGGCGTCAACGGACTCGATCAGGAGGGCCGGCCACGCTTCCATGTCAACCTCGTCCAGAGTGCCGTCGAAATGCTGCAGTTCGACCGTCCCGTCTTCTTCGTCCATGGCGACCACTTCGAACAGACTTCCGTTGGGATGACGGTACCAGCTTCCGATTAACGGATACTCAACGGCCATATCGATAACTCCCGTTTTCCCCTGTATCGCTCTTTTATATATAGAGTCATCGCCGCCGATGTGCAAGCCGAAGTTGCGGGCGTTTGCCGCGGACTTTTCAGGGGATGATGCACAGTCTTTTGATCGCGTTGACTAATTTCGCGCAAGCCGCCACTCGGTTATTTTGTGCCCCTGCAGAAGGCCGCGGCGCTCGAATTTCGTCGTAGGCCGGTCGAGCGGATCGTCGCCGTCATGCACTCTCCGCTCGCCTTCCCGGAACGCGCTGCCGGCGGCGACAACGCCATCGATGTGCTCCGCGTAGTTGTGCCAGTCCGTTGCGATGTACAAGGAGCCGCCCGGAACCAGTTTCGCCGCGACCAGCTCGAGGAAGTCGTTCTGCACGAGGCGTCGCTTGTGGTGTCGCTTCTTGGGCCAGGGATCCGGGAAGTAGAGGTTCACCCGGTCCAGCGACCGGTCCGCGATCTGCTCCTTCAGCACCTCCACCGCGTCGTGGCAGATGAGGCGGAGACTGCGTATATCCCTGGCTTCGGCCTGCAGGAGGCAATGCCCGACGCCGGGCTGGTGTACTTCGATGCCGAGGAAATCCAGCTCGGAGTGCGAGGCTGCCTCGAGAACCAGGGATTCCCCGTCTCCGAAGCCGATCTCCAGCACCCGGCCGGCGCTCCGGCCGAAGATGCTGTCGAGGTCGAGTGGCGCGCCGGAAAAATCGATGCCGAACCGCGGCCACAGCCGCTCCATCGCCTGCCGCTGCGCCGCTGTGATGCGCCCGGTGCGCCGCACGAAGCTTCTTATGCTGCGCTGCGCATCCGGTTCAGGGGTCTTGCCGGGCTCGTGGATCACATCTGATTCCTGAGTCGGGTGTTTGGATAGATCGCGGGGCGTACGCGGCAATGCTACCGGGCCATGGCAGGCCCGGCACGTCCACTGTTGCACAGGGCATGGTCCGTCCGATTAGGGCGACCGGTCAGCCGCGCTGCGCGCGCGTCAGGCGCTCGACGGGGGACAACGGGACCGGGTAGCCGGCAGAAGGAGCGCCTTCTGGCATTTGTAGCATAGATACAACAGGCCAAAAGACAGCAGGAGCCTGCATCCTACGGGCTTTCCTTTACAAAGCGTCAACTTCCCGCAGTATTCGTTGCTTTCCAGCAAAAAACTGTTCCATTTTGCAAATCTTGCCAGCATAATCGGCATCACACCCTGATGCGGGCCGGTGCAGAAAGTAGACCCCATCAGGTAAACAGCCAAATCAAGACGCGAGGGCTTGCGCCCGATTCAGGGAAAGAAAGACCCGAACCACAGCAAATCTCTTTAAGGGGGGGATTTGAAATGCCTAGAAACTCAAAATTGCGGCAGGCAATAAAGCTTGCCTTGTTGTCCGGTGCGTCATCGGTAGGTGTGGGGGCGATGTCCTCGGCCTACGCGCAGGACGCCCCGGCTGCAGACCAGATTGAAGAAATCACGGTTACCGGCAGTCGTATCGTGCGCAAGGACTACGAAACCACCAGTCCTGTGTTTACGCTCGACTCCGCGGCAATCCTGGACGCAGGCACTCCGCAGATCGAGCAGGTGCTGAACGAACTGCCGCAGCTGGTGCCGACAATAACCACGACTTCCAACAACCCCAGCAACGGCGGTCAGGCGTTCGTCGATATGCGCGGGCTGGGCGCCGGTCGCACACTGGTACTCATGGATGGAGCCCGGCTGCAGCCCTCGACCGTCAGCGGCCTGATCGACCTGAATACGATTCCGGCGGGGCTGATCGAGAGCATTGAGATCGTCAGTGGCGGAGGCTCCGCCGTTTACGGATCGGATGCCATCGCGGGCGTCGTGAATGTCAAAATGCGCCGCGACTTCGAAGGCGTCGAAATCAGCGCAATGTCGTCGCTGACCGGCGAAAACGACGGCGTGACCAACGGCGTGAACATCCTGCTCGGCGGTAACTTCGCCGAGGATCGCGGCAACGCGGTAATGTACATGAGCTACGACGATCGCGAGTCCGTGTTCGCAGGCGACCGCGCATTTTCGCAGGTCGCTTTAGGGGCTGGTCTGACGCCGCTGGGTTCGACTTCCGTCCCCGAAGGCTTTTACGTGGCTTCCGGCACGAACGAGGCCAGCCAGGCCGCCTACGACTCGGTATTTGGCGCAGGCGCGGTACCGAACACCAGCTGGATCGGTTTCAATAACGACGGCTCGGTGTTCTCGCGCACTAACACTGTCAACTTCCAGGGCGACACGAGCGATCCCGGCTTCAATCCGGCTAATTACACTTACAACTATTCGCCGGTCAATTACCTGCAGCTGCCGCTGGAGCGGCGCCAGGTTGCGGCATTCGGTCACTTCGGGTTGACCGAGGGCATCGAGGCCTACGCTAGGATGAGCTTCACTAACTACTCGGCCTCTCAGGAGCTGGCGGCAACGCCGATCAGCTCAGGGGTCGGGTCGTCGATGTTGCCGACCAACCCGTTCATCCCGGCTGAACTTGCGACCATACTGGCATCACGCATGAAATGCGATCCGGTTTTCGTGCAACCGGATCCGGACAACCCGGTAGACTGCCCGCTCGTTTCCGGTGCGGACGACGCCTTCCTGTTCAACAAGCGCACCATCGAGGTGGGACCGCGTAATGGCAGCAACACCTACAACGTCTTCCAGACGCAGCTTGGTTTGCGCGGCGACTTCCAGCTCGGCAGCTACGACTGGGGCTGGGACGTGCTGGGCAGCTGGGGCCGCACGAACAGGCTCGAGCATCAGACGGGCAACGTGTCGCGCTCACGGCTGCAGTCAGCCTACGACGCGACGGCGGCCGACCCGGATCCGCTGGGCTGCGGCGGGGGCGGGCTGAACCCGTTCGGTGCCGGCGTAATGTCCGAGGCTTGTGCTCAGGCGATCGCGATCCAGGCACAGAACACGACCGAGCTCACAACGACCGGTGTTACCGCTGCATTTACCGGCGGTGTGATGGAATTGCCGGCCGGCACGCTGCAGACCGCGTTCGGTCTGGAATACCGCGAAGTCGAAGCCGTGTTCCGGCCCGATGAGTTCCTCGCGAGCGGCGACGTCGTAGGTTTCAATGCACAGCAGCCAACCGAAGGCGCGATCGACGTCGTGGAAGGTTTCGTCGAAGTTGCGGTACCCCTCCTGGCTGATATGCCGGGTATTTCCTACCTGGGCCTCGACGCTGCGTATCGCCGTTCAGACTACAACCTGGCCGGCGGTGTGAACACCTACATGGCGGGGCTGGAGTACGAGCCGGTCGACTCCGTGAAATTCCGCGGCTCCTACAACCGCGCGATCGCCGCGCCAAATGTGAACCAGTTGTTCCGTCCGCAATCGGAAGGCTTCCCGGCCTATAGCGACCCGTGCTGGAACGACAGCGACGAACGTCTGGGTCCGGACGCTGCCCAGGTTAACGCGCTTTGTGCCGCTCAAGGCGCGGGAGCGAACTTCCCGGAAGGTAACACGCAGGTTCGGGCGTTGGCCGGCGGAAACCCGGACCTCGATCCGGAATCCGCGGATACCTATACCCTGGGTGTCGTCTGGACGCCGGAGTTCGCCAACAACGACATTCGGTTGGCGGTGGACTGGTTCAGTTACGAGATCGAGGACAAGATCGGAGGCGTTCCTGCATCGTCGATCATTTCGCGCTGCTATAACGACCAGGGCGCTAACCCGAACTACGAGCTCGACAACTTCTGGTGTAACTTCTTCGAAAGGAACTCGGCCGGTATCGCCGAGAACGTTGTGACGATCGACCAGAACCTGGGCAAGAACAACATCGACGGCATCGATGTGCAGCTCGATTACGGTCGCGATCTGGGGCCTGGCGGCTTTAGCGCCAATATGGCTCTGACGCACCTGCTCAGCTGGCAGCAACAGGAGGATCCGGCGTCGCCGCTCACGGACCAGGAAGGTACGATCGGAATTGTGCTCGCCGAGACATTCCCTGAGTGGAAAGCCAGGCTGTCGCTGGGGTATACGTTGCAACAGTTTGACGTCAGGTGGACGATGAACTACATCAGCAGCATGGACGCTGTGAACAACGACGCGTCCCGATCTGCACCTAGCGCCGACGCCCTGGCCCCATCAGTACCGAGCTATGTCTACCACCGCCTGACCGGTACGTGGATGCCGATTGACGAACTCAGCCTGACGCTGGGTATCGCCAACCTGACCGACAAACAGCCGCCGATCTACACGGCTGATCCAGGTGCGGGAGTCCAGGCGAACACCGACCCGTCGACCTACGACGTGCTGGGGCGGAGGTACTTCCTGAACGCCACTTACGCGTTCTGACCATCACGTCGGCCCTTAACCAGGACCTGTAGCAGTCCGGCCGCCGCTCCGAAAGGGGCGGCGGCCTTTTCTATGGATGTACGGACAGAGCGAGCGCAAAGCTGCGGTTGACCCCGGTTTTGCGCTCGCTTTTGCTAAAGTAGAACCATGAAGTCGACACGCCTCGAGTTGTTTCCACTGTTCGCAACGCCAGTTGCGACCCGCACTCTGCAGGACGCGGAGGCCCTGAACTCGGAGCTTGAGAAACTGATACTGGAGCGGGAGAACGAGGAGTATCGGAACCCTTATCCGACCCATCACCCGCAACGCGAGGTTTTCGAGAGCAACTTCGACCTGTTCCGCTGGCCGGAGCCCTGCATCCAGAGCCTCCGCAGCTTTGTCATGGAGTCGGTCGGTCAACTGGTCGCTGAACTCAATGGCTACTCCACCGTCGAGATGGCGAAGATGCAGCTGCACAACCACACGTGGTTCCATGTCAGTCGTCACGGCGGGTCGTTCGTAGCCCACAACCACCCGATGGCATCGTGGTCGACGGTCTATTGTGTTCGTGGCGGTGAGGAAGTGCCCGATCGGCGCGACAGCGGCGTACTGAGGTTGCTGGACCACCGCCCAGGGTCCAATATGTTCATCGATCCCGGCAATGTAAAGCTCAAGGTACCGTTCAACTTCGGGCACTATGCGATGCGGCTCGCGGCGGGACAACTGGTCATTTTTCCGTCCTACCTCGTGCACGAGGTCGCGACGTTCCTCGGCCACGACACGCGTATTACCATTGCATCCAACTGCTGGTTAACTGCCAGAACCTGATTTCGTCACCGCGGTCAGGGCTCGAGCCTTGCTGAACACGCCCAACCTATAAGGTCCTGTTCGCGCCGGACCAGTTCCCGCGGTGTATCGACTTCGAATCCCGACCGGGCCGCTAGGTGGCAAAACTGTTGGATGTCCTGCGGGCCGTGCGCCGCTTGTGCAATCGCAATCAGCCGATTCTGATGTGCAGACATCTCCTCGGCGAGGACCCCGAGGCGCTCGAGTGCCACCGCCGGGCCTGTTTCGACGGTCCGCTGCAGCGTAGTCGCTACCTGCCGGACAATGCCCTGTACGAAGGCAGCGCCGGGCTGAGATCGGGCGAACGAGGTCGCCTCCCGTATCAACTCCTGAACCGTCTGATCGTGCCGTCGCAGTTCACTATCCTGAATTCGGACGGCAAGCGCGGACGCATTGCCAGCGGGCAGGAGTTTCTGGAGGAGACGGCAGCTTTCCAGCAGAACCGGCGCCTCGTCTCGCAGGTACTCGAAAGCACGCAGTTCGGCGCGAGTCGCCTCGAGCGCCCTCGAGGCGGCGTGGTGTATGACGAACTCTGCCTGTCCACCGGGCTTCAGAATGCGCGCCAGCTCCTTGAGACTCTCGGCGACGTCGGTGTACTCGATCGCGTACTGGCTCGAAGTCGCATCGAAGTGCTGCGGGGGGTAGTCCGTCCGTTCAATGCTGGTCTCGCCGCGAAAAATGATGCTGCCGACGTCGATTCCGTGCTGCGCCGCAGCCGCAGCCGGGTGGATGATGGCCGCGTCGATTCCTTCTATGTGGAAGCTTCGCCCCGCAGCGTTCGCCGCATCCCGGGCGAGAAAGGCGATGGCACCATTCCCTGTGCCGATATCGAGGATCCGCGCACCATCGGGGAGCTTGCTGAAGAACGCGTACCAATGCTCCCGGACGTCATCGTCGTAATTGCCAGCAAATGCATTAGGACAGGAATGCAGAGCGCCGGTTGCCCAATAGTGGCTCCAAGGGCCTGACGCCCGAGAGTGAGGTTCCCTCCTGCTCATGCGTTCCGCGGGCGGCCGGCGGCAAGCGCGGCGATACCGACCGCGAGCAGGCCGAAACCGGCTACCGGCGTGGACTCGAGACAGAGAATGAGGACGCCGGACACGAACGCCGTAAACCCGATCGCCAGCCAGAAGCGCTGCTGCTGCTGTCGTGCGATCCGCCGGTTGATTTCGTCGAGCTCCAGCGAGCGGACGTTGAAACTTACGTGTCCTTTCGCGGCCTGTTCTGTCAGCAGGCGGACCACGCCCGGCAGCTCCCGCAGGGTTTCGCGGATCTGCGGCACGTTCTCGCGAACGCTCTCGAGCAGCGCTCGAGGGCCCACCTGCTCGTCCATCCAGCGCTTGAGCACCGGCCGCGCGGTCTTCCACAGGTCCAGTTGCGGATACAGTTCGCGTCCCAGGCCTTCGATGTTGAACAGAGTCTTCTGCAGCAATATGAGCTGGGGCTGTATTTCCATATTGAATCGCCGCGCCGTGTCGAGAAGTCGCATCGTCACCTGGGCGAACGAAATCTCGGCGAGCGGCTTGCTGAAAATTGGCTCGCACACGGTGCGAACGGCCGATTCCAGTTCGTCGATTCGCGTATCGGGCGGCACCCATCCGGAATCGATGTGCAGTTTCGCGATTGCGTAGTAGTCGCGATCGAAGAACGCCATGAAATTGCCGGCGAGATACTTCCGGTCCGTGGGAGTGAGCGTGCCGACGATGCCGAAGTCGACCGCGGCGTACTTCGGATTTTCCGGATCGTCGACCTGCACGAAGATGTTTCCGGGGTGCATGTCGGCGTGAAAGAAATTGTGGCGGAATACCTGCGTGAAAAAAATGAAAACACCGTTCTCGGCGAGCTTCTGGATGTTGGTGCCGGCATTCCTTAAAGCCGCCATGTCGCTGATCGGGATGCCGTAGATCCGTTCCTGCACGAGCGCCTGCGGCCGGCAGTAATCCCAGTACACTTCGGGCACGTACAGGAGATCCGAATCGGCGAAATTGCGCTTGAGCTGCGCCGTGTTCGCGCCCTCCCGCATCAAGTCGAGTTCGTCGATAATGGTCTTTTCGTATTCTTTGACAACTTCCACCGGGCGGAGCCGCTTCGCCTCCGGCCAGTAGCGATCGGCCATGTCGGCGAGCGCGTACAGGACCCGGATGTCACGCTCGATCAGCGCGCGGACGCCCGGGCGCAGCAGCTTGACGATGACCTCGGTGCCGTCCTGCAATTGAGCGCTGTGTACCTGGGCGATCGAAGCGGCGGCGAGTGGTTCATCGTCGAAACGGGCGAAGATCTCGCTGACCGGGCTGCCATAGGCCGCATCCAGAATGGCGATCGCTTCCTCGGCGGGGAACGGTGGAACGCGATCCTGCAGCTTTGCAAGCTCATTGGCGACGTCCGGCGGCAACAGGTCGCGGCGTGTCGAGATCGCCTGGCCGAACTTGACGAAGATCGGCCCGAGTTCTTCCAGGGCCAAGCGGATGCGAACGGCGAGCGGCACGCTCCGATCGACTTTGCCGGCGCGCAAATAGAACAGGTAACGCAGGCGACGCAACAACGGCGCTGCCAGGATGAGGTCGTCCAGGCCGTAGCGCACCAGTACCCGCTGGATGCCGAGCATCCTCCGCCATGTAGGTTCGCGCCGCATGATGATCGGAGATTACCGTTGGAAGAATACGAAAGCGTCCGCGCCTAGTGGCGCGAACTGTCTCGATTTGCTTCCAGGTTCTGTTCGAGGTGCCTCAAACGGGCCTCGAGACGCGCGACATGGTCGCGCACTGCTTCGACTTCATCGCGAAACCTGTCGGCTTCGTACCGGCTGGGGACGGAGCGCCTTTCCTCCTGAAGGTATTCGCGCAGGTTCTGGCGAAGCGTCGAGCCTGCTTCGTGGCTCCAGTGAGAGACGCTGCGCGCCAGGTCTCCGAGGCTGTGTGCGGCAACGTCTCCGATGATGCTGGAAAGCTCCTCCTCCACGTCCGGCCTCGCGTGCCACAGCAAACGCTGGAACGACTGCGCCAGCGCCGCATCGCCCGTCAGTTCGAGCGACCCCTCGCGAACCGCAGATTCGCCCGACTGGCCCGCTATTTGCGCCAGCGTCAGCAGCGAGCCGGTAATCACGGCATCCGGAACACCGGCAAACTCGCTGGTTAGTGAGATCTCTCCATCGTTGACGTGGAAGTACATCGCGAGCGCGGTGTTTCTTACGCGTATGCCGACGACACTGCCCTCCAGTTCCGCGGCGAGTTCGCGCGCCGGCGTTTTCAGGCGGAGTTGCCGGTTGGCGAGCTTCGCAAGGGGCTGCAATATTCTTTCCAGGGCATCCATAACAATCGGTTCCGTGACTCAGAGCCGGTAGCCGAGGTGCAGCGCGACGATGCCACCGGTCAGATCATGGTAGCGGCACCGTTCGAAGCCTGCCGCCTGCATCATTCCCAGCAGCTCTTCCTGGCCGGGGTGCATGCGGATCGATTCCGCCAGGTAACGGTAGCTGGCTTCGTCCTTCGCCACGAATTTGCCGAGGGTCGGCAAGACATGGAAAGAATACCAGTCGTACACCGGCTGGATTGCCTCCCTCGGCTTCGAGAATTCCAGGATCAGCACTTTTCCGCCAGGCTTCAGCACGCGCCGCATGGACGCGAGCGTCCTGTTCTTGTCGGTCACGTTTCGCAGGCCGAACGCCATCGCGACGCAGTCGAACGAACGGTCGGCGAACGGCAGTTGTTCCGCGTCGACCTGCACGACCGCAAGATTGCCGGCGACGCCGGCGTCGATCAGGCGCGCGCGTCCCCTGGACAGCATCGCAGCATTGATATCCGCCAGGACGACGTGCCCACTCTGGCCGACCAGTCGCGTGAACGCCAGAGAAAGGTCGCCACTGCCGCCGGCCAGGTCGAGGACGGTATGACCGCGGTGCAGGCCGGCCTGTTCCACCGTGTACCGCTTCCACCACCTGTGCAGGCCCGCCGACATCAGGTCGTTCATAAGATCGTAGCGTTCGGCGACGGAGTCGAAGACGCCTTTTACCCGCCCGGCCTTTTCGCGCGCGGACACGGTCGCGAAGCCGAAGTGCGTTGTCTCTGAATAGTTGTCGGTAGGCCGCTTCACGACCTGCGAGCATACCCCGCAGCCGACAGCCGGTCGAGGTAGGTCTGCCAGTTACGTTCCTGGCCGCGGCCGAGCTCGTACAGGTATCTCCAGGTGTACAAGCCGGTGTTGTGGCCGTCATCGAAATGCAGGCGCACGGCGTAATGGCCGACAGGCTCTATCCGGGTGACCTGCACGTCTTCCTTGCCGGTCTGCAGAACTTCCTGCCCGGCCCCGTGGCCCCGAACCTCCGCGGATGGCGAATGAACCCTGAGGTACTCGAACGGCAGTTCGAAATGGCTGCCATCCTCGAATTCCAGCGACACGACCCGCGAAGCCTTGCGCAGCCTTATTTCCAGCGGCGGAGTGTCCACGGTCAGACTGCCCCCATTGCGATCACAGGATATACCGGCTCAGGTCTTCGTTCTTCGACAACTCGGCCAGATGATCGTCGACGTAGCCGGCGTTGATCTGCACCGTGGCGCCGCTTTTGTCCGATGCCTCGAAGGACACCGTTTCCAGGAGCCGCTCCATCACCGTGTGCAGGCGCCGCGCACCGATGTTCTCCGTATTCTCGTTGACGTGGCAGGCAACCTCCGCGAGGCGGCGTACGCCGCTCTCGGTGAACTCGAGCCGTACGTCCTCGGTCGCCAGCAGGGCGCTGTACTGAGCCGTGAGCGAGGCGTCGGGCTCCGTCAAGATGCGCACGAAGTCCTCCGTCTTGAGCGATTTCAGCTCCACACGGATCGGGAAGCGTCCCTGCAATTCAGGAATGAGATCCGATGGCTTCGACACATGGAACGCGCCCGAGGCGATGAACAGGATGTGATCCGTCCGAACCATGCCGTACTTGGTGTTGACCGTCGAACCCTCCACGAGGGGCAGTAGATCGCGCTGCACGCCTTCGCGCGACACGTCGGCGCCGATGGTTTCGGAGCGGCGGGCCACCTTGTCCAGTTCGTCCAGGAACACGATACCCTGCTGCTCGACGGCTTCCAGCGCCTGCGTCTTCAGTTCCTCCTCGTCGACCATCTTCGCCGCCTCCTCGTCGGTCAGAAGCTTCATCGCTTCCTTCACCTTGAGCTTGCGGGTTTTCTGGCGGCTGCCGGAGAGGTTCTGGAACATCCCCTGGAGCTGGCTGGTCATCTCTTCCATCCCGGGCGGCGCCATGATTTCGATTCCCATGGGCACGGCCTGGATCGCTATCTCGATCTCCCTGTCGTCAAGCTTGCCTTCGCGCAGCATCTTGCGAAACTTCTGGCGCGTATCGCTTTCGTCGTGTCGCGGGGCGCCTACCTCATCCGGAACCCGGGTCCGCGGCGGCGGCGGCAGCAATGCATCGAGTACGCGTTCTTCGGCCGAATCCTCGGCGCGGTGGCGCACCTTCGACATGGCTTCTTCCCGGGTCATCTTGACGGCCACGTCCATCAGGTCGCGAATGATGCTGTCGACCTCGCGCCCGACATAACCGATCTCGGTGAACTTCGTTGCCTCAACCTTGATGAACGGTGCCCGCGCAAGACGCGCCAGCCGCCGCGAGATCTCGGTTTTGCCGACGCCGGTCGGCCCGATCATCAGGATGTTCTTGGGCGTTATCTCGCTGCGAAGCGGCTCGTCGACCTGCACCCGCCGCCAGCGGTTCCTGAGCGCAATGGCAACGGCCCGCTTCGCTTCGTCCTGACCAATGATGTGCTTGTCCAGTTCCTGGACGATTTCCCGTGGTGTCATCGTTGACATTGGCTAGTTCCGTTTGTCGCCGGGCTTGTGGTCGGGTTCCTGATCGCTTTCGGGCAGTTCCTCGACGATGATGTTGTGGTTGGTGTAAACGCAGATGTCGCCGGCAATGCCCAGGGCCTTCTCGACGATCGCTCGCGCGTCCAGGTCGGTATTCTTGAGCAGCGCAAGCGCTGCAGCCTGCGCAAAAAGCCCGCCCGACCCGATTGCCATCACGTCGTGTTCCGGCTCGATCACGTCGCCGTTGCCCGTGACAACGAACGACGCCTCGGTATCCGCCACGCAAAGCAGCGCCTCTAGCCTTCGCAGCCTCCGATCCGTGCGCCAGTCCTTGGCCAGCTCGATCGCCGCCCGCGTCAGGTTGCCGTAGCGCTCCAGCTTGCTCTCGAACAGTTCGAACAGCGTAAAGGCATCCGCCGTGCCGCCAGCGAATCCGGCAATCACGCGTCCGTCGGCCACCTTCCGCACCTTGCGCGCGTTCCCTTTCATAATGCTGTTGCCCATGCTCACCTGGCCGTCACCGGCGATGGCCACCCGGCCGTTGCGGCGGACAGAGACGATTGTGGTCCCGCGATACTGCTCCATTCTTTGAGGTTCCTTGAAGGTGGGAGAACAATTCGAGAACAGTTTGAGGACCGCCGCGACAGGACGCTCCCGGCCGCCCCCATTCATGAACCAACGGCACTTAACTTGTGGCCGACGGAGCAACCACGGCCTCAAGGCCTTAAGCCGGGGGTTGCCCTTTGGCGCAAATAAAGCGGACCAAAGGGAGCCATTGCGTCAAAGGGCAACCCCCGGCTTAAGGCCGGAATCCGCCACTAAGCCCCGCCCGAGCGCCGGCTTAACCAAAAATGCCGTGCAGGTGCCAGGTGGCTTCCCTGTTGCGGGTTTGGTAGATCCAGAGGTGTACGCCTTTGCTGTTGATGGCCACGTAGTAATCCCTGGCGATTCCGTTGCCGTCCCACCAGCCGGTTTCGAGGCGTTCGGGGCCGTCCAGGAGTTTCAGGGGGCCGTGGTACTCCGGGTGGCCTCGTGGAGTGGCCAGTGGTAGCGGTTGGGGTAGCATCCAGAGGGGACGCCGCAGTAGCAGGCTGCTGGTTCGTCGCATGTCGGTCAGCAATAACGGTGATGCCTGCGCATACCAGTTGTTTGGCATGGCTGCGCAGGGAGGCAGCCGGCCTTTTGCTTCCGCGGTGCACCAGGCATATTGCGGGCGATGCTCGGCCACGGTGGTGATGCCGTGCACTGCCTCGTCGCCAATGCGCGCGCTCAATCGTTCCATCAGGTGCGTGATGGAGGTGCTGTGCTGCCTGCCTTTTCCCTGAAACAGATTTCCTGCGTCCGCCTGCATCGATTGTGCTGCCCCGCTTCTCAAGCGGATTGCGATGACAGGCTCCGGCAAAGTGAGGCGGTCGAACCTGATAGCAAGAAGTTCACACCATTGCTCCGTTCTGCGGCCAGCCTGCACGCAGCCGAGCGCGAGATGGGTCGCAGGTTGCCGCAGGTGAAAGAAACTGAACTGCACATGCCGTACCTCGATCTGTCGCGTGGTGAGGAAGCGTTCGAGATTCGATAACAGCTGTCTGCAGACCGTAAGCAACCGCTCGCTGTGGTCCTGCTCCTCGCACAATTCGCACTCCTCGCAGAAACGTTCCGGGGCCCGATAGCCCTTTCTGGGGTCCGGTAACCGGCCAAGAGCCCGGTCGAGTTGCAGCAATCTTGCGGCGCCGAACCGCTTTGCGAAGCCTCCCCTCGGAAGACGCAGGCAATCGCCAATGCAGTAAATGCCCATGCCATTCAGCGATTCGCGCACAGGCTGCGGCCATTCCAGGCAACGCAAGGGCAGCGGACTTAAGGCTCCGGTGAGATTCCTCATATCGTCAATCGAGGCATTTTTTCCCGCCCTCGCCAGCCAGGTGGAGGCCAGCGCCGTGGGGGCAATTGCAATCGAAGGCTTGAAGCCCTGGTCCAGAAGCCCGCTTTCGACCTGTTGCCGCAAATCCCGGATGTCGCCGAATAGTTGCAGGCTTCCGCGGATTTCCAGCAGGAGCAAGTCGGGCGGTTCGAGGCTCACGACAGAGGTGAAACGTTCGGCCCAGGCGGCCAGGCGTTCCAGCGCGCGGCTTTCTTTTTCCGCGTTGCGCTCCTCGAGCGTCAGTGTCGGCATCAGCGCCACGGCGGCATTGATCGACATGCCGGGTGTGACGCCAAGTTGCCCGACCCGGGGGCTGGTCAGCAGGACCCGCCGGTTACCCTGCTGGTTCTCGAAGACCGCTTCTATTGCCTCGTTGCGTGCCTTCAAAGCCTCCAGTGGCAGTGAGGGCAAGTGAATACAAAGCCATAATTGTCTTACGCAGGCCCGGTTTGCATAGACCGGTAGTTCGCCTGGCGTGGACAATTCCGGCAGGGGCGCAAGAAAAAGTGATTGCTGCTCCGGATTTGCAGGGGGAGTCTGGCCATCCCGTCGAGCGGGCAATTTATCCGGGGGCGGCATGGGCTACCCAGCATAATCGTGGATAAAGTCATGTATTACGCCGGATACGGTGACTGGCCGACCACCGCGGCTTTTGAGAATGCGGATATCCGTGCCCCGCTCGCCTGCGTTCAGGGCGATACGCAATGCAGCAGCGGATGACTGCGCGGCTGCTTCAAGAGGCCGAAATGCAATAGCCCAGCTACGCCCTTTCTCGGCAGCCAGTTGCAGACGGCGGCTCGCCTTGTTGTCCAGTACGTCCGACCACACCAGAACTGCCGCACAGTTTCCTGAGGAGAGCGCCTGTTCGGCCGCCCACAAAGCCTCGACGCCCCGTCTGGAATGCACGATCAGGATGTGCGCGAGATTGATGCCCCACTGCAACAATGCCGGCGGATAGGGCTGAAACGGTGGTGCAATCCAGGCGATCCAGCCTGCTTCCCCGCTGCCGCAGGAAGCGGCCGGATGCACCTCATCCGCATTGCTGAGGCGAGCCAGTGCCGGCATCAGCAGTTTAAGTTCGCCTGTTCCGTAATCTTTCAGCAGGATTTCAGTCAGCGCATGCCGCGGCCACCCGCCGCCCGGCAAATGACGATCAAGCTTTATATATCCGGTGGGGTAAGCGGTGCCGGGTGATTCCTGGGTATTGGTAATGGTATCGGCAACGGCGTTCCGTTGGCTTCCCCGCCATACTCGCGGGTTCTGCAGCAACTTCTCGAGTGCGTCATGCACCGTCGTCAACACGGGCAAGAATCAGTGCAACGGCATACCGTCACGGATCACACCGACGACGACGCCCTCGATGACCATGGTCTGGGAATTCAGGTCGACCTTTATCGGAGAGAACTCTTCGTTTTCGGGCATCAGCCACACGAGCGATCCTTCCTGGCGATAACGTTTGACGGTGACCTCGTCATCGACCCTCGCGACGACGATCTGCCGGCTGCGCACTTCGGGGGTACGATGCACGGCAACGAGGTCCCCATGCAGGATGCCGGCATTCTTCATACTCATGCCTTCGACACGCAGGAGATAATGCGGTTTGGGATTGAACAGGGCCTGATCAATCCTGTAATGAGTCTCGATGTGTTCTTCTGCGAGTATCGGACTGCCTGCGGCCACTCTGCCGACCAGTGGCAGACCGAGTTGTTCGCGAAGCGAATCCTTCAGTTGAATGCCCCTCGAGGCGCCCGGTATGAGTTCCAGTACGCCCTTTCGCTGCAACGCACGCAGATGTTCTTCGGCGGCATTGGCGGATTTGAAACCGAGTTCCCGTGCAATCTCGGCGCGCGTCGGCGGCATCCCGGATTCGGCTATAAATGTCTGAATCATCTGGAGTATTTGGGACTGCCTGGGGGTCAGCTGGGTCATCGGAACGCATCCTGTACAAACGAACAGTATCTGTGAGTATATACAGTAAAGGAGATTTGTAAAGATCGGGATCGGGCTCGCTTCGAACAGCAACCGTCCCCGCCTTTCCCCCGACCGCGTTCGACTACTGCCTCCTTCAATTCATAAGAGTCGACGGACAAGGTGCCGACATATTGCACGCACATGCAACCTGCTATGATTGCGCGCGTTTGCAAACGTCGGGCAAAGGACGTTTGCAAAGGGAGAGCGGCACCGAAACTAAGTTTGATCGACGCTGCAAATCTGTCGCGGTTACACGACATTTCACGAATAAAAACCCCGCAGATCATTGAAGGTACAGTCAGTTTAGGAAATAATGCGCGGGCCGTTTTATTCCAACAGAGGAAATTGGATGATGATTAAGAATGTACTGAAAGTGAGCGCACTTGTGCTCGTCCTCGGTGTGGCTGGTGGTTGCGCCACCGGCCAGGAAGCACTCGACCGAGTACAGGCTACCGCGGACGGTGCAGCAAGAGATGCGGCAGCAGCCAAATCTGCTGCAGAAGCTGCACGCGCAGCAGCAGACAGCGCTGCACAGGCAGCAAGAAACGCACAGAGCACAGCCGACGAGGCCCTGTCAGCGGCCGAGGAAGCTCAGTCTTGCTGCGATGCTAACCGCGACCGCCTGGAGCGCATGTTCCAGCAGTCCATGTCCAAGTAGCGTCAGACTACGAAGTTTTATTCAGACGCCGCGCTTGTCGCGGCGTTTTTTATGCTGCGTCCCACCCGCGTCGGGATGCCGTCCGCGCGCTCCAGCAGTTGCTCCGCGACATCCCAGTCCAGTTCACCCGGCTTCGAGTTGGTGGCGGCGACGAACTGTACGGTCAGCGACGTGAGCTGGCCGCGCGCCGGCGCTTCGGGAGCCTCCGCCTTTGCCGCGTCAGTCGCCGGATCGACGATTACGACGCCATCAGTGTCCTCATGGGCCACAGGAGCCACGTCCAGGCTGCGATGAACCTCGAGGTGCAGTTGCTCGCCGTCCCAGCCCATTTTTACCGGCTCGTTGATGATCCGCACGTGCGTATCGATATCGACCTGCTCGAAGAGAAACTCGATGTCTTCCGGAAACATGCGGACACAGCCGTGAGTGACCTGCATGCCGACCCCTGCCGGCCGGTTAGTACCGTGGATAAGGTAGGCGCCGCCGGGAAGCGCGAGGCGCATCGAACGGCGGCCGAGCGGGTTGTCAGGGCCCGATGGCACTATCCGCGGCAGCGGCCGGCCCTCTTCTTCGTGCTCCTTGCGCACTGAATCCGGCGGATACCACGCAGGGTTACGTACTTTCGACACGATGCGGGTCAGGCCGATCGGCGTATTCCAGTCCATGCGGCCGATGCTCATCGGGTAAGTCATCACCACCGGCTGCGCGCCGACTTTCGGCTTCGGGTAGTAATACATGCGGTACTCGGCCAGGTTCAGGACCAGGCCACGGCGAGGACCCGGAGGCAGCACGAACCGCGTGGGCAGGGTGACAACGGTACCATCGCCGGGCAGCCAGGGGTCTACGGTCGGGTTTGCTCGCACGATGTCCTCGTAACCCAGCCCGTGGCGGCGCGCGAGGTCGATCAGCGTATCGTCGGCCCGGGCAACGATCGAACTCACTGCCCCGATGACGTCGTGACCTTCCGGCGGAAGCTCGTAGACTTCAGCGTTCGCCGTTGCGGCGGCGCAAACCAGCAGCAGCGCTGGCCACCTTGGTCCGGCAATCCCGACAATAATCTTCATCAAGCGTCCCCGGTTTCTATTTCGTTGGTATGGCTAGTACTAGTGGCCTTTTTCGTCGGCTTCGACGAGCTCCGTTTCCGACTCGGATGCCGCCAGCCAGCTCTGTATCGCCTTGCTCTTCATTACCTGCTCCGGATACGCGGAGGCCGACTCCGGCACGGCGATCCCGTAGGTCCTGAAGCGGAACACGACAGGTGCGTACATCGCATCGGCAACGCTGAACCTTTCGAACAACCAGCCCTTGTCTGAACCGTAGCGACTGTGGCAATCGCTCCAGATCCCCAGGATGCGGTTGATATCGGCAGTCACGGCGTCCGTCAGCGTCACTTTACGGCCCATCGCCCGGCAGTTCATAGGCATTGCTTCACGCAATGCGGCAAAACCCGAGTGCATTTCAGCGCTGACCGACCGGGCACGCGCACGCATGCGGGCGTCCGACGGCCACAGCGTCTTCTCCGGCCACCGTTCCACGACCGTTTCAGCAATTGCAAGGGAATCCCAGACCGGGCAGTCACCGAGCATCAGGACGGGTACCTTGCCCGCCGGCGAGACACTGCCGATTCTGTCGGAGAACTCGGGCGTGTCGAGCGGAATACGTACTTCCTCGAAGTCGATTTCAGCTTGCGACAGGAGAAACCAGGCACGTAATGACCAGCTCGAGTAGTTCTTGTTGCCAATAAAAAGTACCGGCTTCATGCGACTGTACGCGCTCCGAAATCGTGAGCTCCATTATTTCACAGTTGGCGCCTGTACACAGGCCGGCATGCCGAACTGGAGACCGCGATTGACCCCTAAAGGCGCCGCCGGTAGCCTGTGCCCGTCCAACTCAATGGTGCAGCGACATGGGCGTCAGTATTTCGGTGGATCTCACGGATCGTGATCTCAGGTTCTTCCGCTATGCGGTCAAGAAGTCCAGGGACGCCGTCCGTTATGCCGACGAGCAAGAAATCGTCGACGCCATCCAGTCGGTCATCGACGTTATCAAGGTCGAAAGCCCGCTTCCCGATTTCATCGCGCGGCGATTACCGGATCTCGACTCGATGATCGCGATGCTGAAGGATGCGGAATGGAAGTTGCCCAAACTCGACCGCGAGCGCCTGCTTGCGACGTTCGTCTACTTCGGCGATCCGGAAGACATCATCCCTGACGACATCCCGGCGATCGGTTTCATCGATGACGTCATCCTCATCGAATTGCTGATCCGCGACCTTCGACACGTGCGCCAGGCGTACGAGGATTTCTGCAGGTTTCGCGACGACTATACCAGGCGCTTTCGCGGTGACGCCGACCCGGTCATGCGCCGAAAGCGAATCGAGGCGCGTCGCAAACAGTTACACGCGAGGATGAAACGGCGGCAAAGCAGCGATCGAACGACGGCCCTGTGGTGATGCAGGGAATCAGGTCCCTCAATACCGCATCAGGACGGAGCCCCACGTAAAACCGCCGCCGAATGCCTCCATCAGGATGAGCTGATCTCGTTTCACGCGCCCGTCACGGATACCTACGTCGAGTGCCATCGGCACGGACGCCGCCGACGTGTTGCCGTGATCCTGGACGGTCAGGATGACCTTCTCCATCGGCAACTCCAGTCGTTTGGCGGTCGCCTGAATGATGCGAAGGTTGGCCTGGTGCGGGATCAGCCAGTCTATTTCATCCTTGTCGATATTGTTCGCGGACAGTGCTTCCTCGGCGACGTTACCCAATGTCTTGACAGCAACCTTGAAGACCTCATTACCGCTCATGATGATTCTGGCATCACCGAGGCCAGCCTTCGCGAGGTCTTTCGACGCACCAACGGGGTAGTACAGCAGATCCTTGTATTGACCGTCGGCTCCGAGATGGCAAGAGAAGATGCCGGGTTTGTCTGAAGGTTTGAGGATGACGGCGCCCGCCCCGTCCCCGAACAGGACGCAGGTGCTTCGATCGCTCCAGTCGACGAGTTTCGAGATGATCTCGGCACCGATGACCAAGGCGCATTTGACTTCACCGGCGCGGATGAATTTGTCGGCGGTGGTGAGCGCGTATATGAACCCCGTGCAGGCAGCTTCGATGCTGAACGCCGGACACCCGTGGATACCGAGCCGATGCTGTACCAGTGTCCCGATGTTTGGAAAAATGAGGTCCGGGCTGGTCGTCCCGACCACGATCAGGTCCACGTCCGCGGCAGTCACGGCGGCGGTGTCCATTGCGATCTTCGCCGCCTCCACGCAAAGATCCGAGGTGGTCTGATCCTCGGACGCGATGTGCCGCCGCTCCACGCCCGTGCGGGTACGTATCCACTCGTCGGAAGTGTCAACCATCTTTTCGAGGTCGGCGTTGGTCAGGATGCGTTCGGGAAGAAAGCGCCCGGTCCCGGCAATGCGCGAATAAATCATGCCGCTTCCTGTTGCAGCAGGTTGCCGATTTGCATCGGCACCTGATTCTTCACCTCGACGAGTGCCGTTTCGATCGCATGCTGGAAGGCATAGGCATCGGCGCTGCCGTGACTCTTGATGACGATACCGTTCAGCCCCACCAGGGATGCGCCGTTGTAGTTTCTCGAGTCCATTTCAACGGCGAGACTCTTGAGCACCGGAGCTGCGATAACAGCCTGTATCCTGGTGAGCAGCGAGCGGGTAAATGCGCGCCGAAGGTAATGCGACGCGAGTCCGACGGTGCCCTCCATCGTCTTCAAGGCGACGTTACCCGTAAAACCGTCGGTAACCACGACGTCCGCCTTGCCGGAGAAAATCTCGTTGCCTTCGATGAAACCGACGTAGTTCAGGCCACTTGCGCCGAGAAGCGTTGCCGCCTCCTTGATCGCTTCATGTCCTTTGGAAGCTTCCACGCCAATGTTCAGTAGCGCGACGCGGGGCCGCTCAATACGGCGAATGTCGCCGGTGACGATCGAGCCCATCAGCGCGAACTGAAACAGGAGTTCCGCGTGCCCGGCAGTGTTCGCTCCGAGATCCAGCATATGAACGGTACCGCCGATGCAAGGCAGCTCCGCAATAATCGCAGGTCTTTCTATTCCGGGAAGCATTTTCAGTACGAACCTGGCGGTCGCCATGAGCGCGCCCGTATTACCGGCACTGACGCATGCGTCTGCCGTCCCTTCCTTGACCATGTCGATGGCGACGCGCATTGACGAGTCCTTCTTCTTGCGCAGTGCCTCGGCCGGCGACTCCGACATCCCCACGACTTCCGTCGCATGTCGGATAGTGAGCCTCGTGTCCATGCCCGTCAGCCGTGTCACGAGTCCACGTAGCTCGGCTTCGTTGCCAATCAGGACCATGGCGAGATTTGGGTGCTTTTCCAGCGACGCAACGGCAGCGCGCACGACCACCTCGGCGCCGAGGTCGCCGCTCATTGCATCGAGCGCAATTACAGATTTGGTTCCCACGGAATCCTGTAGCCGGCTCGCTTGTTGGTGCGCCACGAGTTCGTTACAGCGACGATTCTTGTGCGAGCCGGCCCGGCGCCAGTCGGATGACTACTCTTCGTCGGCTTCTTCGGCTTGGCTTATCACCTGGTTGCCGCGGTAAAAACCGTCAGGCGTGACCCGGTGACGCAGGTGCGTCTCGCCAGTTGTCGGATCGACCGACAGAGCCGGCGACGTCAGTTTGTCATGCGACCGACGCATGCCACGTCGCGCAGGTGTCTTTCGACTCTTTTGTACAGCCATTTCACTCTCCATAGAATAATGACGCAGTCGCGTCATCATCGATTCGTCGTCCCCGTGCCGCCGTGCAGGCAGCAGGCTCTATTCTGACTCGTCAGGTTCCATATCGCCGTGGCGGCCGGATATCTTCGACCGCAAGTCGGCGAATGGCCGGACCGTATCGGCGCTTTCGGTAGGGACCGTTTCTCCCGGTGTGTCACAGCTTTCGCCGCGTCCGTGCATAGCGGACAGCGGCATTGCCATGATCAGTGCTTCCTCGAGAATATCCAGTGGCCGTATTGTGGCCTCATCGATCTCCCAAAGTTCATAATCGTCTGTCGCGTGAGCGACCTGGCCCGGGCCCGCCAGCAGTAACTTCAAATCCACGTCCAGGTTCAGTTCGAGAGGACCAAGGCAGCGCTGGCACACCGCCGGCACGCGCGCGGCAACCCTGCCCTCGACTGTCGGAAACCGTCGTCCGTCATCGGCCCAGCCGAATGCGAGTCTAATCGCAACCGGTGCCTGCCGCCATTTCTGCGGGATATCTTCCTTTGTCAGCGACGAAAGGTCGTTCGCCACGACTTCCTCGAGCCGTGCAAGGGATCGTAGTTCTACTTGTTTATCAACTACTTGGCCGCGGTCTGCCAGTTCCGCTGGCGAGCTGCGATCGAGCAGTGGATTGCGCATGGCGGGCGCATGATAAGGAGCGGACCCGCGCCTGTCAAAGACAGTCGTCCCAACCGGGGGGACCGCACCGGCAGAGCCAGAGCAATTTGGTTAAAGGACCGGGAAAGCACCGCTCCCGTCGAGCGCGAGCGCCGAAAGCTGGAGTGTCATAGTTTTGAGCATTACGAGATCCCGATTGCAGTGTTTCCGTACCGACGGTCGTCGTTATCCGCCGGGCTAGCACTTTTGTGCTTTTATGATGAGCGCCGGCATATTGAACTCGATGGATCCGCCATCGATCACGAATGGCTTAAGCGTCGCGTCCGATTCCTCGAGAAGCCGCTCGAACTGTTCATCGGTCAGCACGCCGCCGAGCGTCCACACGCACGCACGCTCGGTGGACACGAGCGCATCGATCGACTTGAAGCGAACCGTTCCATTGCGCTGAACGACCTCAGCACCCTCGACGCCCACCTCGCGACAAATGGCATGGAGCCGCCTGACATCGCCGAGGCTGAAGGGGGCGCGGAAAGCGTCACCTACTTGTTTGCCGAAGAGTCGGTCAAGCAACAGCGCGAAGGCGCCGTAACCAGGCGAATTTTCGACCGCATCGCATACGGCGACCGCCAGCCTGCCGCCCGGCCTCAAGACCCGAATCATCTCACGAAGGGCCCGCGGCTTGTCATCGAAGAACATGAAGCCGAACTGACTAACGACGGCATCGAAGCTGTTGTCGGGCAGCGGCAGAGCTTCAGCTGTGCCTTTCAGCCACTCAATCTGCACAGGCTTGCGGCGCGCCACCGCGAGCATCTCCGGATTGGCGTCCAGCCCGACGACCGAGCCGGCCGAGCCGACTATATTGGCAGCCGTAAGCGTCAGCGCGCCGGTGCCGCAGGCCACGTCGAGCACCCGGTCGCCCTCACGCACCCCCGCTTCCGCGGCAACCACAGGGCCCCATTGGGCAAAGAGCGCCGGCACGAAATGAGCATCGTAGACTTCCGCAGGATTGCGCGCTTCATCGAGAACACTCATGGTCTCCCTCCATCTTGGCGAAGAGTCCGGGCATAGCCGGTGACTATGCCTGTGCACTCAGGCTATCCTTGCCGCATGGCGCAAGTCCATGACCGTAAGTCTTTATCGTTTGCTGGATCGTCCATGAGGCAGCTGCAACATCCTCTTCCTGAAGGAGGGGGCATGACTGCACTGCCTATCTTGTGCCAGGAGTGCGGCGCAGACCCTTTGTCGGACGTGCTGCGAATGGTGAAGCTGACGGGCGCGGTGTTCCATCTCGTGGAGGCGTCTTCTCCATGGGGTGTGGAAATACCCCATGCGAGCGCGTACTCCTCAATCATCCTGCCGCGCGCCCAGCACGTGGTCTCCTACCATATCATCCTGAAAGGCTCCGGCTGGGCGGGGATTCCCGGCGTCGCATCCACATGTTTCGAGGCTGGCGACATTCTGGTGTTAGCGCATGGCGATCAGTATTCGTTGCTCAGCACGCCGGGGCAGACGCCCGAATACCATATCGATGCGACCATCGCGTTCTTCCGTGATTGGGTCGCCGGCAAGCTTCCCTTCGTGACGCGCGAGGGCGGTGGCGGCGCGGGTGGGGCCGAGTATGTGTGCGGCTTTCTCGGCTGCGACATGCGGCCCTTCAATCCGGTGCTCTCAGCGCTTCCGCGCCTGTTGCGCATCAAGTGGTCCAGAACCGGGCAGCATGATCTGCTCAGCCGGCTGATCGACCTGGTGCTTACCGATGCGCGCCTGCCTCGTGCGGGCGGCGAGACCATCCGCCTGAGACTGAGCGAGCTGATCTTCGTCGAAGTGGTGCGTCTATGTCTCGAATCCCTCCCGGCACACGAGACCGGCTGGCTTTCAGGCCTGAGAGACCCTCCGATCGGCAAGGTCTTGGCGATGCTTCACAAATGTCCTGCACATCCGTGGACACTGAACGAACTGGCCCATAAGGCCGGCATGTCACGTGCGGCCCTGGCCGCGCGCTTTATGCACCTCGTTGGCCATGCCCCAATGCAATACCTGACGCTTTGGCGTATGCAGATCGCAGCGCGCCTCCTTGCCGACAGCTCCATTAAGGTGGCTGCGGTGGGGCACGAGATCGGCTATGAATCGGAAGCGGCCTTCAGTCGCGCCTTCAAGAAGATCGTCGGTGTATCCCCTGCCGCATGGCGCGACAGTACCGGTGGGATCGACCGATAAGGTATCCATGCAGAACCCCTCCGCCCCTCCCATTATCCTGGCGTCGTCGTCGCATTACCGCCGCGGGCTTCTGGACCGCGTGCTGACGGAGTACCAGACGGTCTCGCCGAACCTCGACGAAACCCGTGACGGTGATGAAACTCCCCGTGACCAGGCTGCGCGCCTCGCGCGCCAGAAGGCTGAAGCGGTCGTAAAAAAGCATCCAGGTCACCTGGTGATCGGAGCGGACCAGCTCGCCATCATGGATCATCGCGTACTCGGTAAGCCGGGCGATCACCAGAACGCCATCGATCAGCTGCTCGCCTCCTCCGGACAGGCGTTACAGTTCCTGACCGCGGTGTGCGTTCTGGATCCGCTCGAGCGAAGGCGATACGAGCACGTTGACGAGACGGTCGTCAGGTTTCGCCGGTTCGACCGTCGCCTGGCGGAGAACTACCTGCGTCATGACAAGCCATACGACTGCGCCGGAAGTTTCAGGATCGAGGGTGCAGGCTTCGTGCTGTTCGAATCGGTCACGACGGACGACCCGACCGCGCTGATCGGCTTACCGATGATCTGGCTGGCGGGAAAGCTGCAGGAACTCGGCTATCTGCTTTCGTGAGAGCAAGAGCTAGATCGAATGGCACTTAGTTAAGCGTTTCGGCATCGTCAGCGGGGTTGCCTTTGGCGGAGATCCATCGATGCGGATAACGGGCCGCAGGATGTCGCCGGCTCACGAAGGGGGTTGCAAGCCGGCGACGGGCGTCATTGCTGCTCGCTGCATTCTTTGCGTTGAGCGGCAACAACCTTACTGCAGGGCTGAAACAGTTTCAGTGGTTTTCGCGTCGAGGATGGCCAGGTTTTCAGCGGCGGCCGAAAGGGAACGATTCGCCTTGATAGCCGCCTGGAAATCCTGCCGGGCACGCTCGATATCGCCGGTCACCGCGCGAATGACCCCGCGATTCGACAGGGCGACCGCATAGTCCGTCTTCCTCGGAACGTCGTACAATCCGAAGAGCGGTTTGCTGCTCTTGAGCGCAGCGCTGCAGGCCCGCTCTGCTTCCGGAAGCTGGTTAGTCTTCGTGTAAGCGACGCACAGGTTGTTGTTCTCCGCAAACCTGTACCTCTTCTTCGCCGCGGTGAGATTCTCGATCGCCTCGCCGTAAGCTCCCTGAACGAGCTGACCGCCTTGTGCCTGATCGGAGATCACTGTCATTACATAGGGCGATGGCGCCTCGCCGGCTTGTGCAACCTGACCGAACGCGGCAACAGTTCCGAAAAGGAAAACCTTCCCAATCGTCTTTAAAAGCGATCTTTTGTTCGGTTCGTTCATGGCATGGTCTCCTCGGTGCAAAATGTTGTCTTGCCTGCGACGACCTGCAAGCAACGAGTCGTCGTTTACCAAGCTAAGACCAATGCCTCTCTACGACAAACGAATAAAACTTGTCGGTCGATTGAAGAAAAATCATCGTGCATCAACGAATGTTTGTAATATCCATTCGCGCAAGCAGCGAATGTCATCGCGTCCTTCATCTTCTTTTCTGTAGACGAAGTAATATCCATCACGCACGACCAGTTCGTGATCGACTAACCTCACAAGGCTGCCGGATTCGAACCAGGCATTGGCGAGCGGCACAGGGACAAGCGCGGCTCCGAGACCGCGCTCCGCAGCGCGTGCGACTGCGATCATGGAGTTCAGCTTCAGGACGCTCGACGGCCGTGGTGGCCCGTATTGCGCGGATTCCGCCCATTCTTTCCATGCGTTCGCGCGGGTCGCATGCACGATGAGAGGCAGCCCCTGCAGGTCCCGGAGCGCCGCAGGTCGCCACCTGTCGCAGAATTCAGGCGAAGCCGCCGGCACCAGCCGCAGCGAAAACAGCCGGTCGGACAGCAAATTGGCGGGCGCGGAGCCGAAGAGTCGAATCGATACATCGAAATCCGCAGCGTATTTCTCGAATGCCTCGTTGCTGGTATCGACGTGGATGTCGATCTCCGAATGCTCCTTCGTGAACTCCGGCAGCCTCGGCACGAACATCTCGCTCGCGAAGAACGGCTGAACCGATATGCGCAATGATCGCCTCGTCGGTCGCGACACGAGACGCTGCGTTACGGCGTCGATCTGCCGGATCAGCGGATCGAGTTCCGCATACAGCAGTGCGCCGGCGTCGGTGAACTCCAGCGACTGTGCCTTTCGCAGGAACAACGATGTCTGCAACTCCCTCTCCAGTCCTTTTATCTGATGACTGATCGCAGAAGCCGACACGAATAGTTCTTCCGCCGCGACCCGGAAACTCCGGTGCCGGGCGGCGACGCAGAATGTGCGCAGGCTGCGCAACGACAAACGTTTGCCCGCGAACGACATGCAATACCCTTACCCTGTAACGATGCCTCGCTCGTCGCTGGACTACAGCGCTGTCAGGCACTACGCACGGATCGGTCTGCAGGAAGCATGCCAACGCAGCATGACGTGATCATGACATCACCAGCGCTGATTTTTCCCGCAGATTCTTTCGCGGCCGGGAAGCCAGGCTCAAAACACCGCCCCGATTTCGAGCACCAGGGAAATCCGCTGCCCACTGCCGGGGCAACAGCATCGATGCAGGGCCCAGTAGAAGCGCTGTAGGAGCCCACGCCGAAGGAAATCGCAGCGAGGTCGATCTGGGGCTTTGTCTCGCGGGTTAGCGACCGCGGGCGACTTCGCTGATGCTCGTCGAGGTCGCCCGCATGGCGGCAGATAATCGCTCCTGCGTGATCTGCACTCCCGCCTTCCATGGCGGTCTGGCTCCTACAGCGGTCTTTTCTCGAGCGTCGCGAGGAACGCCTGCAGGTCGTCCGCCAGCGGCGCCGTGAAATGCAAGTCGTTACCGCTCTCGTCGGGGAACGCGATCGATTGCGCGTGCAGGAATAGCCGCCTCAGTCCGGCCGCTTTCGCGGCAGCGTTCGCCGTTTCGTCGCCGTACCGCTCGTCCACCACCAGCGGATGGCCCTGCTGCTGGGCGTGCACCCGCACCTGGTGGGTCCTTCCGGACAAGGGCTGGCACTGCATGAGGCTGTACTCGCCGAAGCGGCGCGACAGGCGGAAGCGGGTTTCCGCAGGCTTACCTTCATCACTCACAATGACGTGCCGCTCGCCGCCCCTTCGGTTCTGCACATAGAGCGGCGCGGAGACCAGCACCTCCCCGAATTGCCAGTCCCCCGCAACGAGCGCCAGGTAGTTCTTGTCCACGAGTCCTTCGCGGAACCGTTCATGCAGTTCCCGCAGGGCAGAGCGACGTTTCGACAGCACCAGGCAACCTGACGTCTCGCGATCGAGCCTGTGTACGAGCGACAGATTCTTGAGGTCCGGACGCGCGAAACGCAGCAACTCGATTACGCCATGACTGATGCCGCTGCCGCCATGAACGGCGGTACCGCTCGGCTTGTCTATCACCAGCAATCGTTTGTCCTCGAACAGAACGCGCTCGGCAATTCGCGACGCGCTGGCAGCAGACGGGTCGGCCCCGGCCTCTCGGATCCGCGCAGGAGGAATGCGCACCTCGTCGCCGGCCTGCAGGCGATGATCGGCCCGCACCCGGCCGCCGTTGATGCGCACTTCGCCGCGGCGCAGCAGGCGGTAGAGCCGGCTCTTCGGTACTCCCGGCAGTTCCTTCCGCAGGAAGTTGTCCACGCGCTGCCCCGCCCCTTCGGCATCGATGCGGACTTTCCGCACACTCGTGCCCTGCCCGGGAAGTGATTTACCTGACTTTTCTTGCATAGACAGCGACTTGTAGAGGATTGCCAGCTTGGCACTGTGTGTTATATTAGCGCGCTGTGCATGCCGGGGAGGCTCTTTTCCCGGTGCACAGACACTTGACTACGCCGGCTCAAGCTTTTGGCTGGTCTGCTTCGGCAGGCGGTCGTGCGAAATCAAATTCATTCCCGGCCTCGTACTTTTTTGAGACCGGATTCCGGTTGCAGCAAGCACGAACATAACCGGCAAGCACCAGAGCGGCTGTGCCGCAGGGTAATAATGATCAGTTTTCTGATATGCGGGATGGCACACCACCCTGCCTTGTTCAGGTTTAGCGACCTCATTGCTGGCGCCTTGCGCCACGCTCTCTTTATCGGGACACCCTGCACCACCCCTTCGCCTTCTTGCCGTACCCGCTTGCTGCCCCTTTACATTGAAGCAGGGCAACATGAAAAGAATGCTAATCAACGCAACTCAGGAAGAAGAGTTGCGCATGGCGATGGTCGACGGCCAGCGCTTATACGACCTCAATATCGAACTGCCGTCCGGCGAACGCAAGAAAGCTAACATCTACAAAGGCAAGATCACCCGCATCGAGCCCAGTCTCGAAGCGGCTTTTATCAATTACGGCGCCGATCGTCACGGCTTCCTGCCGCTCAAGGAAATCTCGAGCGAGTATTTCGTCACGGACGTCGCCCCTGGGGCGAAACCCGAGATCAAGCACGTCCTGAAGGAAGGCCAGGACATCGTCGTGCAGATCGACAAGGAAGAGCGCGGCAACAAAGGCGCTGCCCTCACGACGTTCGTCAGTCTCGCGGGCCGCTTCATCGTCCTGAAACCGAACAAGTCGCGTTCGGGCGGGGTATCCCGCCGCATTGTCGGAGAAGACCGGGACGTCGCGCGCGAGGCATTGCAGGACGTCGCCATACCCGATGGCATGAGCGTCATCCTCCGCACCGCGGGCATAGACCGCAATGCAGAAGAACTGCAGTGGGACCTCGACAACCTGCTGGCCGTATGGGAGGCGATCAAGAAGGTGGTGGTCGAAAGGCCTTCGCCTTTCCTTATTTATCGGGAGAGCAATGCCGTCATCCGGGCGCTGCGCGACTACCTGTCCAACGACATCGGCGAAATCCTGATCGACAACGAATCGACCTATGCGGAAGCCCGCGAGTTCGTCGAGCAGGTCATGCCGCAGAATCTCAGGAAGCTCAAGCTCTATATCGACGCGGTACCGCTGTTCACACGCTACCAGATCGAGACCCAGATCGAATCCGCTTTTGCGCATTCGGTAACCCTGCCGTCCGGCGGCAGCCTGGTTATCGACCATACCGAAGCGCTGGTATCGATCGACATCAACTCCGCCCGCGCCACCAAGGGCGGCGATATCGAAGCGACGGCGCTCAATACGAACCTCGAAGCCGCCGACGAAATAGGACGGCAGCTGCGTCTGCGCGACCTCGGCGGCCTGGTTGTGATCGATTTCATTGACATGGGCCCGCAGAAAAACCAGCGCGAGGTCGAGAACCGGCTGCGCGATGCAGTCCGGCAAGATCGCGCCAGGGTACAGATCGGCAAGATCACGCGCTTCGGGCTCCTGGAAATGTCGCGTCAGCGGCTGCGGCCGTCGCTCGGCGAGTCGAGCTACATGACCTGCCCCCGTTGCTCCGGCATCGGCAACATTCGCAGTGTCGAGTCCCTCGCGCTCGCCATCCTGCGCATCATCGGCGAAGAGGCTCGCAAGGAGAGAACGGCGAAGGTGATCGCGCAGTTGCCGGTCGAAGTCGCTACCTACCTGCTCAACGAGAAACGCAACTGGGTACAAAGTCTCGAGAGCCGCAACGACACGCAGGTAATCCTGGTTGCCAATTCGGCGCTCGAAACACCGCACTACCAGATCCGCCGTGTTCGTGACGACCAGCTGGAGCTGCCGGAGAACGCCGGTACCAGCTATACCCTGGCCGATCTCGGAAATGAGCCCGACGAATTGTTGGCCGGAGTACAGGAAAAGAAGGCCGCGGAAGCCGCGGCAGTAGCAACGATCACTCCCAGCACACCCGCTCCCGTGAGGCAGACGCCGGAGAGAAAGGGCCCCGGCCTGGTTGCTCGCTTCCTGAGCCTGTTCGCCGCCGGCGACGATTCGGAACCGCCGGAAAAACGCAGGAGCGGAAGCGGACAGAGGGACAGCCGCGGCGGTCAGCGCAGCCGGCGGCGCAGCGAGCCGCGCTCGGAACAGAGGGGTACCCGGTCTTCGAAGAGCGCCCGGAAACGAGGCGGCAAAGGGGCCCAGGACGATGCCGCACGAAGCGGCAGCGACAGCTCCAACGCCAGTTCCAGCGGCAGCACCAGGAGCGGCAATGCGCCGGCGGCCAAGACCCAGGCGGATTCGCGTAAAGAGCCGCGAGACGAACCCCGGAGAAACCCGACCAAGAGACGCAGCCGCGGCGGACGCCGGCGCAAACGTTCCGAGCCGGGCGAGATAGCTGAAACCGGCGAGAACCAGCAGCGCGCCGAAACCCTTGTGCAGGATTCTGCGACCGAGCGACCGGCAAGGGAAAGTTCTTCCTCGAGGCGCAGAAGTAACAGGAACAGGGCGGACCGAACAGCCGCATCACCAACCGGGAACGAGGCAATGGAGCGTACCGGTGAATCGTCCGCAACCTCTTTTGTGCCTCCCGCTACCGTCGTCAGGCCCCAGGAAAACAACGGCGCTGGACTTTTGGCGGAACGAACGCCGTCCCCACCGCCGGCGTCGGGGGAGCCTCGACGTGAGCCGGCGCAAGCCCGCCGCGATGACTGGTCGTCAGCTTACGACGATACTCAGCCTGATCTTCCGATGATCCGGTCGCCTGAAAGCCGGTCGCCGGATGTCAGCACCGCGGTCAAGCCGCCGCCGGAATCCCGCCCTCAGGCCATACACGCAGCAGAGCCGCAGACGACGCCAGAGGCGCAACCAGGCGTACCCGCGGACGGCTCCCCGACTCCCGGCGCGGACCAGGCCCGCGACACGGCCAGGCAGCCTGTGCCGAACCTGGAACCGCAGCCCGCGGCGATTGCGCTGCAAAGCAATGGAGACGGACAGGATTCCGGCAGACCGGGGGGCCGGTTACTGCCTTGGGAGCCGGCAAAAACCCTGGCCCCGGAAACCCCGGCAGTGGACAACACCGCGGAGAAGGCAGACCGGTCGGAATCAGACTCCTAGTCGCCATCCAGTCGATCAAAGCGCCGGTCGCACGATAACGTGTCCGGCGCTTTTTTATTCTTGCCTCAGCGCAGGCCGGTTCGGACGCGCTGAAGCAGTCGCGCTGATGCCTGCTCGACTAAGTCCAGCACGAGTTCGAAGCCCGCCGCCCCGCCGTAGTACGGGTCCGGTACTTCGGCGGCACGCCCGGTCCCTGCGAAATCGAGGAACAGTTTGATCTTGTCGTGATATTCAGCCGGCGCGCGCTCCAACAGCTCACCAAGGTTGTCCTTGTCCATCGCGAAGATGTAGTCGAACGACTCGAAATCCTCGTTGGATATGCGTCGTGCGCGTATGTGAGACAGTGTCACACCTCGCCGCTCCGCCGCCGCCTGGGCACGCCGGTCCGGTGCGGCGCCCAAGTGATAAGCATGTGTGCCCGCCGATTCAATGCGGATCCGGTTGGCCAGCCCTGCGTCTACCACGGCCTTGCGAAAAAAACCCTCCGCAGTCGGCGAACGGCAGATGTTTCCCATGCAGACGAAGAGCACGGAAATCACGTTTTCATGCCCGTCTGCTCTAACACGATCGTCAGCCATTCACTCATCAACCCCCCGTTCTGTGGTCGACAACTTATGTATTTCGCCGTCAATGGTTCTCGCGTCTTCATAGCGAGCTGCCCGTGCCCGTCAAGCGTCTCCCGGCCACAACGGGAAATACTGCCACAATCCGACAGCATCCTGAGTTCCCAATTCGCTGGCGCCTCCGTTTGACGCTATCCTGTCCACTCCACGGGAGGAGATTTCATGCACATCGGCGTAGTTGGTGCTGGAAAAATGGGCGGTAATATGTCGCAGCGTTGGCAGCGCGGAGGCGCCGACGTGTTCGTGTTCGACCGCTCCACAGCGGCTCGCGATGCACTGGCCGGCATCGAACGTATTCGGTTATTCGACAGCCTCGCTGAACTCGTCGCTGCGCTGCCCGCCCCTCGCCTTCTGTGGATGATGCTGCCGACGGGGTTGCCAACCGACCAGACGGTCGATGAATTGAGGTCGCTGCTGGACCGGGATGACCTCGTGGTCGATGGCGCGAACGCGCACTATCGCGACTCCCAGCGACACTCTAAGTCGCTGGCGGAAAGCGGAATCGGGTTTGTCGACGCCGGGGTATCCGGCGGAATCTGGGGAATCGAGTACGGTTACGGGTTGATGCTCGGCGGCCATGCGGAAGCCATCGAGCGCGTTTCACCCTTTGCCAGGATTCTTGCGCCGTCGCCGGAGAAGGGTTGGGTGCATTGCGGCCCGGCAGGAGCCGGGCATTTCGCAAAGATGGTGCACAACGGGATCGAATACGGGCTCATGCAGGCCTACGCCGAAGGTTTTTCGCTGCTCGCCGCGCGTCAGAAGGATCTCGGCTTACCACTCGCGGAGATCGCGGAAGCCTGGTGTCACGGCACGGTAATTCGTTCGTGGCTGCTGGAACTGACCGCCGGTGTTCTGAAGGATCGCGCGTCGCTGGACAGCATCGCTCCCGAGGTCGCGGATTCGGGCGAAGGGCGCTGGACCGCACAGGAAGCGATCGACCTCGGGATCCCCGCGCCGGTCATCAGCGCCGCACTAATGGCCCGCTTCTCGTCGCAAAGCGGAGGCGACT